>Ga0182742_1002212_pt1 | contig 22141 bp, 21 predicted proteins | sample eDN5th37CBELigMG_FD_128880 | JGI IMG/M metagenome (GOLD analysis project Ga0182742, IMG submission 128880) | Enriched Miracle-Growth compost microbial communities from Emeryville, California, USA - eDNA 5th pass 37_C BE-Lig MG (version 2)... ... | reverse complement strand
CTGAGCGGGTTTTTCCCGCGCCCTCGGCACAAGCCGAATGGAGGATACCGCCTTGCCCGCATGTCCCTCCATGTCGACGATCACATGCCAATGGCCGCTTTCGGGAATCGTCAGGCGGATCGGCGACTGTTTCGCGACGCCGCCGAGGAACCTGTTCTGGCGGGCGTTCTTGAACAGGTCGTAATTGCCGTGGGTCATCAGCCGTACATTGGCGATCGCCGAAAGCGTTTTTTCGATCACCGTGCCCCGCGCTGCATGTCGAGGTCGTAGTGGGTGCAGGAGAAGCTGTGTGGCATTCGTTCAACCGCGTCCATCCGGTTGGCGGGCATGATCGCATGGACGGATTAAGGTTCCCTTCCGCGCCAATGGATTGCGGCATTTGGAAGACCCATTGTTTCAAGGCGTTGTGCAGAGGAACGGAATCGATCCCTCAGCGTCTTGAATCCCTTTCGCAAGGATGATGCATGCGGCCGGAAGAGGCCCTGTCAATCGAGCCCCTCGGTCCAGGCCTTGACCGTCCGCGCCATGGTGGCCAGGTGGTCTGCGGCAGAAAAGCCGGATACCGTCTTGCGCGGTTTCAGATCGTGGTCGCCGTCTTCAAGCCAGAGAAAGCGTATACGCTCGGGCAGACCGTAGCCCGACACCTCTTCCTTCGTGCCGAAGGGATCGCGCGTCCCCTGGCAGATGAGCGTGGGCGTTTTCAGGCCCAACAGATGCGCCGTGCGCAGTTGCTCCGGTTTTTCCGGCGGATGGAAGGGATAGCCGAGGCAGAGCAGGCCGGCGATCCTGCCTTCCGCGAAAAGCGCGTCGGCAACCATGCTGGCGACCCGTCCGCCCATGGATTTGCCGCCGATGATGAGAAGGCCCTTCGCCGACAGGTCGGCGACCGCCGCATGGAATTCGGGGTTCAGGCGCTCGGCCTTGGGCGGTGGCCTGCGCCCGCCATCCCCGCGACGCGCGGCCATATAGGAAAATTCAAAGCGGGCGATACGCAGGTTTTCTTCCGCAAGCGCCGTGGCAGCGGCGTTCATGGCCGGCGAATCCATCGGGGCGCCGCTGCCATGGGCAAGAAGCAGCGTTGCCGGCGCGTCCTCGGGGCCGGAGAACAGGAAGGCCGTGCTCATCGTTCTACTTCGCGTGGTCCTTGACGTCGCCGGGCGCAATGGGATCGCTGGCAGGGAATGTCTCCTCCAGCGCTTCTTCCAGGTAGTCGTCCTGCTCGGCCTTGTGGGTTTTTTCCGCCTGCCGGGCGCGTTCCCGTTCCAGCGAAGCCTTGGGGCTGTCCTTTTCGGTGGGCATCGTCGTCTCCCTCATTCTTCCATCGTGAAAAGATAGGGTACTTTTTCCCTGAGGCGAGAGGCCTCACGTCTCCGGCAGCGCAAGTTCGGCGATAACGGGCAGGTGGTTCGAGCCGAAGGCGGGCCCGACACGGCGCGTTCGCAGCGATATGTCGGGAGACACGGCCACATGGTCGATAGACGCACCGATATAGGCGAGGCGATCGAGCTTCATGGAAAACCGGGTGACCGGCTGCAACCAGCCCCCGGCGGTGGAGGTAAGTCCTGCCTGCTTGAGGAAATTGCGGAAGAACGGCGACCAGGTCGGTGTGTTCCAATCTCCCGCGACGATGACCGGCGCCTTCTGCAGGTCGCCCCTGACGGCATCGGCGGCGGCGGAAAGATAGGCGTTGCGATCGCGCCATTGCCAGGGGCTGCGCGGCGTTTCCGGGTGGAAGGCGTAGAGGAAGAGCGGCTTGCCGTTGAGATCGAGTTCCAGCCGGAGCGGCTGTTTGTAGGCGTGTTCCTCGGTGAAGGCGCGCTTCAATTCCGTCTCGGCCTGGATCGGCAGGGCGGAGAATACCTTTATGGCGTCGCGGGCGCGCACCTGCGAACCGCTTTCATAGGGAAAAAGGCCGGTGGCGGAGAGCGCCTGCTCCATTCTGCCGGTCGTTTCCTGCAGCACGACGATATCCGGCCTTTCCCGGCTCAGAAGATCGATGAAGGCTGTCGGATCGGGAAGGCTCGGTCCGTAGAGGTTGGCGGTGAGCACCTTCAGGCCGCTTGAGGCAGCCGATGCCCGCGCCGTCGGCACATCCGCGGCCGGGATCAGGGCGACGGCGAGGCCGCCGATGGCGATCGCGATCGCCTTGAGACGCCGTGTCACCAGCGCGGCCGCGAAGAACAGGCAGCCCGCGGCAATGATGTAGGGCCAGGCGAAGGCGAGCAGGTCGATCAGCCAGAAACGGTCGGCGGCAAGCACGACGATGCTGACGAGGAAGAGATAGGCGATGACGCCCGGCAGGACGAGAACGCGGTAGGCAAGGGCGAATACCCCCCGGCGCGGCGCTATCGGCATCGACTGTTCCTTCTGCATGACGAGATTCGGCAGGTCGATTCCCGGAACGGGAGGTTTGCATGTACCCCGCGCATGCCGGCACGGCAATGACGTCCTGCGATCTAGGATAGATCGGCCATTGCCGGCGGCTCTGTTGCGAAGCCGCGCAGGACCCAGCGCCTGCCGTCGCTGCTGAGCGCCAGCGTGCCGAGCGGCGCGACATCCACCCGGCGCAGCGAGGTGAGGGGCGCGCCGAGGACATGGAGCAGAAGCACTTTGAGGATAAGGCCATGGGTGACGGCGAGAAGTGGGCCACCTTCGCCATGAAGGCCGTCGAGAAAGGCCGCCGCACGTGCCAGCACGGCTTCGGCCGATTCCCCGCCATGCGGCGCTGCGGTGGGATCGGACATCCAGGACTCCAGCGCGTGCGGCGCTTCTGCCGCGATGTCGTCGATGGTGCGGCCGCTCCATCGCCCGTAGTCGGCATCGCGAAGCGCCGGGCATGGCTCGGCCGCAGACGAGAACGCCGCAGCTGTCTCCGACGCGCTTGTCTCCGGCGCATGCAGGACACGGTCGAAGGCCGGGAGTGCTTTGGCAAGCGCGGTCGCGCGCTTCGCGTCCTTCGGAAGGAGGGGTTCGTCGGAGAAAAGCCGCGGCAGCCGGTTGGACGGGGTCGCGCCCCGGCACAGCAGCGTCAGGCGGGTCGCCCGGGACCTGAAGGTTTTCGTCATCGTTGCGCTCGCACCGCCGGTTGCCGTGAATATGACGTTGGATATATGTCCGGAAACCGTCCCTTGGAACGGTTTCCGGCCGCACAGGGCGGCCGGATATCCAGGTTCGCATTCGGGCGCCGCAAGGCGCGTCGTGTCAGCTGCAGCCGCTCGTGCTTCCGCAGGTATCGCACTTCTCGCAGGTGCCGTTGCGCACCATCGTGAAGTTCTGGCACTCCGAGCACATATTGCCCGTGTAACCCTGGGCGATGGAGCGCATGCGGCGTTCGTTTTCCAGCTTCTTGGCGTCGGCCTTGGCGCTGGCGGCGTCGGCGGCAGCCTTGTCGGAGAAGAGGGCGGTAACGCTCTCCGTCACTTCCTCGGCGAGGTCGTCGGCAACCTCCTCGGCAAGCTCGGCGGCGCGCTCCTCATAATCCCGCTTGAAGGCGACGATTTCCGAGCTGGAAATGGCTGCTGTCGGTTCCAGCTTGCGCGCGGCGCTGCCGGCGAAGGAGGTGACGTTGCCCGTCGAGGATGCCTTGGCGGGAGCCGCGGTGGCCGAGCCCTTGGGTTCGGCGAGCGGACGCTCGCCGACCTGGCCGCCCTGGATGAGCGTCGGCTTGTGGCCGCGCGTCCAGCCGGTCGAGATCAGGTTCGTCTTGCCTTCCTGGATGCCCTTGCCGAGCGCCGTGTTGGAGAAGTCCGACGTATCGACATGGGCAAGGTCGTGGCGGCCGAGATAGGAGACGGCAAGCTCGCGGAAGACGTAGTCGATGATCGACGTGGCGTTCTTGATCGCGTCGTTGCCGACGACGATGCCGGCCGGCTCGAACTTGGTGAAGGTGAAGGCCTCGACATATTCCTCCAGCGGCACGCCGTATTGCAGGCCGAGCGAGATGGCGATGGCGAAATTGTTCATCATGGCGCGGAAAGCGGCGCCTTCCTTGTGCATGTCGATGAAGATCTCGCCGAGGCGGCCATCGCCGAATTCGCCGGTCCGCAGATACACCTTGTGCCCGCCGACGAGCGCCTTCTGGGTGTAGCCCTGGCGGCGGTTCGGCAGCTTTTCACGCTCGCGCACGAGACGCTCGACGACCTTCTCGATGATCTTCTCCGTGACGGTGACGGCCTGGGCGGCGGCGGGGGCAGCCGCCAGCGCCTCGACGGCATCGTCCTCGTCGTCCTCGTCCTCGATCAGCGAGGCGTTGAGCGGCTGAGAGAGCTTGGAACCGTCGCGGTAGAGGGCATTCGCCTTCAGCGCGAGCTTCCAGGAGAGCATGTAGGCGTTCTTGCAGTCCTCGACGGTCGCCTCGTTCGGCATGTTGATCGTCTTGGAGATGGCACCCGAGATGAACGGCTGGGCGGCCGCCATCATGCGGATGTGGCTTTCAACCGAGAGGTAGCGCTTGCCGATCTTGCCGCAGGGATTGGCGCAATCGAAGACCGGCAGGTGCTCGGCCTTGAGGAAGGGGGCGCCTTCCAGCGTCATCGCGCCGCAGACGTGGATATTGGCCGCCTCGATCTCCTTTTTCGAGAAGCCGACATGCTCCAGGAGGTTGAAGGACATGTCCGAAAGCTGCTCGTCCGAGACCTTCAGCACGTCCTTCAGGAAGTCGGCGCCGAGCGTCCACTGATTGAAGGCGAACTTGATGTCGAAGGCGGACTTGAGGCCGGCATTGACGGCTTCGATCTTCTCGTCGGTGAAGCCCTTTGCCTTCAGCGAGCCGGGATTGACGCCGGGCGCCTGATTCATATTGCCGTGGCCGACGGCATAGGCCTCGATCTCTGCGATCTGGCTTTCCGAATAGCCGAGCGTGCGCAGCGCTTCCGGAACGGCGCGGTTTATGATCTTGAAGTAGCCGCCGCCGGCGAGCTTCTTGAACTTGACGAGGGCGAAGTCGGGCTCGATGCCGGTCGTGTCGCAATCCATGACGAGGCCGATCGTGCCGGTCGGCGCGATCACGGTCGTCTGGGCATTGCGGTAGCCGTGCTTCTCGCCGAGTTCGACGGCCTTGTCCCAGGCCGCGACCGCATGTGCGACGAGCGCCGGATCCGAGCAATCGGCATGGACGAGAGCGACCGGGTTGACCGAGAGCGCTTCATAGCCGGTTGTCTTGCCATAGGCGGCGCGGCGGTGGTTGCGCATGACGCGCAGCATGTTGTCGCGGTTCGGCGCGAAGTTCGGGAAGGGGCCGAGTTCGCCGGCCATCTCGGCCGAGGTCGCATAGGCGACACCGGTCATGATGGCGGTCAGGCTGCCTGCGATGGCGCGGCCTTCGGCCGAATCGTAGGGGATGCCGGAGGACATCAGCAGGCCGCCGATATTGGCGTAGCCGAGGCCGAGCGTGCGGTATTCGTAGGAGAGTTCGGCGATCTGGCGCGAGGGGAACTGCGCCATCATCACCGAGATTTCGAGCACGATCGTCCACAGGCGGACGGCGTGTTCGTAATCGGCGATGTTGATCTTCTTCGTTGCCGCATCCTTGAACTGGAGCAGGTTCAGCGAAGCGAGGTTGCAGGCCGTGTCGTCGAGGAACATGTATTCCGAGCACGGGTTCGACGCGCGGATCGGGCCGGCAGCCGGGCAGGTGTGCCAGTCGTTCATCGTCGTGTTGAAGTGCAGGCCCGGATCGGCCGACGCCCAGGCGGCGTAGGAGATCTGCTCCCACAGGTCCCGCGCCTTCAGCGTCTTCATCACCTTGCCGTCCTTGCGGGCGGTCAGGCGCCACTCGCCGTCATTCTCGACAGCGCGCAAAAAATCGTCCTTCAGCGAGACGGAATTGTTGGAGTTCTGGCCGGAGACAGTGAGATAGGCTTCCGAATCCCAGTCCGTGTCGTAGGTCTTGAACTCGATGTCCTTGTAGCCCTGCCTGGCGAACTGGATGACGCGCTTGATGTAGTTTTCCGGAACCTGGTCCTTCTTGGCGGCGCGGATCTCGCGCTTGAGGGCCGGGTTTTCCGCCGGATCATAGCATTGGTCGCCATCGGCCGAGCAATTGATGCAGGCCTTCATGATGGCCTTGAGATGCCTTGCGACGATCTTCGAGCCGGTGACGAGGGCCGCCACCTTCTGCTCTTCCTTGACCTTCCAGTTGATGTAGTCCTCGATATCGGGATGGTCGATATCGACCACGACCATCTTGGCCGCCCGGCGCGTCGTGCCGCCGGACTTGATGGCGCCGGCCGCCCGGTCGCCGATCTTCAGGAAGCTCATGAGACCCGAGGAGCGCCCGCCGCCCGAGAGCTTTTCGCCCTCGCCGCGAAGATGGGAGAAGTTGGAGCCGGTGCCGGAGCCGTATTTGAAGAGGCGCGCTTCACGCACCCAGAGATCCATGATGCCGTTCTCGTTGACGAGATCGTCCTCGACGGACTGGATGAAGCAGGCATGCGGCTGGGGATGCTCGTAAGCGGACTTGGACTTCGTCAGCTTGCCGGTGAAGGGGTCGACGTAGAAATGGCCCTGGCCGGGGCCGTCGATGCCATAGGCCCAGTGCAGGCCGGTGTTGAACCACTGCGGCGAGTTCGGGGCGACGCGCTGGGTGGCGAGCATATAGGCAAGTTCGTCCTTGAAGGCGGCAGCGTCTTCCTCGGAAGCGAAATACTTGCCCTTCCAGCCCCAGTAGGTCCAGGTGCCGGCAAGACGATCGAAGACCTGGCGGGCATCGGTTTCCGAGCCGTAGCGCTCTCCCTCGGGGAGCGCCTTCAGGGCTTCAAGGTCCGGTACGGAACGCCAGAGGAACGAGGGGACATCGTTCTCCTCGACTTTCTTCAGGCGCGCAGGCACGCCGGCCTTGCGGAAATATTTCTGGGCAAGGATATCGGCCGCGACCTGCGAGAACTGGGCGGGCACATCGATATCCGCAAGGCGAAAGACGATCGAGCCGTCCGGATTCTTGATCTCGCTGGTGGCCTTGCGGAATTCGATCTCCGCATAGGCCGACTGGCCGGGTTTGGTGAAACGACGTTCTATGCGCATCTTCCATTGTCCTTTGCTGCCGCATCCTGCCTCAAGGGCAGGGCGCAATTATCCCCGTCCGGCCGCATATCCTGCAGCCAGCCCCGATCGTCCGTCCATGTGGGAAACCCGATCGATTTCGGATTTCTGTATCTTGTGCTGAGTGTGGCTGCAAATACTAAATATAGTATCAACAGTTTCGTTCCGCCAGACCCACCGTCACTTTGGTGCATCAAAAAATCGGGCGCAAAAACACCCTCGCGGCGCGTGGATCATCCACCCGGCCACCTGCGTATGGAAACGCGATTTCGTGATGAGAACCGACCTCGTAACACTACGGTCCAGCCGCCGCCGCAACTTGGTTTTCATTAACCTCATCTGCCCGATTCCCGTCAAGGGCTGGTTTGTGAATGAAGTTTGAACCCCATATCTTGTGCCTCCCGGCTGTGGAAAATGGGGACACAGCGGGATGCCTGAAAAATCAGCGGGTTCGGGCCGGAAGATGAGACGGCATGGCATGTCACTGTGGAAAAGCAAAAAAATCACCCATGAAATTCCGGAGGATTTTTGTTGCCGCGACATCCGCCGATAGCCATCGGGCGCAAGTTGTGATCCGTGGATAAAGTGATTCCCTTCCGTAACGTCATGATGCCGCCCGAGCGCTGTCGTAAGGGTGCAGCCGCTCTCTTTGAGAGAACGCCGGAAAGAACGAGCCGGCGCCGCGCTTATGCGCTCGCCGGCCCTTAAAAAACGTCAGATCAATGGATTATGCTGGGCTGCCGGAGCAATTCCGGCGAAGCGCCGTTGAAAATCAGCCGCGTGCGCCCTTGGAGATCGGCTCCTGGAAGGTGAAGCCCATGTCCCAGGGGAAGTAGATCCAGGTATCCTGGCTGACCTCGGTGACGAAGGTATCGACCAGCGGACGGCCCTTCGGCTTGGCGTAGATGGCGGCGAAATGGGCCTTCGGCAGCATCGCGCGGACTTGTGCGGCGGTTTTGCCGGTATCCGTCAGGTCGTCGACGATGAGGATGCCTTCGCCCCCTTCCTTGGTCAGTTCGGGCGAAACTCCCTTCAGGACATGCATTTCGCCCTGGGAGACGTAGTCGTGGTAGGACGCGACGCAGACCGTCTCGATAAGGCGGATATTGAGTTCGCGGGAGATGATGGCCGCCGGCACGAGACCGCCGCGGGTGATGCAGACGATCGCCCGCCATTCCCGTCCGCCATCGGCCAGCCGCCAGGCAAGCGCGCGTGCGTCGCGATGGAACTGATCCCAGGATACAGGGAAGGCTTTGTCGGGCAGCGACATGATGACGGGCTCCTGAACGCGGAAAAAGAAGATTCCTTCTCTCTAATGCAGTTCGGGGCCCAAGAAAATGACCGCCCGGCCTCACGGGACGGGCGATCCACAGCCAAGTCGCCCGCAGGCGGGCCTATCTCGACATCAGCGTGGGCACGCGGGCATGGCGCATCATGGCGCTCGTGACACCGCCGAAGAGGCGCTGGCGCAGCCGCGAATGGCTGTAGGCGCCCATGACGATGAGCCCGGCGCCGATCTCCGTCGCGCGGCGGTTCAGAGCCTCGGCTACGGAGCGGCCGTCGGACGCGCCGGAGGCGACCGTCGTCTTGATGCCATGACGGGCGAGTGTCGCCGCCAGTTCCGCGCCGCAGAAATCCCTTGATTGCGCGGCGCTTTCCGGCGGGTCGACGGTGAAGATCTCCACTTCATTTGCTGCCGTCAGGAAAGGCAGGGCGTCGAAGGCGGCACGCGCCGCCTCCCGCGAACCGTTCCAGGCGACGAGCGCCCGCTCGATCGGTTCGGGCCCGGCCTGGGCATTGGAGACGAGATAGACCGGGCGGCCGCTCTCATAGAGCAGGTCCTCGATATCTTCGCGCGCGGAGCCGTCGAGATCGGGATCGAACTGGCCGGCTATGACGATATCCGCGCCGCGCGCGCTGTCGATGATGCCGGCGGAGGCATAACCGGCCGTGCCGGTGAAAAGGCGCCATTCATAGGAAATGTCGTCGCGCTCGCAGCGGAACTTGAAGGCCTGCTCGACGGTGCGCGACTGGCGCTGGGCCCGTTCCTGAAGCTCGACGACCGCGTTGGGGTCGGGATATTCCATGGGTGCGATCAGCGTCACCACGACCGGCGTCTCCGCGTGGATGCCGATGACATGGCCGCCCGTCCGCCGCGCCAGTGCCAGTGCATGATCCGTAACCTTGCCGGCATCTTCCGCCGCGCTCAGCACCGCAACGATGGTCTTGTAGGTCATTTCGGCCTCCTGTCTGGTTCGCTCGAAACTTGCGCCCGCAGCGCCGGCAAGACCTTGACCGGGATCAAGGTGCGGCCTTGGCCGCGGCGATCTCTGCAATCATCTGGAGTATATCACGTTCGGCGGCTTCCGCCGGTGCTTCCTCGCGGCTGCGGATGACGATTTCCGTCGAAAAGCGATTCTCGCTGAAACGGGGATAGGAGCCGATGCTGGTTTCGGGATGCTTTTTCTGGATCTCGGCCAGCGGGGTGCCGATATCGCCCTCGCCGAAGGGAGAGGGAACGGAGCGCGAGAGCATCGGCGTGCCGCCTTCGAGCGTCGGCACGACGGTACCGAGCATGGCGGTGAAGACCTGCGGCACGCCGGCCATGACATAGACATTGCCGATGTGAAAGCCCGGTGCCGTGGAGACGGCATTCTCGATATGCACGGCGCCTTCGGGCATGCGTGCCATGCGCTGGCGCGCGGCGTTGAACTCCACGCCGCGGCGCGCATACATCGCACCGAGCAGCTCCATGGCGAGCGGATCATGGAGGCAGGGCACGCCGAAGGCCCTGGAAACCGCGTCGGCCGTGATGTCGTCATGGGTCGGGCCGATTCCGCCGGAGGTGAAGACATAGGTGTAGCGGATGCGCAGCGCATTCAGCGCCTCGACGATCGCATCCTCCTCGTCGCCGACGATGCGCACTTCCTTCAGGTCGATGCCGGCGAGAAAGAGCATGTCGGCCAGATGGCCGATATTCTTGTCCTTGGTGCGTCCGGAAAGCAGTTCGTCGCCGATGGCGAGCATGGCGGCGGTGGCGACGGTACTCATGGGCGCTCTCCGATGCGGACGGAAATGCCGACCGGATGGAGCGGCATTGTCAATGGCGGGTGAACAGTCTGTCGACCGGGCACCTGCTGTGTTCCGGCCGCCTCGAAGTGCTACATCCAAGCCGACACCGTGATCAAGCGGAAAGCAATCCCAAGACAGGAGACGACGATGGCGAAAGTTCTGGTTCTTTATTATTCGGCCTACGGTCATATCGAAGCCATGGCCTATGCCGTCGCGGAAGGCGCGAAGTCGGCCGGCGCGGACGTGACGGTGAAGCGCGTTCCGGAGCTCGTGCCGGAAGAGGTGGCCAGGGCCTCGCACTTCAAGCTCGACCAGAAGGCCGAGATCGCCACCGTCGACGAACTGCAGAACTACGATGCCATCATCGTCGGCGCCGGCACGCAATTCGGCACCGTCGCGTCGCAGATGCGCAATTTCTGGGACCAGACGGGCGGCCTCTGGGCGCAGGGCAAGCTGGTCGGCAAGGTCGGCTCGGTCTTCACCGCCTCGGCCACGCAGCACGGCGGCCAGGAATCGACCATACTCGGTTTCATCCCGACGCTGTTGCACCATGGCCTCGTCGTCGCCGGTCTCCCCTATGCCTTCCAGGGACAACTGGGCGTGGAGGCCGTCAAGGGCGGTTCGCCCTACGGCGCTTCCACGATCACCGACGGCGACGGCTCGCGCCAGCCGTCCGAGGTCGAGCTGGAAGCCGCCCGCTACCAGGGCGCCCATGTCGCCAGGATCGCCGGCAAGCTGTCGGCCTGACCTTCTCCGGAACGTCGTTGAACAAAACAGGGTGCGGCCGGCGTCACGGCCGCACCCTTTTCATTGCGTGGTGAAATGCAGGACACCCTTTGCAAACGCCCTATTGACGAAGCGCCCTTCCTCCCCGAAAAGCGGGGAGAGCGGGCGTGGCGAAACTGGTAGACGCAAGGGACTTAAAATCCCTCGGCCTTGGCTGTACGGGTTCGACCCCCGTCGCCCGCACCAGTGCCTCGCCGGGACAGGTCATATACATCGCTCGGTCTCGCAGGTCATCGCATGGTTGAAGATGTGCTTGGGATGCAACACTTCCATTCCGTGTTGCGCGGCAGCGCGAAATGCAAGGTCGTGCACTTGCCGAACGGTTATACTTTAGCAATTTATGATCCCCGATGTTTCATGGCGAAGCACCATTGGGGGAAACGATGAAATTTCCAAGTTACCTGACGAAGGCCTACTTCCAGAAGACCTACGGTTCTATCAGTGGGACCGACTTCACGGTCAAGCTGACCAAGTACAGCAAGACCGCCACGACGCTGAAGGCGACGGTGGAAGTCGACAGCAGCTTCGGCGACAGCACGACCGACATTCTGATGAAGGTCGGCAAGACCACGACGAGCCTGACGCTGAAGATCCACACGGACAACTACAACAGCACGCTCGCCTATTCCACGGCGCAGACAAAGGCGGGCATCACCATCAAGGCCGCCTATACCGACAGCTTCAAGACCAAGATGAACTACAGTCTCAGCCTGGAAAAGGATGGCGACTTCAGCAAGTTCAAGATGGTGTATGCTCAAGGCACCGAAAAGATCACCATCACCTCGACGAAGATTTCCGGCGATGTGGTGACCTTCAAGGCGGTGGACGGTGACGGCGACGTGATCGGTACCGCCAAATTGAACCTCAAGGCTTTCGGCGATTATTACGACAAGTCCGACAAGTACCTCTTCGAATCCTCGAAGACGGCCGATCTCTTCACCAAGCTCCAGCTCAAGTTCACCGGCGCGAAGAAGGCCGGGGAGCCAGCGGACGACGATCACGGCGGTGCCGACGCCTTCGTGTTCAAGAAGATGGCCGCAGCCGGCAGCGATCACGGCGATGCGGCTTTCGCCGCCCGTCCCCTCGCCATAGACGATGCCTCGGGCGCAGCGGGTTCGGATCATTTCGACTTTACGGCGGGCTTCGATTTCGGCCATCCGGTCCATGCCGCCAAGCACGCCTTCGATCTTCTCTGATCGGACGCAAGACCGAAAATCGAAACGGCGGAAGCAGCGATGCTTCCGCCGTTTTCATTTCGGCGCGTCAGCCGCCGAGGGCGTCGAAGACGAAATAGAACAGGGCGGAGATCAAAGCGGCCGAGGGCAGGGTGACGACCCAGGCGACGACGATATTGCCGGCAATGCCCCAGCGCACTGCGGAGACGCGGCGGGCGGCGCCGACGCCGATGATCGCGCCGGTGATCGTGTGGGTCGTGGAGACCGGGATGCCAAGCCAGGTGGCGCCGAAAAGCGTCAGCGCGCCGCCCGTTTCCGCGCAGAAGCCCTGCATCGGGTTGAGGCGCGTGATCTTCGAGCCCATCGTGTGCACGATGCGCCAGCCGCCCATCAGCGTTCCCAGTGCCATGGCCGCCTGGCAGGTGATGACCACCCAGAAGGGCACGTAGAATTCGCTGCCGAGATGGCCCTGGGAAAAGAGCAGCACGGCGATGATGCCCATGGTCTTTTGCGCGTCGTTGCCGCCATGGCCGAGCGAATAGAGCGAGGCCGAGATGAACTGCAGGACGCGGAACGTGCGGTCGACCGCAAAGGGCGTCTGACGCACGAAAAGCCAGGAAACCGTCAGCACCAGGACGAGCGCGAGGAAGAAGCCGAAGGCGGGCGACAGGAAGATGGCGCTCGCCGTCTTGATGAGGCCGCTCCAGACGACGGCGTCGAAGCCGGTCTTGGCAAGGCCCGCGCCGACGAGACCGCCGATCAGGGCATGTGAGGAGGAGGAGGGAATGCCGAAAACCCAGGTGACGACGTTCCAGATGATCGCGCCCATCAGTGCCGCGAAGATGACGAGCGGGCTGACGATGGCGGGGTCGATGATGCCCTTGCCGAGGGTTTCCGCGACGTGCAGGCCGAAGAACAGGAAGGCGATGAAATTGAAGAAGGCCGCCCAGAACACGGCGTATTGCGGGCGCAGCACGCGTGTCGAGACGATGGTGGCGATCGAGTTCGCCGCATCGTGCAGGCCGTTCAGGAAGTCGAAGAGCAGTGCGATGCCGATGAGAGCGGCCAGCAGCGGAAAGGCGAGGGTGGCGTCCATCAGACGTTCTCGATCACGATACCGCTGATCTCGTCCGCGACGTCCTCGAAGCGGTCGACCACCTTCTCCAGCTCGCCGTAGATCTCGCTGCCGATGATGTAGGCCATCGGATCCGTCTTGCCGAATTGCTTGAAGAGGTCCTTGAGGCCCTGCTCGTGCAGTTCGTCGGACCGGCCTTCCACGCGGGTCACCTCCTCGGCGATCGCCGTGAGGCGGCCGGCGTGCACGGCGACCTTGTCGAGCAGCGGAATGGCCTCGGCGACGAGGCGGGCAGCCTTCACGACGGCGTCGCCCATTTCCTGCATGCCCGGCTGGAAGCTCGTCTGCTCGTAGAGGCGGATGGTCTTGACCGTCTTGTGCATCATGTCGATGGCATCGTCCATCGACTGGATCAGGTCCTTGATGTCGCCGCGATCGAAAGGCGTGATGAAGCTGCGGCGCACCGCCAGTAGCACTTCATGGGTGATTTCGTCGGCCTGGTCCTCCAGTTCGACGATGTGGTTGCAATGCCGCTCCATATCGGGGCCGCCGGCCAGCAGCGCTTGCAGGGATTCGGCGGCGCCGACGACGGTGCGGGAATGCTGCTCGAAGAGATCGAAGAAGCGGTCTTCGCGCGGCATGAGTTTGCGAAACAGCGAAAGCATGGATGCCCCTTACCTGGCTGGGGTTGTCATGGGGCTGTCATAATTGACCGTCAACGCGCTGGAAAGCACTGATTCGGGCTTGTCACAATTCTCTATCGGCCTGTGGAAAGTCACGTCCTTCGCCATCAGGAGCTTTCGATGTCCTTTGCCAGCTCGATCTTTTCCAGCGCGATTTCGAGAATCGGATCATAGGCGGTCTTGCGCCAGATCTGGCGATAGCCGCGATGCTGATAGAGCCGGAGGGCGCGCTCGTTCGCCGCCGCGACATGGATGCGGGCCCGACGGTAACCGCGGCCGGCGATTTCCCGTTCGAGTGCCTGCAGCAGGGCCGAGCCGACGCCGCGTCCTTCGAACGCCGGGTCTACCCAGATGTCGCTGATATAGTCGTCTTCTTTCTCGCAGCCGCCGATGCCCGCTGCTTCGCCGTCGACGACGGCGACGAGAAGCCGTGACTTCATATCCCTCAGGAACGGCAGGAAAGGATTGTCCGACTCGATCCTGGCCGCCACCTCCTTCGACACCAGCGGCTTGATGCCCTTGCGCCAGGCCGCAAGCCCGATTTCCGCGAGCTTTTCCTCCTCCTCGCCGGTTGCCTGTCTGATTTCGACCATGGCGACCTCTAGGGCGCGATCTTGAAAGGCTGCTCGCTGATCGCGACCGCTCCGCTGGCCGCATCGCGGAAGCGGTAGCGCAGCACGTAGTCACCGGCCGGCGGGCTGCTCAAATTGAGGGTCAGCTTGGCGAAGACCTCCTGGTTGCGCACGCTGCCCTTGAAGTCGAAGGAGCCGAAGGCCTTCTCCGCGGCAAGCACCGTGCCTTTCGGATCGAGGAGCTCCAAGTCTACCGTGAAATGCGATTCGAGAAGGCCGCCGTCGATCGGCCGCCAGGTCAGGCCAACCGGTTCGACATAGGAGATCAGCGCCTCGCCGGGCTTGAAGGTCGATTCCGGCCGCGGCGCATACATGCCGTAGCCTTCCGGCGGGGCGGAGACGAAGATCGCCTTGCCGATCGAAAAGGGCAGGGTGGCGGCGAAGGCGCCATAGGCATCGCGGATGGTGTTGTGCGCGCCCACCGTGTCGCCGGCCGCGGCCTGTTCCTCGGCCTTCTTCGCCGCCTCCGCCAGAGGGCCGGCAAGGGCGAGCGACGGCGTAAGCGCGGCGACAAAGGCCATTCGCAACAGGGACTTCGACACGAACATTCCGTCTTCCTCCAGCCGGTTGACGGCAGGATGCGAAGAAGCATGGCAACAGTCAAGGATGGCCGTCAGCTCTTCCAGAAGAGCGGCGTCAGGATGACGAGTACGGTGAGGATCTCAAGACGCCCGAGCAGCATGAGGAAGGAGAGCAGATAAAGGGCCGCGTCATGGAAACTGGCGAAGGAGCCCGCCGGGCCGATTGCCTGCGTGACGCCAGGCCCGACATTGGACAGCGATGTCGCGGAGGCCGAGAGCGCCGTCAGCACGTCATAGCCCATCAGGCCGAGCAGGATCGCCCCGATGGCGGCGATCGCGATGAAGGTGATGAAGAACAGGAAGACGTTGCGCTGCAACTCCGCATCCACCGTCATGGGCCCGTAGCGCACGGCATGGATGCCGTCGGGATAGAGCAGGCGATAAAGGCCGGAGCGCATGAAATTGAAGAGGATGATGAGACGATAGGCCTTGATGCCGCCGGCCGTCGAGCCCGAACAGCCGCCCATGAAAGTGGCGACGAAGGCGAGCGCCACGATGAAATGGCCCCATTGCGTGTAGTCGTCGCTGGCAAAGCCGGTCGTGGAAAGGATCGAGGAGACCGTGAAGAAGGAGTGGGCCAGCGCCTCGTGGAAGCTGACGCCGTTCCGAAGGCGCAGATATATGCTGGCCGCGATGGAGAACAGCACGAGATAGCCGAGGAACACGCGGATCTGCGGGTCGCGCCAGGCATCGAGGCGCCGGCGCAGCACGAAAATGAAAAGCACCGAGAAGGGCAGGCTGGAGAGCGTCATGAAGAAGGTCGCCGCCCAGAGCAGCGGCAGGCTGTCGAAATAGGCGAAGGAGGCGTCGTGGGTCGAAAGCCCGCCCGTCGCCACTGTCGACATGGCATGGTTCACGGCATCGAAGCGGCTCATGCCGAGCGCGGCGTAGACCACGGCGCAGATGAAGGTGATCCCGACATAAATCGCAAGGAAGGCGCGGGTATAGCTCGCGATGCGGGCAAAGGGCTTCTCGCCCTTTTCCGAGGATTCGAGCTTGAAGAAGGACATTCCGCCGACCCGCAGATACGGCATGATGAAAAGGCCGAGCGCCAGGATCCCGATGCCGCCGAGCCAGTGCAGCAGGGAACGCCATATTAGGAGGCCGGGCGGCGCATCGTCGAGGGCGACGATGACGGTGGAGCCCGTCGTGCTGATCGCCGAGACCGATTCGAAGAAGGCCTGCGCGAAGGTCAGGTTGAGCGAGGACAGCCAGAGCGGAATGGTGCCGATGATGCTGCCGGAAAACCACAGCATGTTGACGACGAGAAAGCCCATGCGCTTGTTGAACGGCGGTGGGCCGGCGCGCGTGGCGGCGGCGGTGGCAAGCGAGAGGCCGCCGGTCATGAAGGCCGAGAGGAAGAAGATCCGCGAATCGGGATTGCCGTAGTAGACGTCGACAAATGCGGGAATGAGCATCGCCACGGAAAGATAGATCCCGCTGATCGCGGCGATATTGATGGCGGACCGGAAGATCGTGGCGTTCAAGGGAAATCGTCCTGCGTACCGGCTGGGCTAACGTTCTCGTCTCGAACGGCCGCAACGGACGGCGTCCGTCGCTGCAAGGGGCAGCCTGTTGTTTTTCGCATTGTTTTACCGAAAATCGCTGCCCAGTCTCCGGCACGATGCTATAGCCAATGCATTGACCAAACTCAAGGATGGCATCGAACGGCATGAAACCGGACGTCGACGCGGCTTGCGAGGCCTTGCGCGGGCTCTTTCCCGAAACACCGCTCCAGCTCAACGAACACCTTTCCGCCCGCTACGGCGCGGAAATCTATCTCAAACGTGAGGATCTCTCACCGGTGCGCTCCTACAAGATCAGGGGCGCCTTCAACTTCTTCCGCAAGGTTCTGGCGAAAGCGGACGGTGCGCGCAGCTTCCTCTGCGCTTCGGCCGGCAATCACGCGCAGGGCTTCGCCTTCGTCTGCCGCCATTTCGGCGTGCCGGGCGTGGTCTTCATGCCGGTGACGACGCCGCAGCAGAAGATCGCCAAGACGCGCATGTTCGGCGGCGAGTTCGTCGCGATCAGGCTTGTCGGCGACTTCTTTGACCATTGCTACAAGGCCGCCCGCGACCACGCGGCGGAGACCGGCGCGCTGATGGTGCCGCCCTTCGATCATGCGGACATCATCGAGGGCCAGGCGACGGTGGCCGCGGAGATCGTTGCCCAGCTCGGCGAGGGAAAGCTGCCCGATCTCGTGGCGCTGCCGGTCGGCGGGGGCGGGCTCGCCTCCGGCGTGACGGGCTATCTCAAAGACCGGGTCGGTCCTTCGAACTTCCTGTTCTGCGAGCCGGCGGGTGCCCCAAGTCTCAAGCGGAGCCTTGAAAGCGGCTCCGTCGTGACGCTCCACCAGGTGGACAATTTCGTGGACGGCGCGGCGGTCGGCCAGATCGGCGCGCTCAACTTCGCCGCGCTCAGCCGCTTTTCAGCCGACCAGGTCATGCTGCTCTCGGAGAACGCGATCTGCGAGACGATGATCGACATGCTGAATGTCGAGGGCGTGGTGCTGGAACCGGCCGGCGCCCTGTCCTTGACGGCTTTGGAAGCGCTCGGTCGCACGGCGCTGGAAGGCAAGACGGTTGTCGCCGTCGTTTCCGGCGGAAACTTCGATTTCGAGCGCCTGCCGGATGTCAAGGAACGCGCCATGCGCCACGCGGGGCTGAAGAAATACTTCATCCTGCGCCTTGCCCAGCGTCCCGGCGCGCTGCGCGATTTCCTCAATCTTCTCGGGCCCGACGACGATATCGCCCGCTTTGAATATCTGAAGAAGTCCGCCCGCAATTTCGGCTCCATCCTGATCGGCATCGAAACCAAGGCGCCGGAGAATTTCACGACGCTGAAAAAGGCCTTCGATGCGGAGGGGCTGCGCTATCAGGACATCACCGAGAACGAGATTCTCTCGAATCTCATCATCTGACCCGTTTCCATGCCCTTCATCCACCGGCGGACAGCCACGGCGGTAAGGTGAGGGGCAATCCACAGCCCGCCTCTTGGAGCGCGCGCCTGCCTGTGTTAGCAATCGGCCATGGCATCGTTCTTTTCAAAACTCTTCGGTCGCGGCGGCGAATCGGCACCTCCTGCAAAGGTTGCCGAGGAAACGGAAGCCTATAACGACCTCACCCTCGTCGCGGCCCCGATTGCGGAGGGCGGCCAGTTCCGCCTAGCCGGACGAATCGAGAAAAGGGATGGCGACCGCGTGCTGGTTCGCAGCTTCATCCGCGCCGATCTCTTCTCTTCCCGCGAGGATACCGTTGCGTCCACCTTCCGCAAGGCAAAGCAGATCGCCGATCAGCATGGCGCTTCGCTTTTCGGCGATGGCGTGGAAAGCCGGCAGGTCTGAATTTGCGCGTGGCGCGCGTCGCCCGCAAGGCCTGAACTCCTTCGCATCCTGTTGAAGATGCGGGAGAACCCGCGGGTTTGCCCGCATCCGCGCAAAAACGGCTTGTCGCAGCTCCCCGGGTTGGGTTAGTTGCTCGCCAGTCGAGGATTGTGCGGACCGGCCATGGGTACTGAAAACCTGATTCTGCTTCTCATCGAGGCCGGGTTCTACTTCGTCTTCATGGTGGGTCTCCTGCATCTGCGCCACCAACTGGGCATCGGCGTTTTCATCGCCGCGCTCGGTGTGATGCATTTCCTGGAAACCTATCTGGCGGCGGTCTTCTATATCGAGCTGCCCTTCGGCGTCATCTCGCCCGGCTCGTCCGTGCTCTTTTCCGGCAAGCTGATGATGATCCTGCTTCTCTATGTGAAGGAGGATGCGGCGGTGGTGCGCGCGCCGATCTACGGTCTTCTCGCCGGCAACCTGCTGACGGTCGGGCTCGGTTTCTTCCTGCGTCATCACCAGACCATCGGCGTGGTTCCCGGCCGTGTCGCCGATCTCGCCTTCATCGACGAGATGGGTTGGCTGATGCTCTGGGGCACGACGCTGCTCTATGTCGATGCGCTGGCGATCATCCTCTTCTACGAGCGGCTGGGCCATTTCCTGAAGAAGAATACGGCGCTCCGCTTCTTCATTGCCGGCATTGCCGTGCTGACTTTCGATCAGATCGGTTTCTATTCGGCGCTGCATATCCTGAACAATGCACCCGTCGAGGTGTTCTGGGGCGGCTGGATCGCGAAGATGATGGCGGCCAGCGTCTTTGCCGTGCTGATCACCGCCTATCTGCACTATTCGCGCATTTCCGCGATTCCCACTTCCCCGCGGCCGATTTCGGATATCTTCGCCGATCTCACCTTCCGTGAGCGCTACGAGGATCTTCTCGACCGCTCCGGCCATGACGCGCTGACCGGCGTCTATGACCGCAGCCGTTTGGAATTCGAGGCGCCGCGTATGCTCGCCGCCATGCTGGCGGAAGGAAAGCCGATGGCGTTGATGATCATCGACGCCGACCATTTCAAGGATATCAACGACCGTTTCGGCCATCTCGCCGGCGACGGGGTTCTCAAGGAAATCGCCGTAAGCCTGCAACGGGCATTGCGTGGCGACGATCGGGTCTTCCGCTTCGGCGGGGAGGAATTCGTGGTGATCTGCGGCGACATGTCCCCGGAGTCTGGTGCCGAGCGGGCCGAGGCGCTTCGCCAGGCCATCGAGACGGAAATCCTCCGGCCCGATGGCGTGGCTGTGACCGTCAGCATCGGCGTCGCCAACAGCTACACGGACGGCACCACGCTCAACGCGCTGCTCTCGTCGGCCGATGCCCGGCTCTATACCGCCAAGAATGCCGGTCGCAACCGGGTCGTGACAAGCCTTGAGAACCGTGCGTCACACGCCGACACTCGGCCGGTCGATGATCTCGCGTAGTGCGAAGCTCGAATTGATCTTCACCACATGGGGCAGCGCCGATAGCCAGTCCCGGTGAATGCGCTCGTAGTCTTCGAGGTCCTTCGCCGCAACGCGCAGGATATAGTCGTATTCCCCCGACATCAGGTAACAGACCAGCACATTGGGGCAGAGTTTCACCGCCGCCTCGAATTCCGCCAGCGTCTTGGCGAACTGGCCGGAAAGCGAGATGTGGACGATGGCGATCATCTTGTAGTCGAGCGCCTTGGGCGAAACGCGGGCATGATAGCCGGTGACGATGCCGGATTTCTCCAGAAGATCCAGCCTGCGCGAGCAGGCTGACGGCGAGAGGCCCACCCGCTCCGCCAGCTCCGAATTGGAGATCCTGCCGTTCTGCTGAATGACCTTGAGGATGGCAGTATCGATTGCATCCGGATGAGTCATTCGAATTTCCTTCGAAAATCATGGCGATTTGCGCAGAATATTCGACGGAGGGCGGTCCCGTAAACCGGCTTTGCAAGGACATTGCGCAGCACCTCTGCTTCCATGGCTGTCCCGCCCGGGAGGCGGCAAGCAAACGGGAACGAAAAAGGAAGGAACGCGCATGCGTGTCGGTTGTCCGAAGGAAATCAAGAATCATGAATATCGTGTCGGGCTGACGCCCGGTGCCGTGCGCGAATATGTGGCGCATGGACACGAGGTTCTCGTCGAGACCAAAGCCGGCGCCGGTATCGGCGCGGACGACGACGCCTATCGCGCCGCAGGCGCGAAGATCGCTCCCACCGCGGCGGATGTCTTCCAGAAATCCGACATGGTGGTGAAGGTCAAGGAGCCGCAGCCTTTCGAATGGACGCAGCTTCATGAGGGACAGATTCTCTATACCTACCTGCATCTTGCGCCCGATCCTGAACAGGCAAGGGGACTGCTCGCCTCCGGCGTGACCGCCATCGCCTACGAGACGGTGACGGATGAGCGCGGCGGCCTGCCGCTGCTTGCGCCGATGTCCGAGGTTGCCGGGCGCCTTTCCATTCAGGCGGGCGCGACGGCGCTGCAAAAGGCCAATGGCGGAAGGGGCATCCTGCTCGGCGGCGTGCCGGGCGTCCCGCCCGCCAAAGTGGCGATCCTCGGCGGCGGGGTGGTCGGTCTCCATGCGGCGAAGATGGCGATCGGGCTCGGCGCGAGCGTCTCGGTGCTCGATCGTTCCATACCGCGCCTGCGCCAGATCGACGATATCCTCGGCGGCCGCATCCAGACGCGCTACTCCACGATCGACGCGCTGGAGGAGGAGGTGTTCTCCGCCGATCTCGTCATCGGCGCGGTCCTCATTCCCGGTGCCGCCGCTCCGAAACTGGTGACCCGCGAAATGCTTTCCGGCATGAAGAAAGGGGCGGTCATCGTCGATGTCGCCATCGACCAGGGGGGATGTTTCGAGACATCGCATGCCACGACCCATTCCGACCCGACTTTCGAGGTCGACGGCGTGGTGCACTATTGCGTGGCCAACATGCCCGGCGCCGTGCCCGTCACCTCCGCGCAGGCGTTGAACAACGCGACGCTGCATTACGGTCTTCAGCTTGCCGACAAGGGGCTGAAGGCGCTCGCCGAGGACAGGCACCTTCGCGCAGGCCTCAACGTGCATCGCGGCCGCGTGACGAACCGTGCTGTCGCCGAAGCGCTGGGCTATGAGGCTTTTGCGCCCGAAGCAGTGCTGAACGTCGCCTGATTTGGATTGGCGATGGAAGGCGGCCCGGTCGGATCGGGCCGTTTTCAGGCTCGGCCGGGATCTCCAACGAATCAGGCAGGTTTGCGAAACAGCCTGTCGCAGCACTCCATGAGCCGGAGCGGATCGATGCCGGGTTCGGCAAGGCAGAGGCCGACCATGGTTCCGGCAATGTGCCGGTAATAGGCCTCGTTCGCCCGCGCCGAGGCTATGTTCTTGGCGATGGCGGAGCGGCGGCTCGCCACGCGCGTGCGCAGCGCGGAGGGAAGAAGCGGGCGGACGGCTGCAAGTAGGCGGTCCCGGCGCATGAGATGGCTGATCCGCTGTTCCCGCGCCGCCAGAAGCCGGGTTGCGGCAGTGAAGATCAGGTCCGGCGCATGGTTTTGCCAAGTGTCGCGTAGCGCCACGGGGCAGGCTGCAAGATAGCTTTCAAGCAGGCTGCGCCGCTGCGCCCTCTGCCGGCAGAACGGCCGCATCAGCGTCGCGGCCAGCTCTATGCCCGAGACGTCGTAGGTCATCAGCTCGTAGTCGATCAGGCCGATCGCGTGGTTCTCCTGCTCGATGATGTTGCTGCCGTAAAGGTCGCCATGGGTGAG
>Ga0182742_1002211_pt1 | contig 22142 bp, 18 predicted proteins | sample eDN5th37CBELigMG_FD_128880 | JGI IMG/M metagenome (GOLD analysis project Ga0182742, IMG submission 128880) | Enriched Miracle-Growth compost microbial communities from Emeryville, California, USA - eDNA 5th pass 37_C BE-Lig MG (version 2)... ... | reverse complement strand
TCGAGCGACAGGTACGCTCCGGCGCCCTCGCCACCGTCGGCGACCATGTGCTGAAGACGGACGGCGCCTTCTACGTCGTCTGGCCCCGCTCGCGCGATCTCAACGGTCCGGCCCGGCGCGTGCGGGACTGGCTGGTGGAGGAAGGCCGATTGAGCCGCAAGGCCGCAATTTAAGCGGCTCTTCTGCGAATACGTTTGCCGGGAATGCCGTGCGTCAGCGCCGCAGGACGGGCCGCACCTCCTCATGGAAGAAGCGGAAATAGGAAGTGATCTGCGCCAGCGCATTGGTCGACAGCTTGTACTGGATGCCGAGGCGGCCGTTGGAATACCAGCGCACCGTGCCGCTGAGACGGCCAAGCTCCTCGCTTTCGATCATCACGAGCTGGCCGGGCATGGCCTGGATCGGCTTTTCCATGTCGAAAGCCATGCCGGTCGGCGAAAGATCGACGACGCGGGCCCGGGTCGACTGGTGCATGATCCGCACCGTCGCGAAAATGCGCACCCTGGACCGGTCGTGTGCCCTGACGGGCATGTCCTTGATCGTCATCATCCGTGGTTCCCCTCACGAATTGGTCACGAGGGAGATGATAGCGCAGCCTGTTTGCCGTCCGGCTAAATCAAAAGGAACAATTCTAGCGATCTGGCTTATTCGGGGACGCCCTCAGGAGACCGCCCGGCCCTGGCCCTCGACGCTGACATAACGGTCGGCGAGGAAGCGCAGGGTGGCGACGGCATCGGCCGGCTTGCCGTAGAAATAGCCCTGCCCCATGCCGCAGCCGAGCGCCTTCAGCTTCAGCGCCTCGGAAAAATCCTCGATGCCTTCGGCGACCACGGCAAGCTCCAGCCCCTCGCACATGGCGACGATGGCCTTGATGATGTGCTCGGACGCCTTGTCGTTGGAAATGCGCGAGACGAAGGCACGGTCGATCTTCACCTTGTCGAAGGTGAAATCGCGCAGGCGCCCGAGGCTCGACTGGCCGGTGCCGAAATCGTCGAGCGAGATGCGCACGCCCGCGCCGCGCAGTTCCCCGACGATCTTCTGCGCCGTGTCGGCATCCGTCATCACGGCCGTTTCGGTGATCTCCAGCTCCAGCCGACGCGGATCGAGCCCCACGCGATTGAGGATCGCCAGCGTGTTGAAGGCGGTTTTCGGGTCCATCAACTGGGCGGAGGAGAGATTGAAGGAGAGGAAAAGCTCCTTCGGCCAGGAGAGCGCCGCCTCCGCCGCCTTGCGCAGCAGCGTATCCGACAGCGCATCGATGAAGCCGCGCTCTTCGGCAAGCGGCACGAAGGCGGCCGGCGAGACATAGCCGAGATCGGCATCGCACCAGCGGGCAAGCGCCTCGAAGCCGACGACCGTATCGTCGCGCAGGCTGACGATCGGCTGGAAATGCACATCCACCTCATTGGCGATGATGGCGTTGCGCAGCGCCTGTTCGAGCTGCGTGGCGCGCTTCATCTCCTGGGCGATCTCCTGGGAATAGACGGTGATCTGGCCGCGCCCGCGCCGCTTGGAACGGTAAAGCGCGGTGTCGGCGCTCTTCAGGAGCTCGGCGAAGTCCTCGCCCGCGAAGGGATAGATAGCAAAGCCGAAGGAGGCGGACAGGCGGACATTGCGGTCGCCGAGATCGAAGGGCGCCGACAGCACCTCGCGCAGCATCTGGCCGATCTTCTCCGCGCCCTTGCGCTCGAAGACCAGCGGCAGGACGAAGGCGAACTCGTCGCCGCCATGGCGCGTGACGGTCGCGCCATCCGGAATGCAGGCCTTCAGGCGATGGGCCACCTGGCAGAGGATCTCGTCGCCGGCGCGCGGGCCGAAGAGATCGTTGATCGGCTTAAAACCGTCGAGATTGGCGATGCCGATGGCGAAAGGCGCCGGGTCCTCCTCGCGCTCCTTGGCGATCTGGCGGACCTTGTCACGCAGGCGATAGAGATTTCCGAGCCCGGTGAGCGGATCGGTATAGGCCATGGCATGGAGGTCAGTCTGGGAAACATCCAGCGCCGCATGATCAGCAGACTTCATCAATGATTTCCCGTACTTGCACCCGGCCGCCGAAGACCGTTCCACGATGGGGCATGACAGTTAACAAATGCATAGCAAACAATCGTCAGTCCTCCCCACGCGCCTCCCCTTTTCTGGGGAGTTGACGGCCTCTCCTCAACCTATGCGACAGACGTCTCCGGGTTCCGGGCGGCGTAGCGACGGTAGATGGCCTCGATCATGTCGGGGCTGACCGGCTTGGTGATATAGTCGTCCATGCCGGCATCCATGCAATTCTGCATGTCGACGTTGAGCGCCTGGGCGGTGACGGCCACGATGGGCGTGTGGGTGCCCGTCAGCTTCTCGGCCTCGCGGATCTCCAGCGCCGCATCGATGCCGTTCATCACCGGCATGGAAATGTCCATCAGCACGAGACGTGGCTGGTGCTTGCGCCAGAGCATCACGGCCTCCTCGCCGTTTTCGGCGATGCGGTGGGAGATGCCCATGCCTTCGAGGATCTGCGAGAAGACGAACTGGTTGATCTGGTTGTCCTCGGCGACCAGTACCTCGATATCGCCGACGGCGCTCGGCAGCATGGTGGAAATGTCGGTGGCGATATACCAGTCGTCGGCAAGCGAGACGGGTGTGACGATGTCGCCGAGCGGAGAGCCGGCATCCAGGAGCAATTCATGTTCCTGAACGAGGGCGCGCATGAAATCCAGCCCGATGCCGCCGGGCGCGATCAGGCGCGTGGCGATGCCGTCGCCGTTGTCGAGGATATCCTCGTGGTCCGGCAGGGTGTCGTCGATCACCACGAAGTCGATGAAAAGGCCCTGGCGGGCGGCAAGGGCGAGGAAGGCGTCGTGCTCGCGCACGCTGTGCACCGCACAGCAATCGGCCCCGCGCGCCTTGAATTCGCTGACGAGGATTTCCTCGATGCGCGGATTGCACGTCGCGACCAGCGCCCTTTTGCCGGAAAGCGCCCGCAATTCCTCGGCGTTCAACTGCTCCAGCACGAGCCGGCGCTCGGCATCGCGCACCGGATCGAAGCAGTTCTGCGCCTCGACGAAGCCGCCCGGCACGCTGAGGAAGACATCGCCCGCGTCGTTGCGGCCGGGTGCGACGAGCGCCGTCACGTCCTCCATGATCGTCACCAGCACATGGTGGCCGGGCGCGCCGATGCGGTACTTGCGGGTGATGATGTAAAGATCGCTGCCGTCGGAGCGAATGACATGCTCAGGCACGCTGTGCGGCTCGCCGGTTTCCAGCACGGCCCGGTCGGAGCGTTCGATGCGTTCGGCATTTTCCGCATCCGCCAGGTCCCAGATGGAGCGGCCGAGAATGCTTTCGGCATTGGCGTTGTAGATGGCGCAGAAGGCGCTGTTGGCGGCGATATAGGTGAGGTTGCGGTCCTTGACCACGACCGGCGACGGCAGGGTCTCGAGGATTTCCTCCGTCAGCGCGACACGCTCGACATCGAGACGATGCTTTTCCTCCTGCTTCTTCTGCTCGGAGACGTCGACCAGGGTGGAGACGTTGTAGCCGTTCGGCAGGCGGCGCTTGCGGAAGCGGATCCAGCGGTCGCGGCCGAGCCGCTCGACGGCGTCGTGCTGCTCGCGCCAATGGGCGGAGATGCGGGTGGAGATCCACTCCTCGCGGTTGACGGCCTTGTGGCGCTCTTCCGGGGGAATGCCGTAGCGCACGCCGCTGTCGAAGATGGCGCCGAGCACGTCGCGCAGGCGCGTGCCGGGTTTGAGCACATCGGCGGGAATCGGGAAATAGCGGAGAACCTGACGGCTGGCGAAGACGAGGCAATCGTTCTTGTCATAGACGATCACGGCGGCGGCGAGGATGTCGCACGCGGCCTCAAACATTCCCAGCCGGATGTTCGCGTCGGACGACGCTACATCATTCATTTTGGCAGACCTCGCCCGCTCGCCATCCCGGTTACATGCTGATCGGTGCGTAGCGCACCTTCGGACAGGGAGTGACAGCGGCCAGCGACGCTGATTTGTCCGCCGGAGACCGGCCGGCTTGTGGTCATACAAGCGCAGGAGCACGTTCGCAGCATTTTATTAAAGCCTGATTAAACACCCCGCCGCGCGGCCCCCGGTTTGCGACCGCCTCCCGCCTCTTCTTTCCGAACCTACGGCCGATAGCCTTGCATAAGCCGTCCGCCCCACTGGCGGTCTGCGGCCGAATCCGCGAAAATGACGGCATGACCATCAGGCAGCTTTCCGAAACGCTCATCAACCAGATTGCCGCAGGCGAGGTGATCGAACGGCCGGCGAGCGCGGCCAAGGAATTGATCGAGAATGCGCTCGACGCCGGTGCGACGCGCATCGAGATCGCGACGGCCGGAGGCGGCAAGACGCTGCTGCGCGTCACCGACAATGGCTGCGGCATGACGCCCGCCGACCTGGAAATGGCGATCCGCCGGCACTGCACCTCCAAGCTCGACAGGGACCTCCTCGACATCCGCACACTCGGCTTTCGCGGCGAGGCGCTTCCCTCGATCGGATCCGTCGCCAAGCTCTCGCTGCTCAGCCGCACGGCGCAGGCGGGCGAAGGCGCCGAGATCAGCATCACGGGCGGGCGGGTCGAGCCGGTACGGCCGGCGGCCGCCAATCGCGGCACCGTCGTCGAGGTGCGCGACCTCTTCTTCGCGACGCCCGCGCGCCTCAAATTCCTGAAGAGCGAGAAGGCGGAGGCATCGGCGATTTCCGACGTGGTACGGCGCATGGCGATCGCCTTTCCGCATGTGCGCTTCGTCCTGTCCGGCTCCGACCGCGCGACACTGGAATTCCCCGCGACCGGCACGGATCGGCTTGCCCGCATCGCCCAGGTGCTCGGCCGCGATTTCCGCGACAATGCCATCGAGATCGACGCGGAGCGGGAGGGCGTGCGTCTCACCGGCTTCGCCGGCGTGCCGACCTTCAACCGCGGCAACAGCCTCAACCAGTTCGCCTTCGTCAACGGCCGGCCGGTACAGGACAAGCTGATCTGGTCGGCGCTGCGCGCCGCCTATGCCGAGACGATCCCGCAGGGGCGCTATCCCGTCGCCGCGCTTTCGATCGACATCGATCCGGCGCTGGTCGACGTCAATGTGCACCCGGCGAAATCCGACGTGCGTTTCCGCGATCCGGGCCTGGTGCGCGGCCTCGTCATCGGCGCCATCCGCCAGGCGCTGGCCCGCGAAGGCGACCGGGCGGCCACCACCGGCGCTGCCGGCCTGATGCGCGCCTTCCGGCCGGAGGCGCCGCGCCCCGCAACGGCCTGGACACCCGCCGCCTCGCCCTATCGCCCCTTCGACGCATCACCCGCTCCCTTTGCCGGGCGGCAGGCGGGCTTTGCCGAATTCGCCGCTCCCTCGGCGCGCGGTGAGCCGGCCTTTTCCGCGCCGTCCGCCGTGGAGGAGGAGCCGCCGCAGCGCCATCCGCTCGGCGCGGCGCGCGCGCAGCTTCACGAGAACTACATCGTCGCCCAGACCGAGGACGGGCTCGTCATCGTCGACCAGCACGCCGCCCATGAACGGCTCGTCTTCGAGACGATGCGCGATGCGCTGCATTCCCGCCCGGTGCCGGCGCAGGCCCTGCTCATTCCCGAGATCGTCGATCTTCCCGAGGAGGATTGCGACCGGCTCGTTTCCCACGCGGAGGAATTCGCGCAGCTCGGCCTCGGCATAGAGCGTTTCGGGCCGGGGGCTATCGCCATACGCGAGACGCCGGCCATGCTGGGCGAAATGGACGCGGCCGGCCTCATCCGCCAGCTCGCCGACGAACTGGCGGAATGGGACACGGCGAGCGGGCTGAAGAACAAGCTCGAATATCTCGCCGCCACCATGGCCTGCCACGGCTCGGTGCGCTCCGGCCGGCGCATGCGGCCGGAGGAGATGAACGCGCTCTTGCGGCAGATGGAGGCGACGCCCGGCTCCGGCCAATGCAATCACGGCCGGCCGACCTATATCGAGTTGAAACTTTCCGATATCGAGCGTCTGTTCGGACGGAGCTGAAGCGGCCATGTGCCTCCAGCCCCGCCGAAAGGGCTGGAAATTTCGCCTCTGCCGCGATATGGCAGCAGGACGATCGGATGAGACGGAACCTGCAATCGATGATGAACCGTTTAGAAGGACGCGGCAGCCGCGAAGCGAAGATCCGCTATCTCGACGGCGACTTCCAGATCCTCATGCCCGGCTCGCATGTCATCTGCGCGATGACCGGCGAGATGATCCCGGTCGACGAGCTGCGCTACTGGAGCGTGGCCCGGCAGGAGGCCTATGTCAGCTGCGCCGCTTCACTGGAAGCGGAAAAGCGCGCCGGCGCGTTGCCGACGCAAAAGAAGCAGTAGACCCGGGAAAAGGCCGGGGCGCGTCGGCTTCGATTCCGGCCGCCATCCGCGCCGCTACGTCTTCGAGGCCAGCCGACGCAGCTTGCGCCGCCGGGCGCTTGCGATCGCCGCGTCGATGATCGCGTCCGGCCCCTTCGGGTTATCGAAGCGGATCTCCACCTCGACGACGCGGCTCTTCTCCCGCAATTCCTCCGAGCGGCCATGGCCGCCGGCAAGGCGCACGCTATCCTTCGCGGTGGTGACGATGCGATAGCCGAGCGCTTCGGCATGGTCGAGGATTTCCGCCACCTCGTCGTCGCTGAGATGGTGATGGTCGGGGAAGCTGCGCGTGACATAGAGATGCGCGCCGGTTTCCGTGACGGTGCGGAAGAATTTCTCGTTGTCGGCAATGCCAGACCAGGCGAGCACGACCGCGTCCTTCAGGTCCTCCGGACCCACGGTCTTCAGCGCGGCCTCGTGGACCGCCTTGCCGGCGCGCGCGGCCTGGCGGATCAGCCGGTCGGCGGCATCGCCATTGCCGATCGCCAGCAGCGCATCGGCCTGCCGCATCTGTTCGGCGAGCGGCGCGCGCACCGGCCCGCTCGGCACGAGATGGCCGTTGCCGATGCCGCGGCGTGTATCGATGACCAGCAGCGCATAGTCGAAGACGAGTTGCGCACTCTGGAACCCATCATCCATAATGATGAGGTCGGCGCCCTCCTCCACCAGCTTTCGCGCGCCTTTCACGCGCCGGCGGCTGATCACCGTCAGCGCCTCGCGGGCCAGCAGCAGCGGCTCGTCACCGACGGCGCGGGCGCGGTGATGCTGCGGATCGACGACGGTGGTGACATCGAGCGAGCCGCCATAGCCGCGCGACAGGAAGCCGGGCTTCATGCCCCGCGCCTTGGCGGCGCGGGCGATCGCGATGGCCGTCGGCGTCTTGCCGGCACCGCCGACCGTGAAGTTGCCGACGCAGATGACGGGTACGGAGACTTCGGCACGCCGGCCCTTGCGCATGCGCTGGCCGGCGATCAGCCCATAGAGGCGCGAGACGGGCCAGAGCGCATAGGCGCGCCAGTCCGGCTTCGTCCACCAGAAAGGCGGCGCTTCAGTTACCATTCATTCCCTCGCGGCATCCCGACCCGATCGTCCCCAAGAAACGCGAGAAGTTGCGGAAAATCAACTGCACGCACCTGCATTGGCTTCCACGGGCCGCAACCCGCTCACGCCGCCGGGCGCGCGACGGCCGCCTCGCGGAAGATCGGGACGAGTTCGGTGATGTCGCCGAGGCAATAGTCGGAGGCATCCGCCAGCGATTCGCGCGAGCCGGTGCCGGTGAGCACGGCGACATTGAGGCCCGCGCCGGCACTGCGGCCCATATGCATATCGTGATTGTTGTCGCCGATGACGGCGACCTGATGCGGTTCGAGCCCCGTCGCCGCACAGAAGCCGTGCACCATGCCGGGCTCCGGCTTGGTGCCGAAACCGCTGTCATAGCCGGCGACATAATGCAGGTAGCCCTCGAAGCCGAAGCGCTTGGCCGTCGCGCGGATCGAGGCCTCGTTATCGCTGGAGGCGACGCCGAGCCAGTAGCCGCGGGCATGCATGGTGGCGAAGAACTGCGCAAGATCGGTGACGGCGACGGCAAGCTGGGCCGAATTGGCGAAGAGACCGTCGAAATGCGTCGCCAGCGCTTCAACGGTGAACGGGGCGCCGGCGGCAACCATGCCCTCGGAAATCTCCACCGTGTTGCCGGCGGCCAGCAGGCTGTCGGGCGTGACATAGCCGGTATCCGGATCCATGCCGCCGGCAATCAGCAGCTTGCGGGCGAGCGCCTCGTCGCCGGCGGCGGCGATGCGCGCCAGCTCGTAGTTCACCGGCACCCAGCTCCTGGCATAGTCGAGCAGGGTTCCGTCCTTGTCGAAGAGGATGCCGGAAATGGTCTCAGGCTTGGACATGACACACCTTTCGTCAGGACGGCTGGCGCGGGTGCAGCCGCGCCTTCACGGTAAGCGGATTGATGTAGGGTTCAAGTCCCTTGATCGTGGCGCGCAAGGCCCCGCGCATTTCCTGCACCGTCTCCTGGCCCGCCTCGATCATCCGCTTGCGCATCTCGTCGTTCATCAGGAGATAGTGTACGCCCTTGGCCAGCATTTCCGCGTCGCGCACCATCTTGGCGCTGCCGTTGCGGGCGAGCTGCTGGTAGGATTCGCGGAAATTCTGCACATTGCCGCCCGACAGGATCGCGCAGCCGAGCATGGCCGGCTCCAGCGGATTCTGCCCGCCCTCGCCGAACAGCGAGCGGCCGACGAAGGCGATCTCCGTCATGCGCAGGTAAAGCCCCATCTCGCCGATCGTGTCGCCGAGGAAGATATCCGTGTCCTTGGTCAGAACGTCGCCCCTCGTGCGGCGGGCGACCTTGAGGCCGCGGGCCGTCAGCATGTCGTCGATGGCGTCGCTGCGCTCGGGATGGCGCGGCACGATGATGGTCAGGAGACCCGTGCGCTCCCTGAGCGCCCGGTGGACCTGGCCGGCCGCCGCTTCCTCGCCCTCGAAGGTGGAGATCGCCGCCCAGGTGCGCCGCCCCCGGATCTGATCGAGATAGGTGCGCAATGCAGCCGGATCGGCCGGCGGGGCGTCGGTATCGACCTTGAGATTGCCGGAAACCATGACCGGCAGCGCGCCGAGCGTGCGGAACCGGTCAGCATCCAGTTCCGACTGGGCGATGACGAGCGCGAAATTCTCAAAGAGCGCATCGGCGATCGCAGCGCGCCGCTTCCAGCGCGGGAAGGACCGGTCCGAGATGCGGCCGTTGACGAGAACCTGGGGAATGTGGCGGCGGCCGAGCTCCAGGATGGTCATCGGCCAGATCTCCGATTCCGCCATGACGGCGAGGTCGGGATGCCAGTAGTCGAGGAAGCGGCCGATCGCCGGCTTGAGGTCGAGCGGCACATATTGGTGAATGACATCGCCGCCGAGCCGCTCGCCGGCGACCTTGGCCGAGGTCACCGTGCCGGTCGTCAGAAGGACCGCGATGCCGCGGCGGCGCACTTCCTTGATCAGCGGGACAACGGCCGTGGTCTCCCCCACGCTTGCCGCATGGAACCAGACGAGCGGACCCTGCGGACGCTCGACGCTGGCAAAGCCGTAGCGCTCGCGGCGGCGGGCGCGGTCTTCCTTGCCCTTGGCGGCGCGCAGGGTGAGGTAGGGCCCGACGACCGGATAGAGCGCGGCCCCGCCCCAGCGGTAAAGGGAAAGCGCCAAGCGGGCGAGCTGCCGGCTCATGCGCGGCGCGCCTTCTTCGAGGGATTTCCCGCAATCTCAGGCGCAAAACCGCTGCGCATGCTTGCTGGAACTGCTGATGCGGCTTTCGTTTCCTGCGGGATCATGGAAGGTCCGGGTTCTGGTTCGCGCGGCGGAGCGCCGCGCGCGACGGTATCGAAAAACGCGCCTCAGCCCTGCTGCGGATCGAGCAGACGGTGCATGTGCACGATGAAATAGCGCATATGCGCATTGTCCACCGTCTGCTGTGCCTTCGCCTTCCAGGCCGTGAGCGCGCTCGCATAATCGGGGAAGATTCCGACGATATCGAGATCGTTGAGGTCGCGGAACTGCATATCCGCAAGGGTCTTCAACTCGCCGCCAAAAACGAGGTGAAGGAGCTGTTTGGGTTCAATCGTCTCGGTCATGGTTTTCTCTCTTTAATTGTGCCGATTTGCAGACGGTTTGCGGGATTCCGGGTCAAAGGTCAATGGCCGGAAAGATGCCGGGAGGCCTCCAGGAGCCCGGAAAGCCGGGGCAGGCCGGCGGCCGCCAGCGTCTCGTGGCTGACGGTCGGCCGGTTGTAGGAAAGCGGTTCGCCATCGAGCGCGACGAGCGATCCGCCGGCGCGCGACAGGATGAGATCAGCCGCCGCCAGATCCCAGTCATGCGCGTTGCGCTTGACCAGCGTGGCGTCGATGCGACCATCCGCCACCATGGCGAGGCGATAGGCGAGCGAGGGGACATGCGGGATGCGATGGACGCCGCCGGCCATGTATCGCTCGATACCATGCGCCATGTCCTCGGGGGCGGCGACACGCGTCGGGCGGGCGGCATCCAGCCGGCTTGCAGCGATCGGCTGGCCATTCTTCAGCGCCGTGCCGTTCTCCGCGGCAGTGAAGAGTTCGTCGAGCGAAGGGGCGAAGAGCACGCCGGCCACCGGCCGGCCGCGATGGACCACCGCGGCGCTGACGCACCAGATGTCCTTGCCGGCGATGAAGGCGCGCGTGCCGTCGATCGGGTCGATGACGAAGACCGTCTCGCAATCGAGCCGGCGGTCATCGTCATCCGTCTCCTCCGAAAGCCAGCCGTAATTCGGCCGGGCGGAGAGCAGTTCTTTCTTGAGGATGTCGTTGGCGGCGAAATCGGCTGCGCTCACCGGCGAACGGCCGCCGTTCTTCCACCACACATCGGGCGCCTTGCGAAAGAAATCCAGCGCGCGGGCACCGGCGAGCCGCGCGGCACCGGTGATGAGTTCGAGATCGGCGGTCCAGGCGTCGGCAGGGCTCGACATGGTTTCACGTCCCGGCAAGCGTCATGCCTTCGATGGCGAGCGTCGGCGCGGCGACACCGAACGAGCGGTCGATGTCGCTTGCCGGCGTGATGCGCTGGAACATGTCGACGAGATTGGAGGCGATCGTCACCTCGGAGACCGGGAAGGTCAGCTCGCCGTTCTCGATCCAGTAGCCCGAGGCGCCGCGCGAATATTCGCCCGTCACCATGTTGACGCCCTGGCCGATCAGCTCGGTGACGTAGAAGCCCGTGCCGACCGAGCGGATCAGATCGTCCGGAGAGACATCGCCGGGCTCCAGCGCGAGGTTCGTCGAAGCCGGGTTGACCGAGGTGCCGCCGCGTACGCCGCGACCGTTGGTCTTGAGGCCGAGCTCGTTGGCCGTGGAGGTGGAAAGGAACCAGTGCTTGAGCACGCCGTCCTCGATCATGACGAGGCGCCTGCCCGTCACCCCTTCGCCATCGAAGGGACGGGAGGACGGGCCGCGCACGATCAGCGGATCGTCGGTAACGGAAAGGCCGGCCTTCAGCACCTGCTCGCCCATGCGATCGCGCAGGAAACTGGTCTTGCGCGCGACCGCAGCGCCGTTGATCGCCCCGGCGATATGGCCGGCAATGCCGCGGGCGACGCGCGGGTCATAGACGACCGTGACGTTCCTGGCCGTCGGCACCTGGCGCGGATTGACGCGGCGCACGGCGCGGGCGGCAGCCTCCCGGCCAATCTCCGCGGCATCGCGAAGCTCGGCGAAATAGAGGCTGGAATCGAAATCGTAGTCGCGCTCCATCTTCGTGCCTTCGCCGGCGATGACGCTGACGGAGCGGCCGAAGCGGCTGGCGCTATAGGCGCCGGAAAAGCCGTGGGAGGTGGCGAGCACGAGGCCGCCCATGCCGGCCGAGGCGCCCGCCCCGCCGGAATTGGTGATGCCGGAAACGGCGAGCGCGGCGGCTTCCGCGGCAAGCGCTGCCTCCGTCAACTCTTCGGCGGAGACTTCGGTCGGGTCGAAAAGATCGAGGTCCGGCCAGTCCTTCGCCAGATCGGCTTCGGCGGCAAGTGTCGCATACGGATCCTCCGGCGAGGCCTTGGCCATGGCGACGGCGCGTTCGGCAAGCACTTTCAGGTCGAAGCCCGGATTGGCCGAGACGCTGGCGACGCGCCGGCCGACGAAGACACGAAGCGAGAAATCGTCGCTTTCGGAGGCTTCCGTCCCCTCGACCTTGCCGAGCCGCACGCTGACAGAGGAGGAGCGGCCCCGAACGACGACGGCGTCGGCCGCGTCGGCTCCCGCCTGGATGGCGCGGTCGATAAGTTCACCGGCACGCGCGAGAAGGCTTGCGGAATCGATCGTCTCTGACATGACTTGGCCTTTCTTTGATGCCCCATTTATTGTGCACCGACACAGGCATCAAGGGAGGCCGCTCCTTTTTTGCCGTACTGCCGGCGCCCTTGAGAAGAAAGCCTTCGCATGCCCTACACCCATAGCCCGTATAACGAGGTCCTGATGATGCTCGGCGGAGCGCTCCTGGCCGCGCCGATCTTCAAGCGGCTGGGGCTCGGCACCATTCTCGGCTATCTCGCCGCCGGCGTGGTGATCGGGCCGATCCTGCACCAGATCCGCGACGGCGAGGAACTGCTGGGTGTCGCCGAGCTCGGCGTCGTCTTCCTCCTCTTCCTCATCGGGCTGGAGCTGAAGCCTTCCCGCCTCTGGGCGATGCGGCGCGACATTTTTGGCCTGGGGATCGTGCAGGTCGGCCTGACCGGCCTGCTGCTTGCGGGACTGACCCTGCTCCTCGGCCTGGAGAAATGGGACGGCGCGCTCATCATCGGTTTCGGCCTTGCCCTCTCCTCCACCGCCTTCGCCATGCAGATCCTCGACGAAAGGGGCGACACCAACACGCGCTACGGCCAGCGCGCCTTCTCGATGCTGCTTTTGCAGGACCTTGCCATCGTGCCGCTGCTTGCACTGATTCCGCTCTTGGCCGAACAGCGGCCGGAGGATCCGACGACGGCCTTCCAGGATTTCATCATCGCCATATCGGCCATAACCGCCCTGTTCCTGGCCGGCCGCTACCTGCTCAATCCGTTGTTCCAGATCATCGCGCGGACGGGCGCGCGCGAGGCGATGATCGCCGCCGCGCTCTTCGTCGTGCTTGCGGCCGCCATGCTATTGCAGATGGCGGGCCTTTCCATGGCCATGGGGGCCTTCCTGGCCGGGGTGCTGCTGGCCGATTCCTCCTATCGCCATGAATTGCAGGCGGATGTCGAGCCGTTCCGCGGTATCCTGCTCGGCCTCTTCTTCATGGCGGTCGGCCTCTCGCTGCATCTCGACGTCGTCTTTTCGAGCTGGATGTTCATCCTCATCGCCACGCCCGCCGTCATGCTGATCAAGAGCCTGCTGATCTATGGGCTCTGCCGTTTTTCCGGCTCCCCGCACAATGACGCGGTGCGCATCGCGCTCGTCCTGCCGCAGGGCGGCGAATTCGGCTTCGTGCTGTTCACCGCGGCTTCCGCCGCCGGCATTTTTTCCGGCGGTCTTGCCTCGCTGCTGATCGCCATCGTCACCATTTCCATGGCGCTGACGCCGATCGCCGCGGCGCTTTCACGTTTCCTGCTCGTCGAGGATCCGGAGGAGGAGATGGAGGAGGATTTCGAAGGGGCGGGTGCGGACGTGCTGATGATCGGCTTTTCGCGCTTCGGCCAGATCGCCGCGCAGATCCTGCTTGCCGGCGGACGGGACGTCACCGTCATCGACCATTCGACCGACCGCGTGCGCCAGGCTGCCAGCTTCGGCTTCCGCATCTATTTCGGCGACGGCACGCGCAAGGACGTGTTGCGCGCGGCCGGCATCGAGCGCGCCAAGATCGTCGCGGTCTGCACCCAGGGCAAGGCGGCGACGGACCGGATTGTCGATCTCGTGCAATCGGAATATCCCAACGCGACGCTCTTCGTGCGCTCCTACGACCGGATCCATACGCTGTCGCTGCGCGCCCGCGGCGTGCAGCACGATGTGCGCGAAACCTTCGAATCCGCCCTCGTCTTCGGCCGAGAAACGTTGGAGGAACTCGGCGTGGAGGCCGAGGATGCGCTTGCGATCGGCGACGATATCCGCCGGCGAGACGTCGCCCGGCTGGAATTGCAGGCCGCCGAGGGCATCACCGCCGGCCGGCACATGCTGCATTCCAAGCCCGTCAACCCCGAGCCGCTGATGAAGCCAAGGAAGCTGGCGCCGAGCGACATGGACGAGGAAGAAAGCGCCTGATCAGGGGAGCCCTACTCCCCGCGCTCCACCGCCGGGAGCCGCGCCTCCAGCGCCCGCTTCAGTTCGTCCCGGATGCCGGCGGAGGCGGCAAGCACCTCTTCGGCCTTGACGAAATCGAGCACGCGGAAGCGGCCGACGTCGGGCTGGAGAAAAATATCCGGCGCGCCCTTTTCCAGCTTCAGCGTGACGATGGAACGCATGGTGAGCTGGGTCGCGCCGTAGAGGCTGTCGATGCTGTTGGGCAGTTCCGCCGTGCCGGCCGGCGGGCGGCCGATGACGTCGATGCCGATTGTGATATCGGCCTTGCCGGCAAGATGGTCGAAGGGAACGGGGTTCCACAAGCCGCCGTCGATCAGCACCCGGCCGTCGATCAGCACCGGGCGGAACACCGCCGGCAGCGCGGCGGAAGCGGCGACGGCCGGGAGGAGCGGGCCGCTGTCGCGGACGCATTCGCACTGGGCGTAGTAGTCCGAGGCGATAACCTTCAGCGGGATGGGCAGTTCCTCGAAGGTGCCGGGCAATGTCGCCGGCAGGAAGGCCTGCAGGATGCGCTCCAGATTGAACTGGCCGACCCGCAGGCCGCCCGTCACGACATCGGCGAAACGGGTGGGCCGCAGGCTCCACAACCGGTTCATGATCCGGCTCGGATGGCCGACGGCGGCCATGGTATGCTCGCGGATGTCCCGCCCGGACATGCCCGCCGCCATGGCTGCGCCCATGATGGCGCCGATGGAGGCGCCGGAGATCAGCACCGGGCGGATGCCGAGCTCGTCCAGAACCTCGATGACATGGATATGGGCAAGCCCGCGGGCGCCCCCGCCGCCGAAGGCGACCGCGACCGTCGGGCCGCCGACCGATAAACGTGCACGGGAAACGAGGGCTTCGGTCATCGCTCGGGTCTCTCCCTTTCAGCACATGCTGGCGCAAGGCCGCGTCGTGCCCGTGCCGGCATCGCCATGCGGCGAAGGATCAGCCCGGACGATAGCGGTAGAAATGCATGCGCGTATCGCCGAAAGCACGGACCTCCAGCGGCTCGAAACCATCGACGGCGGCAGGTTGAATATCGGCCCGCTCCTCGAGGATCGCAAGGGCGCCGTCGACAAGCCAACTGCCGCGCGCCGCCGCGTCGAGCGCCCGTTCGCCAAGCCCGGCGCCATAGGGCGGATCGGCGAAGACGAAATGGAACGGCTCCATCGTGCCGATGCCGCCGAGCGCCGTCGCATCGCGGCGGAAGATCTTGGCGCGGCCGATGACGCCGAGCGATTCGATATTGGAATGCAGCAGCCCCCTGCCCTCGACGCTCTGCTCGACGAAGAGCGCCGCCCGGGCGCCCCGCGACAGGGCTTCCAGGCCGACGGCGCCGGTGCCCGCGAAAAGATCGAGCACGCGGGTGCCGTCAAGCGCTTCGCCATAGGCATGCGAGAGGATGTTGAACAGGCTTTCGCGCGTGCGGTCCGTCGTCGGACGAATGGCGTCCGACTTCGGCGTCGCAAGCGGCCGGCCGCGAAACTCTCCCCCGACGATCCGCACCGGCGCTTACTTTCCCCGGCCGCGCGGACGGCCGCCACCGCCGGGCTTGCCACCGGAGGGACGTCCCCCCGGCTTGCCGCCAAAGGATTTTCCGCCGGGCTTGCCGCCGAAGGGCTTGCCGCCCTCGCGGCGCGGCGGACGATCGGAGAAGGCGCGCTCGCCCTCGGCCCGCGGCTTGCGGTCCCCGCGCGGCGGACGATCGCCGAAATCGCGGGCGGGTCGATCCCCGCCCTCGCGCTTGCGGCCGAAGCCGCCACGGGCGCCCTCATCACGATCGCGCTTTTCCGGCTCGCTGGCGCGGATCCACTCGCCATCCTCGTCGCGCGTCTTCAGGATGCGCGGCTTGTCTGCGCCGCCGGCCGGGCGGTCGCGCGCCGGGCCCCTGCGGTCAGGGTCGAATCTCTGCGCGGAGCGGGTCAGCCCGCCCTCTGCGGTGCGGCCGTAGCGCTTGGTCTTCGGCGCGCCTTCGGGGCGCTCGCGCGGCTCGCGCTTCACGGCCTCGGCACCGTCCGCCTTCTTTTCCGCCACCGGACGGGCGCCGGGCGCCATCCAGACATTGGACTTGCGGGAGCGGCCGCCGGGCTCACGCTTCGGCTTGGCCTCGAAGCGGTCGTCGTCGCGGTCGCGATCCCGGGCACCGCCGCGCGGCTTGTCGGAAAAACGATCGTCGCGCCGCGTGTCGAGACGCGCGCGGGCATCCTCGCGGCGGTCGGCGGGCTTGCCGCTACGGGCCGGCGCGGCGTCCGCGCGGCTCTTCCTTGCGGGCTTTTCCTCGGTCTCTTCAGGGACACGGTCGAAAAGCGGTGCGTCGAAATTCGCCTTGGATTCCTCGATAAGGCGCGGGCCGAGTTGGTCGCGCAACGTGCGGCCGCGGATCTCCTGGGCGTGACCCTCCGGCAGCTCGCCGAGCTGGAACGGACCGTAGGAAATGCGGATCAGGCGGTTCACGTCAAGGCCGAGCGCGCCGAGCACGTTCTTGACCTCGCGGTTCTTTCCCTCGCGCAGGCTGAGCGTCAGCCAGACATTGGAGCCCTGCACCTTGTCGAGCGTCGCATCGATCGCGCCGTAGAGCACGCCGTCGACGGCGATGCCTTCCTTCAGCTTGTCGAGATCGGCCTGTTCGATCTTGCCATGGGCGCGCACGCGGTAACGGCGCAGCCAGCCGGTGGTCGGCAGTTCCAGCATGCGGGCGAGGCCGCCGTCATTGGTGAGCAGCAGCAGGCCTTCGGTGTTGATGTCGAGCCGGCCGACGGACATGACGCGCGGCAGGTCCTCGGGCAGGTTCTCGAAAACGGTCGGGCGGCCTTCCGGGTCGGCATTCGTCGTCACCAGCCCGGCGGGCTTGTGATAGAGCCAGAGGCGGGTGCGCTCGATGCCGCGGATCGGGTTGCCGTCGACCTCGATATGATCGGCGAAGGTGGCGTTGAGCACCGGCGTTTCCAGCACCTTGCCGTTCACGCTGACGCGGCCTTCCATGATCATGCGCTCGACATCGCGGCGCGAGGCGACGCCGGCGCGCGCCAGCAGCTTGGAAATGCGCTCCGGCACAAGATCCGTTGCGGCCGATGCGGCGGGCGCGGCCTTTGCCGGCCGGGTATCGCGTGGGGCGGACTTGCCGGAGAACGGCTTCTTGGCGCCGGGAGGCTTGCCTGCCGGCTTGCCCGAAGCGAAGGTTTTCTTGCCCGCGGCCGCCGATGAGGCGCCACGCGGCTTGTGATCGCGGCCCGCGGGCTTGGCGCCCGGCCGTTTCGGCTTGTCTTTGGATGTCATTTGTGCTGCCTGCGTTTTGCCGTGTCCTATCAGGTCAGGCGTCCGGGGTTAAGAGGAATTCGTGCCCGTGATGACAAATCGCTTCATGGAGATGGCGCTGGAGGAGGCCCGCGCGGCCGGCGCGCGCGGCGAGGTGCCGGTGGGCGCGGTGCTGGTGCTGGACGGCGAGGTGCTTGCCCGCTCGGGAAACCGCACCCGGACGGAGAACGACGTGACCGCCCATGCCGAGGTCGCCGTCATCCGCGAAGCCGCGAAAAAGCTCGGGCAGGAACGGCTGACGGGTGCGGATCTCTACGTCACGCTCGAACCGTGCACGCTTTGCGCCGCCGCGATCTCCTTCGCCCGCCTCCGCCGGCTCTATTACGGCGCGGAGGACCCGAAGGGGGGCGCGGTGGACAACGGGGTGCGCTTCTTCGCACAAGCCACCTGCCACCATGCACCGGACGTCTATTCCGGCATCGGCGAACGGGAGGCAGCGGATATCCTGAAGGATTTCTTCGCCGGGCGGCGCTGACCGGCCGTTTGGTCAGCCTTCGGCGAAGCTTCTCAGCTTGTCGCCGGTGAGGCGATAGCGGATCCACTCGTTCTGCGGTTCGGCGCCGAGCGCGTCATAGACGCGGATGGCCGGCTCGTTCCAGTCGAGCACGCTCCATTCGAAACGGCCGCAATCCTCCTCGACCGCCGTGCGGGCGAGATGGCGCAGCAGCATCTTGCCGACGCCGGCGCCGCGATGCTCGGGCGTCACATAGAGGTCTTCGAGATAGAGGCCGTTCTTCGCCTGCCAGGTGGAATAGGACTTGAACCAGACGGCGAAGCCGACGGGCACGCCTGCCTCCGTCTCGCAGATCGCGGCATGGGTGACGGAGCCTTCGCCGAACAGCGAGGCGGCAACGGTCTCTTCCGTCGCGGCGACCTCGTGCAGGGCCTTCTCGTATTCGGCAAGTTCGCGAATGAAGCGAAGGATGGTGCCGGCATCGCCGATCGATGCCGGGCGGATGCGATAGGCCGTCATCGGCTCAGAACGGCCACCACGACGAGCCGCTCTGCTTGGCCGCCTTGGCTTCCTTCTTGCGGCGACGCTCCTTCACCTTTTCCGGCTCGCCGAGATCGGCCTGGGCCTCCTCCGGCAGGCGGCGGTAGTCCGTCGGCGGATCGCTGAGGAAGCGACGCTTGTCGGCATAGGCGCCCATCTGCAGCCGGCGGGCCTCGCGATAGGCCGCCGTCTGCTCGGACGCGGAAAGCTTGCGGTTGGTGGTGCCCTGCGAAGCGAGCGGCGAGCGGTAGTTGATATCGTCGCGCTTATCGTCCGCCTCGGCGCGCAGACGCTCGCGCATGTCCTCGGGGCTCTCGATCCACTGCGGATTGTCCTTGCCGGCGACGGATTGCTGCGGCGTCGTCAGCGCGGTCTGATCCTTCGGCACGACAAGGCCGCCACGCGGCTGGTAGCGGATGTTCTTCGCTTCCTTGTTGTCGGGTCGAATCATGACGGCATTGCCGACGTCTTCCACAAGCTGCTCGCCCGCGGTCTTGCCCGTGCCGTAGGTCGGCCCCATGCAACCGGTCAGAAGGAAGCTTCCGCCCACAAGACCGAGCAAGCCGGTACGCACCCGAATATATCGCGTCATTCCCATCAATACCCTTCCAGCAGGGCCGGCGCCCCAAGGCCCGGGCACGGCCGCCGTCCCATGACGGAAAAATCCGACCATTTTCAGGCAGCTTTACCGGATGAAAGCCATAAGCGCAATTCATCCGCAACCATCGACGGCCGGAAAGCACCGGCCGTCAACAGGGCGAGGCGGCTTACGCCACCCGGCGGAAACCGATTTCGCGCAGCGCCGCAGCATCGCGGGCCGACACGTCCGGATAGTCCGGATCGGAGCCGACATCGGTGGTGATGCGCCACGAGCGGGCGCATTTGCTCCCTTCCGCCAGCTTCGGCTCCACGGAGACCTTGCCGACTTCGGCAAGGCGGAAGGCATCCGCCGGGCCTTCGTCGGCAACGAGCGTGATGGCCGAGGTGATGCAGATTTCCGCGAAATCCTGGCCTTCCAGCGCCGCCATCAGCTCCGGATCTGCGACATGCACGACGGGAGCGGCTTCCAGCGAGGCGCCGATGCGCTTTTCGCGGCGTTCGATCTCCAGCGCGCCGGTGACGACCGAGCGCACGTCGCGGATTTTCTCCCACTTGGCTTCCAGCGCATCGTCGCGCCATTCGGCCGGCACGGTCGGGAACTGTTCGAGGTGGACCGAGACGGCATCGGGCTTGCGCGACAACCAGGCCTCTTCCATCGTGAAGGGCAGCATGGGCGCGAGCCAGGTGACGAGGCACTCGAACAGCTTGCGGATGACGCAGAGGCTGGCGCGGCGCTTCAGCGAGGACGGGGCGTCGCAGTAGAGCGCATCCTTGCGGATGTCGAAGTAGAAGGCCGAAAGCTCGACATTCGAGAAATCGATCAGCGCGCGGGCGATCTTCTTGAAGTCGAACGCATCGTAGCCTTCGCGCACCAGCGCATCCAGCTCGGAGAGCCGGTGCAGCATCAGCCGCTCCAGTTCCGGCATGTCGGCATAGGCGATCTCCTCGCCGGTGTCGTGCGCCAGCGTACCCAGCATCCAGCGCACCGTGTTGCGCAGCTTGCGGTAGGCGTCGATATTGGTCTGGATGATCGTCTTGCCGAGGCGCTGGTCTTCCCAATAGTCGGTGGTCATGACCCAGAGACGCAGGATGTCGGCGCCCGATTCCTTCATCACGTCCTGCGGCGAGACGACATTGCCCTTCGACTTCGACATCTTCTCGCCCTTCTCGTCCATGGTGAAGCCATGGGTGATGACGGCGTCGTAGGGCGCGCGGCCGCGCGTCGCGCAGCTTTCCAGCAGCGAGGAATGGAACCAGCCGCGATGCTGGTCGGAGCCTTCGAGATAGACGTCGGCCGGCCATTTCAGGTCCGGGCGGTCTTCGAGCGTGAAGGTGTGCGTCGAGCCCGAATCGAACCAGACGTCGAGGATGTCCATGACCTGGTGCCATTTCGCCGGATCATGGTCGTTGCCGAGGAAGCGCTCCTTGGCGCCTTCGGCGAACCAGGCGTCGGCGCCTTCCTTCTCGAAGGCTTCGAGGATGCGGGCGTTGACGGCGTCGTCGACCAGCACCTCGCCACTGTCGTTAGCGAAGACGGCGATCGGCACGCCCCAGGCGCGCTGGCGGGAAAGCACCCAGTCCGGGCGGCTCTCGATCATGGCGCGCAGGCGGTTCTGGCCGGCGGCGGGCACGAAGCGGGTCGCGTCGATAGCGGAAAGCGAACGCGAGCGCAGCGTGGTGCCGTCACCGAGTTCCTTGTCCATGTAGACGAACCATTGCGGCGTGTTGCGGAAGATCACCGGCTTCTTGGAGCGCCAGGAATGCGGGTAGGAATGCTTCAGCCGCCCGCGGGCGAAAAGGTTGTTCGCGGCGATCAGCGCCTTGATGACGCGCTCGTTGGCATCGCCCTTCTTGCCGTTGTCGTCCATGACGCGCGCACCCTCGAAGCCGGGGGCGTCGGCGGTGTAGAAGCCGGCGTCGTCGACGGTGAAGGGGATTTTCGCCGGGATGCCGCGCGCTTCGAGATTGCGCGCTTCGGCCATCCAGGCGTCAAAGTCCTCGCGGCCGTGGCCGGGCGCGGTGTGCACGAAGCCGGTGCCGGCGTCGTCCGTGACGTGATCGCCGTCGAGCAGCGGGACCTTGAAGGTGTAGCCGAGGTCCTTCAGCGGATGGGCGCAGGTGATGGCGGCCAGTTCCGCGGGTTCGACATCGCGCACGAACTTGAAGGTGAGCTTCGCCTTCGCCGCGCATTCATCCGCAAGACGCGTCGCGAAGATCAGCTTCTCGCCCGGCTGCGGGCCAAAATCGTTCTGCGCGCTTTCGACTTCGTAGAGGCCGTAGGGGAAGCGCGAGGAGAACGAGATGGCGCGGTTGCCGGGGATCGTCCAGGGCGTGGTCGTCCAGATGACGACGAAGTTGCCCTTGAGATCGGCCGGGCCCTCGGTCACCGGGAACTTCACCCAGATCGTGTCGCTCTCGACATCGGCATATTCCACTTCGGCCTCGGCCAGCGCCGTGCGTTCGACGACCGACCACATGACGGGCTTGGAGCCGCGGTAAAGCTGGCCGGACCTGGCGATCTTCAAGAGTTCGCCGGCGATGCGGGCCTCGGCGTGGAAGTTCATCGTCGTGTAGGGATTGTCGAAGTCGCCCTCGATGCCGAGGCGCTTGAACTCCTCCGACTGGATCTTGATCCAGCCGGCGGCGAAATCACGGCATTCCTGGCGGAACTCGTTGACCGGAACCTCGTCCTTGTTCTTGCCCTTCTCGCGGTACTTCTCCTCGATCTTCCATTCGATCGGAAGGCCGTGGCAGTCCCAGCCGGGCACATAGTTCGAGTCATAGCCGCGCATCTGGAACGAGCGGGTGATGACGTCTTTCAGGATCTTGTTCAGCGCGTGGCCGATATGGATGTTGCCGTTGGCATAGGGCGGGCCGTCGTGCAGCACGAATTTCTCGCGGCCGGCGGCCGAAGCACGCAGCTTCTTGTAAAGGCCCATCTTCTGCCAGCGGGCGACCGTTTCCGGTTCCTTCTGCGGCAGTCCGGCGCGCATCGGGAAATCCGTCTGCGGCAGGTAGAGGGTGGACGAATAATCGACTTTTTCGGGCGTATCGGTCATGGATGTGGCTATCGTCTTTTTTCGCGCGCGTTTGGC
>Ga0182742_1002210_pt1 | contig 22145 bp, 17 predicted proteins | sample eDN5th37CBELigMG_FD_128880 | JGI IMG/M metagenome (GOLD analysis project Ga0182742, IMG submission 128880) | Enriched Miracle-Growth compost microbial communities from Emeryville, California, USA - eDNA 5th pass 37_C BE-Lig MG (version 2)... ... | reverse complement strand
TCACATAGAGATTGGTGACACCCTTTTGCAGCATCCTAAGAGTGAAAGTGGGTTTAGCTCCGGTTCTTCTATTATCGGTATGACGATCGTGAATGCGATCATGGCTGAAACCATTCAGCTAATGCTTGAAGAGGGGAAAGAACCACCCGTGTTTTTAAGCAATAATGCACACGATGCTGGTTCACATAATCAACAATTAGTTGATCGCTACAAAGAAAGAATCCCTATGTTAGTAACAAACTTATATAAATAACTTTTTTGAGGAGAAAGAGGAGGGAACGAAATGGTGATGAAATATTTACAAAAAATTGGTCGTTCACTTATGCTTCCTGTGGCCGTTTTACCAGCAGCAGCCATTCTGATGGGGATTGGTTATTGGATAGACCCATCTGGCTGGGGAGCAGGTAGTCCAGTCGCGGCGTTCCTGATTAAAGCAGGAGGATCCATTATTGATAATATGGCAATTCTCTTCGCGGTCGGAGTTGCCCTAGGAATGTCCAAGGATAAAGATGGATCTGCAGCCCTAAGTGGTCTCGTTGCGTATTTGGTGGTTACCACCTTACTTTCAACGAACGCTGTAGCCATGCTTCAAGGGATTGATCCAGAAGATGTAAATGCCGCGTTTGGGAAAATAGGCAATCAATTTATTGGTATTTTATCAGGGTTGGTCGCAGCATTCGCCTACAATCGATTTAGTCATGTAAAGCTGCCAGATGCCCTTGCCTTTTTTAGTGGAAAACGTCTTGTACCAATTATGACGGCTGTGTCTATGTTAGTGGTATCATTAGTTCTTTTCTTTGCATGGCCAGTTATATTCACGGGCTTAGTTTCATTTGGTACAGCATTCAGTAAGCTTGATTTTATCGGAGCGGGGTTGTATGGATTCTTTAACCGTTTATTAATTCCAACAGGGTTACACCACGCACTGAATTCCGTATTCTGGTTTGATGTGGCTGGCATTAACGATATCGGTAACTTCTGGTCTGGAAATGGAACAAAGGGAACAACAGGTATGTACCAAGCTGGTTTCTTCCCTGTCATGATGTTTGGTTTACCGGCAGCAGCACTTGCCATGTATCATTCAGCAAAAACGGCTCGTAAAAAGCAAGTGGCTTCCTTAATGCTTGCGGCAGGATTTGCTTCATTCTTTACGGGGGTAACAGAACCGTTAGAATTTGCATTCATGTTCGTAGCACCCATGTTATATTTCGTTCACGCCGTGTTAACAGGAATTTCTTTAGCTGTGGCAGCCTTTTTCCATTGGACAGCTGGATTTGGCTTTAGTGCAGGTTTCGTAGACTTTGTATTAAGTTCAAGATTGCCACTCGCTAACCAACCATATATGCTTCTTGTGCAAGGTTTATTATTTGCCGTTATTTATTATTTCTTGTTCCGCTTCCTAATTAAAAAGTTCAATTTAATGACTCCTGGTCGTGAAGAAGAAACAGAGGAAACAGGAGAAGCTGCTTCAACTGGTCGTGACAAGTACGCACAAATGGCAGCTGTCATTTATGAAGGCTTAGGTGGAGATGTTAACGTCACATCTGTAGACAATTGCGTCACTCGTCTCCGCGTAGAGGTAAAGGATATGGGAGCTGTTGACCAAGCGAAAATCAAATCAACAGGTATTCCAGGAATCAATATTGTTGGGCAAAACAGTATTCAGGTCATCGTCGGAACACAAGTGCAGTTTGTTGCTGATGAGGTTGATAAAATTCGTAAGAACAAGTAGTCTAATTGACCGTTAGAGAGGAAAATAGTTTTCATTGGTCAAATAGACCGGATCTATCTGCCTGTTGGCAAGGAAAAAGAGCTTGAACGGTCAAATAGAAGGGGTCTAACTGCCCGTTGGAGAGGGACATAGTCTTCAGCGGTCAAATAGACCGGATCTATCTGCCTGTTGGCAAGGAAAAAGAGCTTTAACGGTCAAATAGAAGGAGTCTAACTGCCCGCTGGAGAGGAAAATAGATTTCAGCGGTCAATTAGAACCTATTCCTAAAATTGATAAAATTCAATTCCCTATAAAAACTGTAAACAGCGCGAATGTTTACAGTTTTTTTGGTTAAATTTTAGTAAAGTAGGTTTTTATCGTACATTTTAAAGAATGTTTGGTGGTATACTTAGGTGTATTTGAGGCGAGAGAGAGAAGGTTTTCCTATTTCTCGCAGGGGGATGGAGGTGCGCACGTGAGTGCAGAACAAAGGAAAAAATTAATTGTCCTTATGATTAATATGTTTATAGCCATTGGGAGCTTCGGTATTATAATCCCGATTTTACCTGCATATTTGCAATCGATTGGACAGGGAGGAACAGCAGCCGGTCTAATGATTGCGATTTTTGCTGGAGCACAGCTTATTTTCTCACCGATTGCCGGAAAATGGACGGATCAATACGGTCGAAGAAAAATGATTATTTATGGACTAGTAGGATTAACGGCATCGATGTTTATTTTTTATGCTGTTGACACCATTTGGTGGTTATATTTTTCACGGGTAATTGGTGGAATTGGGGCAGCCCTCCTTGTACCTGCTATATTTGCTTATGTGGCAGACATTACAACGATGGAGCAGCGTGCCAAAGGAAACAGTTTGATCTCAGCTGCTATGTCACTTGGAATTGTAATTGGACCGGGGATCGGTGGCTTTTTAACAGATTACGGATTAAAAGTACCGTTCCTAATCTCAGCGATTGTTTCGCTAGTAGCAGTTATATTTTCAATCATTGTTTTAAAAGAAAGCCAACAGGAACAAGCAGAAGGAGTTCATTATGATGATGAGTCGATGGTGAAGAAGCTTGTTCGATCAGTAAAGATGCCTTATTTTATTCCTTTAGTGATTACCCTTGTAATGAGCTTTGGGTTAATGGCTTATGAATCCGTACTAGGATTGTTTGTTGATAATGAGTTCGGTGCTACTCCTCAAGAAATTGCCTTGATGATAACAGCGACAGGAATCATCAGTACCATTGTTCAATTGTTTGTTGTTGATCGATTGGTGGTAAACCTTGGGGAAGAGAAAGTCCTAAATATCTTTTTAGGAGTTGCTACAGTAGGATTTCTGTTATCCATCTTTGCTTCAAGCTATGTGCTGTTCTTTGGTATTACTTTAATCATTTTCTTAGCAACATCTATTCTACGCCCTGTGTTAAACACCCTTATTTCAAAGCTTGCTGGACATGAACAAGGTTTTGCAATGGGGATGAACAATGCGTATATGAGTATCGGGAATATTCTTGGGCCAACGCTTGCTGGGCTACTTTATGATGTGAATATCATTTATCCATTTGTATTAGGGTTAATATTATTATTGTTCACATTGATGACCACAATGATTTGGGTGAAACGCTCACCGAAACAACCGAAACTGGGCACACCTGAAAAGGTTTAAAACCATGAGGTATTAAATTAAGATTTCAACTCGCTTCCCTGTTGGTGATGCGAGTTTTTTCGTGTTTTAAAACAGATAATGAAAGTGATTAGGAAAGTGGAAATAAGAGAACGATGAAGAAGTACTTCTTCTAAGAATAATTGTATATACATTTATCGGTATATGTTTATAATTATAGTGATAGAGGTAAAGGTGGTCGCATGGGCCATTTTTTCTTGGAAATATGTAAGAGAAGATATGGCGGTGAACAGAATGATTAAATATCAACAAATATCAGATGAAATGAGAAAAAGACTGTTAGATGAATATTATCCAACCGATCAGCCGATTCCTGATGAGATATCGTTAGCTAAACAGTTCGGTTGCAGCCGGATGACGATGAAACGAGCGTTAGATATTTTAGTAATGGAAGGGTATTTATATAGAAAGCGTGGTCACGGGACATTTATCGTTAAGTCAGCTATTCAAAAAAATAAAGTGAATGTTGTTGGAAATGACACGCTAGGATTGTCGCATTTGTTAAAAGGAAAAGGGCAAGAGATTAAAAGTAAGGTATTACAATTTGAGGTGAAGTTTCCGACACAAGAAATCGCGTCTCACCTTTCCATTGATTTAGATACACCCATATATGATATTATCCGTCTTAGGATTGTGGAAAATGAACCGTACGTTATTGAGCAAACCTATATGCCAACCACTATCATCCCAGGAATCAATGAAAAAATATTACATTCATCCATATATAACTACATCACAACCACGTTAGAGCTAACCATTGCAGGTACTCATAAAAAAATAAGAGCTTGTAAACCGAATCAAATGGATCAAACTCATCTTGATTGTCGAGAAGATGATCCCATCTTAGAAGTAGAGCAGGTCGTTTATTTAAATAACGGAATGCCGTTTGAGTACTCGTTTTCAAGACATCGTTATGACAAGTTTGAATTTACAACCGTTAATATTAGACGATAATTCTTGAAGGGAGAGACGGAAATTGAAGCCGACGGTTTATATTACAAGGAAAGTTCCTGATGAGATCATTCAAAGGATAGAAGAGCATTGCGTGATTCGAATGTGGAAGGAAGAAGATATTGCTGTACCAAGAGACGTGTTAGAAAAAGAAATCCAGGAAGTGGATGGGCTATTTTGTTTGTTAACCGACAGCATCGATCAAGCTTTATTGGAAAAGGCAAAAAGATTAAAGGTAGTCAGTAATATGGCAGTAGGCTTTAACAATATAGATATTGAAGCAGCAAAGTTAAAAGGAATTACTGTTACCAATACTCCAGGGGTATTAACAGAAACCACCGCTGATTTAACATTTGCATTAATAATGGCAACAGCACGTAGATTAATAGAGTCATCGAGTTATTTGAGAAAGGGAGACTGGAAAACATGGTCTCCTATGCAATTGACTGGTCAAGATGTGTACGGGGCAACAATAGGTATTATTGGCATGGGGAGAATTGGAGCAGCTTTGGTAAAAAGAGCACAAGGCTTTGACATGAAAATCCTTTATCATAATCGGTCTCAAAAGTTGGATTTAGAAAAAAATTTCTCCATGACGTATGTTGAATTGGATCAGTTATTAAAGGAATCTGATTATGTATGTATCATGACTCCTTATACTCCAGATACAAAGAATTTAATTGGAGCAAAAGAATTAGCATTAATGAAAAGCAATGCCATTTTAATCAATACTGCACGCGGTGGAATTGTAAATGAGGATGCCTTGTATAGTGCTTTACAGTCAGGTCAGATTTGGGCTGCTGGATTGGATGTATTTGAGGAAGAACCCGTTGCGCTGAATCATCCGTTATTAACTCTGCCAAATGTAGTGACTCTTCCTCATATAGGAAGCGCGAGTATAAAAACGAGACTTCAAATGGCCCATCTAGCAACAGATAATTTATTATTAGCATTAAATAATCAAACACCGAAGCATGTAGTTGTATAAAAGTTATAGCTTCATAGTCCAACAGAAGGATTGATAATATGAAAAAGAATATGATTACCGCAACAAAGGAAAAGGTACTATTTATTTGGAATATCCCTTCCTTACCGGTGCTTTTTTTAATTAACACCATCCTTGGTTTTTCCACTTCCTTCTTTATTCCTTATTCATCTCTTTTCGGAATTGATGAAGTAGGAATGAGTAACGCAGCATTTGGTATTTTTATGACCGTGCTGGCGTTAGGTGGGGTAACCATCAGCAGTTCATTGGCAAAGTTGTCAGATACAAAGCTTAGTAGGAGATACCTGCTGATCCTCACGACCTTCGCTGGGGTAATTGGATATATATTATTTGCTTACTTACGAAATTATTTTGCTTTGTCTGTAACCGCCTTCTTTCTATTAGGGGCATCAGCAGCTGCTGTTCCTCAATTATGGGCATATGCAAGAGATGCTTTAAAAGAGGCTGCTATCCCAGCGGAGGATACTCCTTTTATTATGAATATCTTTCGAATGTTTTTTGCCTTGGCTTGGACGGTGGGACCTGCTCTAGGTGCCTGGCTACTAATATTGGTTGACTTCAAAGGGCTGTTTTTATTCGTAGCAGCCGGGTACTTGCTAGCTTTTCTAACCGTTGTGTTTTTATTAAAGGAAGTTTCAAAACAGAAGATTGTGAACCAAGAGGCATTGTCGGTAAAAAAATCGATCATCAAACCGCATATTTTTGCCAATCTAGCTGCGGCACTATTGCTATCGGCAGCTACCTCTATTCATATGTTAAATGTACCTCAATTTGTTACGAAGGTACTTCATGGAACGGAAATGGATGTTGGTTTGATTTTTAGTGTACCACCGATTTTTGAGGTTCCAATGATGATTGGGCTTGGTTTACTAGCGACAAGGATGGATGTTGCATTGCTTGTGAAAATTGGATTTGTTACTGCCTTTACGTATTTTCTTCTATTTAATTTTGTTACCGAGCCTTGGCAAATCTATCCCTTGCAAATCTTAAGTGCCGCACAGGTTTCCATTACGTCTGGGATTGCTATTTCGTATTTTCAGGATTTTATGCCGGAAGCACCGGGTACGGCAACGACACTTTACATGAACACGACACAGATTGGATCTACGGTAGGGTATTTGTTGTTCGGGCTTATTTCAGAGTTCATCAATTATGACCATATGATTGCGGTCTATACTCTTTCTGCAGGCTTGGCATGTGTATTTATAGTTCTCTATGGTAAAGAAAGAAGAATTCAAACTACAGCACAATCGAATGCACCAGGTTTATAAAAATAATGGTTCATTTAAAAGAGAAAAAATAGAAGAGATTTTAAAAATTTAATAATCTTGAAAGCCTGTTGCACCCATCCTAACGATCGGGGCAGCAGGCTTTTTTCATAAATAGAATGTAATGGGGAAAAGTAGGAAAAGAAACGTTGAACGCTGGAAGGGTGTAATCAAAGTGGGATTAATGGAATACAGAAAACTTGATCGTCCGTTGCAAATTCTTCTGTTAGGAGTATTGCTTGCCCACTTAGGGTCCTATCTTGTGATGCCAATGCTTCCTATTATACTAACCACTGAAACAGAACTAACCTTGGTACAAATTGGGACAATCTTAGCAACGATAGCGATTGCTTTTCAATTTGGAAGTATTACAGGAGGAGTACTTGCGGACCGGATAGGGAGACGTTTTATCATCGGCTTGGGAGCCTTGATTACGGCAGGTGGAGTGATGAGTTTTGGCATATTTTCCGATTACCTGTTTCTTCTTGGTTCGGCAGCTATCATGGGTCTTGGAAACGGATTGAATGCTCCCTCCACGAAGGCAGCGATTGCGGCGTTCGCTTCTTCAAGTGGAAACCAAACAACTGCTTTTTCACTTCGTGGGATTGCGGCCAATGTAGGGACAGGTACCAGTGGACTTGTGATTTTTTTCCTTTTAGCAGAAGCCTCAAGAACCATCTTCTTTATCGCGGCTGCCATTTATGTAGGGCTGGCTTTAGTGAGTTGGGTTTTACTTCCGAAAAATTGCGGTGACATCCCTTGTCCATCACTGCCATTAGGGGCATATGGGGAAGCGTTAAAGCATCGGCCATTTATCATTTTTAGTGTGGTGACCGTTCTGATCTGGGCACTATATGCTCAGTTTTCACTTGCACTGCCACTGCGGGCAACGGTGGTACTAGATAACCCGAAAAATATCTCTTTAATTTGGACGATCAACAGTTTTATCGTTATCACCCTGCAAGGCTTGATCACCAAGCGGTTTATTACAAAAATGAATCCGATCTCGGCATTAGGAGTGGGCGTACTATTTGTTTCGGCAGGGATATCCATGTTATTTTTCTCAAATGAATTTGTCCTATTTATTGTTAGTGGAGCCATCTTTGTGATTGGGGAAATGATGATTTTGCCCACGGTAGACAGTACGATTTCTCAACTTTCCAAACCAGAGCTCATCAGTTTATTTTTTGCGTTATCAAATGTGGTGTATGGATTGGGGGAAGCAGGAGGAAAAACCATAGGTGGGCGCCTGTTAGATGTAGGCGGTGTGAACAATGCCTCTCCTTCGATCGTCTTTGCGATTGCCGGATGCGTCATATTTTTCCTCGTCACGATGTTAAGAAAGTGGGGTCCGTTAACCGAGTCTTTGACAAAGGCAGCACAGGATCCGAGAAGACCGGAGGAGGCTCCTAGAATTTCAGCAGAACCAGCGCAGAATCGAACCCATCCGCTACACCGTTTTGAACCTGAAATCTTTTTCCGAAAAAAACCTACGACGGATTAATAGGTGAGGGGACAACGAAATTGTCCTCTTTTTATCATTATTTCTATCTTTGTCACAACTACCATTTGAATTTCATATGTTATAATATTCAAAAGAACGTTTGAATGAAATGGGGAAGTGTAATGGCGAAAGAGGATGTATGTGACGTCACCTGTTTTGATGAGGAGAAGGTTACAAAAGTAAAAAATGAGCTTAATATGCAAAACACGATGGAGGTTTCTAAGCTTTTTAAAGCATTAGCGGATGACACTCGTGTAAAAATTGCTTATTCGCTAAGTGTGGAAGAGGAGCTTTGCGTATGCGATGTCGCTAATATTGTTGGTTGCACCGTAGCTACTGCTTCGCATCATCTCCGTCTCCTTCGAAACCTGGGTCTTGCCACGTACCGAAAAGAAGGAAAGCTGGTCTACTATTCCTTAGACGATGAGCATGTCAAACAACTCGTTAACATCGCCTTTACTCATCAAAAGGAGGTGGCATTACGTGGATAATTCAACTGGATTGACGAATAGTAAGCAAGTGTACCGCGTTCAAGGGCTTTCCTGAGCCAGCTGTGCCAAAAAGTTCGAAACGAACGTAAAGCACCTGGATGGTGTTTTTGATGCGAATATAAACTTTGGTGCTGCCAAACTAACTGTGTTTGGTGAAGCAAAGATAGAAGAAATTGAAAAAGCTGGAGCATTTGACGGTATTAAGGTTCAACCCGAAAAGGCTCGTATTCAAGAAGTGAAGGTGCCGTTTTTTCAAAAGTATGCAATGGTTCTTGCATCCTTTGTGCTTTTGCTTTTAGGATGGGCCATGGGTGAGGTCGGTGGGGAAGAATCCTTTGCATCGATGGTAGCTTATGCATCGTCCATGATCTTAGGAGGTTACCGCCTGTTCCAGACAGGATTCAAAAATCTCTTCCGCCTCGAGTTTGATATGAAAACACTCATGACCATAGCTGTTATTGGAGCTGCGATTATCGGTGAGTGGGGCGAAGGGGCAACAGTGGTGATCTTGTTTGCGATTAGTGAAGTGCTTGAATCGTACTCGATGGATAAAGCTCGCCAATCGATTCGCTCACTGATGGATATTGCTCCAAAAGAAGCTATGATACGTCGTGGCACGAAAGAAATGATTGTTAATGTAGAAGACATCAAAATGAATGATGTTCTACTTGTGAAGCCTGGACAAAAATTAGCGATGGATGGGATCATCGTAAAAGGCCTGTCATCCATCAATCAGGCAGCCATTACCGGGGAATCCGTACCTGTTGCAAAGGGAGTGAACGATGAAGTTTACGCCGGGACCCTAAATGAAGAAGGTTTTCTTGAGGTAAAGGTAACAAAGCATGTGGAAGATATGACGATTGCGAAAATCATCCACTTGGTTGAAGAAGCGCAAGCGGAAAGAGCTCCATCACAGGCATTTGTTGACCGCTTTGCAAAGTATTACACACCTATCATTATGTTATTCGCTCTTGGAGTTGCAGTTGTCCCGCCGTTATTGTTCGGCGCTGAGTGGAATGAGTGGGTATATCAAGGTTTGGCTGTGTTAGTGGTTGGTTGTCCGTGTGCTTTAGTTATTTCCACACCTGTTGCTATCGTAACAGCCATTGGAAATGCAGCAAAAAGAGGCGTTTTAATCAAAGGTGGTATTCATTTAGAGGAAATGGGAGCCATAAAGGCGATTGCGTTTGATAAAACTGGCACGTTAACTAAGGGTATCCCGGTCGTCACCGACTATGAAACCGCTCCGGACATTCCTGCCAACGAGACCTTTGCTATTATATCAGCCCTAGAGAAGGCCTCTCAGCATCCACTTGCCTCTGCTATTTTAAAAAAGGCTGATCAATGGGAATTGAATTACAACCATATAGAACTTGAGGATTTTACTTCTGTCACGGGAAAAGGGATCGTTGGAAAAATTGCTGGAACGAACTACTATGTAGGAAGTCCAAGTTTTATTCATGAACAGTTGGAGGATGGCTTGGCAACAGTTTTTCGTGAGAAAATTACTGTGCTCGAGGAACAAGGAAAAACGGTGATGGCTGTTTGTTCATCCCAACAGTTCCTAGCATTAGTGGCAGTGGCCGATGAGATTCGAGAAGAAACAAAATACGTGGTACAACAGCTTCACTCACTCGGACTGCAAAAGACTATTATGCTTACAGGAGACAATGAAGGTACGGCAAAGGCAATTGGACAAAAGGCAGGAGTAAACGAGGTGAAAGCGAATCTTCTTCCTCAAGAAAAACTCTCTTTTATTAAAGAATTGCGTGCTACTTATCAGCGGGTAGCTATGGTTGGTGATGGTGTAAATGATGCACCGGCCTTAGCAGCTTCCTCCGTTGGCATTGCGATGGGAGGAGCAGGAACAGATACGGCCCTAGAAACAGCGGATATTGCGCTTATGGCTGATGATTTGAGAAAGCTTCCATTCACGGTGAAGTTAAGTAGAAAGGCATTAACTATCATTAAACAGAATATCACCTTTTCACTTGGTATCAAGCTATTGGCGTTATTACTTGTGGTCCCAGGTTGGCTCACATTATGGATTGCCATCTTTGCGGATATGGGAGCCACGCTAATTGTGACGCTGAACAGCCTTCGATTGCTGAGGGTAAAAGATGAATCATAGGGCTTCCTTTTGGGGAGCCTTTTCTTATAGAATCTTGTTCAAAAATGATCCATATATTTCTTTTGTTTTTTATTTACATACTATACAGGGGTATGCTATTATAAACTCATAAAAGGAGGGAGTCATATGAATCAAGATGATTCTTTGCTACATGAAGAGGAAATCTGCCATAGCAGTGATCGAAAAAGTCACCATTCAGATAAAGTGAAAAGCAATCTTGTCACACGACTAAATCGCATTGAAGGTCAAATTCGAGGGATTAAGGGATTAATTGAAAAAGACACCTATTGTGATGATGTTATTACACAAATCTCCGCCACTCAATCGGCTTTAAATAGTGTTGCGAAAATATTGCTTGAGGGCCATCTAAAGGGCTGTGTCGTAGATCGACTACAAGAAGGCGACATGGAAGTTTTAGATGAAGTATTGGTTACCATTCAAAAATTAATGAAAAAATAAGGAGTTGTTAGTCATGGAGAAAGTTACATTACAAGTAGAAGGTATGTCATGTGGACACTGCGTAAAAGCAGTAGAAGGTAGTGTTGGGGAATTAGCAGGAGTAGCAGCTGTAAAGGTTAATCTAGAAAATAAATCCGTTGCTGTAGAGTTTGATGCTGAAAAAGTATCATTGGATACAATCAAAGAAACGATTGATGATCAAGGTTATGATGTAAAGTAAAAAAGACAGCGTGCTAGAAATAGCACGTTCTCTTTTCAAAAAAACATACCCTAGATAGGTATAAGGAGTTTTTCATATGAGTGAAAAAGTACTAGAAAACCAATTTCAAATTACCGGTATGACTTGTGCTGCATGTTCTACTCGCATTGAAAAAGGTCTGAAAAAAATGGACGGAGTTATGGATGCAAATGTAAATTTAGCTCTCGAAACAGCGACGGTAAAGTTTGATGCCTCTGTGACAGGACCAGCTAACATTCAAGAGAAAATTCGTGCGCTTGGATATGACGTGATTACTGAAAAAGCCGAGCTAAATGTGACTGGCATGACATGTGCAGCATGTTCCACACGTATTGAAAAAGGGTTAAACAAACTTGACGGTGTCGTCGGTGCCAACGTGAACCTCGCTCTAGAAAAAGCAGCTGTTGAATACAATCCAGCGGCTGTGTCTGTTACGGATTTGATTCGAAAAATAGAAAAGCTTGGATACGGGGCAACTGTAAAATCCGACGAAAATGAAAAGGAATCAATCGACCATCGTTTACAGGAAATCCAAAAGCAGCAAAGAAAGTTTCTCTTCTCTTTAATCTTATCTCTTCCACTTTTGTGGGCGATGGCCGGGCATTTTTCATTTTCCTCCTTTTTATATGTTCCCGAAGTGTTCATGAATCCATGGGTACAAATGGCATTAGCGACACCTGTCCAATTTTTCATCGGTAAGCAGTTTTATGTGGGTGCCTATAAAGCACTGCGAAACAAAAGTGCGAATATGGATGTGCTCGTGGCACTAGGAACATCTGCTGCATATTTCTACAGTGTGTATCTTGCCATTGGAACGATTGGCCACAACGCACACGGAGTCGGATTGTATTTTGAAACAAGTGCGGTATTAATCACATTAATCATATTAGGAAAATTGTTTGAAGTGAAAGCAAAAGGGAGATCATCAGAAGCGATTAAAAAGCTCATGGGGCTTCAAGCAAAAACGGCTCTTGTCGTTCGTGATGGAGCGGAAGTAGAAATTCCGTTAGAGCAGGTAGTTGCTGGCGATGTGTTGCTGGTTAAGCCTGGGGAAAAGATTCCAGTGGATGGCGTTATTTTAGAAGGACAGTCTGCCCTTGATGAGAGCATGCTGACAGGTGAAAGTGTTCCAGTTGATAAAACAGTTGGTGATGTGGTCATTGGAGCAACTCTGAATAAAAATGGATTCTTAAAGGTGCAAGCAACGAAAGTCGGGAAGGACACAGCTCTTGCTCAAATCATTAAGGTGGTAGAAGAAGCGCAAGGATCAAAAGCGCCGATTCAACGCTTGGCGGATTCGATTTCAGGCATTTTTGTCCCTATCGTAGTCGGTATTGCCGTTGTAACCTTCCTTGTTTGGTTTTTCTGGGTCGCACCAGGGGACTTCCCAGAAGCATTAGAAAAGTTAATTGCCGTGTTAGTGATCGCTTGTCCTTGTGCGCTTGGTCTCGCCACACCAACTTCAATCATGGCAGGATCTGGTCGTGCAGCAGAATACGGTATTCTTTTTAAAGGCGGAGAGCACTTAGAAATGACGCACCGTATTCAAACGGTCATTCTTGATAAAACAGGTACGATTACCAATGGAAAGCCGGTATTAACGGATGTAGTAACTACCATGAATGAAGACGAATTCTTATCTTTGGTCGGTTCGGCTGAGAAGCAATCTGAGCACCCTCTTGCACAAGCGATTGTGGAAGGAATTAAGGAAAAAGGAAGTGCGCTCGTCGATGTGTCACAATTTGAAGCAATACCTGGTTTCGGAATTAAGGCCATGGTGGCTGAAAAAAATGTGTTAGTCGGTACACGCCGTTTGATGAAGAAATACGAAATTGATGTATCAGAATCCGTTCTCGAAAAGATGGTCTTTTTTGAGAAAGAAGGGAAAACCGCGATGCTAGTAGCGGTTGATGGTGCTTTTGCTGGTATCGTTGCCGTTGCTGATACAATTAAAGAAACGTCACGTTCAGCCATTGCACGCTTGAAGGATATGGGACTTGAAGTCATCATGATTACTGGTGACAATGAGCAAACGGCTCAAGCAATCGCAAAAGAAGCAGGAGTGGATCGAGTCATTGCCGAAGTGCTTCCAGAAGGAAAAGCCGAGGAAGTGAAAAAGCTGCAGGAGGCTGGAAAGAAAGTGGCGATGGTTGGCGATGGAATCAATGATGCTCCAGCTTTGGCAATTGCTGATATTGGTATGGCGATTGGAACAGGTACCGATGTGGCGATGGAGGCTGCGGACATTACGCTCATCCGAGGCGACTTAAACAGTATTGCAGATGCCATCTTTATGAGCAAAAAGACGATCACAAATATCAAGCAAAATCTATTTTGGGCATTCGCCTACAACACATTAGGCATTCCAATTGCCGCACTGGGCTTCTTAGCTCCATGGCTAGCTGGAGCAGCCATGGCCTTCAGTTCTGTATCCGTTGTGTTAAATGCATTACGGTTACAGCGAATGAAGCTTTAAAAATAAAGAGTGTGTGCTCCGACAACCGTCGGGGCATTTTTATTTGGTTTGGCACTTACGGCACTTTGTGGAAAGAAGAAGAGGGTCCTCAGGTCATAAAGTAACTTTTATGACGTGTGAGGCTAAGGAAAAGGAAGGGGAGAAGTTATAAAGTGAATGTTATGACCTCTGAAGCATGAAAAAGGAAGAGCATCTGTTATAAAAAATATAAATAGTGGAGTCTAGCTTGTGATTCCCGTGAACGCAGAAATCACAAGCTAGCGATAACCAAAGAGGCAGTTAGATTCCCATGAACGCAGAAATCACTAGCTAGCGGTAACCAAAGAGGCAGTTAGATTCCCATGAACGCAGAAATCACAAGCCAGCGGTAACCAAAGAGGCAGTTAGATTCCCGTGAAAGCAGAAATCACAAGCCAACGGTAACCAAAGTGACTGTTTGTTTCCCTCTAACCAAAAAAAATGGTCCCAGTGGCAACCAACCCTATCTATCAAAGCTATTAACAAAAGCCAGCCACCAAAACCCATCCCCTCAAGACAGATAAGTAGAACAAAAAAACTAAGAGGGTTAACCACTTGAGCTAACCCTCTTAGTTTTTTATTTACTGATGGCTACACGATACTCGTTTGTTAGATTTTCAAAGATTTTTTTCACAGGAAGTATCTCTTTAATTTCATGAACTCTGGCTCCTGCAAACACAAGACCATTTTCGACATCGCCAGCCATTGATTTTAAAAGGGAGTCAAGGGTACAAAATCTATACGAGCAATTTTTCAAGCAATCCAGGCATTTCGTAATTTTTAGCTTATCAGAAGTAGTGATTAAGTCTGTAAAGTGATTCGCAATCGCACGACCGTGAAGACCAACTGTTGTTTTAACGAGCAGTGTATCTTCCTTCGTCGCTTCGACGTATTTCTGCTTAAAGGAAAGTGGGGCATCACATTCCTCGCTAGCAACAAACCGAGTTCCCATTTGTACTCCTGAAGCTCCCATGCTGATCGCTTTAGCAATGTCTGCTCCTGTCATGATTCCTCCCGCTGCAATAACCGGGATCGATACGGCCTCCACCACTTCAGGAAGAATCTCAAATAATGGACGTTCGGTCCCGAGGTGGCCACCCGCTTCATGTCCTTCAACCACAACTGCGGCAGCACCAAGGCGCTCTGACATTCTCGCTAGCTTCGCAGAAGACACTATAGAAAGAACGGGAATACCCGCTTTCTTGCCCCATGCATACATATCCCGTGAAATCCCTGCACCTGAAATAATAAAATCGACCTTTTCTTCAAGTGCCGCCTTCATTTTCTCTGCAAAGTCATTCATTGCAAATAACACATTAACACCAATATATCCTGCATCCTTCTTCACAAGCGCTTTAGCTTGACGAATATGGTTTCTCATTTCTTCAACGGAAATCCCTGTGCCCGAAATTATGCCAATTCCACCTGCATTTGCAACAGCAGAGGCAAGCTTGCTAAGGGAAATTCCTACACCCATGCCACCTTGTATGATTGGAGCTTTCGGAAGCATATGTCCAATTTTTAACTGAGGAAAATTCATGATCATCACCCATTTCTTTTAATCTCCATTAGATTCTAGCATGTAGTATGGGAGAAGGATGTGATATATATTACTAGGTACTAAAATTTGATAATAATAGTTGGTAACATTTTGTGAACATTGAATAAAAAAACCCCTTGTTCTGTTAGACAAGGGGATGAACAAATGTTTCCAGTGATAGAATAGCGGTTAATATATCGTCTGAAGTAAAGTCTTTCTCCAAGTAATGAATGGACTCACCAGAAGCTACCGTTCTCTCGGCAATTGCTTTGAGTTTTTCGAGATCAACGCGGTTCAGCCCTAGATCTCTTAATAGTATTGGAAGCTCTAAAGCTCTGTAAAAAGGAAGAAGGGAGGCCACCTCTTCTAAATTTTCCTCGAGCACTAGCTGAACAAGTATACCGTATGCTACTTTTTCACCGTGCAATAGATGATGGGTTTCATGAGCTACCGTTAATCCATTATGAACCGAGTGGGCAGCAGCAATTCTCCCATACCGGTCTCCGAAACCGCCAACCATGCCACCAGCCACAATGATCGTTTCAATAACTTGAAGAAAAGCAGGTGAAGAAGTTTTTGCTTCCATCGCGTTCAGTGCAGTTTGACTATGTTCAAGTAAAACAATTTGGCAAAGCCTCGCGCTTTGATGGGCGATTTTTACAGGCAACGGAAGATCTTGTAAGTCGCGTACTAACACATCAGCTTCGTACCATTTGGCCAATGTGTCTGCAATCCCTGCTCGAACATACTTAATTGGTGAATGAAAAATGATACGCGGTTCTATTAAGACGATTAATGTACTTTTCGGAAAAATGGTGTAATGCGTGAATTCGCCTTCTTCTGTATAAAACACACTTAACGGAGTCCAAGCAGCGCAGGTGGAGGCAAGAGTCGGGATAAGAATGGCTTCTTTGTTTGTTTTATTTGCCACTGCCTTTGCCAGATCAAGGACTTTTCCTCCACCGATGCCGATGATGGCGTCGATATTTGTACTACTAATGATCGTAGAGATTCTCTGTACTTCAATTAATGAGCACTCCCCCTGATAGGAAATGAAGGTGAGTTTTACATTTGACATATTTGGAAAATAGGATGCTGCTGCTTTCCAAGATTGTTCTCCGTGAATGACTAAGCAGTGATTAATTGAATTCAAGAGAAGTAGATTTTCAAGTTCATTTAACGAACCCTCATGACATGCATAATAGGAGGGAGCACCACGCACTTCGAGTTTGGTCATAGTCTTCATTCCTTTCTAGTAAAAACAACGCCGGTAAGGGCGTTGTTTTTTACTAGTTTATCAATTAGCGATTTACCATCCATTCAGGTTTACCAAAGCCTTGGAAGTCCTCGTCGATGATGGTTTCAAATTCTTCTGATTCAACAACTTCTTTCAGATCTTTTGCAAATTGGCTGTCAATATTCTTTGTATCAACCACCACACGGTTACGGTATTGATCTAGCATATTTTCTAGCTGTAATGCGTCTAGTAAGTCCATTTTTGCTGCTAAAGCGAAGTTTCCTGGTACAGCAGCAAGGTCCACGCTGTCAACCGCACGTGGAAGTTGAGCTGCTTCAATTGGTTGGAATACTAGATTTTTTACGTTCTTTTCTACGTCTTTTTCTGAAACCGTTAATGGGTCAGCATCTGCGTTTAATGAGATTAACCCAAGATCTTCTAAAATTAAGAAAGCACGTGCTGCATTTGTTGGGTCATTTGGAATAGCAATATCAGCTCCCTCCGCAATTTCATCTACAGAAGTAAACGTCTTAGAGTAGATTCCCATTGGTGCAGTTGGTACGGAAATAACGTCAGATAGTTCAATCTTATTTTCTTGTGCAAAGTTTTCCATGTAGATTTTGTGCTGGAATAGGTTCGCGTCAATGTCTCCCTTGGAAAGAGCGAGATTTGGTTGAACATAGTCACTGAATTCTACTACTTCTACTTCATAGCCTTTTTCCTCTAATAAAGGCTTAATTGCGTTTGAAACCATGTCACTGTATGGACCAGACGTTGCTCCAATTTTTACTTCTTTTTTCTCAGTCGCCTTTTCCTCAGAAGAAGATGCCTCCTCAGAATTTCCACCGCAAGCTGCAAGCACGGCAATAGCAATTAAAACTACAAAACTCAAAAATAACTTTTTCATCGTAAATACTCCTCCAATAATTTTTATGGTGTCTGTCACCCTTCGTGGACAGTTGGTGCGTTTTTGTCCTTCTGGGATGGACAGTGGTTAAATGTGATTTATTTTTTATTTACTGCTTTTGCAAGTCGGTCACCGAAAAATTGGATGAGCTGGACTAAACAAATTAGAATGATAACGGTGGTAATCATGATGGTATTGTCGTAGCGGTAGTACCCAAAGCGGATGGCAAGGTCTCCGACACCGCCTCCACCGACGATTCCAGCCATTGCGGAGTAAGCAACTAAGCTAATAATCGTAATGGTCACACCTTGGATGATCCCTGGCTTTGCCTCTGGAAGAAGAACTTCCTTGATGATCATCCACGGAGAAGCCCCAACAGCAACCGCTGCTTCGATCACTCCTTTATCGATCTCACGCAGTGACTGTTCTACCAATCTAGCAAAGAAAGGAATGGCAGCGACCGAGAGTGAGACGGATGCTGCTGTTGGTCCAATTGTTGAACCAGCAATCAAATCTGCTAAAGGCAAAAGTGCAATGAGCAAAATGATAAACGGAATCGAACGGATCATGTTCACTAAAAATCCAACAATTTGATTAAATAGTGAATTCTCTAAAAACAATCCGCGGTCGGTAACAAATAACAGTACTCCAACTGGCAACCCGATAATCATAGCTACTGCAATGGATATACCGACCATATAAATCGTTTCAAAAAAGGCTTTGTTCAAATCAGGTAGTAATTCTATCAAACTATCAAGCGGCATCTCGGATCACCTCCAAGCTTTCTGTGCGCGATGTGATGTATTGTATGGCTTTTTCTACTTCGGCAATATCACCTGTGAGTTCCATGATGAAGATTCCAAGTGGAGTTTCTTTTATGTACTCGATCTTGCCGTGTAAAATATTGCCCTTCACTTGGAACTTCTGAAGCGCGTCTGAAATTACTGATTCCTCTGCAATTGCCCCGCGGAAATGAATCTTTACAATTTTTCCTTTGCTTGAAGTTAGCAAGTGATCTGGTAAATCAAATTGGAGAATGGTATTAATGAATTCTTTCGTCAGTTCATTCGTTGGATTTGCGAACAAATCATAGACTGGACCTTCCTCAACAATTCGCCCGTCCTGCATAACTGCCATTCGATCACAAATCTCTTTTACAACTTCCATCTCATGTGTGATCAGTACAATCGTTAATCCTAGCTCCTGGTTAATCTTTTTTAACAAAGATAAAATCGATTTCGTCGTGCTTGGGTCCAGGGCAGAGGTGGCTTCATCACAAAGTAGAACGGAAGGGTTATTCGCTAACGCTCTCGCAATCCCCACACGTTGCTTTTGTCCTCCACTTAATTGAGAGGGATACACATCACGCTTATCTGACAAGCCGACCATTTCAAGTAGATCGGTGACTCGTGTATCAATTTCTGCTTTTGATTTATGTGCAGCCTTTAAGGCAAAAGCTACGTTTTCAAAAACCGTCTTTGAGCTTACCAGATAGAAGTGTTGGAAGATCATCCCTATTTTTTGACGAGCCGTCCGTAGCTCCTTTTTCCCAAGAGCGGTAAGGGACACCCCATCTATTTTAATTTCCCCTGAGGTCGGAGCCTCCAATAAATTCAAACAACGTAGTAATGAACTTTTCCCAGCACCACTATAACCAACGATTCCAAAGATTTCCCCTTTGTTCACCGTTAATGTCACATGGTCAACACCCGTTACTTCACCTTTTTTCGTTTGATAGATTTTTAGCAAATCTTTTACTTCGATCATATCTGTCACCCCTTAAGCTATGAAAATACAAAAAAACCTCTTTCCAGTCAGAAAGAGGCATCGTTATATATACGACTTATCTTTCAGAATGGAATCATTCTGTAGGAAGTGGCACCGTTCCATGAAATGGAGGTTGCCGGACGTCATAGGGCCTAATCCCTCAGTCACTCTTGATAAGTAAAAGGTCATATTAAATTTGTTACATGAATCATAAATCTAATAGGGAGAAGTGTCAACAGCTGTTTTTGGTAGAAGGAAGCAGAGAGAGCGTTTACATAACTGAGGCTGTAGGCGAAAAAAATTTATAAAAGATAAAAACACCCATCCACAAAATAAGTGAATGGGTGCTAAATTAAAATTAGATTTTCATAACTCCACCGGTGCTAGCAGATGTTACCAGCTTCGAATAACGAGCAAGATAACCCTTTTTCACCTTTGGTTCAAAGCCTTTCCAGTTAGCTTTACGCTCTGCCCATTCTTCATCAGAAAGAACAACGTCCATGGAACGAGCGTCAACATCAATCACAATGTTGTCGCCATTTTGGATAAACGCTAATGGTCCACCTTCTGCAGCTTCTGGTGATGCGTGACCGATAGACAATCCGCGTGAAGCACCAGAGAAGCGGCCGTCGGTTACAAGAGCAACCTTCGCACCAAGTCCCATCCCCATGATTTGAGAAGTAGGGGCTAGCATTTCAGGCATACCAGGTCCACCTTTTGGTCCTTCGTAACGGATAACAACTACGTCACCTTCTTTTACTTTTCCATTAGCAATGCCGTGAAGAGCTTCGTCTTGTGAATCAAATACAACCGCAGGTCCTTCATGGCGATTTCCGCCAGTGATTCCACCTGTTTTAATGATCGCACCATCTGGAGCAAGGTTACCAAACAATACAGCTAGGCCACCCTTTTCACTATGTGGGTTATCAATGGAATGAATGACATCATGGTTCTTAACGTCACAGCCGGCAATATTTTCACCAAGTGTTTTCCCTGTAACCGTTAATGTATCTAAGTGAAGGGCTCCTTCTTTCTTAGATAATTCGTTTAGAACGGCAGAAACTCCGCCCGCTTCATGTAAATCTTCAATAAATACGTCAGAAGCTGGAGCAAGCTTAGACAAGTGAGGAACACGAGCCGCTACTTCATTGATTCTTCCGATTGGGTAATCAATTTCTGCTTCATGAGCTAATGCTAATGTGTGAAGAACCGTATTAGATGAGCCACCTAACGCCATATCAAGGGCGAACGCATTATCAATCGCTTTTTCCGTTACGATATCACGAGGCTTAATATCCTTTTCAATCAGTTCCATTAACTGTGTTGCTGATTTCCTAACGAAATCTCTACGCTCAGGCGCTACAGCTAAAATCGTTCCATTACCAGGAAGAGCCAATCCAAGCGCTTCTGCTAAACAGTTCATCGAGTTTGCTGTGAACATACCAGAACATGAGCCGCATGTTGGGCATCCAAACTGTTCTAATTCTAATAGTCCCTTGTCATCAAGTTTTCCAGCTTGGTATGCACCAACGCCTTCAAATACAGAAGAAAGTGAGATCTTTTTGCCATCGCTTGTTACTCCCGCCTTCATTGGTCCACCACTTACAAAAACAGTAGGGATATTTAAACGAAGTGATGCCATTAACATACCTGGAGTAATCTTGTCACAGTTCGGGATACAAACCATTCCATCAAACCAGTGAGCAGCGACAACCGTTTCAACCGAATCAGCAATGATTTCACGGCTTGGTAGCGAGTAGCGCATGCCGATATGACCCATTGCAATTCCATCATCGACACCGATTGTGTTCATTTCAAATGGAACTCCACCTGCTTCACGGATAGCGTCTTTGACAATTTTCCCAAACTCTTGTAAGTGCACATGTCCAGGCACGATATCAATGTAGGAGTTAACTACTGCGATAAATGGCTTACCAAAATCCTCTTCTTTTACCCCAGCCGCACGCAAAAGGCTTCGGTGTGGTGCACGATCAAATCCCTTTTTTATCATATTACTTCTTAATTCTGCCAAAATAATTCCCTCCCAATCTATTAAAAACCAATGGTGTTAATGTTTTAAATTATTAAAAAATTTTAACAAATAGAAGGAGAATTGTAAAGAAAGATGACAAAAGATTCATTTGGTAGATTTTAAAAGTTGTCTTCATTTGTCCTATTTTGTCGCTTTTAATATTTTTATGGTGGCAGTGAATGGCGGTTCCGATTTGTCACAATGAAAAAAATATGTCAGCGATTGCCTTGTCATTCCTTTGTTACAAGATTAGTATTAAGATATGAAAAGTAAATATGAGCAAGAATAGGTGTACTTCTTTTTAGAAGTCTAGGGAAGTTGGTGAAAGTCCAACGCGGTCCCGCCACTGTAAATGGGAGCATACTGTAAAAACCACTGTGCAATAAGGAATTGCATGGGAAGGTGCAGAAAGCAATGACCATCAGCCAGGAAACCTGACTATATCTTGACACCGTGTACCTACGAGGATAGGTGGTGTGGTCGGTTTCTTACATAAGGAAGAAGCTTATTCCAACATCTCCATATCTATGTGGAGATGTTTTTTTATGGGCTACGCAACAAAGGCTTTCTTCGGGTGGAAAATGCCCAACTTGTTATTAAAAAGGAGGGTTAACCATGTTTTTTCAACATTTATTCGCAATGACCATTGCTTATTTTATTGATTTACTTCTCGGTGATCCTATCGATTGGCCACATCCAGTGAAATGGATCGGATC
>Ga0182742_1002208_pt1 | contig 22177 bp, 23 predicted proteins | sample eDN5th37CBELigMG_FD_128880 | JGI IMG/M metagenome (GOLD analysis project Ga0182742, IMG submission 128880) | Enriched Miracle-Growth compost microbial communities from Emeryville, California, USA - eDNA 5th pass 37_C BE-Lig MG (version 2)... ... | reverse complement strand
GGTAGATAAGAGCAGTCGTCGATCTCTTCTGCTAGAAGGTCTCCATACAGGCGGGTCAGCCTTGCAACACTTTCTGACGTCGGCTGCCTTCCGAACAGAGCAAGCTCGAAATGTTCGAACTTTTCCCCTCGGCCCACACCACCGTGACGTGCCTGATGGGCTCGGATGTACGTTTTATGCTCCTCAGTGAGTTCGTCGCCATAGCAGCGGAGGAACAGATCAGTCTTGAGAGCAACAGAGTCTAGAATCACACCGTCAAGGTCAAAGATAATCGCGCTGATGTTTGGACGTTTTTGCATGCATTTTCTCCCTAGAGGATCGGTGAATTGAGCTTTATCGGTGAATTGAGCTTTCATGTATCCGTATGTGGCACAGGATTTTCCGCTGTTTGCTCCCGAACGGACGGTCTGGCCGTTGGGCGGCTCGAGTACACATCCAGTATCTCTGTAACCAATTACACCTTATATCCCTCACCTGAGTCGTCGACGCACTCCTCAAGGTCTGCCCGAGAGTGCCTTGGTAATCACCTCCGCACGCTAGACCGTCATGTGTCCCCCAAGCCTTTCGCCGTCCATCAATATTGGGCTCGCTTTCAGCATGGAGCGAGCCGCCCGCCCCAAGTCCGTTCGGTCATACGGTCGAAGGCGCACAGGTCATGCGCCGTCTTGTCGATCGAGCCCGAAGAACTCCAGAATGGCACTGGCTTGGCCATTTGTCATAGCTGCCCCTGGTATAGTCTTGGCGCCCGCGGCGATAGCCATGGCAAGCAACGGCGTGATCTCTGGATAGGGTACGATATCAACCACTGTCATCGTGGACGTGACGGGGCCAATCTCCGCAGGTAGTCCATCGCCGGGCGCCATGCCTATCGGCGTCGCGTTTATGATGATATCGTGGCCATTTGCAACCGCCGGCCCCTGTCGAATGTCACAACCAGGATAGTACGCCTGAACCCTTTCGATCAGCCACTCTGCCCGGCTTGGTTCGATATCCGCCACTGTGATTGCGGCGGCTCCCTCACTCGCAAACGCAAGCCCGATCGCGCGTCCGGCCCCTCCGGACCCGATAAGGAGGACTCTGGCACCGTTGATGGGTGTCTGTGCCACTACCGCCCGGGACAGTCCAACACCATCGAACATGTCGCCGATCCAGCGGCCATCATGCCTCCGGCGCATCACGTTCAGGCCGCCGATCTGTTCGGCGCGCTCAGACAGTTCGTCGACGAGAGCCAGAGATCTCTCCTTGAACGGGTAGGTAATTACCAAGCCGCCAAGATTCACTAGGCTCATGATCCCCCGGATGGCCTCCTCAAATCGTCGCTCCGGAACATGGAAAGGTAGCAAGATCGCATTGCGGCCGACCGCCTGGATAAGGGGGTTGAGTATCCCCGGCGTGCGCACCTGCTTGATCGGATCGCCCACGATTGCGAATATCTCGGTAGATCCATCAATCTGCATGGTCGTAACCCTATTGTTCTATTGCTAGCTAGCGCTGTTTAAACGCATTCTATGTCTGTCGTGTGGAGGTCCGGAGGACGCGCAAACGACGGTTTGGGTTTCACACTCGAAGCCAGTATCTGTGTCATCGGCCTAAAGCAGCGAAACCAGAACGTCGCCCGCCCGGCATCCCACGTCGTCGCCTGCAACTCTGACGGTCTTGATAGAACTCCGCAGCTCCCCCATTAGGTCGACGTCCATCGTAGCGGAAAGTCGACATATCATCGGGGTCGCATATGCCTTGAGCCCGTCCTCAAGCATCGCATCGATCGCTGGGTTCACTGACGTGCGGACCTTCGGATAATCATTCTGATTCTGCATCCTTCCTCTCTAACTCAACGGGTCATAGGCTCAGTCGACACCGAACCGCCGTTATTAGCACGATCCACTCGTTAGGACCGCCTGACCGGAATGCCATGGTAGTCCTCCGGCTTGAAGTCGCGCACTCCTAGACACGGTGGATCTGAAGACCGCCACCGATGTCGACATGGATCCCTGTGGCAAACGGAATGTCCCCGCGAGCCAGGGTGGCAACAGCCGTAGCAACATCGTCAGGTGTGCCCCAGCGCCGCATCGGGACCCCACCAGTTTCGATGAGTTGATTGTACCGGTCGGCGGCTGGGTGCGTCATCTCTGTTGCTATGATGCCAGGGCGGACCTCGAATACAGCGATACCGTCCCCGGCAAGTCGCGAGGCGAAGAGCTTCGTCATCATGGCCAAGCCACTTTTCGTGATGCAGTAATCGCCCCGATTCTCGCCGACAATCTCAGCATTCGCGGAGCTGATTGTGATAATACTCCGGATTAAGTCATCAGCCGCCTCCGCATGTACAACGAGGCGCCGCGCAACCGCTTGGGTAAGGAAGAATGTCCCTCTAAGATTCACGGCGACGGATCGGTCGAAGCTATCCGGGCTGAGTTCGAGCAGATCACCTCTAACAAGTGAACTAACACCCGCATTATTCACCAGGCAGGAAATCTCCCCAAGTTCTTGCTGAACACGATCGAGGAGCCTGTTATGACTACTGAGATCGGCCAGATCAAATTGGTAATAGCGAACCGGCTGCTCGTCAGCGCAAGAACCCGGCTCCGGCAGCTCATTAGGACGCTCTCCGAGGCTCGCCATGGCTACCTTGAAGCCAGACTGCACTAGCCGAGTTGACACTGCGAGGCCGATCCCGCGCTCTGCACCTGTCACGATTGCGACACCGCGCCTACGCGTCTCAATCAAACTTCCCGCCAATCCTTTAGACTGTGTCATATTTCACTCTAGCTCAGCTGATGCTGAGCTCCATTGATAGTTCTGTTTGTGCCACAACCTCATCCGTTCGCTCTCAGTTGCGACGTTGTTTCTTGCAAAGTTTGATTGCTCGCGGCATATCTGCCTGCACGCCGACCCGATGTAAAAGCCCAGCCGAGGTGGTGTCCATGGCCTTCGAGCAATAGACCGCCTTGCCCAGCGGATCCGGCTGCGTATAAGCCCATAATTACAGAGCCGTCCTTGCGTAAGACTTGGTGACTATCGTTTACCTTGAGCCCGCCATCGCCGAGCACGGTCCAACCCCGAACAGGCCCAAGTGCGACGTAGCGACCGCTACTCATCGCCGGCCGGTTGCCACGTGCGTGCGCGCCACGCCCATCGTTGTATTCATCAATTGTGCTTTGCAGACTGGCCGACGGCATTCCGAGTTGGGTTGCCAGGGACGTGAGATCGGTGGCTTCGTGATACAAGTCCTTTCGGTTCCGTCTATAGTCCGGAAGATATGCATATGCCGTGCCAGGAGCAGTTGAGATATAGTGAGGCCACCCTGACAGCTTTTTGGCTAGTTGCTCGTCGAACAATATGTACGCGATTTTGCCTGGCTGTTTAGCAACCTGCTGATGAGGCTCCTCTGTTTCATCGCAAAAGCGTTTCCCACGGCTATTCACCAGGATTGCGCCCTGCTTGAAGATCGCCATTTCTGGTGCGAGAAATGTCGTAACGAATGCCAATAAGAACGGCCGCAGGATCCAAGATGGCGCATAGCCAATTGCAAGTCGCATGGTGGCGGCGAGTGCCCTGTTTGGAGGGAGCCGCAACATGAAATTTGTTCCAGGCGGCGCGACAAAACGCAACTGGCCATACATCAGATCGCCGTTGACAATCTCTCCGCCAACGCGCTCTCCCATGAGCTGTCCGTCGCCGGTACTAGAGGGGTTGATTGCATCGACGTCGGCCAGGTCCGGCCGGAACCGCATTTTGAGTTGCTGGCTGTTACTGAAGTCCCCTGTGGCTAGGATCACACCGCGACGAGCGGCGATCGTTACAATATCTCCGTCTATTATGGCGCGAACTCCCGTCACGACGCCATTGTCTGAGAGAAGCTCTTCGACCCTTGCCGCCGTTTTCACGATGACGCCTCTGCGCAGCGCTTCCCGTTGCAAATGGTAAATGTAGGATATCGAGTTTGGAAGGACGTTATGCATACGCGCTTTGCGATGCGGGGGTTCTGGCATTGGCCCGAAGAAACTCACACCCAGTGAAGTCAGCCAAGCGACTGTATCGGTGACGCCGTCGACGAGCACTCGTCGAAGTTCAATGTTGTCACGTGGGGCAATTGCAGGGTCGGCAAACTTTATGATGTCCTCGAAGTGTCCCTGTGAATCGTCTTGAATGCCTGCCTTCCTTTGCAGCGCGGTTCGTGTGGCGGTAATAGAACCGATTGATAGGCGCGTTGTACCGCCCAAGAACTTGTTCTTTTCAAGCAACACAACTTGCGCGCCTGCCTCGGCCGCCGCGATGGCACCTGCGAGACCACTACCGCCCCCCCCGACGACCACCACGTCGGCAGTCATGCTGTTCCCGATGGTTGTGTGCACGATGCTCCTCCTCTCTTGATTTTTTGCCGCGGGACATAGCGCCAGAGATGCGTCCATTGAACCGTTCAATGCCCTAGCGGTCGTGCTTTTATCAGGTTTCGGCATGCAGGCATTTACTGGTTAATTTTACCGCCAAGCTCAGTGTCGATGTAGGTTCGAATGATGTCCTCAAAGCTTCGATCGGCAATGAACCCGAGCTCGGTGGCCCGACGCGCATCGAAGTCGCGCGGCCAACCGGCAACAATGCGCTCAATATCTGGATCAATCTCACGCCGGATTCGCCCAACAACCTGCTCGCCCGCGACCCGGCGAAGAGCATCGATCTGTTCAGCAACCGTGATGCTCAGGCCAGGCATTGTGAGATTGCGCCGAGGTCCAATGCGGCCGCTGTCGATGACCGCCGCACGGAGCAAGAATCCCACGGCCGACTCGGGTGACGCGTGCCAATGTCGCACACTGTCGGAAACCGGCAGAACTGCCTCTTGCCCGTTGAGAGGCTCGCGAATAATGCCCGAGAAGAAGCCTGATGCAGCTCGGTTCGGTTTGCCTGGCCGCACGCAAATGGTGGGCAGTCTGATCCCGATGCCATCGAAGAAGCCGCGGCGTGTATAGTCAGCCAGGAGCAACTCCCCAACGGCTTTCTGCGTCCCGTAGGACGTCAGTGGCGTCAGGAAGAATTCATCAGAGATCTGGTCAGGAAACGGGGCGCCGAAAACGGCAAGCGATGACGTAAAGACAACACGCGGGCAATATCCCTCGCCCACAGATCGGATCGCATCGAAAAGAAATCGCGTTCCGTCAAGATTGATGCGATAGCCTTTTTCGAAGTCGGCTTCCGCCTCGCCTGACACGATAGCCGCCAAATGAAAGATGATGTCTGGCCGAGCCGCTATTAGCTTTGTGGCCTCCCCCGGGGCCGATAGATCCGAGGCATAGGTCTGGGCTGAGAAGGGCGCATTTGCCGGAGCTTGTGGCTCAACGACGTCAAACAACGTCATGTTGTCGATTCGACGGCCGCCGAGCTCCCCGGCAGAGGTCAAACGGTCGACGAGTTTGCGGCCGATCATTCCCGCCGCACCAGTCACTAGTATGTGCATAGTTGTCATCCTTATTGGGTTGCATTCGTCTCGTGTAGCGGCAGGCCGAGCTCACTGAGCCATTGGAGACCCGCTTCGGTAGAACCGCGCGGACGGTACTCCAGGCCGACAAGCCCGTCGTACCCGATTGCAGCCAGCGTATCGAAGATGGCCCGGTAATTGACTTCGTTGTGCCGATCGGGTTCTGCCCGGTCCGGCACACCCGCGACCTGTACGTGACCAATGATAGACCGGTATTTCTCTAACCGTCGGATCAGGTCGCCTTCCATGATCTGAATATGATAGACGTCAAACAGCAGCCTAACGTTTGGCTGATCGATTTCGGCAATAATCTCGGCGATTTCATCCGAGCGGGACACGAGATAACTCGGCGAATCCCGGGTGTTCAGGGGCTCAAGCAGGAGGGTAAGGCCTGAGCCGGTAATCTCCCGCGCTGCAGTCCGCAGATTAGAAATATACGTTCCTCGTGCGTCAAATCGCTGATCCGACGGAACAGTGCCTGCCATAACGTGAATGCAGGAAGCGCCAAGCGCGGACGCATAATCGACAGCTTGCGCGAAGTCCCGGCGGAATTGCTCTTCCTTACCTGGAACTCCGGCGAAACCCCATTCGCCTTTCGCGCGATCGCCAGGCTGGGTATTGAGTCCTGTCAGCCGAACGCCAGCTGCATCAAGCCTGGCCTTGATGATCTGGATTGGAAGGTCGTAGGGGAAATGGCATTCGACATTGTCAAAGCCCGCAGCCTTGGCTGCGTCAATGCGATCGAGGAATGGGCGATCAGGGAAAAGGAAAGCAATGTTCGCTGTGAAATTATGCATATCGTGTTCCTAGTTTGGCGTGCCAAAAACGCGTCTGAGATCCTCGACCTGATCGGTCGTAAGCAACCGGTGCTTTCGGTTGCTCAGAAGAAGAACGAGTTTGGCGGTTTCCTCGAGCTCTTCCGCAGCAAAGACCGCCGCTTCAAGGCTCTGGGCCGCCACGACAGTACCGTGGTTGGCCAGCAGGACCGCGGCGGACCTCCCGTGCAGCTCACGGATCGCCTCCCCCATGGCCGGATCGCCCGGACGAAAATATGGGAGAAGCCTTACTGCCCCAACGCGCATAACGACATAAGGAGTGAGCGGCGGAATAGCATCCTCGGGATTGGTATCGCTTAGACAGGATAGGGCGGTCGCGTTGGTGGAATGCAGGTGCACAACGGCGCCCGTCCCGGGACGGGTTTCGTAGAAGGCGCTGTGCAGGAAGATCTCCTTCGACGGCGCGTCACCGGCGATATGTCGTCCTTCTCGATCCAGCTTGCTGATTCTGGCGGGATCTAGAAAGCCCAAGCAGGAATTGGTCGGCGTGATGAGAAAACCATCGTCGAGCCGAACGCTGATATTGCCAGCGGAACCAACCGCATAGCCACGCTGGAACAAGGAGGCCGAAAGGCGACTGAGTCTTTCGCGGATGTCGGCTTCGCTCATGCACCGCCCCCCAAGACTCGCAGAGCGCGCGTAAAGAAGTCCGGCGCACCGAAGTTGCCTGATTTCAGAGCGAGAGCGAGTGGCGGGTTCGCCGTGGAAGTCAATGCCGGCACTCCCGGATCGATCTCCGGACCGATTGCCAGGGCTTTAAGGTCAAGAGCGGACACGATTGCCCCTGAGGTCTCACCCCCTGCGAGCACGAGCCGACACACGCCGGCTGCAACGAGGCGGCGGGCGGCTTCGGCGAAGAGTGTCTCCAAGTATCTGGAAACGGCTTCACGGCCGAACCGATCCTGGAGCGCGGTGGTGATCTCAGGCGTGGCGGAGGAATACACCAACGGCTCTTGGCCTTGGTGCTGCTGGACGAACGACACCAAGTCCTCGACTGTGACCTTGCCAGCCATGACAGCCTCGCCGTCCACGGCAAGGGCTGGATGATTGCGCCTGTGGATGTCAACCTGTTGCAGTGTGGCGCTCGAACAAGATCCGGCAAGAATCGCCCCGGGGCCGGTAACGCCCTGAAACGCGGTCCCGCTGCCCTTTGCTAGGCCAGCGCGAATAAAGTTGCGGGGCAGGCCAAGCGCGATGCCAGATCCTCCCGTGAGCAACGGCGCTGCGGCACAACCCTCCGCAATGGCTATCAGGTCCTCATCTGCAATAGCGTCAACAATCGTGAGGCACTCGCCCCTGGCTTCGGAGTCTTGGAGGGCTTGGCTGATTGCCGCCCCGCCATGACGAACCGTACTCCAGGGGACTAGCCCCACGGGCTGTGCGGCCTGACGAGCCAGCCATCGCCGCAGGTCAGGGTCCGTCATCGGATTCAGCGGATGCTTCTCTAGCCCGGACTCGCTGAGAAGGCGATCGCGGACAAACAGATGCCCCTGATAGACGGTACGCCCAGCCTCCGGAAAAGCGGGACAGGCGACAACACCCTTAACTCCAAGCTGCTCTGCGAGAGCTTCACCCACCGGGCCGATGTTACCCTCAGGTGTCGAGTCGAAGGTTGAGCAATATTTGAAGACAAACTGAGAGCACCCCTGCGCCTGCAGCCAATGAAGCGCCTTAAGCGATAACTTGACTGCTTCTGTTGCAGGAATGGAGCGGCTCTTCAACGCTACAACGCCCGCCTCACAACTCTGGGGGGCAGGCTGATCGGGAACGCCAAGAAACTGGGCCGTCGAAAGGCCTCCCTTGGCAAGAGTGTTGGCGATATCGCTTGCGCCAGTGAAGTCGTCCGCGATGACTCCGAGCAGCATTTGAAGTCTCCTAAACTGTCTTCGCTAAGCCAAGGCAAGCTGGGACGGCCCGCCTGATTGGGCCCATGATCGCCTCACACGAGCGCAGTGAGCGCTCCGGAAATCCTCGACAAGATTCATTGGATCAGGAGAGAATAGGCGTCGATCCATTAGTTTCAGCGTCGAAGCACAGCGTGGACGATAGGGCATGTGGGCCATAATATCCTGCTCGATATCAATCCCAGGCGCGACCTCAATCAATTCCATGCCGCCATCAGCCACCTGAAATACAGCCCGCTCAGTCACGAAGATTGCAGTTCTGCCTTGCTGCTCGGCGAATTGAGCATTGTAGCAAATCTGCTCGATACTACTGACGAACTTTCGATGCTTCCCTTCTCTGACAATTTGAAGGGCCCCATCAGTGCAGGTCAGTTCCAAGCCACCGGCTGTAAACGTGCCACTGAATACGACCTTCTTGGCATTCTGGCTGATATTGATGAAACCACCGATACCGACGATCTTATTGCCGAACCGGCTGATGTTCACATTCCCGTATGGATCAACTTCAGCAAACGACAGAAAGGCGATGTCCAAGCCCCCGCCGTCGTAAAAGTCGAATTGGTATGGTTGATCGACGACTGCATCGTAGTTCTGCGCGGTTCCTGAGTCCGGACCAGTTAGGGGAGCGCCACCGATGAAACCCTGCTCGTTTGTAAGCACAACCTTGTCAAGGACTCCCTCTTCTGCCGCGACGGCCGAGATGCCCGTCGAAATGCCCGACCCGAGATTGCAAATCGCTCCCGGCTTGAGCTCCATTGCTGCACGGCGAGCGATAATCTTGCGGACTCCAAACGGCAGAGCTTTCATAGATGCCAGCGGCACACGCAACTCGCCTGCATAGCTCGGACTGTAATCCGTCGCATAAGTCTGTCTCTGGTCCGGCTCGACAACAACGTAGTCGACAAGGATCCCTGGGATTTTCACCATTCTTGGATCTAGTGTTCCGCGACGAGCAAGCCGCTTCACCTGTACGATCACAATCCCGCCACAACGTCGCACCGCCTGGGCAGTTGAGAGCATCTCCCCCAGGATGGCTTCCCGCTCCATCGACACATTGCCATCCTCGTCGGCTGTCGTGCCGCGAAGGATCGCCACGTTCATGGGGAACGGCTTGAACCTCAGCCATTCATCTCCGCCCAGACTGACAACCTCGACCAAATCCTCGATTGCAGTATTACTCTGGCGACCACCGCGCTGACGCGGATCGATGAAAGTGTGAAGCCCCGTCTTGGTGATGACACCTGGCCGACCGCCCGCTATCTCGCGCATCATTTGGGACAGAACACCCTGAGGAAGAGTATAGGACTCAACCTGGTCAGCGAGCGCCATCTCCATGAGAGGAGGTGAATCGATCAGTGCGCTCGTGATGCTCCGCTTGATGAGGCCGAGATGCGCAAAATGAGCGACACCCTTTTTAGCCCGGTCGCCCAAGCCGACGACGTGCACGACGCATAGATTCTTGGGAGAACCTTCAGCGAGAAAGAGAGACTCGATCTCGGCGAGTACTGCCTCAGGAATCGCATGCCCGCCACCCGACCCGCTGATAACAATGCTATCGCCTGTTTTCAAAAGCCGGGCTGCGTCGGCCGCGCTAATGACGTTCATTCTTCGTCCCTCCCCACGGGCAATGTTGAGCGGCGCGGAACTGAAATCAGCCTCACAACACCGGTAGTTTCACGGTTCGCCTAGACGTTCGTACAACGTGTCTGCGCCCCGACAGTATGATGTAACCGATTACGTCGGACAGTTTGAGGGCCTGCAAGGATGCGTGGAGACAAATACCAATCATTCCGCTCCTCGGAATTAGAAGTACCAGCAGCAATACAGATGATCTCATCCATCCTGAAGAGGCGGTTACCCTCCCTGCACACCCTTCTTTCAGAGGCCTCGCCCGGCTATGGGACCCAATCAATTAGCTGCCTGACGAAGCCTCGAGTTCTGCTTTCGTGAGGGAAAATTGCAGAGCGTACATCCCACGCTTCATCCCATCTTCTACGCCAGCAGAGCGCAACCTCGTTTTATGGAGCACGCCCTCTCGGAGCACTTGAATTGCCTCCGGATCAACAGTCTCAATCAGCACAACCCATGACGCAACTTCATCTGGTCCACCTCGCAACTGGCTTTCAGCGGATGCTCCCGTACCTGGGGGACTCTGACCTTCGAGAAGGTGGACGCCAACAACTCCTGCCTCACGCGATGCAGGCAGAAGCACTTGGCTCGTCAGAAGTTCTTTGAACCTGTGGGCATCGACCCGTGTGTCCAGGCGGAGCGTTTCGATGAAGGCCCCTTCCCCGCATCCGAGCGTCACCGAGACATCACAGATCGTGCGCGACGTATCCCGAAAAAATTGCACGACGCTCTTTGTCCATTCAGATGGAGCGTTGAGGCGAGCTTGATATGGAGGAGACGACAGATCGGAAGGTAGATGGGTTTCGTAGAAATTGAAAAACTTGGGATTCCCATCAACCGCAATGTATCGCCGGCCACGCAAGAAACCTGGTAGGCCTACCCTCTCCGGAATATGCTCTTCGACGTGCCACCGGACAAACTCACGTTCGGAAGCCGGATCTATTCCGTTCCAAATGGCCAGAACACCTTTGCCGAGTAGAGACACTTAAATCTCCTTATAATCTTCGGTGCATCGTTGTCGGAGCACGGATGGCGAGATGGAGGTCCCAATCGATCCCTAGCATCACGTCCCGTTGGTCCGTTTTCTCGACCGCGTATTGCATACGGCCCCGAGGCCTCCTCCGTACCTGGTGGAGGCCGCTTAGTCTGAATACCTCATGCATTCAGACTACCGAGGCAGTCGGGCCACTACGCGGAATACTTCGACCGATTAGGCCGATGGCAGACGACCTTGAGCCCATGCCTCTGCCATGGATGGCTCGTAGGGGACCACGCGCTGCTCCTGTACACCGAGTCCAGTGATACCGAGACGCATGACATCTCCCGCTTTCATAAAGGCGGGCGGCCGTAGACCGAGGCCGACCCCAGGTGGTGTTCCTGTTGTGACGATGTCGCCCGGCTGCAGGGCCATAAACCGGCTCAAGTACGATACAATCGTTGCGCATGAGAAGATCATGCGCGTCGTTGTTCCTGTCTGCACTCGCTTCCCATTTAGATCCAGCCACAGATCGAGCTTCTGCGGATCGGCGATTTCATCGGAAGTCACGAGCCAAGGTCCGCACGGTGCGAAGTTCGGATAACTCTTCCCTTTGGTCCACTGCCCCTCCCACTCGATCTGATACTCGCGCTCCGAGATGTCGTTCAGTACGCAGTATCCGGCGATGTAGTCGAGCGCACGCTCCTCGGGAACGTGCCAGCAATGTTGCCCGATAACGAAGGCGAGTTCGACCTCCCAGTCGAGCTTAGTCGATCCTGGCGGCAGGATGACCGGATCATTGGAGCCACAAAGAGCGGAGGAGTGCTTGTTGAACAGAATGGGCTGTGACGGAATCGGGGCATTCGTCTCCTCGGCATGATCCGTATAATTGAGCCCGATACAAATCACGTTCGGAACTCCGGCAACCGGAACGCCGTACCGTACTGGTTCTCTGATTTCTGGAAGGGTCCGAGGGTCCTGGGCCCGCAGGGCAGCGAGGCCGGCGGGAGACAGAGCAGATGCGTCTATGTCTCGAACCACGTTTGAGAGGTCGCGCAAGGTACCTGCTTCGTCAATTAGTCCTGGCCGCTCCGCACCGCGGGCGCCGTAACGAACGAGTTTCATAGTGAAAGCTCCCTTGTTGTTGAATGATAATCTGATGACCGATGCGCTTCGAAAAAACTTCGGTCCTTGCGTAGCATTGGGGCCAACGCCGGCAGTCAGGACCTTTCGCCCGTCACCTCATCTCGAACTGATCGACGTGGCTTGCGGGCACTGTATCGTGCTGCCCTGAGGTCATCTGAGAGCCCCATCGGACCGGGTGAGAACAGTCGGGGATCCATGGTCTTGAGATCGTCCGCAATGGACGGGCGGAAGGCCATGTGGGCAAGCACGTCACGTTCAATGTCGACCCCGGGCGCGATCTCAATGAGCCGCAGTCCGCCCCGCGTTACCTCGAAGACCGCTCGTTCTGTGACGAAGATCGCAGTCCTGCCCTGTTCGGCCGCGAATGTTGCATTATAGCAGATCTGTTCGATCGATGGGACGAACTTGCTGTAGCGTCCCTCATTCAGAATTCGCAGGTCACCATTGGAACAGTCAATCTTCAAGCCACCCGACGTAAAGGTGCCGCTGAACACGACTTTTCTCGCATTCTGGCTGATGTTGACGAAACCGCCGATGCCGACAATTTTGTCACCAAACCGACTGATATTCACATTGCCCTTCGGGTCAACTTCAGCGAACGACAGGAACGCAATATCCAATCCACCGCCATCATAGAAGTCAAACTGGTAGGGTTGATCAACAACCGCATCGAAGTTCTGCGCTGTCCCCGAATCCACACCGGTGAGGGGCGCTCCTCCAATGAATCCTTGCTCGTTAGTCAGAACAACTTGGCTAAGGATATTCTCTTCCGCAGCGACAGCGGAGACGCCTGTCGAAATTCCCGCGCCGAGGTTGCAGATTGCTCCCGGGCGCAATTCCATTGCAGCGCGTCGGGCGACGATCTTCCTCTCGGTGAACGGAAGCCGGGGCATCGCGTCAAGCGGGACACGTAGCTCGCCGGAATAACTTGGGCTGTATCCGGTCGCGTATGTCTGCGTTTGGTCTGGGTCAACCACAACGTAGTCAACCAGGATTCCGGGAATTTTAACATCTCGCGCCGGCAGTGTGTGACGTTGGGCAAGTCGCTTGACTTGGACGACCACGGCTGCGCCTTGACGCCGGGCTGCTTGGGCACTCGAGAGCATCTCCCCTGGAATCGCTTCATGCTCCATTGTGATGTTGCCATCTTGGTCAGACGTCGTTCCACGCAGAAACACGACATCAAGAGGAAGCGGCTTGAACCGCAGCCATTCCTCTCCGGCGATCTCTATGAGCTCGATCAAGTCCTCGGTTGCACTTTGACTCTGCCGAGCACCGAGCTGCCGTGGGTCGACAAAGGTGTGCAGACCTGTCTTCGTAATTAGCCCAGGTCGCCCGGCGGCCATCTCGCGGGTCAGTTGAGAGATCACACCTTGTGGAAGGGTGTAGGACTCGATTTTATTGTCTCGAGCGAGGTCGATGAGTGGGGGCGAGTCAATGAGAGCACCGGTAATACTACGCTTGAGCATGCCCGAGTGACGGAAGCGCGCCGCACCCTTCAGCGCTCGGTCCCCGATGCCTACGGCATGAATAAGGCAGAGGTTGCGGGGTTCCCCCGCCGTCAAGAAACGCTGCTCAAGGGCCTCCAGCACCAGTTCCGGCACACCGTGCCCGCCTCCGGAGCCGCTCACAAGAATACTGTCCCCCGATTGTACGATGCCCGCGGCCTCTGCTGCGCTAATTACCTTCATTGTGACCACTCACTTCGTTTATGGTTGAACGCCGTAGCGTCTGACCCTCTCTTGGCAGTTTTGCCGGAAAGGCGGATCGCACATCCGCCTCTGCCAACTGCCTTCTTTCGGCATCTCGTTAGGAGCATTGGACCTCGTCCAATCGCCCGTCAGGCTGCCTCTCCGTTTGTTGTGGTATCGCTTCGAGCGAAGGGACGGTCCATTCGCACACGTAGGGGCCACAGTGCTGACAGTTCTGAGGCGACTTCGATCACCCTCGGAGCCAGCTCATGGAGATGCGTTTCTGTCATTCGAACACTGGGGCCGGCAACACTCACCGTACCGACGGCGGATCGATCGTCACCCGACCGAATGGCGACGGCCACAGTTGAGACGCCAGGCTCGGCTTCATTAAGCGCCAATCCATAGCCGCGCTTCGTTGTCGCCTTTAGTTCCCTCACCAATGCATCGATCGATTGTACCACGTTTGGGCCGTACTCATCAGCACGCTCAAATCCTCCGTTCTTGATGACCATTTGCACGGCGTCGTCAGGGCGAAGGGTCGAAAGCCAGGCTTTCCCACTAGCTGTGGCGTATAGCGGTACCGTCGCCATCGACTGTGACGGTTGGTACATAAGACCGCCGGAAGCACCCTGTGCATGTGCGACCCATACCAGAGACTCCGAGTCAACGACTGCCATTCTGACAAAGTCGCGCGCCTCCCGAGCCAAACGATCCAGCAACGGTTGGCAAATGTCAGGGATACCAGTGGCGACGTAGAACCGCTGCCCGAGGACCGCAAGCCGCATCGTCAGGCGATAGAAGCTGGTCTGCGGATCTTTCATGACCCAGCCCTGATCGACCAACGTCGTCAGCAGGCGATGCGCGCCACTCTTAGGAAGCTCAAGTCGCTCGGCAATGTCGCCGAGCGGCATCTCGGCCGCGTTCTCAGCAAGAAGTTGAATGATTGACAGACAGCGTTCTGCGGGTACGTGCGTCATGGCAGCAAATCTTTTGATAAATTAATTGATGACGTAGAGTTGGACATCGGGCGTATCGAGGACAGAGATCGGTGAGGACGTGGTGATGCTAGCTCAGGATAGCCGCTGGCCGGACCAACCCGTCCGTGAACAGCCAAACTAGCCAGTACCGACCGTTTACCCATCATTTGCCTTCAAACTCCGGGGCTCGTTTCGCGAAAAATGCGGCGACGCCTTCATGTAGGTCTTCTGACTCGAAAATTTGTTGCTGCGCCGTGGTGGACATCGACAGCGCCGCCTCGAGCGCCTGATCCTGTGCGGCTTCCACCAATACCTTGGCGAGGCGGTTAGAAATCGGTCCTCGTTGAACGATTGTCGCCGCGAGTTGTCTCGCCCCGTCTAGCGCCGAACCGGCATCGACAACCCGGTTGACGATACCCCAGTCGAGCGCTTGTTCGGCTGAGATTGTATTACCGGTGAACAACAATTCCTTTGCTCGGGCTGGGCCGATGAGGCGCGTCAGGCGGACGGATCCGTTCCCGGCAAGACCGCCGAGCCGGGACTCCGTCAATCCGAGCTCAATGCCTCGGCGAATGACCCGGAGGTCACAAGCTAATGCGAGTTCAAGGCCACCACCCAGCGCTGGGCCATCGATAGCGGCAACTGACGGCATCGGCATGCGAGCCAAGTTACGAAGGACCATATCCTCAAAAAGAATCTTGTGCTCACTGGCATCGTGGCGCAGATCAGCAAACTCTTTGATGTCGCTCCCAGCGCAGAACGCGCGTGCGCTGCCACCATGCAGTATCAGGCATCTAATACCCTCATGTGCGGCGACGGCCGACAACACCCGATTAAGCTGACGCAGGAGTTCCCTTGTGACCAGATTTAGGGGACCGCTGTTAAGAGCGATCTCAGCGACAGCGCCATGGAATGCGACCGATGCAAGATGCGGAGGTTCAGCAAAGCCCGGCGCTATACCTAGGGTCGCAGAGGGTTCAATATTGTCCATGGTCAGCCCGCGACCTTTGGGATTGCGCCAAGTCCATGGAGTACCCCCATCCGCTCGAAGTGACGATGAATCCGGTCGACGTAAGCTGCGAATTCAGGTGCGTCCCCAAGGACGATCGGGCGAGGACGCGGTAGATCCACGCGGATGTCATCGACCACTTCCCCAGGACTTGGGCTCATAACCAAGATGCGGTCGGACAGTCCCACGGCCTCCTCCACGCTGTGCGTAATAAAGAGAACCGTAGGCTTGCGCCGGAGCCACAGCGCTTCAAGGTCCATCCGGACTTGAAGGCGAGTGAGTGCGTCCAGTGCGCCAAATGGCTCGTCCATTAAGATTACGGCCGGATCGTGCACAAGAGTTCGGATCAACGAAACGCGCTGGCGCATTCCACCCGAGAGCTGTTTCGGGTACTTGTCCATTGCGTGCTCGAGCCGGAGCTGCGCAAACAACTCCTTCGCACGCTGCTCAATATCCTTTCGGGGCAGCCCGCGGATATCTGAATGCAGCATGACATTCTCAAACGCGGTCCGGAAATCAAGGAGCAAATGGTCCTGGAACGCAATGCCGACATCGGTGATTGGCTTCGTGACGGGTTTCCCGCCCACGATAATATCGCCGGTCGTCCGGTTCAGGAGACCGGCAACCATAAGCATGAGAGTGCTCTTACCACAGCCCGAGGCTCCGACGACAGACACGAACTCGCCGGCGGCGATCGTGGCGCTAACCTCCTTCAGTGCGCGAAATGGCTTATCCAATTCTTCGCCGAAGAATTTGGAAACATTCCGAATCGTGATCGGAACACCCGAGATCGTCTTCGAATCCTGCATCATGCCCATGACGGAACTCCTTACGAGGTGGTGGCGACAGGTGACGCTGAGGCGGCGACCGCCTCGAGCGGAACCTTAGACACAAGGAGGGCTTTGCGGCCGCGCTGGGCTACTGTGCCGTCTTGCTTAATCAGTTCGACGTCAAACGAAGCTATTGCCTGCGTCGGACGCGACTTGCTGTCACGCAGCTCGGCGAGCGTGTAGTTCACGAAGATCGTGTCACCCACATAGATTGGCCCCAGGAATCGCCAGTCGCTGATTCCCAGAAATGCGATGGCTGTCTCACGCAACTCGCCTGTTCGAGCCCACATGAGGCCGTGCGCATAGGCTAGCCCCAGCATCCCGTGTGCAACCCGTCGACCGAACTGGCTACTCTTCGCATAGATATCGCTTGTATGCAGTTCTGAGAAGTCACCGGTTAAGCCGGCGAATCCGACCAAGTCCGCATCTGTGACAGTGCGTCCCGGGCTCCGGAATTGCATTCCCACAAAGAGATCCTCGTATCGGTAACCAAGTCTGGGCTTATCGGTCATGACGTGTCCTAATCGAGTGGATTAGCGCTTTGCACACTGGATGCGGGGCTATCGGTATCCTACGTGCTTACCGCTTGCACGCACGCATTTCGGAAGGCTGCGGCAGGAAAGCGTTTGTGTAGTAGCTCTTGGGATCTTGGCCGGCGGGCAGAAGCTTTACTTCAGCGAGCAGATCCTGTGTACGGGCCCAATGGGCGTCTTCTGCTTTACCAATGTATTGGGCACCACCGCTACAGAACAACGGCGTGATCGCAGCGAGCTCCTTTGCCGTCAGGCTTTCGTTCGCATCGGGAAACACGGTCTTGACGTCCTTGACCGCCTTCTCGGGATTATCGATCGCAAAGCTCCAGCCTTTCAGACTAGCGGCGATGAACTTGCGAAGGACGTCAGGGTTGTCTTTGATGAAGCTGTCGGACGCAAAAATGGACGTGCTAACCGTCGGGACCCCGTGATCAGCAAACGGGAAGGTGTTGAGCTCAGCACCCTGCGCCTCGAGCTGGATTCGATAAGAGTCGACGGAACCGAGAATTGCGTCAACTTGTCCCTGAAGGAGTGCCGGCACCATTGACTGGAGCGGCATATTCATCAAGGTCATGTCGGACTCTTTGAGATTATTCGCCTTGAACAACAACGGCAGCATGGTTGCCTGAGAGCTTCCAGCCGGCACGCCGACTTTTTTTCCGGCCAGATCCTTTAGCGATTTGATGCCTGTTTTCTTTAGCGCGTCCACTTCGTTCGGGTTCGATTGGTAGATTGTGGATACGACCTTCATCGGCGCGCCCTTAGCAATGAGCTGGCTGACAGCGACAGCATCCGCGTAGGCAAGCTGCGCACGGCCACTGGCGACGAGTTGGGCCGTATTGCCGGAGCCGTTACCTTGGACGATTGTCACGTCCAGACCCGCGTCCTTGTAGTAGCCCTCAACTAGCGCAGCGGCGAAGCCGGCGTTCGGACCGCCTGCGGTCCAGTTGAGCTGAAAGGTCACAGGTGTCTGCGCCATAGCACTTCCGGCAAACACGAGTGTGGATACGACGGCGCCTATGCTGGTAAGATCCTGGATCAGTTTACGCATTTTCGATAGTTCCTCTCCTTGAGAATTGATAATTCGACCGCGGTCGCAGCCCCTAGCGCCGCAGTTTCTTTTTATTTTCCGGCACGCTGCCACGGGGTCATCACCCACTCACAGAGTTCCACCGCATAGTTGATAAGAAGGCCGATAATGGTCAGAGCGACGAGTACCGCGAACGTAAGCTCGAGATCCATTGTGCTGGTGCCTTTGAGAAGGACGTAGCCCAAACCTTGGTTGGCACCGACAAACTCGGCAACGATGGCGGCCGTCGCTGCGATTGTAGCGGAGGTCTTGATGCCGGAGAAAATGACTGGCAGTGCGGCTGGCACACGCAGGTAGCGAAACGTTTGCCAAGTCGTCGCGCCCATAGATTGGGTCAGATAAAGAAGGCGAGTGTCGAGAATTTGAAAGCCGCTGATGCTCGCAATGAGCAACGGAAAGAATGTCATCAGCACGGTCAGTACGACCTTTGACTCCATACCGAAGCCGAGCCAGACGAGGAAAAGGGGCGCTACTGCAATCTTTGGAACGAGCTGAAGCAGCATGATTGGCGGATAGAGAACCTGCCGGGCCAGTGGGGAAAGTGCAATGAGGAGGCCCAAAGGGATTGCGCTCACCACTGTTAATCCGAATCCAAGCAGGATCTCGGTAAGTGTGACCAGTGCATTGGACCAGAGCATCCCGGCGTCCGTAATGAGACGTTCAAAGACGCCAGCCGGGCCAGGGAGAAGATAGGCCGGGATGTTAAAGACACGAACCGATGCCCACCACAAGGCAACGATACCGACGAAGGTCAGTGGCGGCAGAAGATTCCAGCCGATACGCCGCAGCGTTCGACCGAGCCGGGACTTTGCTTTGTGCGTCGTGCTGGGCGGGGTCACTAGCGCGGCAGTACTTGTGGGACCGCCAAAGTTGGACGGCGAGTGAGGTAATAGGTTTTGAGCCATCTGTGGCGTCGCCTCCATTGTTCGTGCTCGGCTTTTGACCTGTGTCCGGTCCTATTGCCCCGGCTCTCGGAACAAGCCAGCATACCGATCAATGTTTGAACGCTATTCCAACTTGAAACCAGGTTCAAGTCATTTTGTTGGATTTCGCCGTTGCGCCCTGAAACTGTATGACAGCTGTGAATCAGCACGGCGTTTGACCCCTATATCGGCGAGCAAGCCGGACCCCGGAAACACTGCAATAAGCGACAGAGAAACAGGAACTTGGCTCGTCGCGAGAAGGGACTGCCTTGCGAGCCGAATGACGGGTCAAATGACACGCCTATGCACACAAGCGACTGACGAATCTGCCAGGAGTGGCTCTTGCATCGCCTTGGTCCGCTTCCTATGTCAGCTTTGCCTTAGGGTCCGGGCCCCTCTGGCGAGCAGGTCGCCGCTCGCGATGTCGGACTCCTTCTCTTGCTCTTGCGCCCACGAGCGCGACCGCAACTGGAGGATCCGAACTTGGATTCCACCTCCCCTCCTACTCCTCCGACCACCCTCATCGTCGAGGACGATGCGCAATCGCGCGAAGCCACTGCTCGCGCCCTGACACGGGCCGGATACGAGGCTATTGCGGCCACTTCCCGAGAGGAAGCACTTCATCTCATGGCCGCCGTCGAGTTCGACGGCCTGTATTGCGCCATCGAGCTCCCTGGCGCCGGATCTGCGCCAGAGTCAATACCAGAAAAAATGACTGTCGCCTGGATTAAGCCCGCCAGCGGCTTCGTACACCTGTCATGATTGACCCCAAGCGCATGGACGTGATCGGCTTGCTCGGCCCCTTGCGGCGGTATGCTAGATCGCTGACGCGCGACGACACCCAGGCTGAGGACTTGGTTCAGGATACCCTTGTCCGCGCCTATGAGCGTCATGGTTCCTTCCGTTCCGGTGGTAATTTGCGGGGCTGGCTGCTGTCGATCCTGCATAACACCTTTATCGATGGGCGACGGCGTCACGCGGCGGAGGCTCGTCGTCTGGAGCAGGCCGTCGCCATTGCTGAGACGGCCGCTCCTCCCCCACAGGAAAACCAGATCAGGTTCCAGCAGGTTCAAGCCGCCTTTCTGCGGCTGCCGGACGAGCAACGCGCCGCCCTGCATCTCGTGGCCATCGAGGGGCTGCCCTACCAGGAGGCGGCCGATGCCCTGGGCATCCCGGTCGGGACGCTCATGTCCCGGCTCGGCCGGGCCCGTGCCGCCCTGCGGGCCTTCGAAGCAGGAACCGATGTTCAGCCGTCCGAAGCCGGGCGTCCCCGCCTGCGTATCGTTGGAGGATCCGATGTCTGACCCGATCACCGAAGCGGACCTTCTCGCCTATGTCGATGACCAGCTCGATCCGTCCCGCCGGATTGAGGTCGAGGAGCATCTTGCCCGCGACCCGGAAGCGGCCGCGCGGGTCATGGCCGACCTCAAAGACCGGGACGCCCTCCGGCTGCTCCATGCCGCCCCCCTGCCCCGCCCGGCTGAGCCGATGCTGGCGGCAGCGGATCGGCTTGAGCGGGCCCTCGGCTGGCAGGAGATTGGGCTCAAGCTGCGCCGGATCGCTGCCGTCGTGGCGCTGATCGGGTTCGGCTGGTTCGCTCATTCCCAGATTGGCCTGGGCATCACCGACAGCGAGGCCTCACCCAAGCTGCCGGCCTTCGTCGAGGATGCCCTGCACTCCCATAAGACGAGCCTGCTGCGCGCCCGCATGGTCTCGCAGCCGGAGGTCGAGGACTATGACCCGGCCGAGATCTTCGCCGAGACCGGGATCCGGCTGCCGTCCCTGCCCAGGGAGTGGCAGGTGCGGGATGCCCAGATCTTCCCGTCCCGGCATGGCCACAGCATCGAGATCGCCATCGTCGCTGACGACCTCGGCCGAGTGTCCCTGTTCGCTGCCCAGACGCCCGTCTTCGACGTCATCGCTCCGATGCCGGCCCGCTTCGAGAAGGCGACGGCGGTGTACTGGCAGACCGGCCAGCTCGCCTACGCGCTGACCGGAACCGGCAGCGACAAAGCCCTTGAACGGGCGGCCCTGCGGCTGTCCCGCGAGCTTCAGTAACCCTCCAGGAGAGATATCCATGAACACCCCCTATGCCTGGCAGACCGCCCCGGCCCGCGCCAGCGGCGCCATCTTCGACGAAGGCCTGCGCCAGCACATGCTGCGGGTCTACAACACCATGGCCCTCGGCCTCGTGGTGACGGGGCTCGTCGCCTTCGTCGTCGCCTCGACGCCGGCCCTCTACGTGCCGATCTTCCAGACGCCGCTCAAATGGGTGGTGATGCTGGCGCCGCTGGCCTTCATCTTCTTCTTCTCGTTCCGCATGGACCGCATGACGGCGGCCTCCGCCCGTATGGCCTTCTTCGCCTTCTCGGCGGTGATGGGGCTCTCATTGGCGTCGGTGTTCCTGGTGTTCACCGGCGCGAGCATCGCCCGCACCTTCTTCATCACCGCGGCCATGTTCGGCGCGACCAGCCTTTACGGCTACACGACCAAGCGCGATCTCTCGAAGTTCGGCTCGTTCCTGGTCATGGGCCTGATCGGCGTCATCATCGCCTCGCTGGTCAACATCTTCCTTGCGTCGAGCGCACTGCAGTTCGCGATCTCGCTCATCGGCGTGCTCGTGTTCACGGGCCTGACCGCCTACGACACGCAATCGATCAAGGCACAGTACGCCGAGGGCCTCGGTCATGAGTCCAACAGCAAGATGGCCGTGTTCGGCGCGCTCTCGCTCTATCTGAACTTCATCAATCTGTTCCAGCTGCTGCTGAGCCTCACCGGGCAGCGGGAAGAGTAATCTCCGTCCATTGTTGAAAGGATCGATTTTTATGGACCATCAGGACCGTCAGGCCATCGAGCAGCTGTTTGGCAAGATCGCCCACGTCGAGGGCCAGGCCGGAGCCCCGGACCCTCAGGCAGCGGAGTTCATCCGCTCGCGGATCAACCAGCAGCCGAACGCGCCGTACTACATGGCCCAGACCATCGTGGTGCAGGAGCAGGCCCTGAGCGCCGCCCATGGCCGCATCCAGCAGCTGGAGCAGGAACTCGCCAGCCGTCCGGCGGGCGGCGGCGGCTTCCTCTCGGGCCTGTTCGGCGGCGGACAGCCCCGCCTCCAGCCGCATCCGCCCTACCAGCCGCAGGCCATGCACGGCATGGCGCC
>Ga0182742_1002207_pt1 | contig 22180 bp, 21 predicted proteins | sample eDN5th37CBELigMG_FD_128880 | JGI IMG/M metagenome (GOLD analysis project Ga0182742, IMG submission 128880) | Enriched Miracle-Growth compost microbial communities from Emeryville, California, USA - eDNA 5th pass 37_C BE-Lig MG (version 2)... ... | reverse complement strand
GTAAATCATTTCAAGTAATACAATTTATATCCAATAAATTTGGTGTAGCAACTATTGGGTGGTTATGAAATTTTGAGAATAAGCGAGTATTTGGAAGATAAATTAACTTTATTGAGGGAGGATTGAGGAGGTTCTTGATTCGGACGCGGATTTATATGGTGGTTTAAATAAACTCGAAATTGTTAACCAACAGGGAGGAAGAATTGAGTTTGAGCATGTTTCTTTTCGTTACCCAGATACAAAGGCGGATGTGTTATCAGATATTCATTTTCGAATAGAATCAGGAGAAACTGTTGCTGTTTTAGGAGCGACGGGTTCTGGTAAATCCTCCTTGTTTCAATTGATTCCAAGGCTATATGATACGACCGAAGGGACCGTAAAAATAGATGGCGTTGATGTTCGCACCCTTGAGTTTGACCATTTGCGGAAACAAATCGGCTATGTTCCTCAAGAAGCTTTGCTTTTTACAGGGAGCATTAAAGACAATCTTGCATGGGGAAAAGAGGATGCAAGTTTAGAAGAAATGATTCAAGCGACAGAAGATGCCCAAATCCATAAAACAATAACAAAACTTCCCGAACAATACGATACGATGATTGGTCAAAAAGGCGTCAATTTATCAGGCGGTCAGAAACAGAGATTATCGATTGCGCGAGCATTAATTAAAAAGCCGCGAATATTGTTGCTTGATGATAGTACAAGTGCATTAGATTTGAAAACGGAAGCCAAATTATTAGATGCGCTAAAACAATATCAATGCACAACATTGATTATTACTCAAAAGATTAGCACAGCGAAGGAAGCTGACCAGATTCTGATTTTAGAAGATGGAAAAATGATTGCGGCGGGCGATCACCATTATCTGATGGACAATTCAAAGTTATATCAGGATATATATCGTTCGCAGCAGAGTTTGATTGTGAATGATTGAGAGGTGAGGTAAGTGAAACAAAAGACTCATACAGGTAAAGAGGTAGATAGAGGGAGTTTCATAAAAACGATTAGAAGAATATGGAGATACCTGTCAGAGTATAAAGTATTTTTAACATGGGTTCTATTAATGGTTGTTATGAGCTCCGCTCTAGGATTGTTAGGACCGTTTATGATAGGACGGACTATTGACACTTATCTTGCTACGGCGACCACTGATGGGCTAGCACTTGTTTTAGTCGGACTCGCTGCTGTTTATTTTTTTCACTCCATATCCTTGTGGTTGCAAAACTATTGGATGATTGGAATCGCTCAAGAGACTGTTTTTACGATGAGAACGCAATTGTTCACAAAACTTCATAAACTGCCCATTCAGTTTTTTGATAAGCGCCAATCGGGGGAACTGATGAGTAGAATTACGAATGATATTGAAAACGTCAGTACAACATTAAACAGCTCCGTCATTCAAGTGTTCTCTAGTTTGCTCACTTTAGTTGGAACACTGGTGGTTATGTTATGGCTAAGTCCTTTGCTCACACTGGTAACGATGACAATTGTCCCGATCATGTTTCTTGGAATGAAATGGATTACCACTCGCACGGGTAGGCTTTACAAAGAACAACAGAAGAATTTAGGTGAATTGAATGGTTTTATAGAGGAGAGCATCTCTGGTCAGAAAATAATAAAGTCGTTCTCACAGGAACCAAAAGTTATCGCAGAATTTCTTGAAAAGAGTGAAAAAGTAAAAAAAGCCGGGTACTGGGCGCAAGTGTATGCAGGTTTTATTCCAAAATTAATGAACATGCTGAACAACTTAAGTTTTACGTTTGTGGCAGCCGCTGGTGGTATTTTTGCTCTCAATGGAATGGTTTCCATCGGAACAATTGTTATTTTTACGGAATACGCTAGGCAATTCACACGACCATTGAATGATTTATCGAATCAATTTAATACGTTGCTGTCCGCTGTTGCTGGTGCTGAACGAGTCTTTGACATTATTGATGACCGTGAGGAAGCAGAAAATGAAATAGATGCAAAAGATATTACTGACCTTAAGGGAAAGGTAGAGTTTCGCGATGTTAACTTCGCCTATGATCGAGGCGAGGACATTGTTCAGAATATCTCTTTTCAGGCAACCCCTGGGGAAAAGGTGGCTCTCGTTGGACCAACTGGTGCTGGGAAGTCTACAATCATAAACTTAATTACTCGATTTTACGAACCGAATAGCGGTGTTATTTTGTTCGATAACCAAGATAGTCAAATCATTACAAGAGCAAGCTTGAGGAAGCAAATGGCTTTTGTTCTTCAGGACTCGTTTCTTTTTCAAGGGACAATAAGAGAGAATATCCGCTATGGTCGACTTGATGCAAGTGATCAAGAAGTTGAAGAAGCTGCAATCGCGGCAAATGCATATTCGTTCATCAAACGGATGCCTCAAGGGTTTGATACCGAACTAAAGCAAGACGGTTCCGGGGTTTCTCAAGGACAGAAGCAATTATTATCTATTGCTCGTGCAATCCTGGCCAATCCCTCAATCTTAATCCTTGATGAAGCGACAAGCAGTATTGATACGATTACAGAATTGAAAATTCAAGAAGCGCTTGAGCTGTTAATGGAAGGAAGAACGTCCTTTATCATTGCACATCGATTAAATACGATTCAGCAAGCAGATCAAATACTTGTTGTTGAGGATGGCGGGATTATTGAAAAAGGGCCCCATCACGAGCTGATGAAACGGAAAGGGTTTTATTATGATCTCTATCAAAACCAAATAAAAACAAAAGTCGCCAAAGCGCTATAAAAATAGTCAAAACGGTTTGACAGTTTCCTCTATCTGTAATAGAATCAACCTAATTAAACGTTGAATATTTAGAATTTAAATACTCTTATCGAGAGTGGCGGAGGGAAATGGCCCAATGAAGCCCGGCAACCTTCAAGGTAGTTTCTTGAAAAGGTGCTAATTCCAGCAGGTAGGGATACCTGAAAGATAAGGGGGGGATGGGGTCCTCTTCTTATGAAGAGGGCCCCGCTTTTGTATAGCGAAGAATATCTTCCCCTCTTTTCAACACGGAAAAGGAAGTGGTTAATGTGTCTACAATCAAGGTAGCGATTCTTGGCTTTGGAACGGTTGGGGAAGGAGTTTATAAAACGATTCAATCTCACCAAGAGAAGCTAAAGGGAGTTTTGGGTAAAAGTGTAGAAGTTGCAGCAGTATTGGTAAAAAATAAGCATAAAAAACGTGATATCAACGAAGGTATACTTGTAACGGAAGATTTTGAAGAAATTCTGAACCTGAAGGAGCTTGATGTCGTCGTTGAAGCGATTGTAGGAGAGGACCCTGCCTTCTCCTATTTGGAAAAAGCGATTCAAAAAGGCTGTCATATTATTACGGCGAATAAAGAAATGTTTGCCTTACACGGAACAACTTTACAGAAGCTTGCAGACGAGCATCAAGTGTCTGTCGGATTCGAAGCAACCGTTGCAGGTGGAGTCCCAGTCATTCAAACGGTTCAACAATTATTAAATATTAATCAGATCATAAAGATGGAAGGGATTTTAAACGGTACTTCCAATTATATTCTGACCGAAATGCGTGCTAATCAGGTATCATTTTCAGAAGCATTAGAAGCTGCTCAAGTAAAAGGATATGCAGAGGCGGATCCGACAAATGATGTTGAGGGTTATGATGCTTTCTATAAATTAATGATTCTAAGTGAAATTGCTTTTGGGGAAAAGCCGGACTGGAGTAATGTCCCTCGCGAGGGAATAACAGAAATCACACCTGAACAAATTAAAGAAGCAGAAAAATTGGGCTTACGGTTTAAATTAATTGCCTCAATAGAGCAGTCTCAAGGAGAAACTAAAGGATATGTGCGACCAACGCTTGTTTCAGAATCACATCCTCTCTATCATATTGAAGGTGTGGAAAACTCAGTTTCAATTGAAGCAGACATTGTTGGAAGAATAACCCTTCAAGGACCTGGTGCAGGGATGCTTCCAACAACGAGTGCAGTCATTGAGGATCTCATCCATGTGGTTCTGGGAAACGGGCAGCAAGCTATTTTTTCTGGTGTTCCGTCCGGCCTACTCAAACAAGACGAAAAACAACAACAAAAGTGGCTAATCATGAACAAGAACGGTGTACTTTTAACAAGTTCAAGTTCAACCCAGAAGGAGTCTCATGTATTGGTAAAAGCAGATGAGCCAACCATACATACGCTTCGTGATGACAATAAACAAGCAAGCTTCTTTCAAGTATTAGGAGAAATGAAATCAAATCTGTTTGTTCGCAACGATTCAGCTTGAAATTGTCTGAGAACAAAACCTCGAACTGTTTGTTAGAATTTAACAGTTTGAGGTTTTTTTTTTTCAGATCGATAAAAACATGAATTAGGTTTATGCGCAGTCATTCCTTCTAAAGCCAACTAAATAACATGGGGGGTATCTGCTTCAGCGTTTAGGAACTATTAAGAGCGAATACTTTAAAATTTAAAGAAGTTACCTAGGTAAATAAATAGTTACCTAAGTAACTATTTTTATGGTATAGTAGATTTTATTGTTAAAATTCCGCAAGTAGGTAAGGTGAATACACAAGATGTTATCGAACAGTCATGTATTATTCCACTCGGTTCATCAGTTATCGAGAGTATTGGCTAAACACTTAAATGACGCACTCGAACCTTTTGGGTTATACAATGCTCAATGGGCTGTTTTGTTTGTATTAAAAGAGAACGGTACTTTAACACAAAAAGAACTTTGTCAGTACTTGGCTGTAGAAGCGCCACCTATGACACGAACGATTCAAAGACTGTACAAACAAGGTTATATTGAACAACAAACAGGTCAGGATAGAAGGAAAAAGTTTATCCAACTGACTCAAAAAGCGCAGGAAGAATATCCAAAGTGGGAAAAAGCAGTAATGGAAGCGAATAAAAAATTACTAGGGCCTATTCCAGAAAATACCCAAGAGGAGTTAACAGCCGTAATAACAAATTGGCTTACCGAAATTAAATTGGAGAACAGCAAGTTAGGGGGAAATTAAATGCAAGAACCTGCACCAAAACTTTGGACGAAAAACTTTATAAGTGTTTCAATCAGTAATTTCTTTTTATTTATGACATTTTACTTTCTATTAGTCACGATGCCTGTTTTTGTTCTGAATGACATGGGTGGTAAAGAATCACAGGCCGGACTCGTGACAACGGTCTTTTTATTGTCCGCAATAATTATAAGGCCTATTGCAGGGCGTTGGATTGAAAAAATTGGGGCGAGATTAATTCTGTTGTGTTCCTTAATTCTTTTTTCTGTTGTTACATTGATTTATTTTGCTGCTGACTCAATTGGCATATTGCTTACAATAAGATTCATTCATGGTATTGGCTTTGGTATGGCAACCACAGCGACTGGATCCATTGTCGCAGCAATCATCCCTGATTCCCGTCGTGGGGAAGGAATGGGATATTTTGTGCTTTCTTCTAACTTAGCAATGGTCGTTGGCCCTTTCTTTGGACTAACGGCAATGCAGCAATGGGGAGTTTCCACAATGCTCTTAATGGGAGTTATCGCCGCATTTATTGGTTTAGTTGCAGGCTTGTTTATCACTCCGCCAAAAAGAGCGGCAAAGTCATCCAATACAAATGCAGTTAAAGGATCATTTAGCTTCAAAGAGATGTTTGAATTAAATGCGATTCCGATTGCGATAACAGGCGCCTTTTTCGCTATTGTATATTCAGCTATTCTGTCATTTGTTTCAATTTATGCAGTTGAAATTGGTGCATCCAATGTGGCAAGTTACTTTTTCGTTGTGTATGCAGTCGTTCTTCTCATTTCTAGACCATACACTGGTAAGTGGTATGATGTTTACGGAGCGAATGCAATTATCTACCCTTCCATTATCTTGTTTGCTATTGGAATGTTGATTTTAGGTATAGCAGATTCTGCCTTTTTATTCTTAGTGGCAGCAGCGTTTGCGGGCATAGGTTGGGGGACGTTATTTCCTAGTTATCAAACCATTGCAATTACAGTCGCTGATCCGAAACGGCGACCAGTTGCAACGGCAACCTTTTTATCGATTTATGATATCGGAATCGGTTTAGGTTCTTTTATAGTAGGGCTTGCGGCAGCGAAGGTTAGTTTAGGAACGCTTTACCTATATAGTTCGGTCTATATTTTAATCGGCCTTGGGCTTTATTATGTATTACAAGGTCGTCATTTACGTTCATCAAACAAAAAAGAAAGAGAAAGTTATTGACTTTTGAAGTTTAAGTTGTTATTATGGTAATTCAGCTTCACTTTTATAAGTACAACATTGTGTCAATAAACTTATGGCATTCTGCTTATCTTTTTAAATGGAACAACTTATTCACACTGGATCGGCTTCGGAGCCGTAAGGATGTAAGAGAGGTAGGGCTTACGTCGTTTAGGTTAAAAGATCATCAAGTGGAATATTTTACCGCGGCAGTTTATAGCGAATAACATATACATCTTGTGAAGTTGCAAGTTACTACGTAGATAAGAAAGCGGACTGGTTATGACCAGTTCGCTTTTTCAATGGAGAAAACGGGAGTGATTGGTGAATTATCCACAGCTGTTTTTGTGAAAATAAAGTGGAGAAAAAGTAGATTTCCACAAAGTTACTAACATTATCCACTGAACAGTTTAGTTATCCACAAATACATATCCACAAAGGTATTTGTTAGCAATAGAGATCCTGACACGTATTATCCACATTATTCACAATTATGTGGATAAGTTACTAACAAAAAGATGGTTGTGAAATTTTTGTGAAAACGATTGTTTAATTAGAGGAAATAACGTATATTAAGGATAACAAAGTTAGTGAAAAAGTTCACAAACTTTGTTCCCAAAACATTAAACAACCCCCTACCCCTTACTAAAGAAGCAGGATGTAAAATCCTGCTTCTTTAGTGTTGGGGTAGGAAGTATTTCTTTTAATGCATTTTCTTTTTAGCTCGTGCATCAGCAGCTTTGGAACGTGCCATTGCCTCAAGATCTTCGTGATCAGCAAGGTCACGATCAAACTCTACATCAAGCCCATCTGACTTCATATTCTGTGGAACTTGAGGAAGCTTTGCTGTATTTTTGTCTCTACTTCTTTGACCTCTTGAACGTCCCATTATTATAGACCCCTTTCCAAACAACGAAATAAAAGCACGGAATATTTCCTTCCGTACTTTTATGATTCGCTATATACTTCGGGGTATAAGTGGTAATTTTAGTTTCCATTGCACTTTATGTTTTGTGATTATTATTGATCTCGTTTCTTATTGGCAAAACCTGCTGCGCGGTCGGCGGCTCTGAATTCATGACTATAAGTGACTTCCTGCATGCTTGATAGGGTATGTCTGCGTTTTTCTTTTCTTTTTTTATCTGCCATTGTTATCATCCTTCCAGATTGTTTTCGTTTTTCAGTATTTCCATAAGTGGAAGGATTAAACAGAATTTGAGTGATTTGCGATTGCCTTTAATGCCATTTCTAGTTCTGGATAATGAAAGATAAAACCACTTTTCAGAAGTTTTTCTGGAAATACATATTGTCCTTTAAGCAGAAGTAAACTCATTTCACCAAGTAGAACTTTTAAAACAAATGACGGAACCGGAAGCCAGTGAGGTCTTTCCCATATATAAGAAATTATCCTACCGAACTCCTTCATTGGTACAGGGGACGGCGCTGTAAAATTGACCGGCCCTTTTACAGGTTCGTTTTCTATGACAAATAAGAGGGCCCTTACAACATCTTGCACATGAATCCATGATACCCATTGATTACCACTTCCAATTGTCCCACCAATAAAAAAACGGTAAGGAAGTAACATCAATGGTAATGCACCTTGCTGATTATCTAGCACTAATCCGAAACGACAAAGAACGGTTCGGATTCCTTCCTTTTCAATTTTTTTTACGGATGTTTCCCACTTTACCACTGTATCAGCTAAAAAGTCGTTTCCAGGTTGTTCTGTTCTTTCTGTATATTCCTCTTTCTCTGAAGTTCCATAAAATCCTATAGCACTTGCGTTTACAAATACTTTTGGTTTACGTGGAAGTTTGTTGATAATCCGGTGTAACTCATCAACAGCGGACAGGCGGCTTTTCACAATTTTTTCTTTTCCTTGTGATGACCACCTTGTATTAATGGTTGAGCCGGCAAGGTTAATCATTGCATCCACACTCCCAAGCCTTTCTTCCGGTTTGGCGCCATCATGCAGCCAAGAAATATAGTGAACGGGTCCGCTATTTAAGGAGTGTTTCTTTTTGTCTCTCGTTAAAATGAAAACTTCGTGTCCTCGCTCAACCAACAAACTTGATAGAGTTTCTCCAATTAATCCTGTTCCTCCGGCAATGACAATCTTCACCTAAACCCCCACCTTTTCTTTTCCTTCTCTGTAATTTACTCCCCTAATCCTCAAATTCCTCTAACGTATGGTAAATTAATGAGTGAGGTGAATATGATGCCAGTAATCACGAAGATAAAAGTACAAAAAAATAATAAAGATCGTTATAGCATCTTCGCAGACTTTGGTCGAGGTGAGGAATATGCTTTTAGTGTTGATGAGGATGTTTTAATTAAATATCAATTAAAAAAAGGCATGGAGCTTGATGATTTATCGGTTACAGAGATGCTTTATCAAGATGATATTCGTAAAGCTTATAATATGGCAATTCAATATTTAGCACACAGAATGAGATCTGAAGGAGAGGTTAGAGAACGGTTAAAAAAGAAAGAAGTTGCCGAGCCAATTATTCAAGAAGCTATACAACGTTTATATAAGCATCGGTTTTTAGATGATTTAGAGTTTGCAAAAGCATTTGTTCGTACACAGATGAATACAACCGATAAGGGACCAGAATTGATAAAAATGTCTCTTAAGGAAAAAGGAGTAAAAGGACCAGTAATTGATGAATCAATTAAAGAGTTTGTTGTTGAACATCAAGTCGATAAGGCAATTGAGCTTGCCCAGAAGAATTTTATTAAGAACCATAAAGATTCATCGCGGTTCCTTAAACAAAAGACGGAACAGCTATTAGTAAGGAAAGGTTACCCGTTTAACATTATTCAAATTGTGATGGGAGAATTAGACACAGAAAAAGCGGTGGGCGAAGAAATGATCGCCTTAAAGTATCAGGCTGAAAAATTACAAAGAAAATATATAAAGTTTGAAAGGTATGAACAGAAACAAAAAATGAAACAGGCTTTGTATAACAAGGGTTTTTCAATTGATTTGATTGAGAAGTGCTTAGTGGAGCTTTTTGAGGATGAGTAAAGATCATCTAGAGCGGTAATGTAATGCTTTATTTATTTTTTTAAGTTCGTTATGATGAAGAAAGTGAAATCAGGGAGTGTGAAAAGGTATGCAAGAAAAACGATATAGCCAATTAACCGCCCAAGAGCTTAAACAGGAAATTGCAACTCTTACCGAAAAAGCTAGAAAAGCAGAGCAGTTAGGGATGGTCAATGAATATGCTGTCTTAGAAAGAAAAATGGCGATGGCCAAAGCTTATTTGCTTAACCCAGATGACTTCAAACCGGGTGATGTGTATGAAATTGATGGAGATCCAGGTAGTTATTTTAAAATAGAATATATGAACGGAGTTTTTGCTTGGGGAAACAGACTCAATCACCCTAAAAAAGAAGAAGCGTTGCCGATAAGTTTGTTAGGCAAACAGAGGCAAAACCAGGGATGAACCTGATTTTGCCTACAGTTTAGATTAAAAATTTGGAGTATCACTTTCGCGATTGGATGAAGCTCTCATCCGTTCTTGAGGATGGGTGTTAATTGTGCCATCTGCCCTTCTTGAAGCATACTCAGCTTTTGCTCGTGGCTCACCTTCAAAACGATTATGGTTCATGTTAGGGAAATTTTTTGCTTTATTTCGCATGATATAGCCTCCTTGAAGGGTGATTGTACGCGACCGTAAGAGGACACGCTTTAATAGTATTCACACTTTGAAGTGCTTTAGACACGGATAAATTTGCAAGGAGGAATGTTATGAAAGACATTCAAGAAAAGCTCGCTCATTTATTGTTAGAAAAAAATAATGAGATTACTTTCCATCAAGCACTTACTTGGGTAGAGCTATTGTGGGATGATTTTGAAACGACATCTGCAAAGGCTGGAAGAGAATATTTGGGCAGCGAAATGACGGAAAGAGTAGTCAGACAATGGATCCAACATTATGGAGATAAATTGCATGATTTTGTTGCAACGAACCCTAAATACAAACATTATTTAGAGCAAGCAAATAATAAAAAATTGCATTAAAAAAGCGATGCGTACCTCTGCATCGCTTTTTTAGCCTTCATGAAATGGGAATGGGAAGGTTTAAAAGGACCTTAGCTCGGTATTATTTCCAATTTCTTTTTTAGCTTTTCCTCACTATAGATCCAACCGGTATAGGAGCTAAGAATGTTTAACTCCTTATCTAGCTTGACTACTGCGACAAACGGATAGTGACCGTTGCTTCGGTAGCGAAGGTCAATAAAACGGACCTCATAGTGGTCTTCGTAGTCATCCAGTTCCCAACGGTATACAGGGGAAAAGGAAAGAAATGCAGAAAGATTAGAGTCCTGTTTAGCTGCTTTTAGAACGGCAGTTTCTGGTACAGGCACACGGTTGAATTGATCAAGGATTTGTACATTTAGCCTTTTAGCCCGACCAACAAAAAATTGATGGGAGTTCATGACCGCAATACGCCATTCGCTGTTTTTCATCGTCGGGGCAATGATAATTTCAGTAGCATCAGGAATTAATTCCTTTACAATTTGTAGCAGCTTTCGTTTGTATAGAACCCGATGAATATAATAGGCAAAAATAACCGCGTACATTCCTAAAAACGTATATCCTGGAGAAGCGCCAAAAACCCAAGCAACAATGGCGACAACATGCAAGATAAAAATAAACGGGTCGAAGGTATTAATGATGCCTAAAGCAAGCCATTTCTTTGAAAAAGGTCGTAATGCTTGTGTACCATAGGCATTAAAGATATCAACAAAAACATGGAGGAAGACTGCGAGTTGCGTCCACATCCATAAATGAAGCAAATTTATCTCAGGGTTAAATAGATAAATTCCGCCGATAATCAACATTGGCCAAAGGATTATCGCAGGAATGGAATGGGTGATTCCACGGTGATTTCGAATATAAACAGCATTGTTTTTTAACTTCAGGACAGTATCAATGTCAGGGATTTGTGAGCCGATAATAGTGGCAATAAGAACACTTGTGGCTGTTGCGGAACTCTCTGAAATGACTGGATCAAGAGTTGCAATTCCACCTATAGCCACTCCCATGACAATATGTGTTCCTGTGTCCAAGGAAAAAACCTCCTAATCAGGAATAAGATTACGAATTAGTATCCCCTATTTTTAATGTATTATGGTGTTAAGAAAACGGACATTCATATTGTATTTTCCCAAAATAACTGAATGTTAACAAAGCGGAGGCAAAAAATTGAGTAACAATGATTTGAAAAATTTAGAGGACCTGGATAAACGATCCTTTCAAGAAGATTTAATTGGCTGGTTTGAAAGTGAAATGCGTGACCTGCCCTGGCGTAAAGATCAAGACCCTTATAAAATTTGGGTTTCAGAAATTATGCTCCAACAAACCAGAGTAGATACGGTTATTCCTTATTTTACTAGATTTCTAAAGGAATTTCCAACAATAGAAGCATTAGCCAATGCAAACGAAGATGATGTTTTAAAAGCATGGGAAGGGCTGGGATATTATTCTAGAGTACGTAACCTCCAATCAGCTGTAAAAGAGGTACATGAAAAATATGATGGACAAGTTCCTGATACCCCAAACGAGATTTCCTCATTAAAAGGGGTGGGGCCTTACACTGCGGGGGCGATATTAAGTATCGCTTATGGAAAACCTGAACCAGCGGTTGATGGGAATGTTATGCGTGTTTTATCGAGAATTTTAGTCATATGGGATGATATCGCAAAACCAGCTAGTCGAAAGAAGTTTGAGGCAGCGGTTAGAGAAATCATCTCTCATGAAAATCCATCTTATTTTAATCAGGCTTTAATGGAACTTGGTGCGCTAATTTGTACTCCTACGTCTCCTTCCTGTTTATTATGTCCGGTAAGAGAGCATTGTCAGGCTTATATGAACGGTGTTGAAAGCGATCTTCCAGTAAAGACGAAAAAGAAAAAACAAAGACCTGTGGAACTAGTTGCGGCTGTTTTAGAGGATGACCAAAACCGAATTTTAATTCGGAAGCGGCCTGAGTCAGGGTTATTAGCAAACTTATGGGAGTTTCCAAATGTAGAAGTGACAAAAGAATATAGAAGTGAAAAAGAGCAGTTTGTTGATTATATTCAAGAGCAGTATCCTGTTGAGCTTACCTTAGAACAAATGATTGGGCGAATTGAGCATGTTTTTTCTCACCTGATTTGGAATATTCATGTATATAAAGGACATTTAACAGGTGAAATAGTAGAAACATCTACATTAAAGCTTATATCAATAGAGGAAATTGAAAAATTTGCTTTTCCAGTTTCGCATCAAAAAATCCTAAAACAATTTCTAGAGGAGAAAAGGTAAAGTCTCCTCTAGAAATTTGGAATGTCAGTCATATTGGATTTTCGTTCCATGTGTATAATCCGCTTCATTTCGCTTTAAGCCGCCACGTCTTTCAATTTCTTCAACAATTTGTCTATGCAGTGATTGGCCTTCGACATTTAAATAAGGTACGACTTGTTGCATGGAATGATGAAAAAAGGCTAGTTCACTGTCTTTCCAGTCTGTTTTAGAAATCATCGTCAGTTCAGTCATATCCCTTCCTACATACATATCATCTCTTCCTTTCTGTTGAGAAACTATGAGTAGTTTGAGTACGAGGATTGTCTTATATACTCGGAACCGATAAAATTAAAACCAAATTGATAAGAAGGGAAGAAATGACAATGGAGAATAAAGTTGCACTTGTAACAGGTAGTAGTCGGGGAATTGGAAAAAGAATTGCTCTTGAATTAGCGAAAGAAGGATACGACCTAGTCATAAATTATGCTCGAAGTAAAAATGCTGCCCTAGAAACAGCGAAAGAAATTGAGGCACTTGGACGTAAAGCTTTGGTAATTAAAGCTAATGTAGGTGACGTTGAAAAAATTAAACAGATGTTTGAAAAGATAGATGAAGAATATGGGAGGTTAGACATTTTTGTCAATAATGCGGCCTCGGGTGTTCAACGGCCTGCGTTGGAGCTGGAAGAAAAACATTGGGATTGGACAATGAATATTAACAGTAAGGCCCTATTGTTCTGTGCACAAGAAGCAGCCAAATTGATGGAGAAAAATGGGGAAGGAAAAATTGTCAGTATCAGTTCCCTTGGTTCAATACGTTATCTAGAAAATTATACGGCAGTCGGCGTGTCGAAAGCTGCCTTAGAGGCGCTAACTCGCTATTTGGCTGTGGAATTAGCTCGGAAAAACATTATTGTAAATGCTGTTTCTGGAGGGGCAGTCGATACAGATGCCTTAGCGCACTTCCCAAATCGAGAAGAGATGTTGGCTGAGGCCAGAGAGAAAACTCCAGCCGGTAGAATGGTGGAAATGGACGACATAGTCAACAGTGTGATGTTCCTTTTAGGTGATGGATCTGATATGATTCGTGGACAAACTATTATAGTGGATGGCGGGATTTCACTGCTGGTATAGGCTCCCACTTTTTTAAAAAATATTCTTTTTTTTCTTCTTGTTTTTTTGGATATCACCTTAACCCGATGGTTACATTAATAGTCGTGGAGGTGATAACAATGGCAAACAGACAAAACCAAACTCAATCTGGTACAAACATTCAGCAAGTAAGACAACAAAACGCTCAAGCTTCTCAAGGTGGAGCTGCAGGTGCTGGTCAATTCGGTACTGAGTTCGCTAGTGAAACAAACGCGCAACAAGTACGTGAGCAAAACGCTCGTGCTTCTCGCGCTGGTGGAGCTGCAACTGCAAAGTCTGGCCAAGGCCAATATGCAACTGAATTTGGTCTAGAAAGCCAAACGAATGCACAAGAAGTACGCCGCCAAAACCAGCAAGCTGAAGCTAAAAAATCTCAGAACGCTGGTGGACAATTCGGACAACAATAATTGCCCATTTACAGAATAACATCTCTCCTTCGGGGGAGATGTTTTTTTGTATTGAAGTAGTGTTAGCATGATCCTTTCAAAGTTTAAATCCTATGGTTTTAAAAAACAGAAAATCCCCGTTTAATTACATAAAATTACGTTCTAACTTCAGAAATTGAAACAAAAACCATTTTCCTGTTTACAAAAAAAGTTGTTTTCACAAAGTTAGCTATGATTCCATTCAAAGTTCGTTTCGAGATAAAAAGAGCCAAACAAAGCAACATAAAGCTGATATATGTACATTAAAAAAACTAATGATTAACTCTTTCGACAAAGAATCCTATTCATCAACAGAACTAGTCAAAGGAAGCATAGTTGTTACCACGAATTATAAAAGTAGAAAAACTTATTACAGGCGGTGGCAGAAAAGTGAATCAGTTTAATGAATTAGTTTCTATGCAAATGAAAACAATGGATAAGCTCCTATATTTACAGTCTGAACTTGAGCGCTGCCAACAGATTGAACAACAGCTTGCCACGTTAAGACAGAATACAGAATTAGTGGAGATACGGGAAGAAATTGATCGGATGAAGGAAGAACTAAAAGATATCCATAGGACATTTGAAGAACAAACGGAAGAGGTCATCCGCTCCTATCAAGAAATGAAGATCATGATTCCCTGACAAGGAGACAGCAGTCAGGAGAAAATAAGCAATGATTGGAGCCCCTAATTCAAAAACGGTGGCTCTTTTGTTTTAAATTTTAAGTATAACCGTTATAATAGTAACAAAAAGGAATCGTTTTGTTGCCTTGTGTCGGTTTTAGTTACAATAAATGTAATTAGGTTGCAAAATCTCCAAGAAAGGAAAGTAGGGGAGAAGTTATGGGCGTACCCACCGAAGGTGAATCAGTCCAAATACATAGTTATAAGCATAATGGTCACATCCATAGAGTTTGGGATGAGACAACGGTTTTAAAGGGCACGCAAAACCTCGTTATCGGTGGTAATGATCGCACCATTGTAACGGAGTCTGACGGGCGTACTTGGATAACTAGAGAGCCCGCTATTTGTTATTTTCATTCTCAGCATTGGTTCAATGTAATCGGAATGATCCGTGAAGATGGCGTTTATTATTATTGCAATCTTAGTTCTCCGTTTATCTTTGACGATGAAGCCCTAAAATACATTGATTACGATTTGGATATTAAAGTATTTCCGGATATGACGTTTAATTTGTTGGATGAAGATGAGTATGAACGACATCGTCAAGAGATGCAGTATCCTGAAGTAATAGACAAAATTTTAAAGTTTAATGTTGAAAAGCTCATTCGTTGGATTAGACAAAGAAAGGGCCCGTTTGCTCCCGATTTTATTGATATTTGGTATGAACGGTATTTAACTTACAGACGTTGAGTGGTAGAAACCTGTTGGTTAGCCCAGCAGGTTTTTTTACCTGTTAACGAAAAGCATGTATTAACTTAGGGGGAATTTCACCTTGGGCAGTATAAACAGATATCTTCAATTTGTAAAACCATATCGGTGGCAGATTATAGGAACCATTATTATTGGGGTCTTGAAATTTGCGATCCCCCTCTTGATTCCATTATTAATTAAATTTGTTTTAGACGATATCGTGCAAAACGACGATATGACTGGTGCGGAAAAATCAGATCAATTACTCTTAGTTATGGGTATCATGATTGTCGTTTTTGTCGTTTTGCGCCCGCCTATTGAATATTATCGCCAATATTTTGCACAGTGGACGGCTAGTAAGATTTTATACGATATTCGCGATAGATTGTTTACACACCTTCAAAAACTAAGCTTTAAGTATTACTCAAATACTAGGGCAGGAGAGGTTATTTCGAGGGTCATCAATGATGTTGAACAAACGAAGACATTTGTAATTACAGGGTTGATGAATTTATGGCTAGATGTCGCAACGATTATAATCGCTGTAACGATCATGTTCACTATGGATATAGGCCTAACATTTGTTTCTTTGGTCCTATTTCCGTTATATGCCTTTTCAATCCGCTACTTTTTTGGGAATCTTCGGAAGTTGACAAGGGTGCGTTCTCAAGCACTAGCAGAAGTGCAGAGTTATTTGCATGAGCGTGTTGCTGGAATATCATTGGTGAAAAGCTTTGCCTTAGAGGAGCATGAGCAGAAGCAATTTGATAAGCAAAACAGAAATTTCTTAGAAAAAGCGCTAGACCATACACGTTGGAATGCAAAAGCGTTTGCTGTGGTAAACACAATTACGGATATTGCTCCGTTGTTGGTTATTGGGTATGCTGGCTTTCAAGCAGTTAACGGGGATATCACCATTGGAACGATGGTTGCTTTTATTGCTTATATTGATAAACTCTATAATCCGCTAAGGAGATTAGTGAATTCTTCTACAACTCTTACTCAGTCGATTGCATCAATGGATAGGGTTTTTGAATTTATGGATGAGAAATACGATATTCAGGACACTCCAAATGCCGTTGAGTTAGAAAAGGTACACGGAGAAATAAAGTTTGAAAATGTGAACTTTGCTTATGAAGAGAAAGGCGAGTCCGTCCTAAAAAATATCAATCTTGAAGTGAAAAAAGGGGAGACCATTGCTCTTGTGGGAATGAGTGGAGGTGGAAAGTCTTCATTTGTCAGCTTGATCCCAAGGTTTTATGACACGACGGAGGGAAGAATCTTATTAGACGGTAAGGATATTCGAAACTTTAAAGTTCGGTCCCTACGCGATAAGATTGGTATGGTTCTTCAAGATAATATTTTATTTAGTGAATCGGTGAAAACGAATATCCTCCTTGGAAATCCAAGTGCGACAGATGAGGAGGTCATAGCAGCAGCTATGGCCGCAAATGCACATGATTTCATTATGGCGCTACCTGAAGGCTATGATACGAAAGTGGGAGAGAGGGGAGTTAAACTTTCCGGAGGACAGCGGCAGCGTGTGGCAATTGCCCGTGTCTTTTTGAAAAATCCACCAATCTTGATTCTGGATGAAGCGACCTCAGCGCTTGATTTAGAAAGTGAACATTTAATTCAGGAAGCACTCGAAAAACTGGCTAAGGATCGGACGACTTTCCTCGTGGCACACAGGCTATCAACGATTACACATGCAGATCGTATTGTATTGATTGAACATGGGGAGATTGTAGAAGTTGGAAATCATGAGGAGTTAATGAGTCTTGAAGGAGGCTATCACCGATTATTCCAGGTGCAGCAGCTTGAAGATTAAAAAGGTATAGATAAGATAAAAACAGCAGCCGAAAGATTGGCTGCTGTTTTTCAATATGGCTGTTTTCTTAAACTTTGTTGTTAAAATTTGGTGTGTAATGCCAGTCATCCTCTTATGAGACTCTTTTACTTTTACTCGCTTATTCTTCTATCTTGGTCTCAACTTCTAGATGTTGGTCATCTTTATGAAAAGAGTGGAAGCTCGTAATTAAGGTGTCTAAATGTTCAACATGTTCTCCGTACTCCATGATGATAGAGACTAGCTGCATCATATGGTAGAGAATTTGTTTGTTATCATCAACAAAATCCTTTTGCTGTGAGAGGAACAACTCAAATAGTTCTTTTCGATTTAAGCATTCATGACCTTCCATGATGGCGGCCTCAGGTTTGATTTTTCCAATATATTTCAACAGTACTTGTTCATGGTGATTGATTAGGCAATCGAGTTCTTGTTGAATGGCCTCTTGAAAAGACTCAGGCATATGAAGAATTTCATTTTCGTAACGATGGAGTCTCTTCAATGTATCTAAAGCCTTCTTTGTCGTCGTATTCATTTGTCGATAAACGACAAGCTTCCGAGATTTTGCTAGGATATTTTTCTTAAAATAATCTCGCTCTTCTTTGTACATAACATATAAGTGTTCTAGCTTTAGAATTTCTTCTCTCAGTTTCTCTATATCAGCCTTTAGCAGTTGATGTTCCGTTGCATTCCGAGTGCTAATTCGAATCCACTTTGAAATTTCCTCTGTTATACTTGTGTTCTTTTGGTATAGCTTGCTTTCGTATTTGGGAGGCAAGAACACAAGATTGACCATAAATGCTGCAAATACACCAATCATTACTGTAGAAAAGCGAAGGAGAGCAAATTCTATGAATTCATCCCCAGGTGTCACCATAATGGCGATCAAGGTCACAAGTGAAAGTGAGATCGTATTTTCTAAGTTGAACTTGAGATTTAAGGTTATCAGCAAAATCGCTGCAAGACCGATGATAAAAAACTCATTCCCAAACATTAGAACAAATACAACCGCAATGACGGCTCCGATAATGTTCCCTTGAATTTGTTCGATTACGGTTAGATAAGATCGGTAAATTGTAGGTTGCAAAGCGAAGATGGCCGCAATCCCAGCAAAAACTGGGGAAGGGAGTTCGATCAGTTGAGCAAGAAATAAAGCTAAAATAATGGCAATTCCCGTTTTTAAAATTCGGGCTCCTAGTTTCATGTAGATAAATTTCCTTTCTATTTTATCCATATAAAGACAGAGTTAATATCATTTCTATTCCTTTTAGGATACCTTTATACGGAGTCTGTTAAACCAAACAACATTGTACTATACATGGGATTGAAAGGAAGTTCAAGGGAAATATATATGAAATTTGTGGAAAGAAGAGGGAGGCTTTTAAATGTTTTGTAAAGGCAAGAAAAAGCGGTCGAAATTGACCACTTTTTCTCTATGTTTATTATTCAGTGGAAACAGCTGGATCAGCCTGTTCTTTGACTGGCACTACTTGTAGAAATGCCTGCTCAGGTTGTTTAAGGAGCTTTGAGAGCTCGATAGCTTCCTCTTTTTGATCGTGGGCATTCAACAACTCAATATAGCGACTAAGTAATTCTTGAACGTCTTTTTTTCCCATTGCATTCAGTGGATCGATTGAAACCTTTGCCCCTTTAGCGATTCTGCGTTGCAGTGCTTCCTCTGTTAGACCCAATTCCGGTTGATGACGAAGATAAACAACGCCCCCTGTCATCCCTGCGCAAATCCAAGGTCCCGGATCGCCAAGGACAAGCCCGCGTCCGTTTGTCATGTATTCAAATGCAAATCCTTTAATATTTGCATTTGCGCCGATATTTCCAGCTTCTTTTGCAGGTATAGGATCTTTTACAAGGCCGCCAATGATCATATCCGCACCAGAAAGTCTAATCCCTGCACGAGCATCTGCGTTTCCTTGAGCAACAAGTAGTCCCTTTTGAGCTCCGTAGCCAAACCCTTTTCCGACGGAACCATTATAAAACTGACCATCTTTTCCTTTCGTTTTAAAGATGAGGATGTTTCCTCCGAATGAAGTTTTTCCGACTCCGTCTTGACCGCCGCCATCGACATCAATCGTAATCCCTTCTGTATTATAGGCGCCAAGCCCGTTTCCGAGTATCGACTTTTTATATCGTAAAGAGATTGGTGATAGTTGTTTATAAGAACCATCAAGGCGGCCCCGAACTCGATGACAACTTACGCGGCTGGCGAGAACTCTTTGCCCGGCAGTAACCGCTTCGAATTGACGAGAATGATGTAGTTCTTCATCCACTGCATCAAGATATTCAGCTCCGGCTGCTACTTGGAGTTGTTTAGCCTCTATAGTAGCGGCAGCTTCTTGGTAGAATAGCTGGCTGATTTCAAGTGGTTTTAATAAATTACTTAAATCAAGTAAGTCTTTTCCTTTTACTTGTTCCAGTAGATCTGATCGCCCAACCACATCTTGAAGGTTTTTAACTCCGACGGAAGCTGCTAATCTTTTCAATTCGTTCCCGAAAGCACCAAATAAGTTCATAATGCCTTGAACTGCTAAATCGAATTGTCTTGGAACAAAACGCCGAAGCCCGTGTTCCTTGGCTTGTGTTTCCGACTCAATTTGCGTTGCGATTCCCACATGGCATGTATCAAGATGACAACCTCGGCATGTGGTACAGCCGATAGCCAGCATAGAAAGTGTTCCGAACCCAATACGGTTCGCCCCAAGGAGCATAACCTTAAAAGCGTCTAACGCGCTCTTAATACCACCGTCAGCCCAAATTTCAACTGTATCACGAAGCCCTGCTTCGAGCAGGGCGTTATGTGCTGCTTTAACACCAATCTCTACAGGAAGACCTACATGCTGGAGAGCATGAATACGAGCAGCACCGGTTCCGCCGTCAAAGCCACTTAGTGTAATAATATCCGCTCCAGCTTTGGCGATTCCAACCGCGATAGTCCCGATGTTTGGTACTACAGGAACTTTAACAGAGACCTTCGCTTTGTCGTTTGCTGTTTTGAGTTCATGAATCATCTGCGCTAAATCCTCAATTGAATAGATATCATGGTTATTTGAAGGGGAAATCAAATCAGAACCAATTGTTGCATTACGAGCTTCTGCAATCTTAGCAGTTACTTTTGAACCTGGTAAATGTCCGCCTTCGCCTGGCTTAGCTCCTTGCCCAATCTTAATTTCTAATAAGTTGGAGGAGTTTAACAACTCAGCATTTACACCAAAACGACCGGAAGCAACTTGCTGTCCGCGGGTGCGCGGATATTTACCGAGCATATCTTTAATTTCACCGCCTTCGCCGTTAAGTGAGACCATATTTAATCGATCTGCCCCTTCAGCGTAGGCACGGAATGCAATTTCGTTTTGAGAACCAAATGACATTGATGAGATGATGAAAGGTAAACTGTGTTCGCCCACACTAATATCTACATCATTAGAGCTGACGCTAGAATCTGTCTGTTTTAATCCAGTTAAGTGCCTAATGGTTGTAGGATTTTTCTCTTCTTGTTCTGAGATTTTTTCTCGGTAACCATTGTAATCTCCAGTCGATGCGACTTCACCAATTGCTTTCCATATCCGTGGGAAAAGACTGAAAGGTTTTCCGATGCGCTCTTTCTCGCTTTGATAATCCTGCGCTCTGGCAAGGGCATCCTCTTTCATTAAACTAAAACTAAATTGCAAGTTCTCGTTGCCAAAGAAGTTCACGATATTAAGATAGTTTGCTAGTTCTTTGTTTAAACCGATGGCTGAGAACAAACGACTGTATCCACGAAGCTCGTGAATCCCAATCGTTGAAATGACTTTTTCAAGCCCTTTTGTTAAAGCGCTATAAAGATTAATTAAAGGCTTAGTAGATTCACCACTAACGGTTAAAAACATATAGTAAGGGCTGATAACATCTGCCCCAAGGCCCAGGGCTGTTATGATATCATGCAAAGACCGAATCGCTGCGGAACGAAGCAAGAGTGAACAATTTCTCCTTAAGTCTGCTTTCGTTAGTGCTTGGTCAATAGTTGAAATAACTAGATGAGGATCAAGCCATAGTCCATCTCGATGTGCTTTAGCATCATCTAAAATTAATAACGCTTTGCCGCTTTCAACAGCAGAAATGGCTTCAGCTGAAACGCGCTCAAGTGCTGTTGGTATCGTCTCGTTTTCTGTGAAAATCGTTTCGATATAGCTTACTAGTTTCTTCTCTTGATAGAAATGAATGATTTGATCCGCACTTGGTTGACTTGTTTCAAGGTAGCAGTCATAGCCTAGTTTCCCTTCAACCAATACTGGAGTAGTCAATTCAATAACTTCGCTGGCATCCTCGTTATTAAATAATGTTGGTCGTTTTCCAATGACTGTCCTGGTGGAGAAATGTTCTGCTTCTCGGTCACGGTCAATTGCAGGGTTTGTCACGACAGCTACGCTTTCTTTGATGAAATCTGCTATATTTCTACGTTCCGGATTTAAAGCAGCTAATGGTGAATCATGACCAAGGGAACGGATGGGTTCAATCCCTTTTTCAGCCATTTGCTCAACCAGTTGAACATGATCACGCTCCCATCCGAAGGCCTTGTACTGACCATTATGAATTTTCTCTGGGTAACGAATCGTAACGGTTTTTTCAAAGGTAGGAATATCTAAGCGACGACGTGCCCCGTTAAAATCAATTCGGGTGGAAAAACGTTGATAAACTTCTTCTTGGAGTTTATGATGCTCGTAAACTTCAATTCTATTATTATTCCACTTTAGGCCGATTTTTTCTCCAGGTGAAAGTGGCTTAGGTTCCCCGACGTAATCCTCGGCTGGAATTACCCCTGGTTCAGATGAGAAGAGGTAAGAGTTTTCAATTTCAACCATCCATAAAGGCCGTAAACCTAATGCATCCACACTAAAAACGGCTTCAT
>Ga0182742_1002206_pt1 | contig 22184 bp, 16 predicted proteins | sample eDN5th37CBELigMG_FD_128880 | JGI IMG/M metagenome (GOLD analysis project Ga0182742, IMG submission 128880) | Enriched Miracle-Growth compost microbial communities from Emeryville, California, USA - eDNA 5th pass 37_C BE-Lig MG (version 2)... ... | reverse complement strand
TTTTTTAAGTTCTTGACGTTTTAAATTAATCAGCATATAATGATGAAAAGCAAAAGTTACTGTATATTTATTAACTATACAGTATAACGATATCGGCTATGATGAGGACGAAGTTTATAGGGCTAACTGCTCAGAGAGTATTGGGTTTGCTGAGACCAATACCAGAATCCCTATTTTACGAGCTCACCTCGGAGCCATTTTCCTGAAAGGCTATGCTTATTAGGGGGAATCGCAGAGCAAGCGTTAAAGTGCTATCGGTTTAAGAATGTTTAATTATGCATTCTTATTTACCTACTGAGGCTGTTAACTGTGAAGTTGATAGCAAATTTGGGTGGTACCACGGAAGTTAATGATACCTTTCGTCCCTGTACACGTCTAATTATTAGATGTGGCAGAGACGAAAGGTTTTTTTGTTGAGAGGGGGATTACAAATGGCAACAACTAATGTAACAACGAAGTCAAAACAAGAGCTTATTGAAAAAATTTCACAGCCAGAAGTTATTTCGGGGTCAGAAATTTTATTACGTAGCTTATTACTTGAAGGTGTAGATTGTGTATTTGGTTATCCTGGAGGGGCAGTGCTTTATATTTATGATGCAATGCATGGAAACCCAGATTTTAATCACCTTCTAACTCGACATGAGCAAGGAGCTATTCATGCAGCAGATGGTTATGCACGTGCAAGTGGTAAAGTTGGCGTTTGTATCGCTACCTCAGGACCAGGAGCAACGAACTTAGTTACAGGTATTGCTACTGCATATATGGATTCTGTACCAATGGTTGTTATCACTGGTAATGTCATCTCGTCACTTATCGGTACCGATGCATTCCAAGAAGCTGATATTACAGGTATTACAATGCCTATTACAAAGCATAGCTACTTGGTTCGTGATGTTAATGATTTACCACGTATTATTCATGAAGCATTCCATATTGCCAATACAGGTCGTAAAGGTCCAGTATTAATCGATATTCCAAAAGATGTTTCAGCAGCAAAAACACTATTCAAGCCAGTAACTGAAGTAAACATTCGTGGATATAATCCAACGGTTAACCCTAATAAATTACAAGTAGATAAAATGAATAAAGCGATTAAAGAAGCTAAAAAACCTTTAATTTTAGCTGGTGGTGGTGTGGTTTACTCTGGTGCACATGAAGAATTACTTGAGTTTGCACTGAAAACAGAAATTCCTATCACGACAACATTGCTTGGCTTGGGAGGATTCCCTAGCGGTAATGACCTATGGATTGGAATGCCAGGTATGCATGGAACGTATACAGCAAATATGGCAATTCAAAACTCTGATTTATTAATTTGTATTGGTGCTCGATTTGATGATCGTGTAACTGGTAAATTATCAGGCTTTGCACCTCATGCTAAAATAGTTCATATCGATATTGATCATGATGAGATTGGAAAAAATGTTCAGACAGATATTCCTATAGTGGGTGATGTTAAAACTGTTTTACAAGTTGCTAACCAAACTGCAGCTCGTGCAGAGCAAGCTGATGAGTGGAGACGTGAAATTTCAGCAATGAAAAAAGCGCATCCATTCAAATATATAGATTCTGATACAGAGCTAAAACCACAATGGGTTATTGAAATGCTATACCAAACAACTAATGGTGATGCAATCGTAACGACTGACGTAGGTCAGCATCAAATGTGGGCAGCTCAATATTATAAATTTAATAAACCACGCTCTTGGGTAACTTCAGGAGGGCTTGGAACAATGGGCTTTGGTTTCCCATCTGCTATAGGTGCACAAATGGCAAACCCAGATCGTTTAGTTATCTCGATTAATGGTGATGGCGGTATGCAAATGTGTGCACAAGAGCTAGCTATCTGTGCAATTAACAATATACCTGTAAAAGTTGTTATTATTAATAACCAAGTATTAGGTATGGTACGCCAGTGGCAAGAGCTTATCCATGAAAATCGCTTTAGCCATATCGATTTAGCTGGTAGCCCAGATTTTGTTAAATTGTCAGAAGCATATGGTGTAAGAGGATTCCGTGCAGACAATAAAGCAGACGCACGTAAGGTATGGGAAGAAGCAATGAATCATCCTGGACCAGCTGTAGTAGAATTTGTTGTACGTCGTGATGAAAATGTTTATCCGATGGTTGCACAAGGTAGTACAATAGACCAAATGATCATGGGGGATGCAGAATGATGAAACATACGATCGCCGTAATCGTAAACGATCAGCCAGGCGTTCTGCAACGTGTATCTGGTTTGTTCGGTAGACGTGGATTTAATATTGAAAGTATTACAGTAGGTGCATCAGAGGAACCAGGACTATCACGTATGGTTATTGTGACCTCTGGTGATGAGCATACTTTAGAGCAAATTACGAAGCAGTTATATAAACTTATTGATGTCATTAAGGTTGTCGATTTAAGTGCAAATCCAATGGTATCTCGTGAGCTTGCCCTAATTAAGGTACAGGCAGAGCCTACATCTCGTCCAGAAATTCTTGGTGTTGTTGATACATTCCGTGCATCAGTAGTAGATATTGCGTCTCATTCATTAATGGTTCAGGTTGTTGGTGATACCGAAAAAATTGACGCAATGATCGAATTACTTAAACCATACGGAATTAAGGAAATCTCTCGTACAGGTGTAACAGCACTAAATCGTGGCAATGTAAAGTAATACATGTTATAACTATATAAATAAATTGAGTTTTATCCTCGCTTTGAACGGGAATGTAAGAGGAAGCTTACTTCCCTTACATTCCCGTTCAAAAGGGGCAAATTAAAGGAGGCAATTATCGAAATGGCAGTTACATTATACTATGAAAAAGACGCAAACTTTAACGTACTAGAAGGAAAAACAATAGCGGTTATCGGATATGGTAGCCAAGGTCACGCTCAAGCACAAAATCTTCGTGATAGCGGTGCTAAAGTAGTTATCGGTCTTCGTCCAGGTAAATCTGCAGACGTAGCAAAAAATGACGGTTTTGAAGTACTTACTGTAGCTGAAGCTACTAAAGTTGCTGACATCGTGCAAATTCTTCTTCCAGATGAAATTCAAGCACGTGTGTATAAAGAAGAAATCGAACCAAACCTTAAGCAAGGTGCTGCAATTATGTTCTCTCATGGTTTCAATGTTCACTTCGGACAAATTAAACCATCTGCAGATAAAGACGTTTTCTTAGTAGCTCCTAAATCTCCTGGTCACATGGTTCGTCGTACTTACCAAGAAGGTTTCGGTGTTCCTGGTCTAATTGCTATCCACCAAGATGCTACTGGTAAAGCTAAAGAGCTAGGTTTAGCTTATGCAAAAGGTATCGGCTGTACACGTGCAGGCGTTATCGAAACAACATTCAAAGAGGAAACTGAAACTGACCTATTCGGTGAGCAAGCAGTTCTTTGCGGTGGTGCTACTGCATTAGTAAAAGCAGGTTTTGAAACTTTAGTAGAAGCTGGTTATGCTCCAGAAATGGCATACTTCGAGTGTTTACACGAATTAAAACTAATTGTTGACCTTATGTATGAAGGCGGCTTAGCTACAATGCGTGATTCAATCTCTAATACTGCTGAGTATGGTGACTATGTAACTGGTCCTCGTATCGTTACTGAAGAAACTAAAAAAGCGATGAAAGCAGTTCTTGAAGATATTCAAGCTGGACGTTTTGCACGTGACTTCATCCTTGAAAATCAATCTGGTTTTGCTATGATGAATGCTACTCGTAAAAACGAAGCTGAGCATCCAATCGAAAAAACAGGTAAAGAATTACGTGAGCTTATGCACTGGATTAAAAAATAATAGATTTATTAGAAAAAGTTACGAGAGTACTCTCGTAACTTTTTTTATTTTTAAAGCTAAATAAAGCTAGTTGAATTAGAACGGAAGGAAACCTCCGCATGATTCTCTAAAAATAAAGGGTGTTTCGAATACGATTGACTTACTTTTAGTAGAGCCATCATGCAGCATTCCAAGCGCTAATCGAACACAGGCTGTAGACATATCCTCTACAGATAGCTTTACTGATGAAAGAGCTGGTACACTGTATTTTTCAGCTTCACTATCACCATAGCTTAATATCTCCATATGTTCTGGTATTTTAATGCCAGCCTGATGAAACCTTGGAAGTGCTGCAATAGCCATTAAGCCAAAAGGAAAAAACATAGCTGTAGGCAATAATCCACCAGCTTCAATAATATTTTTAGCAGCAATATTTCCCCCTTCCATCGTCATGGGTGCTACTTGTATGTGCTGCTGATTTAGCTCTAAGCCATAAGTCTGACAAGATTCAACAAATCCGATATAGCGTAAGTTATGCTCACTATTATAGAGGTGATCCGAAACTATAGTTCCAACTCGTTTATGTCCTCTACTCATAAATAATTCAGCGGATTTCCGACCAATTTCATATGTATCTACATAAACACAGCTATATACATGACTAGTACGATTAAACAATACTGTGGGTATACTTAAAGGGTTTTCCTCTAAATAATGCTGCTCTTTCGTTGATAAACCAGTAAAAATAGCTGCATGATAAATACCACGATCACAAATATCCTTTATTTTATCAAGACGATCCCTATTATAGGGCTGTATAGCGAGCTCAAACTCATATTCTTGATCTAAAACCGAATTTTGTGCTCCAATAATAAAACGACCTAATATGTCAGAGGATAAATCAGATGGCCAAAAAATAACAATAATCGGAATGCTGCGAATATGAGATTGTCTTAAGCGTCTAGCAGCCATATTAGGAATATAGCCCATGCCCTGAGCAGCTTCGAATATTTTTTTTTGAGTTTTTTTTGAAATTCTCATTTCATCACCACGTCCATTAAGAACAAGCGAAACCGTTCCTACTGAAAGATTAGTACGTCGTGCTATTTCTTTAATAGTTGACATATTTTAACCTTCCTCCTATTTATTTACTTTATTAATACGTATAAAAAAATTTTTTGTCAAGAATAATAATGAACTGCTGTCAATTTACAATGTAAATAAATGTCATAAAAGGTTGAAAAAAGCTATAACAATTTAGCATATTTTAGCGATTAAGAGAAAAGGGGGATATGCCTCAAAAAATTAATTGACTATTGGAAAAAATGGGATTACAATCCAGTTGAATGCTAAAACGAAATTGCAAAAAAGGAGGCTAGAATCAGAAATGGTATAGACTCTCGTTTTAGTCTTTAAGTAAAACCATCATGTTGCTACAAAAACATACATATAGCAAAGGGAGGATATTATATTGAAACTTAAAAGCATTTCAGTAAATCCTTTTATCGTGATGTTTCTTACTCTAGTTCTCATCTTATTTAATACACTATTTCCAATGAAGCAATCTTATGGTACCTCAAGTCCAGTATTTAAGCATACAGGAACGCTTACTTTAAATGTTGGTGAGACATATCAGCTTGAAGTGAAAAATAAGCCTAAAAACTCATCCATGAGCTGGCATAGTGACAAAAAAGCAGTCGTGAAAGTAGATGAGAATGGTAAAATCGAAGCAATAAGCGAAGGTATAGCAAAAATATATTGCACCATGACATACAGCAATAACAAAACAAAAATTATTGTAGCTAATATTAGTGTTAAGGAGGTACCTATGAAACTAGCACCTGTACCAGTAAATGAATATGGCTTAGATAGTAGTGGTAGGATGGTGGCATACTTTGGATCACCAGTCATTGATGGTCAATTGGATCCAGTTTGGAAAAATGCACAGGCAGTTGTACCAAAGATTATTACAGGTGAAACTGATACTACAGCTACATTTAAGGCATTATGGGATGATAAAGCATTATATATTTTAGCAGAGGTAAAGGATAAACATCTTTCTGTTTCATCTGGTACACCATATATGCAGGATTCTGTAGAAGTATTTTTAGATGAGCTTAATGATAAAGCCAGTGAGTATGGTCCAGATGATATGCACATCCGTATTAACTATGAGAATTCACTTTCAGTAGATAACGGAAATGCGGATTTATATTACTCAGCAGCTAAAAAAATTGATGGTGGTTATGCTGTAGAAATAAGAGTAGCTTTAAAGTCACCACCAAAAAATGGAACGGTACTTGGCATTGAGCTACAGGTCAATGATGCTAAGGGAACTGAACGTATTGCAACAATAAATTTATTTGATCACACAAGCACTGCATGGAACAATCCCTCAACGTTTGGCGAAATTATCTTAACAGGTAAAAATGAAAAGGACGTTAGTGGTGTTAATCCATACGATCTACTAAATTTAATAAAAAGTACGTTGAAAATGAACTTTAAGCTATATAAAAATTCTGAAATTCTCATTAATGCAATAAATCAAGCTGTATCAGATAGCATAATACGTAGTGAAGGCATGAATCAAGCACAAATCGACAAGCATTATGATGCTATAAAAAAAGCTATTTCACAGTTAGAAATGACCGAAGAGGCTGCTAACGAAAAATACTTTACGCCAACTCCTGATGAGTATCGTATGGAAAGCGATCAGCCTGGTAAAATAGAAACATTGCATTATAAAACAGCTAATTTAACTAATGAACTTGAAGATAAGAAGCTACATGTTTATTTGCCTTACAATTATGATGCAACGGATAAAAACAAAAAATATAATGTTTTATACTTAATGCATGGCGGCGGCGAAAACGAGGATCTATTATTTGGAGGTCCAGGTGAAAATCGTGAGCTAAAGAAGATAATTGATAATATGATAGCTAAAGGAGATATTGAGCCACTTATCGTTGTTACTCCATCCTTCTATGGTGGTAAAGGCGATGTAGCAGTATTTCATGAGGAATTACTGAACGATATTATTCCTTTAGTAGAGACAAAGTATAATACACATACGCAAACAGGCAGCTTAGAGGATATTAAAGCATCAAGAGAGCATCGTGCTTTTGGAGGCTTCTCAATGGGATCAGTTACGACCTGGTATACGTTTATTCATGCATTAGACTATGTAAAATACTATATACCATTAAGTGGTGATAGCTGGATTATTGAGCAAGCCGGTGGTGGAAAACAACCAGAAAAAACGGCGCAATATTTGGCAGATGTTGTGAAGAAGTCTGGTTATACGGCTAAGGATTATTACATTTTTAGTGCAACTGGAAATTTAGATATTGCTTATCCAAACTTAAAGCCACAAATCGATGCAATGAAAAAACTAGATGATGTATTTATTTATTCGTCTAATACAGATAAAGGCAATTTCTACTTTATCGATGCAGATGGTGGAACTCATGCTTGGAATTGGCAAAACCAATATATTTACGATATATTACCAGATTTATTTGTTAACGAATAAGCAATTGATAAATCGATAATTTAGACACGCTACAAATCTATTATGGTAGTTTTATGTTAAATAGAGCAATCCTTTTGGATTGCTCTATTTTTGCTACATATTAATTTTTAGAAGGTATAAGCATGCTTATACTACGTTATTGCGGCGACGGTGGTGGTGATTTTTTTTACCTACGATAAGCACTCTCTCACCAGGTCTAACTGTGATTACTCTTACTCTATTTGTGTTTCCCATAACTGAATACCTCCTTATCAGTAAGATAGAATTAATATATGATTTTTATATAAAAGTGATATAGGCAAAGGATTCATGTATCCATATTTGAGTCATAAGGCTAGATGGACATCATGCCGTTAAGAGTAAAAATATTGGTTTATAGGCAATAACTATAGAATTGATAGCTTTTATATCTTAGTCAAGCTTGCAGATTTATGGTTAAATATTTATATAATACTTGTTACGATGGGAGTGCTAATTATGTCAGAAGTTAAAAAAATTGCTGTTCTTGGTGGAGACGGAATCGGTCCAGAGGTAGTAGCTGAGGCATTAAAAGTATTGAAAAAAACAGAAGAGCTATTTGGATATAAATTTGAAACTGAAGAGGCACTATTTGGTGGTATTGCAATTGATGAAAAGGGCACACCACTACCTCAAGAAACTCTAGATCTTTGTCTAAAATCAGATGCTGTGCTATTAGGTGCAGTTGGTGGACCTAAATGGGATAGCAACTCTAAGGAGCTTCGTCCAGAAACAGGTCTTCTAGGCATTCGTAAAGCACTAGGATTATTTTCTAACATTCGACCAGCAAATGTTTTTGATTGCTTAAAAGATGCATCTACATTAAAGCCTGAGGTACTTGAAGGTACTGATTTAATCGTTGTTCGTGAATTAACAGGTGGTATATACTTCGGTGAGAAATTCCGTCGTGAAGGGGAATTTGGTCAAGAGGCTGTAGATACATGTGTATATAATGTACAAGAGGTAGAACGTATTGTTCGCCAAGCCTTTGATATTGCTATGACACGTAGCAAAAAGCTTGCTTCTGTTGATAAAGCTAATGTATTAGAAACCTCTCGTTTATGGCGTGAAGTTGTTATCCGTGTAGCAGAAGAATATCCAGAGGTTGAGCTTGAGCATGTACTAGTTGATAACTGTGCAATGCAATTACTACGCCGTCCAGCAAGCTTTGACGTTATCGTAACTGAAAATATGTTCGGTGATATTTTATCTGATGAAGCGGCAATGCTAACAGGATCAATTGGTATGCTTTCCTCAGCTTCACTAGGTGAAGGTAGCTTTGGTTTATATGAGCCGGTTCACGGTTCAGCACCAGATATTGCAGGTCAAGGTATTGCGAACCCAATTGCAACAATATTATCAGTAGCACTAATGTTCCGTTTAACTTTTGGCTATCATGATGCAGCTCAATCTATAGAAGATGCAGTTAAAGCGGTTTTAGATGCAGGTCATCGTACAGGCGATATTGCTACAGATAAATCAAAAGCACTTGGTACAACAGCAATGGGTGACTTAATCGTTGCTGCAATGAAATAATAATTTGCAAGCTTATTATACCTAGTACAATCTACTTGTGATTGTACTAGGTATTTTTTAATTTTAAATAATGATGAAAAAGTGCAAATAAAAAAAAGCAAAAGATATGATAATAGAGTTAAAACATTAATTTAGAATTTGCACTATTCTACGTCGTTGATTTAAAGCATATATATAATAGGTAGAAACACGTTTTAAGTTTAACTTTATAATTAAAATGGCTAGCGATATTTGCACAATTAAAGACAGAGGCGTAAAATGATGGTGTATATGATACATATATAATAGTAGATACATATTTATACTTGGAGGTATACAATGACACAATTCAATTTTGTTAAGGAACAACCAACAGCTAAAGCGTATATTCGTTTCTCAGCTAATGCAGAAGTGTTAAGCGATAATATACTATTTCATCATGCAAACGTTAATCAGTATTTTAAACAGCTTTCGGAGCTTAAAAAATTTCAAGCTAAGTCTTTAGAAGTTGCTTCAACTTCAACTTTAGGTCTAGCAGATTATAGCTATGCCGTTGTTGCTGGTTTACCTGAGTCAGGCCATCTTGCCGATTATAAAGAGCTAGGAGCAAATATTGCTAAAGAGCTAAAAAAATTAGAAGCTGATCAAGTTGTAGTCGAATTAGATGACTTGTTACAGGTTGAAAATAAAGCTGCAGTGCTTCAAGCCTTTGTTGAAGGGTTAAAGCTTGCACTTTACAATCGTACAATTAAAAAGAAAAAAGCAGATCCATTATTCGTATTAAATGAAGTTAATTTTGTACTAAGTGATGATTTATTAGCAGCACAAGCTGAGCTAAAGCAGGCTGTACAAACAGCTAATGTGCTAGTAGAAAGTGTAAACTTTGCACGTGAATTAACGAATATGGCTGCAAATGAGTTAATACCTGAAAAGTTAGCTTTTTATGCTGAGGAGCTTGCACATGAGCTTGAGGTTGATGTTGAAGTTTTAGATGAATGGCTAATCGCGGAAGAAAATATGGGTGGCTTACTAGCAGTTGGCCAAGGCAGTGTAAACTTACCTCGAATGATTGTTTTACATTACGATGGCAATCCTAATTCAACTGAAAAATATGGCTTAATTGGTAAAGGAATGACGTTTGATACAGGTGGTATCTCAATAAAGCCGGCATTAAACATGGAAAATATGATTAGTGATATGGCTGGAGCAGCTGCGGTATTAGGAGCTTTTAAAGCTATTGTATCCATGAAGCTACCTGTCAATGTAGTTGCGGTTGTACCAACTGCAGAAAATATGCCTTCTGATCGTGCATTTAAACCTGGTGATGTCATTACAACGATGAGTGGTCATACAGTGGAAATCGTTAATACAGATGCAGAGGGACGACTAATCTTAGCAGATGGTCTAACAACTGCAATTAAGCGTGGGGCAACTAAGCTAGTGGACGTGGCAACTTTAACAGGGGCTGCTTTAGTTGCATTAGGTACAGAGGCTACTGCTGCTATTACGAATAATGATGAGCTATTAGCTGAAGTGACAAAGGCAAGTGAGATTAGCGGAGAACGTGTTTGGCAGTTACCATCATATCCTGAGTATAAAAAGCTATTCAAAAGTGATGTAGCTGATTTGAAAAATAGTGGTGGACGTCATGGAGGCACGATTACTGGTGGTCTATTTGTTGGTCATTTTTCAGAGAACTTACCTTGGGTGCATTTAGATATTGCAGGAACTGCATATATTTCATCATCTCGTAAATGGGAAACAAAAGGTGGAACTGGTGTAATGGTTCGCACATTATTCGAGCTAATTAATCAAAAAGTATGATAAATGCCTAAAAAAGATGAAAAACTAAAGATTGATACGCTAATTAGATGAAACCGATATCAAAATCAGTATTGAAGGGTTTTCATTAATGTACTAGAATATAGAGAAGTTACAGTACTGTGAACAATTCACAGTCTGAGCTTCTCTTTTTAATTTTTTGTGAAGAATGACTAATGAATGCGTTATAGAGAGGGTGTAATTTACTGCAATGAGCATCAATGACACGCGCTATTCTTCTGTTTGGAAGAGCTACTATGGTCCTAACTATGGTTATGTGCAAGAACAGTATGAGCTTTATTTGCAAGACCCAAATTTGGTAGACCCATCAGTACGAGATTTATTTATTCGTTATGGTGAGCCGCCAACCGAAATATCAGAGGAGAGCTTAGAAGGACAACCTTCTTCTAGTTCAGTTCGAGCTTCCCATGTGTCTTATCAAACACATGTGGATCATAATCTGCTTACCAAAGTTGTTGCAGCACATCAATTAATGTTAAATATTCGACGTTACGGTCACCTAGGGGCTGATATAAACCCTCTTGGCTTAAGCAAACAAGCTGATACAAAATTGTTAGAACCAAAAACGTTTGGTTTAACTAAGCTTGATTTAGAGTCAATTCCTGCAAAACTCATTTGGAACAATGCTCCAGATGATGTGACTAATGGGTGGGAAGCTATTTTACGTTTAAGAGAAATTTATGCTCGTTCAGCTGCATATGAATTTGTTCATATTCATGATGATAACGAGAGAGAGTGGTTATTTAAACAAGCAGAATCAGGAACGTTTCCTGCTCCGCTTTCTAATCGTGAAAAAGAAGCATTATTAGAACGCTTATTACAAGTTGAGATGTTTGAAACATTTATCCATAAAACGTTTGTTGGACAGAAACGATTCTCTATTGAAGGCGTCGATATGCTCGTCCCTGTTTTAGATGAAATCGTGAAGTCTGTTGCTCATGATGGAGCACAGCATATTTTAATGGGGATGGCACATCGTGGTCGCTTAAATGTATTAACGCATGTGTTAGGAAAACCGTATGAGCAAATTTTTAGCGAGTTTTATCATTCACCAAATAAAGCGCTTGAATCTACAAAAAATCTAAATTATGGATGGTCTGGAGATGTTAAGTATCACTTAGGTGCTGATCGTGCAGTAAAAGAAGGCGAAACTGTACGTGCTAACATAACACTTGCAAACAATCCAAGTCATTTAGAGTTTGTTAATTCAGTTGTAGAGGGCTATACAAGAGCGGCACAGGAGGATCGTACACAAAAGGGCTATCCTGTACAGGATCAGCATAAGGCTGTTACGATCGCGATTCATGGTGATGCTGCTTTTATCGGTGAGGGTATCGTCGCTGAAACTTTAAACTTTAACAATTTGGAAGGTTACACCAATGGTGGTACGTTGCATATTATCGCAAACAACCGCTTAGGCTTTACGACCAATAGTGAGGATTCTCGTTCTACATTCTATGCAAGTGATCTTGCAAAAGGCTTCGATATTCCTATCGTTCACGTCAATGCTGATGATCCAGAAGCATGCTTAGCAGCAGTACGTTTAGCTTGTGAATATCGCTTGAAATTTAATAAAGGCTTCGTTATTGATTTAATTGGTTATCGCCGCTTTGGTCATAACGAAATGGATGATCCGTTTGGTACTCAGCCGTTAATGTATGAAAAAATTAGTAAGCATCCAACAGTGAGTACGATTTATGCAAATCGTTTAGTTGAGCATGGTGTTATAACTAAAGAGCAGGTCGATGGCTTGAAGAAGAAAACGGCGGATACTCTACAGCAGGCTTACACAACTATGAAGGCTAATGACGGTGTTATTAAGTCTAAACGCGAAAAGCCTGAAGCTGTTGTCGTACCAGAAAATGTACCTACAGCGATTCCATTAGAGGAACTAAAGGAAATCAATTTAGAGTTGTTAAACAGACCTGAAGGATTTAATGAATATGCGAAGCTACAAAAAATATTACAGCGTCGTGCTGTAGCATTAAACGAAGGTGAAAAAGTAGATTGGGCACACGCAGAAATGCTTGCATTTGCAACTATTTTAGCTGAAGGTACACCAATTCGTATGAGTGGTCAAGATTCAGAGCGTGGAACATTCTCACATCGCCATGTCGTACTAAATGACTTTAAGAATGGCAAAAAGTTTTCACCATTGCATTACTTCCCACAAGGAAAAGCATCTTTTGCTATTCATAATAGTCCATTATCAGAAACGGCTGTGCTTGGCTTTGAATATGGCTATAACGTGTTCTCACCAGAGACATTAGTGATATGGGAAGCACAATATGGTGATTTCTCTAACGTAGCACAGGTTATTTTTGACCAGTTTATATCTGCAGGTAGAGCAAAGTGGTCACAAAAGTCTGGTATTGTTGTATTGCTACCTCACGGTTACGAAGGACAAGGACCAGAGCATTCAAGTGCTCGATTGGAACGTTATTTACAGCTTTCAGCAGATAATAACTGGACTGTAGCTAACTTAACGAGTGCATCCCAGTACTTCCATTTACTTCGTAAACAAGCGAAAATGCTTGGAAGTGATAGTGTAAGACCTTTAATATTAATGGCACCAAAAAGCTTAATTCGTAATCCACGTGTTGCTTCACATGGTATTGAGCTAGCAGAAGGTTCATTTAAGCCAGTATTACCTCAATTTAGCTTAACTGAGTCAAAAGCTAATCGAGACAAAGTAAAACGATTAGTACTTGGCACAGGAAAAGTGATGGTTGATTTAGAAGAAGCATTATCGTCAGTTGATAAGTCTGAATTTGAATGGCTTCGTCAAATACGAGTGGAACAATTATATCCATTCCCTCAAGAGGAAATTGCTAAGCTTATTAAATTGTTTAGCAAGCTAGAGGAAATCATTTGGATTCAAGAAGAGCCAAAAAATATGGGCTCATGGTTCTACATGGAGCCAAAACTTTGGGAAATTGCACCAAAGGGTGTAACGGTTCAATACGTTGGCCGTCAAGAGCGTGCAAGTACAGCTAGTGGTCATCAAGAGGTTCATGTGAGAGAGCAGCAAGCGATTATATCAGCGGCTTTAGATGGTAATCTATTTGAGTCGAAAACTGTTAGGAGGTAGCTTGAGGTGGCACAAATTATCGTACCAGCATTAGGGGATTCAATTACTGAAGGAACAATTTCTAAATGGTTTGTAAAAGTAGGAGACAGTGTTAACGAAGGTGATGTTCTTCTAGAACTAGAAACTGATAAGGTTAATATTGAAATAAGTGCAGAAACAACAGGCACGATCACGGCTATAAATAAATTAGATGGTGATGCAGCTTTAGTTGGCGAGGTTATTGGTGAAATTGCTTCAGGTGTAGCACAGCCAGCCAATGCACCAGCTCAGCAAGAAACAGAAGCAGCACCTACTCCTGTTGAAACTAATACTGCAGTAAACAATGCAGCACCTAAGCCTGAAGCTGCGACTTACTCTTCTACTCAAGTGACTGCTTCTCCTGCAGCACGTAAATTAGCTAGAGAACAAGGTGTTAATTTACAGGATGTTCAAAATAAAGATGCGATTGGTCGCATTTATCCTGACAATATTCGTTCTCATCAAACACCTGCTGTTGAACCGGTACGCTCAGTGCCTGCAGCAGCTGCACAGCCTGTCGCTTCAAATGTAACGACTACAGTTAGCGGTAAAGAGGTTGAACGTAAGCGTATGTCACGCCGTAGAGCTACTATTGCAAAGCGCTTAGTAGAAGCTCAACAAACTGCAGCTATGCTAACGACGTTCAACGAAGTTGATATGACTGCTATTTTAGAATTACGTAAACGTCGTAAGCAATCCTTCTTTGAGAAAAATGAAGTGAATTTAGGCTTTATGTCATTTTTCACTAAAGCGGTTGTGGGGGCATTAAAGCAATTCCCACTCCTAAATGCAGAAATAGATGGCGAGGATATCGTAGTTAAGAAATTTTACGATATCGGTATTGCTGTTGCAGCAAAAGAAGGCTTAGTCGTTCCTGTTGTACGTGATGCTGATCGTTTAAGCTTTGCTGAGATTGAAAAGAATATTGCTGAGCTAGCACAAAAGGCTAGAGCAAATACATTGTCATTAGCTGAATTACAAGGCGGTAGCTTCACGATTACAAATGGTGGTGTGTTTGGTTCTCTATTATCGACACCAATCTTAAATACACCTCAAGTTGGTATTTTAGGGATGCATAAAATTCAGCTACGTCCGATTGCTATCGATGAAGAAAGAATGGAAAATAGACCAATGATGTATATTGCTCTATCCTATGATCATCGAATTGTTGACGGTGCAGAGGCTGTACGCTTCCTAGCAACAGTGAAAGAGCTACTTGAGGATCCTGAATCGCTACTGCTTGAAGGCTAATTAATCAATAAACAACATAGAACAATTATAGAGGCGTACGAACTGTAAAGCAGTTTGTATGCCTTTTTATTTATCAAAAATTTATCGTAAACTAGTGCTTAAATATTGAACTTATAGCCTTACATTTTATGGATATTTTAATATGTATAGTGTATAGTTTAAAAGGGAGGGATTATAAGTGAGTGTATTTGATAAAAAACAAACAGCGCATGAAGAATCTGCTTTAGAAAGTGTTACTGACATCCATTCAGCAGAGCAAACCGAACTTCAAATTGATTTTTTAAATGTGTTGAAATCTCTTATTAAACAGGATTTGAACTTTTATAAAAAGCTATTAGATCAATTAGTAGCTGGTGTTTTTATTACATATAATAATCACTTTGTTTATGTTAATCCCTACTTCGCAGAGTTACTAGGATACGCACCAGACGATTTAACTGGTCAACCATTAGAGTCTTTTTTAGAGGAAGAAGACTGGCATATTATTTATCCCTATGACTTATATTCCACTGAGAACATCGGTTATACTCCCATTTATCGTTGGAACGGTATACACAAAAATGGAAGTAAAATATTTTTTGAAGGCCGTATTAACGTCCTTGAAAATGAGCACTCCACTTATAATTTAATTACGGTACAGGACGTTACCATTAAGTATGATAAAGAAAGAGAATTGATAAAAAACGCAAAAATATATCACCGTATATTAATGGCTATTCCTGAGCCAGTATTTATTACGTCTGATTCAGATATTATTTTTGCCAATCGACATGGCTTGGATCTTATTGGCAAGCGTAATGGTAGTATTGTTACAGATAAAAAGTTTCATGAATATTTTATTGAAGCTGATCAAGCAGAAGTCCTTGCTAGCTTTAATGCTGCACTAACGAGTGAAGATGCTGTACCATTTAAAACATTGCAGATGAATGTAAATGACAGCATTGTAGAGTTTGAATTATCTTGTGTCAAGATTGATAACTATATAGGTCAAAGAGCGATATTGACTGTCATGCGAGACCTAACTGATCGCAAGCAAAATGAAGAACGTATTATACGCTCTGAAAAGCTATCTGTCATTGGACAATTAGCAGCTGGCGTAGCACATGAAATTCGCAATCCACTCACTGCTTTAAAAGGATTTACTCAGCTTTTACGAATTAAATATATTGATCATTCTTATTACTTCGATATAATGGCAAATGAAATTGATCGAATTAATTTAATCGTTAATGAGTTTATGACATTAGCCAAACCTCACTATTCTTCATTTCAATATAGCGATATAAATAAAATTTTAAAAAGTGTATTGTCTATTTTAGATACGCAAGCGACACTTCTTAATATTCAAGTCACTTATATTGCACCTGATGATTCGCCTAAAATATATTGTAACGAAAATCAATTAAAGCAAGTGTTTTTAAATCTCATAAAAAATGCCTTTGAAGCGATGCCTAATGGTGGTACAGCTATTATAAAAATGGAATATGATTTAGATTCTCGGGTAATTCATGTCATGATTCAAGACCATGGAAGCGGCATGCCTGAATCAGTAAAAAAACGAATAGGAGAGCCCTTTTTAACTACAAAAGAAAAAGGAACAGGGCTAGGACTCATGGTCACATCACGTATTATTGAAGAGCATAATGGAATTATGGAAATTACAAGTGAAGAAGGCATTGGAACAATTATTGATGTGCAAATCCCTTTTGATAATCCTAAAAAGCATCAAAAAGAGTAATAATCTTGAGCTCATGTTAGCTTCTTGCATCGTCTAGTTCGTTATTTATATGACTAAGCACCAGCTATGCAATAGACTATAGCTTAATCGAATATTTTTAGCTATAATTAGTTTAATGGATAAACAAAGTTGTTGAAGTCATATAATAAAGGAGTTCATCATGAAACCATTTTTAGATGCAGATTTTTTATTAACAACAAAAACAGCACAGCTTCTTTATCATAAATATGCAAGTCCAATGCCAATTATTGATTACCATTGTCACTTAAGTCAGCAGCAAATATATGAAAATACGAGCTTCAATAATATTACCGAGGCTTGGTTATATGGCGATCATTATAAATGGCGTGCAATGCGTGCAGCGGGCTTCAACGAGGAGTATGTAACTGGCTCAAGCTCAGTTTCAGATTATGAAAGATTTGAGGCGTATTGTGAGACAGTATCGCAGGCTATTGGTAATCCACTTTATCATTGGTCTCATTTAGAGCTACAACGCTATTTTGATGTTAATGAAGTCATTAACAAAAAAAATGCACCTATTATTTGGGAAAAGGTTAATGCTAAGCTTCGCTCAGGACAGTTTAAAGTAAGAGATTTAATTGAAAAATCTAATGTTAAAGTTATTTGTACAACTGATGATCCTACTGATGACTTAATGTATCATAAAAAAATTAAGCAATTATCTGGTTTTGATGTTCAAGTATTGCCTACATTTAGACCAGATCAAGCACTAGATATACGTAAGCCTTCTTTTCTAGGCTGGATTCATAAACTAGAGCAGGCTAGTGGCGTAACCATTAACAGCTACTATCAACTATTAAGTGCACTTAATAATAGAATAGATTTCTTTAATGAAAATGGCTGTAAGGTATCTGATCATGGGATGGATTATGTTCCTTATGCTGAAGCAACATTAGAGGCAGCTAGTCTTATTTTTGAGAAGGCTAAGCAAGGTGTAGCCATCTCAATAGAGGAAGAAAAAATATATAAAACATACACCTTTATTCATATGGCAAAGCGTTATGCTGAGCATGGATGGGCTATGCAGCTTCATATGAATCCTACGCGCAATAATAATAGTAAAATGTTTAAGCAGCTAGGACCAGATTGTGGCTATGACGCCATCAATGATGCTCCGCTTATTACAGCATTAACTGGACTCTTAAATCAGCTTGAACTAGAGGACAAGCTCCCGCGGACAATTCTTTACTCATTAAATGCCAACGATAATGAATTGCTTGCTGCATTAATGGGCTGCTTCCAAGGTGGAGGAATAGCAGGCAAAATGCAGCTAGGAGCGGCTTGGTGGTTTAATGATACTAAAAAAGGTATGATTAATCAGCTTGAAAGCTTAGCAAACTTTGGTTTACTAGGACAATTTGTTGGTATGCTAACAGACTCTCGCAGCTTCTTAAGCTTTACCCGACATGAATATTTTAGACGTATTCTTTGTGACTTAATCGGTAATTGGGTTGAAGCGGGCGAGCTACCATTTGACGAACAATGGTTAGGTGAAATCGTGCAAAATATATGTTTTTATAATGCAAGTCGTTACTTTAGCTTTAACTCACAAGTAAATGAATAAGCAATATAACTAACAACCAGCTATGATCATCATTGATTTTAGCTGGTTTTTTTAATTGCGAAATCTAATTTTCTTTTATCTCACTTAAAGTAAATAGGTGAATAGAAGACTAGATTTTTGTAAATAAAAGAGACGTACATAAGTTGTAATTCAAGAAAAAATAATGAGGTGAAATGAATGGCATTAACGTCAACGAATATTTTTGTTAATCTCCATGTGAAAGATTTGAAAAACACAATAGCTTTTTTCACAGGGCTTGGTTTTGAGTTTAATCAACAATTTACTGATGAACAGGCTGCATGTCTTGTATTAGGGGAAAATATGTATGCCATGCTGTTAACAGAACCATTTTTTAAGTCCTTTACTAAAAGAGAAATCGTGGATACAGAAAAATATGCACAATTAACTATTGCCCTGTCTGCTGAAAGTCGAGAAAAGGTAGATGAAATAGTAAACGCAGCAGCTGCCTTAGGTGGCAAATTGTATTCCGAGCCAGTAGATCATGGCTTTATGTATCAATGGGGATTTCAGGATTTAGATGGACATATCTGGGAAATTGCTTATATGAATATGAATGCATTTGACCAGCAGGCATAAAAGTATAATGCTGTAGTACCAAATAAAAATCATGAATGGGGTCATCAGAAATGATGGCCTATAACATTTATGAGAGAAGATAATCAATAAATGTTTTTATTCAATTTGTGCAATTTTGAAGGGAGTTAGGCTTCAATGAAATTGACAACGAGCCAGCAGCATTTAGGCGGGGCTGATGGTATAAGAGCATTTGCATGCTTAGCAGTAATGTTTCATCACTTTGCTCAACGCTTATCTATGGGGCAACAGCAAGAAGCGGTACAGGAGATACAAGCATTCCTTTTAGTCGGAAATACAGGCGTGAGTATATTTTTTGTTCTAAGTGGATTTTTATTAGCCTTTCCTTTTTGGCGAAATTATTTAGCTGGTTCAAGCTTGCCTGCTATAGGTCAATATATGTTTCGAAGAGCTGCTAGAATTATGCCGGGCTATTATACTGTTTTTTTTGTTTGTATCTTATTAGTGTTACTATTAAACATCCCAACAGATTATTTTCTTATACGCACTATTACTGGTCTAACCTTTACTTCAGGCTTTCATTACGTGACATTTTTTCCTTCTAATATTAACGGACCCTTTTGGTCAATTTCGTTCGAGGTTTTTTGTTATGCCCTTATGCCTGTTATTATGCTAGGCATGTTTAAATGGTTTAAAAAGCGCACGTTCAAAACAGCTTTTATTTATTGGATTGTCTCTTTGTTTATACTAATAATAATAAATCAGCTCATTCATATATTTTTGACCCCAGATGAAGCGAACCGTGGCTGGCAGTACGGAAATATTGGTGGTGCTAAGCTATGGATGCCTCATTATAATCCAATAGGTTTATTTGCTCATTTTACAATCGGAATTCTTGCCTCAGGTGTCGCAGCTAGACTACGTAAGACCTCTGCTACAATAGACCAATATAAGCGATACGGTTTATTTGATGTTTTAGGGGGCTTAGGACTTATAGGTGCTTTTCTATTACTATGGATACTTCGACATCAGCCAGAGTTTTCTTTTAGCTGGCAGCAGCAGCCATTCTTTTATCCTTACTTTTCCTTTCTCATTGCAATCCCGTTAGCAATAGGCTCACATACGCTAGTTTTTTCGAAGATACTTGATAATGGATGTTTTAGATTTACAGCTAAAGTGTCCTTTGGGCTTTACTTATGGCACTATTTAATTATTGAACTTGTTTTAAAATATGCTGCTACTGACTATTATTATATGGGAGTGACTAGCCTTGAACGATGGGCTTTACTCTCAGCAAGTGTATTAATTGCTTCATATCTCATTGCAACTCTGTCCTATTATATTATTGAAAAACCAGTACTTGATTGGGCACATACTAAGCGATTCAAAGCAAAGCAGTCTATATCAAGTACGGAAACAATGAGTGAATGATGATTTTAGCTAAAGACCATATCGTGCATAAAATGCTAGGTAAAAGTGCTTTAATCTATTAATCTAGTCATTGAAAAACCAGCTAAAATGAAGCCATTTTAGCTGGTTTATTTATTTTATACTTATTTCGGTTTGATACAGCATACTTAAATATTGATAATGAATGATGACGTTTTGAATCGGCTGCTCATTTAATATAGTTAGTCCGTAGATCATATCATCGTCTCTCACTTGATTTTTATCCTGCCTAGCATAAATGTCTTTACTAATCGTCCCTTTCTTTATACTGATGTCTTCTAACTCAACGAAGTTATAGTTTTGAGCATCTTGCGAAGAAAAATCATCTGTAATGATAAATCCGGTATTTGCATGATTGAATTGCATATTAACTTCAGTTGGTATGTCACCGTTATTTATAAATACCTCAGTGATCTTAACATCTCCAAATCCTTTATTATCAAGGCTAATGACGATAGAAGTAGAATTAGCACTACGGGCGATTGAACTATGTTCAAGTGGTGGATTTAGTCTTAACCAAACAATGCAAGCTACAATGGCAAGTATTATAGCGAATATAGTGGCAACGGAGGCGATTTTTTTAAACATAAAGAGTCTCCTTTAATATAGATAATACTCCGAATAGATGAGGTAGCACGTAGCAAATAATATGCACAACTATATACTGAGTCTTAAGCAAAAATCGGGTAGATTTAAAGCTAGCTTAGCTAATGCTTCACGAGGAAGAAAGCTACTGTGAATGATTTATGACATCATCGATAAAAAAACGTGCGCTTTTAGGTAAGTAATGATCTTTAAGCCAAATTAGAGCAAAGTCTGAGTGAAGGGATGAGTCAGCTAATGAAATCATCGTTACACGCGGATCTCGAAATGAGCTCATAACCGATTTTGGAAGTAATGATATCCCAATCCCTTCAGCTATTAGGGCTACAGTAATGGCAACAGAAGAACATTCGCAAACGACATTTGGAACGAGATTAGCTTGCCTAAAATGTGCAATGACCTGCTCGTGCATATGAGTAGTCTGATCTGTTTTTAAAGTTAATAACGGAAATTTGCTTAACTCAGTTAAAGCTATAGTAGATCGCTCAGACAATTGTGCCCATTTAGTTGGCACGACAACAACAAAGGGATCAGAAGGTAATCTATAAACTTCCAGTTGATGCGGGTCAGTTAAACCCTCATAGGGTAACCTTACAAATACAACATCAACTGATCGATTTTCAAGCTGTTCTCCAATATAATAGTGATCACCTTCCAAAATTTTGAAAGAAACATTAGGATATTTTTGTCTAAAGCGCTCTAAACGCTGTGGGAGCAATGAAATACAGGAAAAAACAGCACCAATATTAAGTACACCAGTTACTCCTTGCTCAAGCTCTTTTATTTCCTCGATTGTTTCTGTAAAATGGAGTAATAGCTGCTCAGCTTTAATTTTTAACAGCTGGCCAGCTTCGGTAAGCTGTAAACCTTTACCATTGCGATCAAAGAGCTTTACGTTTAATTCATCTTCCATTTGCTTTAATGCACGGCTTAATGGTGGCTGCTCCATGTTTAACAGCTTTGCAGCACGTGTTATCTGACCTTCACGTGCAATGGTCAAAAAATATTTAAGCTGTCGTATATCCATGAGAACGCTTCCTTTCTAAATCTCCATACTTAAAAGGTATGGCAGATAAATAATATAGATATTATAAATATACGTTAACTCGTGTTATCATTCAATTAACAAATTAATTTCAAGGGGGTCCACCCATCATGGCGTACCAAATCACAATCGAAAAAACAACTACTCCAAAATCCAAACCAGATGAAACGCAATTAGGATTTGGAAAA
>Ga0182742_1002205_pt1 | contig 22193 bp, 23 predicted proteins | sample eDN5th37CBELigMG_FD_128880 | JGI IMG/M metagenome (GOLD analysis project Ga0182742, IMG submission 128880) | Enriched Miracle-Growth compost microbial communities from Emeryville, California, USA - eDNA 5th pass 37_C BE-Lig MG (version 2)... ... | reverse complement strand
GGAGCGCCTCCCCGGCGACGAGCTCGAGGTGGTCCTCGTGCTCGACACCTCGGGCAGCATGGCCGGTCCCGCCATGGCGGCCGCCAAGGCCGCCGCCGCGAGCTTCCTCGACCGGCTCCCCCCGACGACGCCGGTGGCGGTGATCGGCTTCGGCGCCTCCGCCTCGCTGGCGCACCCGTCCTCGACCGACCGGGCAGCGGCGCACGCCGCGCTGGCCGGCCTCGACGCCCGCGGCGAGACGGCGCTCTACGACGCGCTGGACCTCGCGCTGGGGCTGCCCGACACCGGCCCCAACCGGGCCAGGGCCGTGGTCCTGCTGTCCGACGGCGGCGACACCACCAGCACGCTGACGATCGCCGACGTCGCCGGCCGCCTCGCCACCGGCAGGGCGACGCTCCACGCCATCGAGCTGTCGTCGGAGGAGTCGAACTCGGCGGCCCTGCGCGAGCTCACCGCGGCGGGCCACGGTACGCTCGCGCTGGCCGACGACCCGGGCGCGCTGACGTCGATCTACGACGCCATGGCCACCCGGCTCACGAGCCAGTACCGCGTCCGGTTCACGACCGAGGGCCACGGCGCCACGCCGGTGACCGTCGCCCTCCACCACGGCGACGTGCGCCACGAGACCACCCTGACCCTCGAGCTCCCGGCCGCGCCGCCGACGACCGCGGCGCCGGCGCCGGCGCCCAGCCTCCCGCCGGCGTCGGCGGCGCCCTCACCGCCACCGACGACCGCCCCGCTCGCGAGCGACACCGACGGACCGGCGGTCCCGACCTGGCTCCTCGCGGCGGGCGCGGCCTGCGCCTTCGCCGCGCTGGTCCTGCTGCTGCTCCCGGTCCTCGTGACCGAGCGTCGCCGGGCCCGCGAGCGGCTGGGCGTGGCTCCTCGGCCGTCGCCGGCGAGCGGGCAGCTGTCGAGCCTGGCGGCTCGCGCCGCCGAGGCCGCCGAGGGCGTGCTCGACCGCAAGGGCCGTCGCCTCGCGCTCGGCGCGATGCTCGAGCAGGCCGGCGTGGCGCTGCGACCCGGCGAGTTCGTGGTGCTGGTCGCCTCCTCGGCCGTGGCCGCCCTGGTGCTCGGCCACCTGCTAGTCGGCCCGCTGTTCGGCCTCGTGGCCGCGGGCGCGACGCTGCTGATCGCCCGCCTGGTCCTCGACCAGCGCACCACGCGGCGACGGCGGGCCTTCGGGGACCAGCTCGGCGACGCCCTCGGCCTGATGGCCGGCAGCCTCCGCGCCGGGTACGGCCTGCTGCAGGCCGTCGACACGGTGGCGCGCGAGGCCGAGGAGCCCACCTCCGCCGAGTTCCGGCGGGTGGTGATCGAGTCGCGGCTCGGACGGGACCTCATCGCCTCGCTGCAGGCCATGGGTGAGCGGCTCCGGTCGGAGGACCTCGACAACGTCGTCCAGGCGGTGGAGATCCACCGCGAGGTCGGCGGCGACCTGGCCGAGGTCCTCGACACCGTCGCGGCCACGATCCGCGAGCGGCGCCAGCTGCAGCGCCAGGTGAAGGCGCTGAGCGCCGAGGGCCGCCTCTCGGCCTACGTGCTGCTCGCCCTGCCCTTCGTCGTCGGAGGGCTCATCCACCTCACCAACCCGGGCTACATGGACGAGATGGCCAGCGCGCCCGGCTACGTGATGTTCGGCGTCGGCGGTGCGCTCATGGCGCTCGGCGCCGCGTGGCTCCGCAAGCTCTGCCGGCTCGTCTACTGAGAGGAACGACCATGTCCGTCACCGTCCTCGCGGGCGCGACCCTCGTCACCGCGGCGTTCTTCATGGTGTGGTGGGCGGTCTCCGGCGACCGCCGCAACGGTGCCGCGGCGCGCAACCTGTCGCTCGCCGCCGGGCCTAGCACCGACGCCCACCGGGCGCTGCTCGACCACGGCGCGGCCGACCGGGTCGTGGGCCCGCTGCTCGAGCGGCTGGCCGCCCGGGCCCGCCGGCTCACGCCCGCCGGGCGCATCGACGCCCTCGAGCGGCGCATCCTGCTCGCCGGCACGTCGGCGTGGCCGCTGGAGCGGGTGCTGGCCCTGAAGCTCCTGGGAGGGGCCGGTGGCGCCGGCCTCGGTCTGCTGCTGGTGACGTCCAAGGGCGGCGCGCTCAACGTCGTCCTGGCCGTCGGCATGGCCCTCCTCGGCTTCTTCCTGCCCGACCTCCTCCTCTACAACCAGGCCGAGAAGCGCCAGGTGCTGCTCCGCCGGGAGCTGCCCGACACCCTCGACCACCTGACGGTGAGCGTCGAGGCCGGGCTCGGCTTCGACGCCGCGCTGGCCCGCGCCGCGCACGCCGGGAAGGGCCCGTTGGCCGCCGAGCTGGCCCGGACCCTGCAGGACGTGCAGGCCGGCATGAGCCGCGGCCAGGCGTTGCGGGCCCTGCTCGACCGCACGGACGTCGCCGAGCTCAAGCAGTTCGTGCACGCCGTGATCCAGGCCGAGAGCTTCGGCATCCCCCTGGCCCAGGTGCTGCGCGTGCAGGCTTCGGAGCTGCGGGTGAAGCGACGCCAGCTGGCCGAGGAGCGGGCGCTCAAGCTGCCGGTGAAGGTGCTCTTCCCGCTGGTGTTCTGCATCTTCCCGACGATGTTCATCGTCATCCTCGGCCCGGCCGCGCTGCGCATGATCGACACGCTGGGGAGCCGGTGATGGCCGCGCCGCTGGTGGCGCCCGCGGCGGGCGGCGCCCGATCGGTGCTCGACACGATCCAGGACCTGCACGCCACCGAGCTGCGCCTGCCGCTGCCGACGCCGTTCGCCACCGGGTTCGACCCGCTCGACCTGGTGCTCGAAGGCGGCATCCGCGCCGGCGACCTCATGCTCGTCGGCGGCAAGCCCGGCCAGGGCAAGACCATCGCCGCCCTCCAGTGGGCCCGGCACCTCGCCCTCACCGGGGCGACGAGCATCGTGGCCTGCTACGAGCACGACGAGGTGACGCTGCTCACCCGGCTCCTGGCCTGCGAGCTCGGCGACGTCGCCGCGGCCCACGCTTGCCGCGACCAGCTCCGCCTGGACGACCTGCGCGAGGCCCTGCGCCGCGTGGCGGTGGGCTCGGCCCGCCTGCGCGACGCCTTCGACAGCGACCCGCTCCTGGCGGAGGTCGAGGACCGCGTCGCGACGTACGGCGAGCGCCTGGTGCTCGTGCGGGCCTCGGGCTCGGCGACCGACGTGGGCGCGCTCGGCCAGCTGGTGGAGCGCCACCGCGTCGACCGGACCGCGCTGTTCGTCGACTACGTCCAGAAGATCCCGGTGCGACCCGACGTCCCGGACGAGGCCGAGCGGGTGAAGCGCGTGGTCGAGGGCCTGAAGGAGCTCGCCCTCGCCGAGGGCGTGCCCGTCGTGGCCATCGCCGCCGCGGACCAGGCCGGCCTCACCTCACGCCGGCTCCGCCTCCACCACTTCCGCGGGTCCACCGCGCTGGCCTACGAGGCGGACGTGGTGCTGGTGCTGAACGACAAGCTGTCCGTCGTCTCGAAGGTGCACCTCGCCTACGACACCACACGCCACGACGAGTTCCGCGACCAGGTGGTGTTCAGCGTGGAGAAGCACCGCAACGGCACCGCCGGCGTCGACCTCGAGTTCCGCAAGGACTTCGCCCACTACCGGTTCGACACCCACGGGCGCTGGGTGGCGGAGCGGCTGTGGGAGGAGGGCACCGCCGAGGGCTGAGCAGGCGGCCGCCGGGCCGGTGCTCACGCCGCTGCGTCGGTCGGTCCGATCCCGACGCGGTGGAGCTTGTGCCAGCGCAGCGGCACGCCGCTCAGCGCGGCCAGCACCGCGTCCCAGATGACGAGGTACATCACCTGGCGGTACACGACCTGCTGCAGCGGGGCCAGCCACAGGGGTCGCACCCGCTCGCCGTCCAAGCGGAAGGCGTACCAGCCGGTGGCGAGCTGCAGGGCGTTGAAGGCCAGCCACGACACGAGCACGCCCGGCCGTCGGTCGAAGGCGAGCGCGTACAGCGCGGCCGCGTCGACGAAGGGCCCGGCCAGCGGCAGCACGACCTGGAACACCAGCATGTAGGGCAGGGCGCGCCGAGCGAACCGCCGACGGGTGGGATCTGCATCGTGCACGCCATGGCGGTGCTTCCACATCGCCTGCATCGTCCCGTAGGACCAGCGGTACCGCTGGCGCCACAGGTCGCGCCAGCGGCTCGGGGCCTCCGTGAAGGCCACCGCCGTCGGCTCGTACACCACCCGACGACCCCGCCGGTGCACGTCCATGGTGAGGTCGGTGTCCTCGGCCAGCGTGTCGCCGCTCACGCCGCCGATGTCCTCGAGCACCTCCCGGCGGAACGCGCCGATGGCGCCCGGCACCGTGGGCATGCAGTGCAGCACCTCGTACGCCCGCCGGTCGAGGTTGAAGCCGAGCACGTACTCGATGTGCTGGAAGCGGCCGAGGAAGCCGCGCCGGTTCCCGATCTTGGTGTTGCCCGCGACCGCGCCGACCGACGGGTCGGCGAAGGGCCGCAGCACGTTGGGCAGCGTGTCGGGCCGGAACGTCGTGTCGCCGTCGACCATGACGACGAAGGGCGCCGTCGACACGGCCAGCCCCGTGTTCAGCGCGGCCGGCTTGCCGGCGTTCGGTTGCGAGATCAGGCGGACGGCAGCCATGCCCGGCTCCGCCGCGAGGGCCTGCACTATCTCGGCGGTGGCGTCGGTGGACCCGTCGTCCACGACCACCACCTCCAGCGGCCCGGTGTGCTCGGTGGCCACGATGGAGCGGATGGCCGCCTCGATCCCGACGGCCTCGTTGTAGGCCGGCACGATCACGGCCACGGCCACGGCCGGCGCCTCGCCGAGCGGCACCGCGGCGCGACGGCGGTGGTGCCGGCGGGCCAGCACCACGACCACCGCGGCCCGGAGCAGCGCGAGCACGATCATCGTGCCCATCAGCCACGGGAGCAGCCCGACCACGAAGGAACCTGCGCCCAGCAGGGCGACCAGCGCCCTCCCCGAGAGCCGCTCGGACGTGCTCACCTCGGGGGTGGCGGACGGCCCGAACCCGGCCTCGGCCATCACCTCGGTGACGGTGGCGAAGCGGTAGCCCTGCCGACCGAGGTCGGTCAGGAGGCGGTCGACCGCAGCCACCGTGCGGGCGCGGTCGCCGCCCCCGTCGTGGAACAGCACGACCGCACCTGCGCCGCCCGGCGGCGTCGCGTTCCGGACCAGCTCGTCGACCGCGAGCTCCTCCTGCCAGTCGCCGCTGTCGAGGTCGGTCAGAGCGACGACGTAGCCCTCGCGCCCGAGCCGTCGCAGGTCGGCGAGGTCCGCGACGGTGAGCGCCTCGGGCACCGAGGAGTAGGGAGGCCGGAGCAGGGCGGTGTGCCGGCCGACGGTGCCGGCGAGGGCGTGCTCGGTGAGCGAGAGCTCCAGCCGGATCAGCCACCAGGGCGCGTCGTGCACGTCGCGGTGCGTGAAGGTGTGGGACGCCACGTCGTGGCCGCCCGCCACGACGTCCTCCACGATCCCGGGGTGCTCCGCGACGCGGGAGCCGAGGACGAAGAACGACGCGCGGGCGCCGTGACGGGCCAGCACCTCGAGGATGGCCGGGGTCCAGTCCGGGTCGGGGCCGTCGTCGAAGGTGAGCGCGAGGGTCCGCGGCGGGATGGCCAGCGAGCGGGGCACGTCGCCGGACAGGTCGAGCAGCGGCCCGGCCGCGGCCATGCCGGGCGCCATCGGGCCCGGCTCCGGGGCCGCCGCGGTGGCGGCTCCTCCGACGCCGCCGTGCACGTAGCCGTGCAGCACCAACGTGGCCAGCGCGGCCAGCACGAGCAGCGCCAGCGCCACCCAGCGGATCCGCGCCGGCCGGACGGGCGCCCCCGCCGGCGGTGCGGCGCCGCGGTCGGCGGTCATCCCCCCGGGGTGCCGGGCGCCACCAGGACCAGCGCGCCGAGGAGAAGGTAGGCGGTCGCCAGCACCGTGACCACCCACACCAGGGCGTGGAGCCGGCGGCGGCGCCGGCCGGTGGGGTCCACGAAGACGGGCGCGCCCGTACCGCGCGAGGCCGGCGCGCGAAGCGCCGCGCGATGTTGCGATTCGGTGACGCTCACCGTCGTCCGCTCCTCACTGTTCGCCCTTCTCCCTGGTCGCAGTGGCCGTCCCGCCGGCCAACCGGAGCTCAGGGCTGGGAGAACATTACAGTTCGGCGACGGGCTTGCTCGGCGCGGCGTCCCGCACGGGTCGCCGAGCACCGGCATCGCCGCCCGGTCGGCCCACGCGGACCCACGCCCGCACCGCCACGACGGCGAGGCCTCCCCAAGCCAGGGCGGCGAGCAGGACGACGGGGAACGATGCCATGCACTGTCATCGCCCGTTCCGCCGCCCGGGAAACGGCCGGGGGAGACGGGCGAGCGTCGCACCCCCGCTGACCTGGGCCTCGGGCGCGACACTGGAGCCGTGGGCATCCCCAAGCTCCTGTGGCGGGTGTCGAACGGCGAGCACCCCCCTGTGGCCCCGTCGCCGGTGGTGCGGGCCGCCGCCCGGGAGGTCGCGGCGCTCACCGACGAGGTCGCCCGCCGTCGGCGCATCGACCGCCGCGCCTTCCTGCGCTCGTCGATGGGCTCGGCGGCCACCCTCCTCGCGCTGGCGGCCTGCTCGGACCGCGAGCGACGGTCCTCGGGCGCGACCACGTCGGCAGGGACCTTCCAGGTGCCGACCAGCGCAGCGCGCGACCCCGAAGCCGCCACCACCACGCTGGCGCCGTTCGAGGGCGAGGTCGTGATCGACGTGCAGACGCACTTCCTCGACCCCGACACGGTGGGCTTCGGCCGCGGCTTCCCGCAGGCGGCCTGCGGCCCCGACCCCACCACCTGCTTCACCATCGACCGCTGGGCCGACCTCGTGTTCGGCGCGTCCGACACCGCCGTGGCCGTGCTCTCGGCCCTGCCCGTGGTGGCCGACCCGCACCCGATGTCGATCGCGAAGATGGAGGAGGCCCGACGGGTGGCGGAAGCCCTCTGCGACGCCGATCGGGTGCTGCTCCAGGGCGAGGCCTTCCCTCAGGTGGGCGAGCTGGCCGCCGCGCTCGACCGCATGGGCGAGCTGGCCGAGGCGCATCGGCTCGTGGCCTGGAAGACCTACACCCACCTGGGCGCCACCTACTCCTTCACCGATCCGGTGGGGGGAGCCTTCCTGGCGCACGTCTCCGAGCTCGCCGCGGCCGGCGTCGGCCCGTCAGTGGTCTGCGTGCACAAGGGCTTCGGGGCCGACCCCGCCGACGTGGGCCCCGCGGCGCGCGCCCACCCCGAGCTCACCTTCTGCGTGTACCACTCGGGCTACGAGCCGGGCGGGCCCAGCGAGGGCCCGTTCGACGAGCAGGGCCAGGGGGTCGACCGGCTGCTGCGCTCGCTGCGCGACGCCGGGGTGGGTCCAGGCGCCAACGTCTACGCCGAGCTGGGCTCCACCTGGTACCACGCGCTGCGCGACCCCGACGAGGCCGCCCACGTGGTGGGCAAGCTCCTGGTGGCACTCGGCCCCGAGAGGATCCTGTGGGGCACCGACTCGGTCTGGTACGGCAGCCCGCAGGACCAGATCGAGGCCTTCCGGTCCTTCACCATCAGCGAGGAAGCCCAGGAGCGCTTCGGCTACCCGGCGCTCACCGACGACGTGAAGCGCGCGGTGCTGGGCGCCAACGCGGCGCGGCTCCACGGCCTCGACCTCCCTGCGCTGCAGGGCAGCTGCCGGGCGGCCGACGCCGACGAGGCCGCCGGCGAGCGCGAGGAGGCCGCCGGGAGCCTCGGCCCGCTGGGCGATGCCGCGCTCGGCCCCTCGACGGCCGCCGAGGCCGCGGCCGCGTTCGCGGTGGCGCACCCCTGGTTCAGCTGAGCGGCGCAGCGCTCAGAGCTGCGACCAGTCCTCGGGGTTGTCCTCCACCAGCTTGTGCAGCACCTCGCCGTCGACCGCGTCGATCAGGGCGAAGGCCCGCTGGCGCGGCGGGTCCTCGGAGGAGTAGCTGAGGATGCGCCACGTGGGCCGGCTGCGCAGGCCCCGCCAGCCGAGCTGCGCCGAGGCGTGGCCCACCGCGAACCCCGCCTGGCGGGTGGCGATGACCAGCGCCTCCTTCTCGTCGACCACCAACCGCCAACCAGCGGCGAAGCAGTACAGGGCGATGGCCACCAGCGCCACGCCGGCGGCGAGGGTGCCGTTGTTCACCAGCACCGGGTCGTCGCCCCGCCGCAGCGCCCAGCCCGCGATGCACAGCAGGCCGAGGAAGAGGTACAGCGCACCCGGGATGCGGCGCCGGCTGTTGTCGGGGAAGCGGTACGGGCCGCGCAACCCGGTGACGTCGAGCTCCTCGGGGAGCTCATCGCGCAGCTCGGCCTCGCTCGCGCCGGCGTCGTCACCGGCGTCATCGGCGTCGTCGCGGTCGCGGTCGGGCTCATCGGCGGGCTGCTCGGGCACCGCGCGACGCTAGGGCGGCCGGCCCGGGAGGGGCCATTCGACCCCGGGCTTAGCTGCCGTCGTCGTCGCCGTCCTGCAGGTCGTCGACGCCCTCGTTGACGTCCTCCTGCAGGTTGTCCACGCCCTCGTTGACGTCGTCCTGGATGTTGTCGGTGTCGTTGCCGTCGTCGTCGCCGCAGGCGGGGACGGCCAGCAGCAGGCTCCCGGCGAGCAGGGCGCGAGCCAGGTTCTTCGATCGCACGATGGGCACTCCCTCGGGGGGTTGGGGTTGGCCCACGCGTGCCCGGTGCCCCGAGGTGGCAAACGACGCGCCTACGCGGGCCAGGCCGCCCGCAGCTTCTGCCACGACGTGGGGAGGGCCTCGGGCTGCACCCGGGTCTCGGCCACCGACGTCATGAAATTGGTGTCGCCCGCCCACCGGGGCAGCACGTGGACGTGGAGGTGCGTGGGCACGCCGGCGCCGGCCGCCCGGCCCAGGTTCATGCCCACGTTCACGCCGTCGGGCCGGTAGGCGGCCTTCACGGCGCGCACCGCCGCCCGGACCGCTGCCCACAGCTCGTCGTGCTCCTCCGCGGTGAGGTCCTCCACCTCGCCCACCTCGCGGTACGGCATCACGAGGAGGTGCCCCGAGCCGTACGGGAACGAGTTGAGGATGGCGAAGCACGTGGTGCCGCGCCACACGATGTAGGTGCGCTCGTCGGGCAGCCCGCTCTCCAGGATCCGGCGGAAGACCGACCCCTGCGCCCGGGCCTCGCCCTCGCCCGGCACCGACGCGACGTACTCACCGCGCCAACCGGCCCAGAGCCGCTCCAGCACGCCGCTACCCGAGGTGCGCGAGCACGTCGGCCCGGAGCCGCTCGACGAACGCGTCGACCGGCACGTCGCGCTCCACCTCGCCGCCACGTGGGTTGAGCCCCACCGTGCCGTTCGCGACGTCGTCGTCGCCGACCACCAGCACGTAGGGGATCTTCTCCAGCTTGGCCCGGCGGATGCGGGCACCGAGCGGCTCGTCGGCCGCGACCAGGTCGGCCCGGAAGCCCTCCGCCCGCAGCCGGTCGGCGATCCGCAGGCCGTAGGCGTCGTGGTCGTTGCGCACCGGCAGCACGCGCGCCTGCAGCGGCGCCAGCCAGGCGGGGAACGCGCCGGCGAAGTGCTCGAGCAGCACCCCGAAGAACCGCTCCACCGACCCGAACAGCGCGCGGTGCAGCATCACCGGGCGGTGGCGGGCGTTGTCGGCGCCCACGTACTCGAGCTCGAACAGCTCGGGCAGGTTGAAGTCGTACTGGATGGTGGACAGCTGCCACTTGCGGCCGATGGCGTCGCGCACCTTGATGTCGATCTTCGGCCCGTAGAAGGCGCCGCCGCCCGGGTCCCAGCTGTAGGCCAGCCCGGTGCGCTCCAGCGCGTTGCGCAGCACCTCGATGGCGCCGTCCCAGCCCTCGTCGGTGCCGACCGACTTCTCCGCCGGCCGCGTGGCCAGCTCCGCCTCGAACTCGTCGAAGCCGAAGGCCCGCAGCACCGACAGGACGAACTCGAGGAGGCTCGGCACCTCGTCGACGGCTTGCTCCGGCGTGCAGAAGATGTGCGCGTCGTCCTGGGTGAAGCCGCGGATGCGCATCAGCCCGTGCAGCACCCCGGCCCGCTCGTAGCGGTAGACGGTGCCCAGCTCGAAGAGCCGCAGCGGCAGCTCCCGGTAGCTGCGCTGGCGGCTCTCGTACACCAGGATGTGCATCGGGCAGTTCATCGGCTTGGGGTAGTACGCGCCGTTGTCCATCTCCATCGGCGGGTACATCGACTCGGCGTAGTTCACGAGGTGGCGCGACCGCGTGAACAGCCGACCGTTGGAGATGTGCGGCGTGTAGACGAAGTCGTAGCCGCCCTGCTCGTGGCGGCTGCGGCTGTAGTCCTCCATCACCTTGCGCACGATGGCGCCCTTCGGGTGCCAGACGGCGAGGCCGCCCCCCAACTCGTCGGGGAACGAGAGCAGATCGAGCTCCACCGCCAGCCGCCGGTGGTCGCGCTTCTCGGCCTCGGCGAGCATGTGCAGGTGGTCGTCGAGCGCCTGCTTCGACTCCCACGCCGTGCCGTAGATGCGCTGCAGCATCGGGTTGCGCTCGTCGCCGCGCCAGTAGGCCCCGGCCACCCGGGTGAGCTTGAAGTGGCCGAGCCGGCCGGTGTGGGGCACGTGCGGGCCGCGGCACACGTCGCAGAAGCGCGGCGGGTTCTCGTAGAGCCGCACCATGCCGTGCTCGGTGCCGGACGTCGGGTCGTCGGCCTTGCCGCCGATGATCTCGAGCTTGTACTTGTGCTCCGAGAAGCGCTGGGCGGCCTCGTCCTGGGGCACCTCGGCGCGCACGAACGGCTGCCGCTCGGCGATGATCTCGCGCATCCGCTGCTCGATGCGACCGAGGTCGTCGGGCGTGAACGTGGCGCCGTCGGGCAGCTCGAAGTCGTAGTAGAAGCCGTGCTCGATCGGCGGGCCGATGCCGAAGGTGGCGCCCGGGAACAGGTCGAGCACCGCCTGGGCGAGCACGTGCGCGGTGGAGTGGCGGATGGTGTACCGACCCCGGTCGCTGGACGGCAGGACGAGCTCCACCGTGGACCCGTCGGAGAGCACCCAGTCGAGGTCGCGCTCCACCCCGTCGACCACGGCGATGACGGCATCGCGGGCCAGCCGCGGCCCGATGGCCTCCGCCAGCCCGAGGGCAGTGGTGCCGGCAGGGAGCGTCTTGCGCGACCCGTCCGGAAGCACCACCGAGATGTCGTCAGCCATGCCCGCACCCTACCGGCGCGCCGCCCCCGTCCCTGAAGCGATTGGGCGCGCGCCGTGCCCTACGGGCGCAGGTCGATGCCGAGCAGCGCGGCGGCCTCGCCCACCCTCCACCCCTTGGCGGCGGCGGCGTCGATGGCGGCCACCGCGGCCGGGCAGTCGAGATCGTCGTCGAGCGCGGCGCGCACGTCCTCCAGCGCGGCGTCACCACCCTCGGACCCTGCGGCCCGCCAGGCCTCCAGGCGGGCGGCGGCGCGCGGCATCAGCTCGTCGTCCCACTCCCACGAGTCGCGGTAGTGGTGCTCGAGCACGGCGAGGCGCACGGCCATGGGGTCCCAGCGCTCGAGCAGGTCGCTCACGAACACGAGGTTGCCGAGCGACTTCGACATCTTCTCGCCGTCCATCCGCACCATGGCCACGTGCATCCAGTGGCGCACGAAGGGCTCGCCGGTGGCGGCCTCGCTCTGGGCCCGCTCGCACTCGTGGTGGGGGAAGATCAGGTCGGCGCCACCACCGTGGAGGTCGATGGTCGTCCCGAGCTCGCGCAGCGCCAGGGCCGAGCACTCGATGTGCCAACCCGGCCGGCCGGGCCCCCACATCGTCTCCCACGCCGGCTCGTCGGGCGCCGACGGCTGCCAGAGCACGAAGTCGAGCGGGTGGCGCTTGTGGGGATCGTCGACGTTGCCGCCCCGCTCGCGGGCGATGGCCAGCATCTCCTCTTCGCTCAGGTGGCTGATCTGCCCGAACCCGGGCGACGTGGAGATGTCGAAGTACACCGCGCCCCCGGCCTCGTAGGCGTGGCCCCGGTCGAGCACCATGCCGATGAAGCCGCGGATGTCGGGGATGGCGGATGTGGCCCGCGGCTCGCTCCACGCCGGCAGCGTCTGCAGGGCCTTCATGTCGCGCTCGAAGCGGGCCACCTCCGCCGCGGCCAGGTCGAGGTAGTGCACGCCGAGCTCCCGGGCCTTGGCCAGCAGCGGGTCGTCGACGTCGGTGATGTTGCGCACGCAACGGGTCTCGTGGCCGAGGTCGCGCAGGCGCCGCTGGAGCACGTCGTACTGCAGGAACACCGTGGCGTGGCCCAGGTGGGTCGCGTCGTACGGCGTGATGCCGCAGGTGTACATGGTCACGACGGGGCCGGGCTCGAAGGGGACCACCTGCCGCCGGGCCGTGTCGTACAGGCGCATGACCATGCTCAGACGTTCGTGCGCGGCCGGGGATGGCCGCAAGCCGAGGGGTGGGAGGCTCGTGTGCGCGTGGCGCCGCGGCACGCGAGCGGAGGCCATGGGTGGCCGGAGCGGGTCATCGAGCTCAGGTGCGGATCCCCGTGAGCTTCGGCGCGACGCGGGTGCGGTAGCGGACGTTCAGCTGGAGCAGGACCGCGGTGAAGGCCTCGATGGCGGTGGCGTTGGAGAGCTCGCCGGCGTCGAGGGGCCGGCACCCCGGGATGCGGGCCGTGATCTCCGACACCGCCTTCGTGGCCTCGGGGTCGTCGCTGCAGATCAGCACGTCGGACTCGATGGGGTGGCCCAGCATGCCGAGCTCCTTGGCCGGCAGGTGGTGGAAGGCGGCCACGACGCGGGCCGACGGCACGGCCGCCTGCACGTGGGCCGCCACCGAGCCCCGGGGCGGGACCAATGGCTGGAACTCGTGGCCGACGCGCACGAGGGCGTTGGCCATCGACACCACCACCTTGCCCGCCAGCTCGGCCTCGAGCGACTGGGCGGTGGTGGCCGCGCCGTCCCAGGGCGTCGCGATCACGACGAGGTCGGCCTGCGCCGCGCGGAGGTTGTCGCCCGCCTCGAGGTCGAGCTCGTGCGCGGCCCAACGCTCCAGGACCGTGTCGCGGACCTCCATCGCCCGGTACTTCGACCGACTGCCGAGGACGACGCTGTAGCCCACGGACGCCAGCCGGGCGCCGAGGGCCGTGCCGGCGGGGCCGGTGCCGCCGAGGATGCCGATCTCCATGGGAGCGCAGCCTTGCACACCCGACGTGCGAAGCCCCTGCCCGGGTGGCTGTCTAGATTCGCCCGCCATGGGTCTGCTCGAGGGCAAGCGCATCGTCGTCACCGGCGTCCTCACCGACGCCTCCCTGGCCTTCGGCTCGGCCGTGCTGGCCCAGGAGCAGGGCGCGGAGGTCGTGCTCACCGGAGCCGGGCGGGGGCTCTCGCTCACGCAGCGCACGGCTCGCAAGCTGCCCGAGCCCGTCGAGGTCCTGGAGCTCGACGTCACGGTGGAGGACCACCTCACCCGCGTCCGGGAGGAGCTGGCCTCGCGCTGGGGTCGGGTCGACGGCGTCCTGCACTCCATCGGCTTCGCGCCGCCGGCCTGCCTGGGCGACGACTTCCTGGGCGCCACCTGGGACGACGTGGCCGTGGCCCTGCAGGTGTCGGCCTACTCCCTGAAGGCGCTGGCCGACGCCTTCGTGCCGCTCATGACCGACGGCGGGGCCTTCGTCGCCCTCGACTTCGACGCCCGGGTGGCCTGGCCGGCCTACAACTGGATGGGCGTGGCCAAGTCGGCCCTCGAGTCCACCGCCCGCTACCTGGCCCGCGAGCTCGGCGACCGCCGCATCCGCGTCAACCTGGTGGCCGCGGGCCCGGTGCGCACCATGGCCGCCAAGTCGATCCCGGGGTTCGCCGCCTTCGAGGACGCCTGGGCCGGGCGGGCGCCCCTCGGCTGGGACATCAACGACTCCAGCGCCGTGGCGAAGGCCTGCGTGGCCCTCCTGTCGGACTGGTTCCCGATGACCACCGGCGAGATGGTCCACGTGGACGGTGGGTTCCACGCCATGGGCGTGTAGGGGGTGCCCGACGACCCGGCGCAGCGGCGGGTCTTCCTCTTCTTCGCAGCCGCTGCGCTCCTGACGCTGTGGTGGTTGTGGCACCGGCGGGCGGCCCTGCGCCGCCGGCACCTCGACCTCACCGACCGCCGCCTCGCCGGGTGCATCGCCGCGTTCGTGCTCTACCCCCTCACAGTGCTGGTGCACGAGTGGGGGCACGTCCTGGCCGTGCGGGCCACCGGCGGCGAGGTGGTCGAGATCCAGTGGAGCCTGATCGAAGGGGCGGTGCTGTCGCGCGGGCCGGACAGCGCGGCGGCGTCGTGGTTCGTGGCCGCCGCCGGTCCCGCGGCCGGCGCACTGGCCGCCCTCGTCCTCGGCACGATCGCGTGGCGGGGCGAGCGGCTCCCCATGCTGGTGCGCCTCGCCTGCATGCTGGCGGCCGCCATCGCCGGCGTGCACAACCTGGTGCTCTACCCGCTGCTGGCCGCCGACGGGGCCGGCGACTTCGCCGTCGTGTACGGCGAGCCCTCCCCCATGGCCCTGCGGGCCGCCGGTGTCGCCGTGCACGTCGCCGCGCTGGTCCACCTGTGCCGCGGCGGCCGAGCGCACTTCGACGCCCTGTTGCGGCGGGCGGGTTGACCGGCCTGCGCCGTCCTCTCAGCAGGCGGCGCGGACCCAGGGGTAGGGGTTGACCGACGCGCCACCGCCGGGCTTGACCTCGAAGTGCAGGTGCGGCGCGCCGGCCGACGCGTTCCCCGTGCTGCCCACGTAGCCGATCACCTCGCCGGCCGACACCCGGCGGCCGGAGGCGCCCTCGTAGCCGTCCATGTGGGTGCCGAAGTAGGTGTTGCCGTCGTCGCCGTACACGAAGAAGGACAGGCCGCCGAGGCTGACGCTGCGCAGCTGCACCGTGCCGCTCACCGGCGCGACCACCGGGGTGCCGCGCGCCGCCATCATGTCGACGCCCTGGTGGCGCCGGCCCCCGGAGCGCCCCGCGCCCCAGCTGTCGACGAAGGCGACCGCGCCCCGCACGGGACAGACGATCGAGGCCGCCCGACCGCCGCCGGAGCTCCCGCTCGAGCCGCCCGAGCCGCCTGACGAGGGGCGGGCCGTGGTGGGCGGGCTGGTGGCCGGCGTGGTGGTCGCAGGGTTGCCGCCTGACCTACCGCCGCCCTGCCGGGCCGCCGCGTCGCGGGCGGCCTGCTCCTGGCGGGCCCGGGCTGCGGCCTGCGCGGCGGCCTGCTCCGCGGCGCGCCGGGCGGCCTCCTCAGCGGCCCGGCGGCGGGCCTCCTCCTCGCGCCGGCGCCGCAGCTCCGCCTGGCGCTCGGCCTCGACCTGCCGGAGCCTCGTGAGCTCGGCCTGCAGGGAGCGGTTGGCCTCCTCGGCGGCCTCGACCGCCGCCCGCTGCTCCTCGCGGCGCTGGCGCAGGGAGGCATCCGCCCGGGCCAGGTCCTGGTTGACCGCCCGGTACTGGTCGATGGCGTCGGTGCGGCCGAGGACCACGAAGCGGGCCAGCGTCTCGGCCCGCACGGTGGCGCCCAGGTCGCCGCCCACCGGCAGGATCCGGGCCGCGGCGTCGGAGCGGACGTAGCCCCGCACGGCCAGCTGGCGCACCTGGACGGCCAGGTCGTCGAGGCGCCGCTGGGACTCCGTCCGGCTGGCCTCGATGGCCGCGATCTCGGTCTCCAGCGCGTCGAGGCGGCCGGTGGCCTCCTCGTAGGCGGCCGCGGCCTCGTTGGCCTTGGCCTGGGCGGCGGCGATGGCCCGGGCCGCCCGGGCCGCTTCGGGGTCGTCCTGCGCGGCCACCGCCGAGGTGCCGGCCAGGCCGAGCAGGGTCGCGAGGACCACGAGGAGGGAGAGCCGGCGCACGACGGGGTGCGATGGTACCGGTGTTGCGATCGTGTGACCGAGCGGCGACGGACGCTCGGGCACCGCGAGCCCCCATCGAGCGTGGGTCTCCGGCCCGCCACGGCCTACCGTGAGGCGCCGTGACGCCGCCCACCGCCGACGACCGCGCCCCCTCGTCCCCGCCCCGGGCGGTGCTGGCCCTCCGCGGGGTCGGCGTCCGCTACGACGGCCGGGCGGTGCTGCGCGACGTGGACTGGGAGGTGTGGCCCGGCCAGCGGTGGGTGGTGCTCGGGCGCAACGGGTCCGGCAAGAGCACCCTCGTGCGCATCGCCTCCGGCTACCAGCACCCCTCCACCGGCGAGGCCTTCGTGCTCGGCGAGCAGCTAGGGCGCACCGACGTCCGCCGCCTCCGGCCCCGCATCGGCCTGGCCAGCGCGTCCCTGTCGCACCAGCTGCGCCCGCACCTCTCCGCCGCCGACGTGGTGATGACCGCCCGCTTCGGCGCGCTGGAGCCGTGGTGGCACACCTACGACGACGACGACCGCCGCCGGGCCCGCACGCTGCTCGGCCGCGTGGGGTGCGCACCCTTCGCCGAGCGGGCCTACGGCTCGCTGTCGTCGGGCGAGCGCCAGCGGGTGCTGTTGGCCCGCACGCTCATGACCGACCCCGAGCTGCTCCTGCTCGACGAGCCGACCGCGGGGCTCGACCTGCGGGGCCGCGAGGAGCTCGTGGCCACGCTGGCCGCACTGGCCGACGACTCGTCCTTCCCGCCCAGCATCCTCGTGACCCACCACGTCGACGAGATCCCGCCGGGCACCACCCACGCCCTGCTGCTGGGCGAGGGCGAGGTGCTCGCCGCCGGACCCATCGACGCGGCGCTCACGGCGCCGACCCTCTCGGCCTGCTTCGGGCTGGAGCTGGTGCTCGAGCGCCACGACGACCGCTGGACGGCGCGCGCGACGCGGCCCGCCGCGGCGGCGCTGGTGGGCGAGGGCCTCAGCGGGCCGGGTCGGGGCTGACCAGCGCCAGCAGGCGCGGGGTGCTGCGCCGGATCTCGTCCTGCAGCATCCGGTCGAGGACCGGCGCCCACAGCGACCCGCCGTAGTGCAGGTGCACGTCGAGCCGCGAGCGATGGTCGTCGAGGGGCTCGACCTCCACCTCCAGCACCCACGCCGAGTGCGACCGCCCGTCGTGCTCGGCCCGCTCGAAGCGCGCCGAGCGCCCCGCCTCCCACGCCGTGCGGACCATGCGCAGCCGCTTCGAGCGGGTGAGCGGGCCCAGGCGGCCGCGCAGCTCCACCGCCCAGGCCGGTCCGGCGTCGTCGGGGTGGGCCGGGACCCGGTCGGCCCTCCGCACCATCTCGAGCCAGCCCGGGTAGGCGCTCAGGTCGTCGACGAAGCCGAAGAGCGTGCCGGCCGGGCAGGGCGCGTCGAGCTGCACGGAGGTGTCCACCCCTGCATTGTGGCCACGGCGGCGGCCCGCGCGGCAGCCGGCGGCCGGGTTCGACCGGCCCGGCGGACGGGTAGGCGCGCCCGCGTGACCGTGCCCGACACCCCGGCCACGGGGGCGGACGACGCCGCCATGGCCCACGAGTACCTCGTCGGCGACCTCGAGGACGTCCTCACCCGCGACGCCCGCGGCCACGAGCCTGGCGTGCACGTCCAGGTGGCGGGCGGCCGGGTGGTGCTGTCCGGGACGGTGTCGAGCGCGACCCGCCGCCGGGAGATCGTCGCCGTGGCCCGGGACCACCTGGAGCGCCACGCGCCCGACCACACGCTGGTCGACGACCTGGAGGTGGTCGTGCTCGACATGCCGGTGGAGGTGGAGGACCTGTGACCGCGCGGCTGGCCGCCGTCGGCGACATCCACCTCGGCATCGACTCCCGCGGCGCGTTCCGGCCCCGGTTGGGCGACCTGCCCGAGGTGGCCGACGTGCTGCTCCTGGCCGGCGACCTGACCCGCTGCGGCACCGCCGTGGAGGCGGAGGTGGTGGCGGCGGAGGTGCAGGACCTCGGCGTGCCCGTGGTGACGGTGCTCGGCAACCACGACCACCACGCCGACGAGACCGACAAGGTCGTGGAGCGCCTCTCCGACGCCGGCGTCACCGTGCTCGAGGGGTCGTCGACCGTGCTCACCATGCCCGACGGCTCGCGGGTCGGGATCGCCGGGGCCAAGGGCTTCGGCGGCGGGTTCCAGGGCGCGTGCGCCAGCGACTTCGGCGAGCCGGAGATGAAGGCCTTCGTGGGCCACACCCGCGCCACCGCCGAACGCCTGCGCCAGACGCTCGAGGAGCTGCACGAGCTCGACGTCGACCGGCGGGTCGTGCTCCTGCACTACTCCCCGGTGGCCGGCACGCTGGCCGGCGAGCGGCTGGAGATCTACCCGTTCCTCGGCAGCTACCTCCTGGCCGAGGCCATCGACGCCGTCGGGGCCGACCTGGTGCTGCACGGCCACGCGCACGCCGGCACCGAGCGGGGCGTCACCCCCCTCGGCACCCGGGTCCGCAACGTGGCCCAGCCCGTGCTGCGCTCGCCGTTCAAGGTGTACCGCTTCGGGGCGGACGCCTGAGCGAGGGCGGCGGGCTCGGGCGCTCCCCGCCGAGGCCGCCGCGGGCTCCGTCGCGGCGCCCGTCGCCGTCCGGCGGCTCGACGTCCGCCGAGGCGCCCCGTGACTCATCGGCCCCGGGCTCGTCGAGCGGCACCGTGGGGCCGAAGCGCACCAGGCGCCACTCCCCGATCACGCCGATCACGACCGCGGTGAGCGGTACGGCCAGGAAGGCGCCGACGATGCCGCCGAGCGCCGAACCCGCCGTCAGGGCCAGCAGGATCACGACGGGGTGCAGCTTCACGGCGGGGCCCATGACGAGCGGTTGGAGGATGTCCCCGTCGAGCTGCTGCACGGCGAGGATCACCGCGGCGACCACGAGCGCGCTCCCTCCGCCCTCGGTGACGAGCGTGACCAGCACGGTGATGATCCCGGCCACGGTGGCGCCGACCACCGGGAAGAAGGCGCCGAGGAACGTGATGGCCACCAGCGGGGCGATGAGCGGCACGCCGATCACGGCCAGCATCACGCCGACGATCACCGCCTCGATGAGGCCGATCACCGCGGTGCCCCGCAGGTAGCCGCCGAGGGCCGACCAGGCCCGGGCCCCCAGTCGGGCGGCCATCGGCCGGCGCTCGACGGGGAGCTGCTCGAGCATCCACCGGCGCATGCGCTCGCCGTCCTTGAGGAAGAAGAACACCAGCACGAGCGCGATCACGGCCCCGGCCAGGAACTCGGCGGCCTGCACCGCGCCGCTGGCGAGGCGCGAGCCGCTGAGGAACTCCCGCGCCTGCTCGCGGATGCTGGCCTCGGCCCGGTCGATGCGGTCGCGCGAGAGGTTGAACGGGTCGTCGGTCAGCCACGTCCGCACGTCCTCGAGGCCCTGCTCGAGCGTGGCGTCGAGCTCGTCGAGCTCGCCGGCGACACCGACGGCCAGCAGCGCGATGACGCCGGCCAGCACGCCGATGAAGCCGAGGAAGGCGATCCAGGTGGCGAGCAGCCGAGGCACGCGCCGGCGCACCAGGAACCGCACGACCGGCATGAGGGCCACCGTCACCAGGACGGCAGCGAAGAGCGGCAGGACGACCAGCCGGAGGCGGCTCAGCGCGACCACCGCGACGAACAGCGCCGCGGCGAGCACCAGCAGCCGCCACGCCGTGCCCGCAGCCCGGTCCAGCACCTCCCAGCCGGCGGCCCGCCCGCGCACGATCGGCCGGTCCGTCACGCCGCCGGGGGTGCCCCTCGCCAGGGGTGGGCAAACGGCCGGACCACGAGCGGCGCACACCGTTTTCACCCCGGCGCGCCCGGGTAGGAGGGCGACGCGACCGACGAGCAAACGGAGTGCACGATGGCGACTCGACGCGACGGCCTGAGCCTCAGCGAGCACGAGATGCGCCAGCTGCGAAGCATCGAGATGGCGCTGCGCGGCGACCGATCGTTCGCCGCCCAGTTCGAAGGGGAGCGCGGCGCCCGGTTCCTGGCGGCCGGCGTCGCCACGTTCGTCGCCGGCCTCGTCCTGTTCGTGGCCACCTTCGCCTGGGTGCTCCTGCTGGGCTTCGCCGGCTGCCTGGCGATGGCGGCGTCGGTGCTGCTGGTGCAGCGCGGCGTGACGCTCGGCGGCTGGGCGTGGTGGCGCGATCGGGTGCGGGCGCGGCGCCGACCGGCCGCCGCCTGACCGCCTGCGCCTCAGCCGCCGTTGCGCGACGGCGTCCCGGCGACGCCGACCGGCGCAGGGCGGGTACCGGCCACCTCGGCCAGCAGCTCGGCCCAGTCGCGAGCGAAGCGGTCGATCCCGAAGCGCACCAGCGCGCTGCGGCGTGCGGCCCGTCCGAGCTCCCGCGCCTCATCGGGGTCGTCCAGGAGCTGGCGGACGCGCTGGCCGAGCCGCTGCACGTCGGTCTCCAGGTAGCCGGACACGCCGTGCTCCACCGCCGTCACCATCTCCGTGGTGGCCAGCCCGACGATCGGCATGCCCACCTGCATCGCCTCGCACACCGCCAGCCCGAGGCTCGTGTAGCGGATGGGGTTGAGGAACACCCGGTAGCGGGCCGCGAACCCGGGCAGCGCCGGGGGCGGCACCTCGCCCAGCCCGCCCACCTCGTCGGACCACATGCCGACCACGTCGAGGGGCACGTCGCCGCGGAGCCGCTCCACCACGTCGGCACCGAGCCGCCGGCCGCGCCGGCCCAGCCCGTTGACGACCACGAGGGCCCGCTCGACCTCGCCCGTGTAGCGCACGCCGTCGGGCACGACCACGCCGTGCTCGATGACGCGCGTGGGACTGCGGCCGCAGTCCCACATCAGGTCGTTGAAGTGGGTGACGTGCACCACGGTCACGTCGGGGTCGTCGACGACGTGGCGCGTGTCGGTGGGCGACTCGCGGGGCGGGTCGTGCTCCAGGAACACTCGCGGCAGCCGACGCTGGGCCGGTGACAGCAGCTCCTCCTGGTCGACCTCCCAGTGCTGGCGCGACTGGAACAGGACCACGTCGACGTCGAGGGAGGCCACCTCGTCGGCGGGCACCTCGATCATCGAGGGCGGCCACGACCACCAGCCCGCCACCCCGCCGTAGCCGGGCGGCCGGCCCGGCTTCACGGGCACGTAGAAGTCGCACGGCGCGTGCGAGAGGTACCAGAGGTAGCTGCCGTGCACGTGCCAGGTGAGCACGCGCAGGCGGCGCGACGTCGGCGCGGTGGCGGGCAACGGGCTCAGCCCTCGCTCGCGCCGTCGAGGTAGCCGTCGCCCAGCTCGCCCATGCGCGGGTCGCGTGTGAGGTGGATGGCCTGCTCCTCCGGGGACAGGTCGTCGTACTCGTCGGTGGCGGTGGCCACCGCGTCGGCCTCGAGGTCGAGGAGGCTGCCCGCATCGGGGTCGACGAGGTGGCCCACGCGGTCCTCGACGAGGTCGTCGTCGCTTCCCTCGTCGGTGTCGGCCACCTCGGGGTCGTCGAGCTCGCGACCGGCATCGACGCTGCCCGCCTGCGGATCCTGCTCTCGCCCGTCGCTCATCGCACCGCTCCTTCGGACGTCGCACCGGCCCCCGCCGGTGGTGCCGACGGTATCCGGGGCCGCGCCCGTCGACACACGGGCGGCCTGAGCATGACGGGTCGCCCGGCCGGGTACCGCGCCACCGTGCAGCAGCCCGACGAACCCCGCCGCGACGACCAGACGCTCCCCCCGCCCGACCAGGACAGCCCCGGCTCCGGCTTGGTGCGCGACGACGGGAAGGCCTCGCCCGAAGGCGAGGAGATCGACGCCGACGTGCCCGACATCCCCGAACCCAACGAACCCGCCTGAGGCAGCGGAGCTCGCCCGCAGGAGCAACCTGAGCGAAGCCCAGGGATGGGCGGTGCCGGGCTCGGCGGCCAGGATGGCCGCCTCCCGCCGCCGCACCACTCGCCGGCAGGAGCAACCTGAGCGAAGCCCAGGGATGGGCGGAGCGAAGCATGTCACGGCCAGGACGGTTCGGCCGAGGACGTGACGACGAGCTCGCGCAGCTCGCAGCCCGGCGGCTGGCGCAGGGCGGCGAGCACCGCGGCGGCCACCTGCTCGGGCGGCAGCAGCGGCGCGTCGGGCCCGGGCTTGTACTGCTCGTCGCGGCCGTCGAAGAAGTGCGTGGCCATGCCGCCGGGCACGAGCAACGTGACGCCGACTCGGCCCTGCAGCTCGGCCGTGAGCGCCCGGGTGAAGCCCACGACGCCGAACTTGCTGGCGCAGTAGGCGGTCGCGGCGGGCAGGGCCCGGAACCCCAGCGTGGAGGCCACCGTCACCACCCGGCCGCCCGAGTCGGTCAGCGCGGGCAGCGCCGCGCGCACGACAGCGGCGGTGCCGAGCAGGTTCACCATCACGACCCGGTCCCACGCCT
>Ga0182742_1002203_pt1 | contig 22207 bp, 19 predicted proteins | sample eDN5th37CBELigMG_FD_128880 | JGI IMG/M metagenome (GOLD analysis project Ga0182742, IMG submission 128880) | Enriched Miracle-Growth compost microbial communities from Emeryville, California, USA - eDNA 5th pass 37_C BE-Lig MG (version 2)... ... | reverse complement strand
GAAGGGATGACCGCTTCGACGCCTTGCTCGGCCAGCCATCGGCGGAGGCTGTCGGCATCATAGGCCGTGTCGGCGATCAGGCGCCGAGGCGCCTCCATGGCCCCGAGTAGGCGCGGCGCCATGGCGATATCAGCGATGTTGCCCGGGGTCAGCGCAAGGACGAGCGGTCGGCCGCGATCATCGGCCAGGAGATGGATTGTCGAGGTGCGACCACCACGCGAGCGCTCGACCGCTTGCGTCCACTCCTTCCTTTGCCGCCCGCCGCGCAGCGATGCGCCTTCACATGGGTGCTTCTCTATCCCCGGCCCTCCTCTGCCCAAACCCAATGCAGAAGGAGAAAATGCCAGCAAACCCAAGCAACTGTACGGGTTCCCTGCCTAGCCTGCTGGCCGGTGCGCAGCGTTATCGGGAGATTCATCCCCAGACTTACTCACGCGAATGTGGGCAACCGCTGCCGCAAGAAAATCCCCGGGAACCGGACAAGACGGGGGCGGCATGCTCTGCCAAGCTTGCCATGCTAATCCGGCGCCCTGCACACTGAACCTGCCAGGACGCAACAAGAATGATCCGTGCGCCAGGGACATGCACGTCGGTCGTGTCCCAGCGGAGGAGGCATCAGATTATGCGGCGACGTACCTTGATGAAGGTAGCGGGCACCGGGCTGACCACTGCACTGGCAAGCCCTGCCCTGGTGCGGGCGGCAGCGGCCTCGACCCTGCGCTTCACCCCGCAGCAGGATCTGGTGACGCTCGATCCGGTCACCACCACGGCCTATATCAGCCGCAATCACGGCTACATGGTGTTCGACACACTCTACGGCATGGATGGGTCCTACCAAGCCACGCCGCAGATGGTGGACGGGCACCGTATCGAGGATGACGGCAGGCGCTGGGATCTGACGCTGCGCGAGGGCCTGCTGTGGCATGATGGCGAGAAGGTGCTGGCGCGCGATTGCGTGGCGAGCATTCGCCGCTGGGCGAGGCGCGACCCGTTCGGCGCCACCCTGCTCGACGCAACCGACGAACTCTCCGCGCCGGATGACCGCACCATCCGCTTCCGCCTGAAGCATCCCTTCCCGCTGCTGCCCATCGCGCTCGGCAAGGCCTCGGTGCCGGTCTGCGCCATGATGCCGGAGCGGCTGGCCAATACCGACCCGTACCAGCAGGTGCCGGAGTTGATCGGCAGCGGCCCCTTCCGCTTCAAGGCGGATGAACGTGTGCCAGGTTCGCTGAACGTCTACACGAAATTTGAGAAGTACGTGCCACGCAAGGATGGCCCGCTCTCCTGGACCTCTGGGCCGAAAGTGGTGCATTTCGAGCGCGTCGAGTGGCGCAGCATGCCGGACCCGTCCACCGCCACCTCCGCCCTCATCGCCGGTGAGCAGGACTGGCAGGAATACGCCTATCACGACCAGCTTTCCCTGTTGCGGCGCGCGCGGAATGTACATGTGCGGGTCCTGGACCCCACCGGCTTCGTCGCCATGGTACGGATGAACCACCTGCAGCCGCCATTCAACAACCGTGCGGTCCGCCAGGCATTGTGGAGCGCGCTCGACCAGACCGCCTGCATGCAGGCGGTGGTAGGCCCGGGGGAAACAAGCCTCTATCACGTACCGCTCGGCTTCTTCGCTCCGGGCACGCCGATGGCGTCCGAGGCGGGACTGGAACCGCTGACTGGCCCGCGCGACATCGCGCGGGCACGTGCCGCGCTGCGTGAGGCGGGGTACGGCGGTGAGCCGGTGGTGCTGATGGTGCCCTCCAACTCCACAGTGCTGATGGCGCTCGGCGCGGTGTTCGAAGACATGCTGAAGCGCCTCGGCATGCCGGTGGAGGTCTATGCCGTCGAGTTCAACGCCATGCTGCAGCGGCGCAACCGTAAGGGGCCGGTTTCCGAAGGCGGCTGGAGCCTCTTCGTCACCAACTGGTCCGGCTCGGACTGGCTGAATCCGGCTGGGCACATCGCGCTGCGCGGCAATGGCGAGGCCGGCTATGCTGGCTGGGCCACCATGCCGCGCATTGAGGAATTGCGCGATGCCTGGTTCCGTGCCCCCGATCTGGCAGCACAGCAGGCGATCTGCCGCGACATCCAGCTCGAGGCCATGCGGGAGGTGCCCTATTATCCGCTTGGCCAGTACCTGCAGCCGACGGCGTATCGCTCCTCCATCACCGGTGTGCTAGACGGCTTCGCGACCTTCTGGAACATCCGACGCGTCTAGGAAAATTCGGGCCATGCAGAGCAACGATGTCGTCCGCGCCACTGCGCTCGACTGGATCGCCGCCAACCAGGACCGCCTCTCCGCCTTCAATGCACGGATCTGGTCCCATGCCGAGCCGGCTTGGCGCGAGTACCGCTCCGCCCGGGACTATGTGGAGCTGCTGCGCGCCGAGGGCTTCACGGTGGAGGAAGGCTCGGGCGGCATGCCCACCGCCTTCGTCGCCGTCTGGGGCCAGGGCCGGCCAGTCCTGGCGAGCTTTTCGGAATACGATGCGGTCCCCGGCAATTCACAGCAGGTGGTACCTTACCGGGCACCGCGGGAGGGGCTGCATCCCTATGCCGCGGGGCACACGGATCCGCATTCCGTCCTCGGCACCGCGGCGCTTGCCGCCATTCTGGGGACGAAGGCGGCGATGCAGGCACATGGCATCCCCGGCACGCTGAAGCTGTTTGGCGAGCCAGCGGAGAAGGTGTGCGGATCGAAGCCCATCCACGCCGCCAAGGGCTACTATGACGGCCTCGATGCCGTCGTGGTCTGGCATCCCTGGCCATCCAACACCGTGACGGGCGAGACGCATTTCGGCGCCTATTGGAGCGCCGTCATCACCTTCGAGGCCGACGCGCCGGAGCAGTGGATCGACCCCTCGCTAATGCCGATTGAGGGCGCGCACGCCCAGGCTCGCTGTCCCGGCGCGCTGGATGCGCTTTGCCTGATGTACACCATCACAAAATACACCAAGGAGGCGATGTTCCCCCATGCCGGCTCCTGGACGTTGAACGAGTTCGTGCTGGGCGATGGCGGCGCGACCTCGGACAACCTCACGCCGCGCTTTTCGCAGATCCAGTATTCCTGGCGCTCCTTCTCACTGGGCATCCAGGAGCAGATCTGGCGGGTGCTGGCGAACAATGCCCGACACGCCGCGGCCAGCACTGGCTGCAAGGCCTATGTGCGCTGGGTGACCAAGACGCGGGTTGGCCTGCCGAACACGGTGCTGACCGAGCTGACCTGGAAGAACCTGCAGGCGGTCGGTGCCCCAGTCTATTCCGAAGAGGCGCTGGAGTTCGGCCGGCAGATCCAGCGCAATCTCGGCCTGGAGCCCATGCCGGATCCCTTCATTGCCAGCGTGACACGGCTCACGCCGCCGGAGGAGAACGAGGCGAAGCTGCGCGCCAGCTTGCCCTCCTGGCAGAAGCATCTCAGCGCGGACGACTATGTGGAATACTGCTGGCACGCGCCCACGGTGCGGCTGCTCGCGGCCCGGCCGCGGCTACGTCCGCCCTCGGCGGGCTATGCCTATCCGAACTGGGCCTACAACGCGCTGGGCGGGCTGCCGGCGGCGGTGGATCCCGGGATGTTCGTTGCGGCAAAGACTATGGCGCTGACGCTGGTGGACCTGGCCACACAACCGGAGGTGCTGGCGGCCGCCCAGGCGGAATTCCGCGAGCGCACCGGCGGCGGTGTGGGTGGCTCGCGCTGGGTCGGGCCGTTGCTGCCGCGCGATTTCAAGCCGCCGGTCGATCTGCGCTGGCCGGAGTACGTCACCACCGCGCGGGGCGAGGAGTGGTGCATCCCCACGCCCCATGCCGGCATCGGCGCGGGGGAGGAGCTCTGAAGGGTTGCGGTCAGGGTGGCGCCATGGCCCAATCCGGCGCGGCAATCAGCCCGAGCAGCCTTGCCAGCGCGCTGGAGGGCGCGAGTCGGGCCGAGGCGGTGCGGCTGGCTGGCATGGAGCGGCAAGCCCTGCGCGACCGGCCGAAGCCGGGTCGCCAGCCGGCGCTGACCGAGGCCGGGCAGGCGATGCTGCTGGCTGCCCTCTTCCGCGGCCCCGATCCGGCACGGGACGGCGGCATGGACTGGACCCTGCCGGCGCTGTGCGGCTGGCTCGAGGGGCGGTTCGGCAAGTGGCTGCACCCGGCCAGCCTGTCGCGCGTCATCCGCCGGCTCGAGCTGGCGCGGCGGAAGACCCGGCCGCTGCATCCCAAGGCCGATGAGCGGGCCAAGGCCGCCTACGCCAAAGGGGGCTGTTGCGCGCCGTAGAGGCCGCAGTGGCGGCTCACCCGGACAGGCGGATCGGCGCTGGAGAACACCGCCGTCTTCCACCTCCGCCAGGCTTGGGCCGAGATCGGGCCACCCCAATTCAAGGTGCTGGCGGGGTTCACCAACAGCCTGTGGAACGAGGGTTTGTTCGAGACCATCATCGGTGCCACCAACCTGAACCAGTCCTTCGTGTGGCAGGTGCAGTTCCGCGTCACGGGATGGCTCGCGCCGGGGTTAACCGGCCAGCTCTCGATCGAGGCGTCGGATACGAATCACGTCTCCGCCGACAGTGTCTTTACCCCGACCTCGCGACTGCAGGGTGGGGCAAGCCCCACCTTCAATCGTATGCCCGATGTTCTGGGGCGCCTGACCTAGCGGGAGGCCGGCTGGGGGTTGGGCCTGCGCGGCTTGGTGCGCGGCCCGCAGATCAACACTGGCGGCACCAATGCCGGCGTGCCGTCGCAGGGCGTGGACGCCACGAGTTGGGGCTTCGCCGGCCATGTGTGCATGCCCATGCGCATCCTCTCCGACCGCTTCGGCCCGGACGAGCTGGTCGGCGCCGCCTATTACGGGGAGGGCATCAGCCACTACTTCTTCGGCAGCAGCGGCGGCATCGGCGCTGTGAGCAATCTCGGGCTACCCGGCGTACAGGCCGGCCTGGCTCTGCGTCCCATCCCGACTTGGGGCGCGACGGTCGCCCCCTTCGCTTTCCTTGGCCCGGACCACACGACCCGCAGCATCGCGGCGTGCCGCCACTCGCAGGCGCTGATGCTGTTCCGCCGCATCCTGCTGACCTCCGCCTCCATTCCCGACGCCTTCCCGCCTGTGCTGATGGACATGGGATACGAGGGCCGCATGCATCAGAAGATGCATGCGGACGGCAGCGCGGCAACACAGGTGTTCTTCTATCCCTCTGCGCTGGATGCGCGTGGCCTGGCGATGCCGAGCGCCGTGCCATGCTCGCGACCATCTGGAGCGTCCGCAACGGCTGGGTGGATGTGGAGGGTGCAGATGCAAAAATCACGGGCTGGCCACGATCGCCATGCTCCTCCATTTCAACGGGGGCCGCGACATCAGCCGCATCTACCTCACCGCGCAGCGGAACAGGCTGGACTTCTGCCTGAGCTATATCGCCTCGAATTTCGTCGCCGTGCGGAACGAGCCCTTCGAGCTGGCCTGTATGCGGGCGCTGTCTGACTATGGCATGCATAAGGTGCTCGCGGACAGGGCTTGGGCGGCGTCCCCGCAAACCGCCGGACTCTGTCGGCGACCGCGGATCATCCGGCAAGCCGCTAGGTTGCCGCCGCCGTCAGGCAGGTCGTATCGGCGGTTCGCTCCGGCGGACAGGGTTCGGGCGCCGGCTGGCGCTTGGACCCGCATTGGCGTGGAGCTGCCGGGGCTTGGGACGCGACGCATAGCGCCGGCATCCAGCGCCCATGCGGTCCCGGGGCAGGCTGCCTAGTATCGCTCCTGCCGGAGAGCGAGGCAGCGCATGGCATGGTCACCGCAGCCTGCTGTGCGCTGGCTGCGCGGATCGTGGCCTGCCGGCCAGTCCGCGCCACGACCGCTGGAGAAACGCAGTGCCGGAAAGCACCCGCGCGGCCAACCATCCTGCTCAGGCGACGGCCGCTCCGTACCGCGGGCAACTCGGCCCATGGAGGTGGTCCCATGTCCAGGCTCGATGATGTCCTCGCGCACATAGACGCCAACCTGGAACCGGCGCTGGAGCGGCTCTTCGCGCTGCTGCGCATCCGATCCATCTCCACCGACCCGGCCTATGCGAAGGATTGCCGCGCCTGCTCGGAGTGGCACGCGAAGGACCTCGCCGCAATCGGATTCGACGCCACGGTGCGCGACACGCCGGGCCACCCGATGGTGGTGGCGCATGATCGCAGCGCGCAGGGCCCATCGGCCTTGTTCTATGGCCATTACGATGTGCAGCCGGTGGACCCGATCGAGCTCTGGGACCACGATCCCTTCGAGCCGATTTTCGCCACGCTTCCCGACGGGACACGCATCATCAAGGGCCGCGGCGCATCCGACGACAAGGGCCAAGTCATGGTCTTCGTCGAAGCCTGCCGCGCCTGGAAGGCGGTGACCGGTTCCCTGCCCATCCCCCTCACCATCCTGCTCGAAGGCGAGGAGGAGTCGGGCGGCGTCAACCTGCCGCCCTTCCTGCAGCGGAACGCGGCGGAGCTGAAGGCCGATATCGGCCTGATCTGCGACACCAACATGTGGGACGCGCACACGCCGGCCATCCAGACCATGCTGCGCGGTCTGTGCGGCGAGGAGGTGTTCATCCATGCCGCGAACCGCGACCTGCATTCGGGATTCTATGGCTCGGCGGCCGCGAACCCGAACCGGGTGCTGGCGCGCATCCTGGCCGACCTGCATGACGAGAACGGCCGTGTCACGCTGAAGGGCTTCTATGACGGCGTGCCCGAATTGCCCGAGTCCCTGAAGAAGGACTGGGAATCGCTCAATTTCGACGCCAAGGCCTTCCTGGGCGCGGTCGGGCTCTCCGTGCCGGCCGGCGAGAAGGGCCGCAGCGTGCTGGAGATGATCTGGTCCCGCCCGACCGCTGAGATCAACGGCATGGGCGGTGGCTACCAGGGAGAGGGCTTCAAGACCGTCATCCCCGCCGTCGCCTCAGCCAAGGTTTCCTTCCGTCTGGTCTTCGACCAGGACCCGCACAAGGTTCGCGCCGCCTTCCGCGAGCACGTCATGGCGCGCCTGCCGGCCGATTGCCGAGCGGAATTCGGGGAGCACGGCTCCGGCAGCGCGATCCGCTTTCCGGTGGACGACCCGGCCTTCGGCAAGGCCCGCCAGGCGCTAACCGAGGAGTGGGGCAAGCCCGCGGTCTTCATCGGCGGTGGCGGCTCCATTCCGGTCACCGCGGAACTCAAGAAAGCGCTCGGGATGGATGTGATCCTGGCCGGCTTCGCGCTGGAGGACGACCGGATCCACAGCCCGAACGAGAAATACAACGTGACGAGCTTCCACAAGGGCATGCGCTCCTGGGCGCGCATCCTGGATGCACTGGCGCGATAGGGCAGACGGCGTAGCGGCCCGCCTTGGGTCCGGAGGCAGGTGCGATGGATACGGGGCGAGTGGCGGCATCTGCCGCGCTGCCGGCGACGCTGATGCAGCGAATGCTGGACGCGGTCGAGCGGGTGGGGAACCGGGTGCCGCACCCGGTCATGATCTTCGTCTACCTCCTCCTCGGCGTCGTGGTGCTGTCCCATCTGTTCCATGTCTTCGGCCTGGGCGTCACCTACCAGGTGATTGACCTGGAGACCGACGAGCTGGTGACGCAGACGGCGCTCGCGCGCAGCCTGCTGACGCTGGATGGCGTCCGGTTCATGTTCACCGGCGTCGTCGCCAACTTCATGTCCTTCAATGCGGTTGGCGTTATCATCGTCGCCATGCTCGGGGTCGGCATCGCCGAGGAGTCCGGGCTGGTGAAGGCGCTGATCAAGAAGCTGGTGGCGGCGGCACCCCGCGGGGCACTGACCTACATCCTCGTCTTCGTCGGCATCATCTCCTCCATTGCCGCCGATGCCGGCTATCTGGTGCTGATCCCGCTAGCCGCGGCCGCCTATATCAGCGTCGGCCGCCACCCGCTTGCCGGCCTCGCGCTCGGCTTCTCCTCGGTCGCTGCCGCCTTCCTGGTGAACATCAAGATCGTGCCGACGGATGCGATCCTGACCGAGATCGCCAACGACGCGATCCATCTGCTCGATCCGGGCCGCTCCATCGATCTCACGGCCAATCTCTGGTTCTCGATCGGCTCGGTCGCCATGCTGGTGCTGGTGATCGGACTGATCAACGACCGCGTGGTGGAGCCACGGCTGGGCCATTACGAGGGCGAGCGGCCCGACGCTGCGGAAGGCACGTTGAGCGAGGCGGAGTCTCGCGGCCTGCGATACGCGCTCTATGGCATGCTGGCGGTGCTCGCCTTCATCCTGCTGCTGACGCTGCCGCCCGGAGCCCCGCTGCGCAACCCGGAGACCGGGGCGATCATCGGCGCCTCGCCCTTCATGAACAGCCTGATCGTCTCCATCGCGCTGATCTTCGGCGTGGCCGGTGCCGCCTTCGGCATCGGAGCGGGAACGCTGAAGGGTGCCAACGGAATCATCGGCGCAATGCAGAAGGCGGTCGGCAGCCTCGCCGGACTAATCCTGCTGCTCTTCGTCATCTCGCAGTTCCTGGCCTTCTTCAACTACAGCAACATGGCGACGCTGGCTGCCGTCGGCTTGGCCGGCATCCTGCAGGACGCCAACCTGCCTGCCATCTGGTTGCTGGTCGGGTTCATCATCGTGACTTTCGTCATCGACCTGATCATCACGGGCGCCGTAGCCAAATGGGCGCTCTTCGCGCCGATTTTCATCCCGCTGCTGATGAAGCTGAGCGTGGACCCGGAGGTGGTGCTGGCCGCCTACCGGGTCGGGGACAGCCCGGTCAATGCCATTACACCGCTGAACGCCTATTTCGCGCTGATCGTCACCTTCGCGCAGCGTTACCAGAAGAATGCCGGTGTCGGCACGGTCATCGCGCTGATGCTGCCGCATGTGGCGACCCTGTGCGTGGTCTGGACGCTGCTCTTCGTGGCCTGGTACCTGGCCGGCCTGCCCTGGGGCCTGTGAGGGCACGGCGCGCCATGGCGCCCGAAGGACGCCGCGCTCGGGCCAGGGTGGGCCCGGCCGCAGTGCAAAGGCCGAAGCCTCAACCGTCGTGCCGGGGGGCTTGCGCGATGAACGGTAACGCGCGGCCGCCGTGCCGCCCCAGCCGGGGGCCGGCGCGGTGATCATCGACGGCTTCCTGACCGCCAGCCTGCTCTCGGCCTGGCTGTTCGGCTATTCCGCCCTCATCAGTATCATCAACCCGCCAGCCGGCGCGCTGGTCTTTCACAGCATGACGCAGTGGCTGACGGTACAGGAACGAAGCCGGCTCGCCCGCACCATCGCGCTCAACAGATTCGCTGTGCTGGTTGTGTCGCTCTTCCTCGGCTCCCGCGTCCTTGGCTTCTTTGGAATCTCGCTCGAAGCGCTACGAATCGCTGGCGGCTTGGCCGTCGCGGTCTCGGGCTGGCGCATGCTGTCGGAGGATCCGGACGCAACGCAGCGGCAGGGGGAACGTGCGCCTGCGGCACTCGATACCGCGCCGGTGGAGCGCATGGCCTTCTTCCCCCTCACCCTGCCTTTGACCACCGGACCCGGGTCCATTGCCGCCTCGATCGCGCTGGGGGCTGAGCGGCGCGGCGCCGGCCCCGGCCACCTAGTGGTGAGCGGAATCGTCTCCCTCCTCGTTGCGGCCTCGGTCGCGGCCACGGTTTGGTTCGCCTACGCCCATGCCGCCGCACTGGTCCGGAGGCTTGGGCCGCAGGGCACGCTCGTCGCATCGAAGCTCGCCGCCTTCCTGCTGTTGTGCATCGGCGCGCAGATCATGCTCACTGGCGCGACCGATACGTTGCAGGCCGTCCTTACAGCGTACCCCTGATACACGCCGAAGCCTCCACCGCGGCCCATGCGGGCCGGAGGGCCACGTCATGAACGCCGATCTCCTGCTTGTCCTCCTTCTGCTCGCCGTCGCCATCGCCATGTTCGTCCTGAATCGCCCACGGATGGATGCGGTGGGGCTGATCATGATCGTTCTGCTGCCCCTCACCGGCGTCATTACGGTAAACGAGGCACTGGCCGGCTTTGCCGACGCCAGCATCGTGCTGATCGCTGCGCTCTTCGTCATCGGGGAGGGGCTGGTCCGTACCGGCGTCGCCCGTCGCATGGGCGACTGGCTGGGCCGTACAGCCGGTGGCAACGAGGCGAGGGCGCTGGTAATGCTGATGCTGGTCAGCGCGATCCTGGGCGCCTTCATGAGCAGCACGGCGGTGGTCGCCATCTTCATTCCCATCGTGCTGCGGCTCTGCCAGGGCGCCGGCACGTCGCCGCGCACGCTGATGATGCCGCTCTCGGTCGCGGCACTGGTCAGCGGCATGCTGACGCTGATCGCCACTGCACCAAACCTGATGGTGAATGCCGAGCTGGCACGGCAGGGCCTGGAAGGGTTCGGCTTCTTCGGCATCACGCCCTTCGGGCTCCCACTCCTCGCCCTGGCCATCCCCTACATGCTGTTCGCGCGCCGGTACCTGGCCGCTGCCCCCACCTCCGGCATCGCCCGGCCCGAGCCGCACCGTGCCAGGCTGCGGGACTGGGTTGAGCTCTACGCCCTGCCGAACCGCGAGGCCCGTCTACGGGTGGGCGAGGCCTCACCGATCGCCGGCCGCCGCTTGGGCGAGTTGCAGCTGCGTGCCAAGGGGCTGAACATCCTGGCGATTGAGCGGGCGCGGCGCCTCGGTATGGACCTGATCCCACCCGCCTCGCAGGTCGTGCTGCAGCCCGGCGACGTGTTGCTGGCTGACCTGCAGGCGCGAGAGGTGGATCAGGCAGAGCTTTTCGGCCGGAATGGGCTGGAGGTGCTGCCGCTTGGCGAGGCGAGCCGCTACTTCATCGACCGTGCCCAGGAGGTGGGGATGGTGGAGGCGCTGGTCCCCGCCGAATCCCCGTTGGTAGGCCAGACCATCCTGCAGGCGCGGCTGCGATCGGAATACGGGCTGACCGCCATCGGACTCCGGCACGGGCGGAAGCCGGCCGGCCCGCACCTGCTCGACCAGAAGCTGGCGGTCGGTGACACACTTCTGCTCTTCGGCTTCTGGTCGGACCTGCAGAAGCTGCAGCGTGACAGTGCCGATCTCGTTCTGTTGAACCTGCCAGCCGAGTTCGACGAGGTGCTGCCTGCGCCGGGCCGCGCGATGGAAGCGGTGCTCTGCCTCGTCATCACGGTCGGACTGATGGTCAGTGGCGTGGTGGCCAATGTCCATGCGGCTCTGATCGGATGCCTGTTGCTGGGTCTGTTCCGCTGCGTCGACCTTCCCAGCGCCTACCGGGCCATCAGTTGGAAGACACTTGTGCTGATCGTCGGCATGCTGCCGTTCTCGATCGCGCTGCAGCGAACGGGCGGGGTTGACCTGGCGGCAAATGCGTTGCTGACGGCCGCCGGGGGTCACTCGCCCCGCGTCGTGCTTGCGGTTCTGTTCGCCATCACCGCGCTGCTAGGGCTGTTCATCTCGAACACCGCGACGGCGGTGCTGATGGCGCCTGTGGCGCTGGCTGTCGCCGGCGACCTCGGCGTCTCGCCCTATCCTTTCGCCATGGTCGTGGCGCTCGCCGCCTCGTCCGCCTTCATGACGCCGGTCTCCTCACCGGTAAACACCTTGGTCGTGGCGCCGGGCAACTATGCCTTCGGCGACTTCGTGAAAGTCGGCGTGCCCTTCACGCTGGTGGCCATGGTGGTCAGCGTGCTGCTGGTACCCTGGCTCCTGCCATTGCGCTGAGCAGAGGCGCGGAGGCGGATGGACCGGCATCGGATCATGCACACGGCCGGTCATGCCCTGAGCAGTGACCGGATGTTCCGTTTTCTCAGTCCCTCGCGCGGCATGGCGGCCATTGTGGCCCATGCGGCGCTGCAGCCGAGACGGCGTGTCGCAATGCGGATCCGGTCGTGCGCGACAGGATGCAACATCGCTTTGGGACGCGCAGCGGGAAGCAGGGATGCCCGGCTCATCCTTTCGCATCCTCCGACCGCTAGAGTCGGCTCCGCCGGGTCGGTGCACTGCCCTATCCGGTGGCCGGATACGGGACGCCCTGGCAACCTGCAGGAGGAGAATCCCGATGCCGCTTCGCCTTTCGACGACATCCTGGCCGGTTCTGGCCAGCCTTGCGCTCGCCTCGCTCGCCGTGCCGGCCATGGCGCAGTCCAGCATGGGCTCGCGCGAGTACCAGATGGCCGAGCTGAACGAGCTTCCGGCCTCTGTCCGCGAGGAAGTGCTGCGCCGTGCGACCGACGGTAACACGCCGCGCGGGGTTCTCGAGGTGATGCTGCTGAACGCGATGCAGGAGCGTTTCCCGGCCAGCCGAATCGTCGCCCTCGACATGGGCCGCGGCGTCGCCGTGGTCCAGACGCCAGAGAAGCAACTGAAGGCGCTGACCTTCAACAAGCAGCAGGGTCTGCGGGTCGTGGGTGAGGTCGCCATGCAGTAGCGGGCGATGCCGGCCGGCGCCGCGCGCCCACGGGCCAGGGCGTTGGCCGGCAAAGCGACGGAAGAGGAGCCGCCGTGCATGCACAGGCTGTTGCACCTCGAGGAAGCGATCGGCCCCGGTGCCGTCTCCACCGGCCATCTCCCCGGCCCGGACGCCATCGCTGACCTCGTCCGTGCGGCGTGGGAACGCTACCGACCCGTCACCGAAGGCAAGGTTGCGGACTACATCCCAGCCCTTGCCAAAGCCTTGCCGGACTGGTTCGGCCTCTGTGTCGCCGGCGTGGACGGCGCACTGCACGCGGTGGGTGACGCCGACCACCCCTTCTCCATTCAGAGCATCTCGAAGCCCTTCGTCTTCGCCCTGGTCTGCCAGGCGCTTGGCAGCGGGCGGGCACGCAAGAGCATCGGTGTCAACGCCACCGGGCTGCCCTTCAACTCCGTTATGGCGATCGAGCTGAACGCCGACCGTACCATGAACCCCATGGTGAATGCCGGCGCCATCGCCACTACCAGCCTGGTGCCGGGTCGAACCGCAGCGGAGAAGTGGCAGTTCCTGCTGGACGGCCTGTCGCGCTTCGCCGGCCGAACACTTGCGATGGACGAGGAGGTCTATGCCTCGGAGGCCGCGACGAACCAGCGCAACCAGGGAATCGCCCGGCTGCTGCACGGCTACAGGCGAATGCATTGCGACCCGGACGAGGCGACAGACCTCTACACGCGGCAATGCGCTGTCAGCGTCACCGCCCGTGATCTGGCGGTGATGGGCGCGACCTTGGCCGACGGCGGTGTGAATCCGGTGACGAGGGAGCGCGTGCTGGATGCCGACCGTTGCAAGCGCGTGCTGGCGGTCATGGCGACGGCCGGGCTCTACGAGCAGTCCGGCGACTGGCTTTACGAGGTCGGGCTGCCGGGCAAGAGCGGCGTCGCGGGCGGCATCGTCACCATCGCACCGGGGAAGGGTGGCCTAGGCACCTTCTCGCCGCCGCTGGACGAGGCCGGCAACAGCGTACGTGGCCAGCTCGCCACGCGCTTCCTGTCGGAGCGGTTGGGCCTCAACCTCTTCGCCTCAGCGCCCGAGGCTGACTGAAAAACGAGTTTCGGGAGGATCAGAGCCGATGTCCGCCCAGGCGAGTCCGCTCTCGAGCGTGTTCCCGACAGGGTCGGCCGCGAAGCGCGAGAGTTGGTTACCGATGATTGCCATAGCCCTCGGCCAGGCCATCATGTCCTTCAACGTCGCCGCCCTGCCTGTCTCCCTCTCCGGCATGGTGGCAAGCTTCAGCGTGCCGCCGACCACGGTTGCGACCGGCATTGTCATGTACTCGCTGGCCGTCGCGGGCTTCGTCATGCTGGGCGCCAAGTTGGTACAGCGCTTTGGCTCCACCGCCGTCTTCCGCATCGTTGTGGCGGTGTTCGGCGCCGGACAGGTGTTGATGACCTTCAGCCCTACCGCGACGCTGATGCTGGTTTCGCAACTCGTCATCGGCCTCGCCGCGGCAGTGAACGTGCCGGCGTTGGTGGCACTGATCGCCAACCACTATCATGGGCAGCAGCAGGCGACCGCGATCGGCGCGCTCGGTTCGGCCCGCGCCGGCGCCGGTGTCGCCGCCTTCCTTATCGGAGGCCTGCTTGGCACCTTCGTCGGCTGGCGCCCGGTCTTTGGCCTGCTGATCGTGGTCTGCGCCATTGTCTTCCTTCTCAGCTTCCGCCTGAAGCCGGAGGCGCCGCGGCCGGAGGTGAGGATCGACCTGGTCGGGGTGGTGCTGGCGGCGGCCTCCATCATCCTCATCACCTTCGGCTTCAACAACCTGAACCGCTGGGGCCTCGGCGTCGCCCGGCCCGGCGCACCCTTCGACATCCTGGGCATGTCCCCCGCGCCACTGATGATCGTGGTCGGGATCGTCCTGCTGCAGTGCTTCGTCGCCTGGTGCCGCCGTGTGCAGGGCAGGGGCGGGACGCCGCTTCTGGACCTGCGCGTCATCACCTCCAACCAGGAGCGGGCGGCGGTGATCGCCATGTTCAGTGTCGTGGCGCTGGAGGCGATGCTGAACTTCTCCGTTCCGCTCTACATCCAGATCGTGCAGGGCCGCACACCGATCGAGACGGCAATCGCGATGCTGCCCTTCAACCTGACCGTGTTCTTCACCGCAATGCTCGTGGTCCGACTCTACCGTACCTTCACCCCACGGGTGATCGGCATGGCAGGCTTCGCCCTCTGCACGGTGGCCCTGCTCTGGCTGGCCTTCGTCGTGCGCAATGACTGGGGTGCGCTGGTGGTGATGACCGGGCTGATCCTCTTCGGCATCGGTCAAGGCGCGTTGGTGACGCTGGTCTTCAACGTGCTCGTCACCGCTGCGCCGAGGGAACTGGCGGGTGATGTGGGTTCGCTGCGTGGCACCACGCAGAACCTGGCCGCCGGTGTCGGTACGGCGGTAGCCGGCGCCCTGCTGGTCGCGCTGCTGAGTGCCAACGTGATGCGCGTTATCGCCGATAACCCGCGCCTACCGGCCGAGATCCAGTCGCAGGTGAACCTGGACAGCATCAACTTCGTCAGCAACGACCGGCTGCGCGAGGTCCTGGCCCGCACCACCGCCTCGCCGGAGCAGGTGGAGGCGGCAGTCGAGGTGAACACCGCGGCGCGGCTGCGCGCCCTCAAGATCGGCCTTCTGATCATGGCCTGCGTCTCATTGCTCACCATCCTGCCCGCCAGCCGGCTGCCGAACTACAAGCCAGAGGAGATCCCGGGCGGCGCGGCACCGCTGCCCACAGGCGGCACGCTTCCCAATGAGAGCCCCGAACTTAGTGCCGCGGCCCCGGCCGGGGGGCGCGCCTGATGGCCAAGCCGCGCATCCTTGTCCTCTCACTCGGCGGCACCATCACAATGCTACCGACCGGTGCGGGCGGCATCGCGCCGAAGCTCGGCGCCGCTGAACTTGTCGCCGCCGTTCCCACCCTTGCCGAGGTCGCGGAGGTGGAGGCGCATTCTCCCTTCCGTCTGCCGAGCCCCTCGCTCTCCCCTGCCAACCTGGTCCAGGTTGCGCAGCGGATCGAGGAGGCGTTCGCTCAGGGCTGCGACGGGGCGGTGGTGGTCCAGGGCACTGACACCATCGAGGAATCCGCCTTCATTCTCGACCTGCTCGTTGGCGCCGAGCAGCCGGTGGTGATCACCGGCGCCATGCGCGGCGGAGATGCGCCGGGGGCCGATGGGCCAGCCAACTTGCTTGCCGCCGTGCGTACGGCCGCGGCGGAGGAGGCGCACGGCCTCGGCACTCTGGTGGTGCTCAACTATGACATCCACGCGGCGCGCTTCGTGAGGAAGTCGCACACAGCACTGCCCTCGGCCTTTGCCTCGCCGCTGGTCGGGCCAATCGGCGCGGTAGTGGAGGGGCGGCCGCGCGTCTATGTCCGGCCGACCCGGCTGCCCGGCCAGCCAAGCTATGGCGGCCCGCCGCGGCCCGTCGCGCTGTTGCGATGGGCCATGGGCGAGGACGGGCGGCTGCTCGAGGCGCTGCCGAGCCACGGCTATGCGGGCGCCGTCATCGAGGGCATGGGCGCCGGCCATGTGCCGGCCGAGGTCGCGCCGCTGCTCGGCGATCTGGCGGCGCGCATACCAGTGGTGCTCGCCACCCGCTGCATGGCTGGTCCGGTCTTCAGTGGCACCTATGGCTATGCCGGCGGGGAGATCGACCTCATTGGGCGTGGGCTGATCCCGGCCGGCATCCTCTCGGGCCTCAAGGCGCGGCTGCTGCTCGGCTTCGCGCTCCGCAACGCCCACGGCCAGGCCTGCGCCGCCGCAGCTTTCGCGCCCTACCAGTGATCCGCAACTGCCAGAGGGAGAGAGAGCATGGCCGATCTTCTCGTCATCGCCTATCCGACCGAGGCCAGAGCCGAGGAGGTGCGCAACCGCCTGCTCGGGATGCAGAAGGAGTACCTGATTGAGCTTGGCGACGCCGTTGTCGCGGTGAAGCAGCCGGACGGCCAGGTGAAGCTGAACCAGATTTTCTCCCCGGCCGCGGCGGGCGCTGCCTCTGGCGCCCTCTGGGGCGCGCTGCTCGGCCTCATCCTGCTCTCGCCGCTGATCGGCGCCGCGCTCGGCGCGGCCGGCGGCGCACTGGGCGGCAAGCTCTCCGATGTCGGCATCAACGACCAGTTCATGCGCGACGTGGCAAAGAGCCTGGATTCCGGTCATGCCGCGCTGTTCCTGCTGATCCGCAAGATGACGACGGACAAGGTGATGACAGAGCTGCAGGGCACCGGCGGCACTATCATGCGCAGCTCATTCGACGAGACGAAGGAGCAGGTGCTGCGCGAGGCACTTACCGGCGCCCAGGCCGCCGCAGCGGCAACAGCGCCCGTGGGCTGAACCGACCGGCATCCGGGCGGCAGGCCCTCCGTCGGCCGGATATACGAGACCAACCTCGTGATCGGCGGTCGCAGAGACGGCTGTGTCGGCAAGGTTGGGCTCCCGGCCTTCCGGACGGCGGCAATGGGCCGAGCGCCACGTGTCTGGATGCCCCATTAATGCATGCATAAATTCGATTTAGCAGCGAAAATGTAGTGAGGTGCGGTCGTGTGTCCGGCCTCACATGGGGGTCTCTCCGTCAAGCAGATTTAGCGGCCTCGGGGCGCCTCCGCGTTCCAAGGTAGCCTGATCGCCCAAGGAGGAGTTCCCATCATGGTGGGTTCCCCCACCAACCTCACATCCGGCAGGACCGAAGGGCCCAACACTGATAGCTACACCGAGGGAGTGATCAGCAAGGCGGAGTTCGAGCCTCGGATTGCCGGATTGCGGCGCCGCGTTCACCGAGCGCGTCCTCGACATAGAGCATCCAAACTAGGATCATGGCAATTACGAGCAGCGGTGTCGCGAACAGCACGCCATAGGCGCCGAACAGAGTGCCGAGGCCGACGATGGTAAGGATGCCAAGCGCCGGCGGGATGGACACCGCCTTGCGCTGCAAGATGGGCGTCAGCACATAGCCTTCCAGGTTCTGGACGCCCAGGAAGAGCAGCAGCGTGCTCAGTGCGTTGGCGGGGTTCTGCGCGAAGGCGATGAGGACGGCCGGAGCGCCGGAGAGGATCGGCCCGACATAGGGGATGAAATTGAGCAGCCCGGCCAGTATGCCAAGGGCGAGGGCCAGCGGGATGCCGATCAGCATCAATCCCACCGTCGTGATCACGCCCACGCAGAGCATCGCGACGGACTGGCCGAGGATCCAGTGCCATAAGCCGCCGCCCATCGCGTCTAGGATCTCAGCGGCGCGCCGGCGTCGCGCGGGCGGCACCAGATGGAGCAGTCCGCGCCGGTAGGGTACCGGGTCGGCGGCCAGGAACAGGGCCACGACGAGCACAAGCAGCGCGTCGGCGGCGGCGTTGAACACCGTTCCTAGCAGCCCGGTCGCCATGCTGAGCAGATTGCCGGGTTCGGGCGGGCTGCCCCCCTCGAGCAGGTTGCGTCCCCAGTCGTACTGCCCGACGAAGTCCCTGAAGCGCTGCAGCGCCTCCGGGAGGGCCTGCCAGAGTTGGCCGAACTGCTCCGCCACCCGGGGGCCAGCCGAGGCGACAAAGAGGCTGGCCAGCAGGACAAAGCCCAGAACGACGACAACCAGGGACGCCCCGACGGGCAGGGGTGTCCAGCGGCTGACGAACTTCGCCAGATTGCGCAGGAGGATCGCGACCAGCACGCCGCCGAAGCCAAGCATGAGGACGTTGGCCAGCCGCCAGGCCAGCAGCACAAGGCCGATGACGAGGAGGGCGATGAGCAGCGGGCGAAGGCGGCTGTCACCGGCGGGCGAGGCATCCGGATCCATTCGCGCTGTTTCGGGGATGGGGCCCATTCCGCCGTCCGCCGGGCTTTGCCGCTCAGTAGCAGGCCAGGCCATGGTCATAGAGATTGCGGCCTGCTGCGCCGGCGCTGCCGGCCATCCTCTGGGCGGCAGCCGGGCCGGTGGTCGCCAGGGTGGCGACGACCAGTATCGCGGCGGCGGATGGTTCGAGCCTCATGATCTTCATCCCGCGCTCGTGTTTCAGGGACGGGCCGGGTGGAGGACTGCCATCTCCCGACGGCCCTGTGCGACCGCATAACGCCGCCGACCGCCCGGCAGGTGCAACACGCGCCCAGCGGTCCGGTTGCCCGGCCCGCCGGATAGGTGCCGGGACCGAACCCGGCAAGACGGCCCGGCGCAGGCGCCTCGCCGTGACCGACTTGTATCAGCACTCATCGGCGCCCGTGCCGGGCCACCATCTCGGCGAAACCGCCATCCCCTCCTGCTTGTTCAGGCTACGCTTGTTCCGCGCTGACAACGCACCGCCCTTTCGCTCCCCAGCATGCTGCGTTCCGGCTCGGCTTCACCGACATCTCGCAAGTCCGCTCGGCCGCGGAAGATCCGATCACAGGCTGCTCACAGGCTGCACGGGTTGGAACTCTGGCTTCGGCACGCCCCGACGCTGCTGCTCTGGCGGGTGGTCCTCGATACGCGCCCGCTCCGACGGGCAGGGCTGGCGCTCGGTGCTGCCTCCGCCACCCTCATCCATGGCGGCCTGCTCGTCGCCATGGTCACCCTGGCGTCCCACCCGGCCTGCGCATGATACGCCGGTCATTCCTTCCTCTGGGACCGACGCCCTCAAGGATAAGCGATGAACAGGTTCGCCGGCGGTCCGGCCTCGCCAGCCAGCCGGCTCTTACCCATCCCCGGCGGCCGGCAACCCGCGCTACCCCTCGCGATTTGCGCCGCCCCGTTCAAACTGTTCAGATCAGGCAAAGGGAGGGGACGGCCATGGCGATCGGTCGACGCGGGTTGTGGATGGCGACAAGCGGCCTGGCCTTGCCATCGCTGCTGCTTGGCGCAAGCCGGCCGGCCTCGGCGCAGCGGAACGCGGACACCCTGCGGGTGGTGTTCCGGGATGCAGTACCGAACATCGACCCCTACTTCAACAGCCAGCGCACCGGGCTGATCCTGGGCCACCAAGCCATGGACGGGCTGGTGCACCGGGACCCGGAAAGCTTCAACATCGTCCCGGCGCTGGCCACCGAATGGCGCTGGGTGGACACGACGACGCTCGAATTCGAGACCCGGCCCGGCGTGAAGTTCCATGATGGCAGCGACTTCGGCCCGGACGATGTCGTCTATACCCTGAACACGGTCTCGAACCCGGAGAGCCGTGTGGCCACCCCTAGCAATTACGCCTGGATCGACCGTGCCGAGAAGCTGGGCGAGCGCAGGGTGAGGCTGCACATGAAACGGCCCACGCCGGCGGCGCTCGACTATCTCGCCCTGGTCACGCCGATCTGGCCGAGCCAGTACCGGGAGCGCGTGGGCGTGGACGGCTTCGCGCGTGCGCCTATCTCCACCGGGCCGTATCGCATTACGCGCGTGGACCCGGCCTCCATGGTCGAATACGAGCGGTTCGACGGCTACTATCAGGGTGGGCCGAAGGGCAGGCCTGCCATTCGCCGCCTGACGGCGCGCTTCGTGCCTGATGCGGCAACCGAGCTGACGGAACTGCTGTCCGGCCGGGTGGACTGGATCTGGAACATGAATCCGGACCAGATCGACAATGTGAACCGCTTGCCGACCCTTCAGGCGGTGCAGCAGGAATCCATGCGCATCGGCTTCCTGCTGCCGGATGCCGCCGGGCGCAGCGGCGCCGGCAACCCGATGACCAAGCTGAAGGTGCGCCAGGCGGTCTTCCATGCCATCGATCGCCAGTCGCTCGCCAGCCGGCTGGTGCGCGGCGGGTCCCGCGTGCCGCCTGCGCCCTGCTACCCCAGCCAGTTCGGCTGCGAGGCCGAAGCCGCGGTGCAATACGAATACAACCCGGACAAGGCGCGGCAGCTCCTTGCGGAGGCCGGCTACCCCAACGGTTTCGACATCGAGCTGACGAGCTATGTACAGCCGCGGCAGTGGTCGGAGGCAGTCCAGAACTACCTCCAGGCCGTCGGCATCCGGGCGCGACTTAACCTTTTGCAAGTGGCGGCGCAGATCCAGCGTGCCTGGCGCGGCGAGCTGGCGCTGAGCATGGGGAGCTGGGGCAGCTACTCCGTGAACGACGTCTCCGCGATCCTGCCGAACTACTTCAGCTTCGGAAACGACGACTATGCGCGCGACGAGGAGGTGAAGCGGCTGATCGAGGAAGGCGGGTCAAGCAACGACGAGGAGGTGCGCAGGCGGGCCTATTCCGCTGCGATCCGCCGCATCACGGAGCAGGCCTATTGGATCCCGCTGCACACCTACGTCAACGTCTATGCTTATTCCAAGCAGCTCGACTTCAAGCCCTATCGGGATGAGCTGCCGCGCTTCTACCTGGCACGGTGGAAGTAGGGCCGGCGGGGCGTCAGGCTTCCTGCCGCAGCGCCTCGCCCGGTGCGGCCTGGGGTGCAACCGCGGGATCCAGAAGATGGCATTCCGCAAAGCCGCCACCGCGCACGGCCCAGGCGGCCGGCTGCTCCGCCGGGCAACGCCCGAAGGCCTGCGGGCAACGCGGGTGGAAGCGGCAGCCGACCGGGATGTTCGCGGGGTCCGGCAGGTCGTCGCCCAGGCCTACATCCGGCACGCCAAGCCCTGGCTCCGGCGTCAGCACGCTCGCCAGCAGCGCGCGGGTATAGGGATGCGCCGGGGCACGGAACAGCGCCTCGCTGTCGTTCCGCTCGACAATGCGGCCGAGATACATGACCGCGACCTCGGTCGCCACATGCTCCACCACCGCCAGGTTATGGCTGATGAAGAGGTAGGTGAGGCCGAGCTCCCGCCGCAGCTCCGCCAGAAGGTTCAGGATCTGCGCCTGCACCGAGACGTCGAGGGCGCTGGTCGGCTCGTCGCAGATCACGATCCGCGGACGCAGCACGAGGGCACGGGCGATGGCCACGCGCTGGCGCTGGCCGCCCGAGAGCTGGGCGGGGAAGCGCTCGCCCTGCTCCTGGCTCAGGCCGACGCGCTCCAGCATCTCGGCGGTGCGGCGCCTGATCTCGGCGGATGGCACATCGCCCTGCGCGACCAGGGGCATGGCGACGATGTCCCTGACGCGGCGCCTGGGATTGAGCGAGGAGAAGGGGTCCTGGAAGACCGGCTGGATCAACCGCGCGCGCGCGCGGCGCTCCATCCCGGCAAGGCGCTTGCCGTCCACTAGCACCTCGCCCTCACTCGGCTCCAGCAGCCCAAGGATGAGGCGCGCGAGGGTGGACTTGCCGCAGCCGCTCTCCCCGACCACGCCGAGCACGCTGCCGGCTGGCACGGAGAAGGAGACGCCGTCCACCGCCACCACCTGCCGCGGTGGGGCGAAGAGCCCTTGCCGCACCCGGAAGACGCGCCGCAGGCCACGCACCTCGATGGCGGGAGGGGAGACCGTCATGCGGCTTCCTCCTGCCCGGGCCAGCCGGGCGCCAGGGTGCAGAGATAGTCATGCATGGGCGTCATCGCTTGGCGCGGCAGGTCATCGGTACAGGCAGGCGCCGCATGCGGGCAGCGGTCCCGGAAGGCGCAGCCGCGGAAGCCGGGCGGGATGCGCGGCACGATGCCTGGAATGCTGCCCAGCGGTTCCTCCCGCCGGACCTTGCCGGGCACGGGCACGCAGCGTAGCAGGCCGCGGGTATAAGGATGCTGCGGCGCGGCGAAGAGCTGCGCGGTCGGCGCGCTCTCCACCACCTCGCCGGCATACATGACGGAGACGCGGTCGGCGACGCGCGCGACGATGCCGAGATCATGGGTGATGAGCAGGATGCCGAGGCCAAGATCCTTCTGCAGCCCCATCAGCAGCCGCAGGATCTGGGCCTGGACAGTGACGTCCAGCGCCGTGGTCGGCTCGTCCGCGATCAGCAGCTCCGGCTGGCACATCAGTGCCATGGCGATCATCACCCGCTGGCGGAG
>Ga0182742_1002200_pt1 | contig 22277 bp, 22 predicted proteins | sample eDN5th37CBELigMG_FD_128880 | JGI IMG/M metagenome (GOLD analysis project Ga0182742, IMG submission 128880) | Enriched Miracle-Growth compost microbial communities from Emeryville, California, USA - eDNA 5th pass 37_C BE-Lig MG (version 2)... ... | reverse complement strand
CTGTAAATTATTTATAGAAATTCAAATGATATCCAGTAATTTAGGTGAGTCAACTAAATGGTAGTTATGAAATATTGAGAATACATGAGTATTTGGAAGAAAAATTAACTTTATTGAGGGAGGGAAAGATGTGATGTTATAATTTCTCTTGGGATATAGGCGGAGGATTTTCGATAAGCATCGTTCAAGGTTTCTCCTTCAATTGGATAATTAATTAAGGGTAAACCAGGTGAATTACCTCCTGTTTTGGTTAATTGTCCCGGGTTTACTACTTGAAAGGTAACACGATACCCATCTTCTTTTCCTTTGTCTACTCCTACTGAAATGATTGCAGCTAGGTTATTAAGTTCTCTATAATTTGAACAACCGGATAACAACATACATATCAAAATCAACAATATTTTCTTCATAGGTTTTCCTTTCAGTAAGTTAAGAATCATTTGGCTTTTTGGAAGAGGAAAGTGAATCTTGATCTTTCTCCATAGATGAATAGGATGTTCGGATAAAACTATCCTTTAGACCTTCTAATTCCAAAGGTGCAAAGGGTGCAAAATAAGGTTTCCCAAATGATCTTAAACTACTAAGATGTAGTAAAAAAGTGAGTGTCATCAATAACACACCCAATAGCCCAATAAATGCAGAACTGAATAAGAAAAGAAAACGTAAAATGCGTGCTAAATTCATCGTGCTGGTATTCGGGAAAGTGAAACTACTAATTGCTGACGTAGCGACAATTATCACCACTGCGGCAGATACAAACCCAGCATCTACTGCAGCTTGTCCCAAAATAAGTGCACCCACAATCGAAACAGCAGGACCGATTGCCCTAGGCATTCGTATACCTGCTTCTCGTAGAATTTCAAATGCTATTTCCATCAAAAGGATCTCAAACACTGCAGGAAAGGGGATTTTTTCCCGTTGAGCCATTAAAGAAACTAGTAAGGTAGTTGGTATTAACCCTTGATGATGTGTGGTTAAAGCTAGATATAAAGATGAAGCATATAAATTAATAATAAATGTTATGACTCTTAGTGTTCTCAAAAGAGAACTATAATAAAAGTTGTTGTAATAATCTTCAGGTGTATGAAAGAACGAAATAAAATTTACTGGACAAATTAAAACAAAAGGGGTTCCATTAATAAAAATGGCTATCCTTCCTTCTGATAAGTTTCCTGCGACAACATCTGGCCGTTCGGTATTTAGTAACTGAGGCAAGATTGTTTTCTTGTTGTCCTGAATGAGTTCCTCTATATAATTTGATTCAAGCACCCGATCAATTTTTATTTTTTTGATGCGAGAGTAAACTTCATTCACTATTGCTTTGTCTGCAATTCCTTCTATATACATGATCATCACATCTGTCTTAGTAACAGATCCTACTTTCGTGCTTAATACTCTTAAATTCTTATTTTGAATTCTAAAACGAACAAGTGATATATTTTGACTAATATTTTCATTGAAACTATCTTTTGGCCCTCTAATCACTGTTTGGCTTTTCGGTTCACTAATAGATCGAGATTCTACTCTTTGTGTGCTAGCTACGATGGCTTTCTTTTCATTATTAAGTAAAATAATCGTATCCCCGGATAGAATGGAAGATATAAGTTTATCCCAAGAATAGATCGTGGATGTTTTTGTAAGGATAATATTATTCATAATTTCATCTGGTTCTATAGCTGGTTGACGGTTACAGATTTTAATGATTGGTTCCAATATATGATCATTAATTTTTTGATCGTCCACAATACCATCTAGATGAATGATCGCTAAATTAGTTTGATTATTATATTGATTTACGATTCTTATGGAAAGATCACTACTGATTCCAAATTCATCTTTTAAGTGATCAAGATTTACTTGAAGATCTTCATCAATGTTTTTGAATGTATCAGATCCTAAATTGCTATTATGTTCCTTCAAGGGTATTCACCTCATTAGCTGTTTAACACCATTAAAAAAAGGTATTGGGAAATAGGTGTATTTGAACAACATCTGTAGAAACATCATTGGCAAGAATTTAATATTTTATGCAAGTGGTTTAATTTGAGGATCATGAGTTATATCTTTGTGCGACATGATTTAGGATTCATTTTGAATGGTAATTTTAACATATCCCCAGGTTCTTAATTTTTCAAAACATAATAATCCCTGAATGATTACTCATAAGCTACATATGCATTAATTAACAACTAGATGTAAAAAAAAGAGGTGGTTTTTATGAGTAATTCCTATCAATCTAAGCTAAGATCCTACCTGATTACAAAGAGTTTAGTTCCTGAAAACCAGGAAACACCTATACATTTTATTCATGGCGATATTGTTAGTAATAGACTGTTTTATAGAAGAAGTCATTTTCCTTATCCACGATTTGCGTCTTCCTTTTATTCTCTGCCAATTGAGGGGCTGGTACATCATCCAAACGTTTTTTCTTTACAGCAAATTTACTCATTACCATCTAAAACGATAAAAGTAGTTTTAGAATGTTCTGGTAATAAACGTGAGTTATTTAACCCAAAAGTATATGGAGAGCAATGGGGAAAAGGTGCGATTAGCCAAGGGATTTGGAAAGGCGTGCCATTAAGATCCTTATTGGCGTATACAGGATTACTTGAAACTGCCAAAGAAATTGTTTTTGAGGGGCATGATTATGGAGAAAGAACGGATTCTAACCAGTCGCATAGTTTTTCAAGAAGCCTACCTATAGAAAAAGCCCTTGATCCAGATACCATTATCGCGTATGAATATAATAATCAACCGATTCCTTTCAAGCATGGTTTTCCGCTTAGGTTAATAGTTCCTGGATGGTATGCAATGGCATCTGTTAAATGGGTTAAAAGGATAATAGTGATTGATAAGGAATTTAAAGGACCATTTCAAACAGTTGATTACGTTTACTATCCGAACAAAAAGAACGATAGTGGAAAATTCCCTGTTACGACGATCAATGTGAACTCAACGATAAAATATCCTTTAAATAGGAAAATATTGCATTCAGGAACATATGAAATTGATGGAATTGCATGGACAGGTAACGGCCATATCACAAAGGTGGAAATTAGTTTTGATGGTGGTCAGACTTGGGATCCATGTCAACGAACTTCTTCATCCGTGAAAAATGCTTGGGTTTGTTGGAAGTATAAATGGGAGGCAAATAAAAAAGGCGAATATACCATACTATCCAAAGCGACTGATTCTAAAGGCAATGTTCAACCATTAAAGCCAATGTGGAACAGAAAAGGGTATGGTTACAACGCCATAGATAGGATAAAAGTTAACATTGAATAACACACATGTTTCATTTATTAATATGGAGTCATACCTTATTGAAAGAGATTACAAACAAAAAAGAGTGTGTATGGTTAAACCTAAACGAACTCGGCAGGTTATTTGAAGCAGGGTTATTTTAAGTAATTGATGAATTTTGTAGGGGAAAAATAGAAGTTAAAAAGGAATGAAGTGCTATATATGAGAAAAACCGAAATTGTCCCTTGGTCAAAAAAATGGGAAGAATCTTACAGGGAAGAAGAGAAATTACTTAAAGAAATCTTCATAAATGACTTGGTAGATATTTTTCATATTGGAAGTACCTCTGTACCAGCAATTGGTTATGCTAAACCAATAATTGATATTTTAATGATTGTTAAAAATATTGATAAGGTTGATGCATACAATAATAAAATGCAAACTTTTGGATATGAACCTAGAGGTGAAAACGGTATTTCGGGAAGAAGATACTTTCCTAAAGGTAAAGATAAACGAACACACCATGTACATATTTACCAAATTGGTAACAAGAATATTGAAATTCATTTAAGTTTTAAAAACTATTTATCGAACTACCCCGAAGAAGCAATTAAATATGGAAAGTTAAAAATTGAATTAGCTAATAAGTTCAAGGATCATACTCATCAATATCAAAAAGGAAAAGAAGCATTTGTTCATGAGCTTGTTGAAAAGTCTCTCCGATGGAGGAACGAGAAAAACAAGTAATGATTTTGGTGGGATAGATAGACTGGTTTCAACATTTTAATAACTGTATGTGTTAATGTTTAAACGAAGGGTTGCTATATTTCAGAGTGTTCAGGCTGTCGGTAAAGTTCCGACAGCCATTCTTGTGTCTAATTTAAATACGCATATTTTATTCGAAAAATTATTTTCTATGAAATGAAATTATTTCATAGATGAACTCGTTATAATAGATGAGATTAAAAAGCGTAAAATGCACATGGAGTATAGTCAGGAGGACAAAATGGAAGAGGAAATCCAATGGATTCAAGCAGTGTTATCCGGCAATAAAGATGCCTACGCACACATTATTAATAAATATAAAAATCAGTTATATGCCACGATTTTACGAATGACAAAAAATCCACAGGATGCACAAGACTTAGTACAAGAAGCATTTATCAAAGTATATCACCAGTTAGGTAAATATGATGGAAAAGGATCGTTTTCCAGTTGGATTTATCGGGTGTCGATCAACCATTGTATGGATGAGTTCCGAAAAAAACGCTATAAAATGATGCAAGTAGAAATAGACGAAGAAAAAGTCGTGAATCCTAATAACCCGGAAGTCATTTTCTTAAAAAATGAGAAAAATAGACAGCTAGAACGATTAATTTCATCCCTGACAGAAGATGAGCGTATCATTCTTCTCTTACGTTATGTAAATGAATTAAGCTATATCGAAATAAGTGAGCTTGTTGAGCTCCCACTTTCGACCGTTCGTAATAAACTTCATCGGGCTAAGAAAAAAATGAGAGATACCGTAAAATGTGGAGGAGGCTATTTTCATGAACTGTCCAACGGGTGATAAACTTTCACAGTATGTTGATAATCTACTAATAGAACAAGAACATGTTGATATACACACTCATTTAAATAGCTGTGAAGGCTGTACGCATGTAGTCAATGATTTCAAGGAGGAACAACGATTCTTAAAAAAGACTTTACAAACTCCAACATTAACTGATGATTTTGCTTCTTTAGTCCTCGACGAATTGGAACCTTATGGTCAGACTGCTGCCCGTAAAAAGAGGAGTCCCTGGAAGCGTATGACGCTTGTTGCAGCTGGAGCTGTATTAGTGATTGGTTTAGGGACAACACTACATCCTAGCTTTGCACAGTGGATAGGTGGCCTTTTCTCAACAGAACAAGTGGATGAAGGGTTAAGAATGGCATCTGAGGCAGGTTTAGTAAAACGAATCAATCAAGAAGTAACAGATAAAGGGATTACTTTAAAAGTGGAAGATGTTTTTGCCGATTCTTCCCGGGTGGCGTTATCCTATCAAATTATAAATGAAAAAGGACAATCACAAGATTCTTATATTGAATTAACTGATTCGAAGAACAACATCATGGCAAGTGATCAAAATGGAAAAAAACTTGATGGATTAAGCATGGGTTGGTCAGAAGGAAGTGACTACGGGCTAATCGAATTTTCATTACGTGAACAAGAAGTATTAGAAAAAGTTACTGTAAATTTTGATTTAATCGAGCTAAATGGAAAAGAGGGTAACTGGGAGTTAGAGATTCCTGTTGATTTAAAAGAGAGTCTTAAAAACACAACTACTCACTCTTTAAATGATGCAAAAGCAAGCATGCATGGTGTAACCATTAACATGAAGGAAGTTCGATTTGCACCTTCCTCGAATGAATTATTGTATGAAACGTCATTTGCGACAGAAGAGCAAGCTAGAATAGAAGAAAAGATAAAGCAGCTTGAAGAAAAATTTGGTGAGGATAGTGTAGACTCCTTTACTAACTTTGGATCGGCTATTCAATATCATATTGAGAATGACAAAAATCAAGCTATATATCACCATAATACCTTCTTTGAAGATAAAGGACACCCGAGTGATTTAGGAATGCTACAAGGTTCTGGCCAACCGATGGGGAAAATCGGTCATAATGCGTGGAATGAGTCATTTATCCCGCAAAAAGAGGATACCAAATTGACCTTTGTGTTAGATGGGGTGATAAAAACAGTGCCTTCGGATTTTTCCATTAAAATTAAACCAAACGAGTTGAGGGAAAAACCTGTCTCATTTGAATATGAGGGTAATTATATAACGATTAAAAAGGCGAAAAAACAAAGTATGTATTCGCTACGTAAATCGCTCATCCCAATTAAAAAGGAAACGCTGTTTAAAATTGAAATGGAAGGCGGCAAAGAAGCTCCGTCTTCAGATCTTGGAGCTTGGGTTATAGTGGATGACAAAGGAAAAAAATATTTCACTTATCCTAGCGGCTCCATTCTCGATGAAAAAGATGAGAACGGGCGTTATAAAACAACTATTGATCTCGTTTCATATGATTTAGATGAAATTCCTGAAGAACTAACATTGCATTTACTTTCTGTGACTAGGTATTATGAGGTCAAAGATAAGTGGAAGGTTCCGTTATATTCATCAAATTGAGACTAAAATGTGATGAGCAAAATTTCACCCTTAAGACTTAAGTTCTTGAGGGTGAAGTTATATACTCCTTATGTATATGACGCTAATACTTTAATGGGAATAATTCCACGATGAGTGTTCTTAATGCTGATATGAACGGAACTGTTTTTTAAAAAAATTATTAAAGGTTACTGCATACTTATTCCAGAATGCCAGGTTGATAAGCCACACTACTATAGGAAATTTGGATATATATGTTAAAATATAGAGTGAAATTGTAATTGAAATACTTTTATAAAAAAGTGTTTATACTAAACTATTATAGGCAAATCAGGAGGAGAAATTTATCGAAAATTCATTGATAATGAGAATAGAAGCATCCTGTGCATTAAATTTTCTAATATATATCCAAAATATCTTTATCAATCAAAATAATAAAAAAGAAGAGTATAGATTTCCTTATGTTTCTTCAAAAGTGGCTTTCGATAAAGAATTTATATTAAAGTTTGAAGAATTGTGGAATGAAGTATCTGAAAGAATATGTGAAGATCATATAAATAGTGTGAAAATTTTCTATGAAGAAGAAGATTTATTTTACAATAGATTGTTTGTAAATAGTTCCTGTAGTCTAAAGGATTATAAGGGAATGTATAAGGCATTCAAAGTATGGTGGAGCAGTTTCGCAGGGCAGTTTTCGATAGAAAGATCGATTGAAGAAAAAAGTCATGGATTATATGAAGAACTGGTGAATTCACTTTCCCAAAAAGGAATGAATCCAAAAAAAGAATTAAGTATTTGTTTAGTTTATGATGAATGTTTATTAGTAGATATAGAGGTAACTTCTTATTTTGCTGTTATTCCTATAAAAAATTTTTATGTTAATGATAAAGATGTGGTTTACAATTTGGTGGCGCATATTGTTGAAGATAAAAATTAAAATTGCTTTGATATTGTAAACAATTTTACTTTAAGTAACGAATAAAATGGCTTATTTCTCAATACACCGAATTTATAGAATAAATTGACTGAGGGTGAAGGTTTTTGAGATACACTGATCGTTCTTTAAGAATTCTAAAATATGCAGAAATGGAAGCTGAAAGGACAACCAAGATTGTTTATCCGATTCATTTATTATTAGGGGTATTGCTCGAGAGGACAAGTGTGTGTGCTGAATTATCTATTAATTATCCAAATCTTAGTGAGATAATAAATAAAAAAGTAACAGACATACAATTTGATAAGGAAGATAAAGGATTAAATTATGAACCTTTTACACTAAATATTTCTCAAACCACGAAAAGAGTATTAGCGCAGGCAGAAAATCAAATGAAACGGTTCAACCAAGTCTATTTAAATGAAGGACATATAGTGGTGGCCATATTTAAAGTTAATGACAGATTAACGAGAGCAATAATTGATGGTTTGGATGTCCCTCTTATTCTTGAAATTGTGTCTCTGCCGAGAGATATGATCGTTTCTTTAAAAGATTATTCGTTTCCTACCCTTCCAAAAAGTAGAATAACATATAGAAAGGCAAAGCAAAAGGATGCTCCATCCTTGAAAACCTTTGTAGAAAAGGAATTTGGAAATGGATGGATAGATTCAATTGAAATCGGATTATTACAGGAAAATATTCCAATTTTTATAGCTCTTGATGGGCAAGGGATTATTGGATTCGCTTGCTTTGATGTAGTTAGAAGAAAAAAAGGATTATTCGGTCCAATGGGTATATCTTTTTCAAATAGAATACAAGGAATAGGATATACTCTACTTCATTATTGTTTAGGTGAGATGAAGGAAATAGGATATGGGTATGCTGTAATTGGTGAAGCTGGTCCTCTTGAGTTTTACGAAAAAGCCTGTAATGCTGTTGTTATCCCCAAAAAGTTCACTGATCATTGATAGAGCGCGTTAATAAAGGAACGAGCTTTTTTGTGGAAGGATATCAAGTAATAAGAACTGTTACATCAGAATAATGGGGTAAATATCTATAGTTAGTATTTGGGCTTAGAGTGAATACCATAATTTACAATTCAGAAATAAAGCGCTTATCTTGAATAAGAATTATTTGATTGCAACGGCAGCTTTATTTTTATATAGGTCTCAGCAAAAGAGACCATTGTTCAATACCGTAAGACAAATTTGAGATTTGTCGGGGGAAAATGATGAAGAATGTATGGTTAGCAATTTTAGGTGCAATAGTTACTTGGTTTGTATTAAGTATTTTCACACAAGATTTAGAGCTTAACTATCTGGGGCCGCTTATCATAGGTATTGTGATTGGTTATGGTATTGGAAAAAGAGAAAATGCACCCAAACATTGAATTTTTCAGCTATTAACCGTGTAATTCAACAAGTGAACACTGTTCTTGAATTAAGGTGGCCAGTTTTGTGAAGATCACTTAGAAAGGGAAAGAAAAGTGTCAAGGCTTTCACTAAACCTAACAAGCAATGTAGTGAAAAGGGGAATAGAACTTCTATATATAAATTTAGCAGATTGCTTGTAAATAAGGAGACGTATAAATGAATCATAAAGTAATTATAAATATACCAATAGATACGAATGAAGTACCTGATTTAAGAGAACTTGTTGGTTGGAGTAGACGAGAAGAAGATTACCCGACATTGTTTGAACGTTGTAATTTCTGGGCAGGGGTTAGAGATGAAAATGATATACTGATTGGCTTTGGTTATGTGTGTGGAATGGGCTTAGAACATGGTTATATGGAAGATATTATCATTCATCCTATGTATCAGGGGCAAGGAATTGGCTCTGAATTAGTTAAAGAATTATTACTTGAGTCCGAACGGATTGGATTAGGAATTATAACGGTATCATTCGAGCAAAACAAGACTAACTTTTATAAAGCATGCGGCTTTACACCTGGTTCAGGAGGGGTTTGGCGATCAAGTACGTGTTTAAAACTCCACACTCAATGAACAGGTGTTGTATTCAATTGCAACTACTACAATCAAACGCCATTATGATATAGGTGGTACGTGCTGTCCGGAACTGTTTCCGGACAAACAATGTCTTGAAGGCGCCTTAATCTTCATACATAGTTAAAATCTCTTCAGCTTGTCTTCGTAAACCATCTATTAATTCCATTGGTTCTATTATTCGTGCATGACGTCCAAGTCTTAAAAATAGGGGTGTTATAAAACCAAGTTCTTCTCTATCAATGATTGTATCTATGTAACCAGTTCCATCTTCTTGTGTGACAACAAAACCTTCAAAATAAGGAACACTTTTACATTGGCGTACGCCCTCCATTGTTAAGTTTACTTGCAATCGAATCGGTTTTTTTACTTCATGAAAGTCGAACCAATCTTCTAAACTCATGAATTCATCTTCATTTTTTTCGGTTGATAAAATTGAATGAATACGATCTATACGAAATAGTAAAATTTTTTTCTTATCATAATCGTAAGCAGGCAAATACCATAATCCATCATGTGCATAAACACCGATTGGACGAATGTGTTTTTCCCTTACTCCTGTTTTAGATTCATATTGAATATGTACATCTCGATTCTCAATAGAATACTCTAACATTTCATTTAATAATGGCGAATCAATTGTTCGCTTAGGGTTCCAAAATGCAATATGTGAACGAATTTTATCTACTTTTGATTTTGCTTTACTTTGAAGTGAGTTATATAATTTATGTTCAATCGAGGTAATTTCAGCCTCAAATGGCAAACTTCGATAATATTTTAGCGATTGAAAGGCAAAGAATATTGAAACGGCTTCTTCTTCAGTAAATAAAATAGGGGGAAGAAACGAATTTGTTAATACGGTATAACCCCCATTACGTCCTTGTTCAGCATAAATCGGCAATCCTAAATCACATAAATCTACTATGTATCGATGTACAGTACGAATAGATATTTGGAATTCATCTGCTATTTCCTGAGCTGTAAATTTTTTTTTAGCCGTAACAAACAGCAGAATATCTAATAGTCGCTTGGATTTTGCCATTTTTCTCACCTTTTTTCGTTAATCATGCCATTACTTGTCATGTTTTACAGTTAGTATAGTGTATACCTTATGGTTTTATCAATAAGGGAAATTCTATAAGAAAAAGGAGATCAAAGGATGTCACGTGAAATTGTTTTATACATTGCCGCAAGTTTAGATGGATTTATTGCGAAAGAAGATGATGACTTACAATGGTTGGAAGATACAGAAGGGGAAGGGGATGCTGGATACCAAGACATGTATCAATCCATTGATACAGTGATCATGGGGAAAAAGACGTATGATTATATAGTAAAACATTTGAACCCATATCCTTATCCTGATAAAAAATGCTATGTCTTCTCCACTACTGAAAAAGGTTCAAATGAATATGTGGATTTTGTGAATGAAGATGTAGTTGAATTTACCAAAAAGTTAAAAGTACAAGAAGGTTCCAAAATATGGATGGTCGGTGGAGGATGCTTACTTGATTCTTTTTTAAAAGAAAATTTAATTGACGAATATATCATTACGGTCACACCTCATATTTTAGGATCGGGTATCCCCTTATTTAAAGAAAAGAAACCACAAATTGATTTGAATTTAATTGATATAAAACGGTTTGGACAGTTTGCACAATTATATTATAAGGTGAATCAAGGTAAGAAATAACTTGGCGGCATCCGTTTCTCGATCGAGCGCTTTTCTTGAATGAAGAAAGGCGCTTATTTCAGTTTCGGACTAATTGGTGTATAGTAAAAAGAAAAATTTTCCTTAATGGGAGGATGCTATGGAAAAGATAGAATATGAGTGGGTAAAACAAACACGACAAACTTTACTAGAACAATGCAGAGAATTGACTGAAGATGAATTTACAAAAGAATTTGAATTTGGTTTTCAGAGCATTAGAGATACTTTCGTTCATGTGGCAGGCTGCTATCATGCATGGCTAGGTTCATTTGTGCTTTCAGAAACAACTTGTCCCTTATTAACAAAGGAAGTAATTAACAATATGAAGGTAGATGATATTCAATGCTATTTTAAACAAGCGGATGAATATGTAGAGAGTATATTAGAGCAATTCAGAAACAAATTTGATGATCCTATTGAAAAAGAGCCTTCTTGGAAAGCAGGCAGTGGATGTATTAGAAAAACGCCACATCAGTTACTATTTCATTCAATTACACATGAATCCCATCATAAAGGACAAATTGCTGCAATGATCCGATTGCTTGGGTATATTCCTAGCAATACTGACATATTGGGGTTGTCTGAAATGAATTTCGTAAAATAAACATTAGCTTGTCTTCTTCGAATGTGAATTTATACTAATCTACTATAATTTAAAAAGGTGGTTGAGAAATGGATAAAAGAGTTCTTTTCGACTTTGAAATTGAGTTTACGAATGGTGGCGGAATACAAGGGCAGGAATTCCGTCTTGATATTGAGGGAAATGATATTTCTGACGAAGAATTAGCAAGGTATATTGTAGAGGATATGAGATTATTAATGGTCGGTGAAGTGCGCATACTTAACAAGAAAATAATAAATGAAAAACATAAACGAAATCTTGATAACCGGAAATAATGATCTATACACTCTACATGATAGAAAAGCTGCCTAATGAGGTAGCTTTTCTTTTTTGAAGCTTCTATGAGGAACTAGCTCAACTTATTCTAAAAAGGAAAATGTAGTCCTCTTCAGAAGGGTGTTAGTTAATAAAATGGTGAATGTTAATGATTTGTGACAGAATGACAATTATAGTTTACATTATGTAAAATATACTTTACTCTGTGAATAAGAAGACAAAAGGAGACTGAGTAAAACCATGTTGAAAAATTCTGTGCGTGAATTGCGGGCTAGATTTCGATTAACTCAACAGGATTTAGCAGAAAAGATTGACGTTTCAAGGCAAACAATTGGATTAATCGAAAAAGGAGATTATTCTCCATCTGTTACTCTGGCATTAAAAATGGCGAATGTATTCCAAGTCCCTGTTGAACAAATATTTTACTTAGAATGATTCATGTTAAAAAGTATTTATCAATCCCCGATATTTAATGCGGTGCTTTTATTAGTGTTTGGAATGATTATGCTTGGGAACCATTATTCAGACGATGTTCCCAGTTGGTTAAATGTTGACCCTTTAGTACTAGGGATTCCAATTCTAATACTGATCTTAGCTATACCCCTGCATAATATGAAAAATCCTAAAAATAAGGTAAAACCTACATTAATACCTATGGAATTTAAAGAGCAAGATGAAGGGCTTCAATGGATTACTTATAAGGCAACTAGAAAGGTTTATATATTCTTTGCATCTTTTCTCCCAATTGCGATAGCGCTTACAGCCTATCTTAACCACATACCCTATTTTCCGGTTATCCTTTTAACCGGAATGGCCATCGTACAATATTTAGTGTTTTGGTTAGAACATAAAAAACATAAATAGACGGGGGGCACGGATGATGGATAAGCAGATGTTGGTTTCTCTCATACTGCTAGCTACTGCATTAGAAATTTTTATTCTGCTTTTACTTATAAAATATAAACAAGGAAAAATCGAAAAAAATCCGTTGATCACAATTTTTGTAAAAGAGTGGAAAATTTTATACTATGCTTTTTTTCGATGGAAAATATCGGACAATAATAACAGGTTTTTTTTACACAAGAACTCAGCATATTTCTGGTTATTTATTGCACTCCTCCATGAACAAGTTATAGAAATGATTGTATTTCATATATACTTAAAAAAAGTAGATCCATCATATGCCAATATCATGTCTGCCCTTCATATATATAGCATTATCTATATGATTGGGGATTACAATTGGGTAAGAAACACTCCTATACGAATAAAAAATAATGAAATTGAAATGAAGATAGGTGCGAGGAGAGAGCTTTCATTTCATATATCTGATATTGAGTCCGTTCAAACGGCACAGCTTTTATATACTTCCAAAGGTGGGATTATTCATGAGAAAGGTGTGTTTCATGCAACTTCATTTCCTAGAGTACTGACTAGAATATTCGGAATATCTGATGAGCTAAGGCGTGAAATTATCTTTAATAAACCTATTTATTATACTGGCTATTTTGGTTTGAAAAAACAGATTAATAAAGTACTAATCTATAGTAAGGATTCAGACAGACTAGCAGCTGTTCTGGAAGAAAAAATGAAAGATTATGAAGTAAGTAGAAATGAAAATAATCAAGATGTTCAGAAAGTAGTAACAAATAAAAAGCAATCCATTATCAACTGGAAAATCAATTTTTTATTGTTATTTTTGAATGTTGTAGGAGCTTTAGCTCTAGCTCCTTACGCTATAGCTAGAGAGGGACTTCATATTGAAATGGGAGTTTCGAAATGGCTTTTTACACTTGTTTTTTCTGGACAAATGTTAGTAGAAGGTGCAGTCTTGATCTTTTTTGCATTATTAATGGGGAATGTTATTGGGGTTAAATTACCAATTTTCACCTCGTTAACTCGTAAGGAAAAGGTTCAAAGTCATGATCTGAAAAATTTGGGGTTTGCATTAGTATATGGAGTAATAACTTCTATTGTTATTATGATTGTCAGTTATTTTATTTCAAACCAACTTGGAATTGATAATTCTTTTATTAATGAACCGGTGTGGTGGCTGGGAATTTTAGGTTCCTTTGGGGCTGGTGTCACAGAAGAAACAATATTCCGGCTCTTTTTCGTTACTTTTTTATTGTGGATAGCTTCCGCATTATGTAGAACGAAGGGTTCAACAACTTCTGCGAAATGGATAGCGATTGTACTAGCATCATTAGTCTTTGGACTTTTACATTATGGAGTTGCTGCATCTACTTATGAGATGACATTGGGTCTATTTTTAGGAATGCTCCTTATAAACGGCATTGGTGGGATTACTTTTGGAGCACTTTTTGTTTATCGAGGTTTAGAGTCTGCGATGATTGCCCATTTTATTGCGGATGTCATGATTCATGCAGTGGCACCTTTATTCATTTAATACCTCTTGGTTTATATACTAGAATTGTTTACATACATAAAAAAGAGGTCGACCAGTAAGGTTTGGGTGATCTCTAACAGAAAACGAGATGTCGAACAATCGACATCTCGTTTTTTGGTGTTTATAAGTTATACGATTCTTAAAAATTTCAGGTAATTATTTTGAAGGGTTTCACTTAGAACTAAGTTCTGTTTTATCACGATATATTTAGGGTAAATTCATATAAAATTCCAAGTAGCTTGCTAACTTGTCATATGGGGTTCTAATAATTAAGCAGGAAGGATTGATTTTTTTGATAGATTTTATAAACTGGCTAAATAGTTACATTTGGAGTAATTGGTTGGTTTTTGCCTTTTTAGGAATGGGTTTGCTTTACACTCTACTGACCCGTTTTGTTCAAATAAGGCTATTCAAGGACATGATTAGCTTGACGTTTGGCGGTGGAAGTTCAAAGGCTGGAGTTTCCTCCTTTCAAGCATTAGCAATGTCATTAGGCAGCCGAATTGGCACTGGAAATATAGCAGGTGTTGCAACGGCGATTGCTTTTGGAGGGCCTGGTGCTATTTTTTGGATGTGGGTAGCTGCACTATTAGGAAGTGCCACTTCTTTTATTGAAACAACTCTTACTCAAGTTTATAAAAGAAAAATTGATGGGCAATACAGAGGTGGAACCCCATATTACATTGAAAAGGGATTAAAACAAAAGTGGATGGCAGTTGCATCCGCTGGTTTAATTTTAATAGTCATGGGCTTTTTATGGCCTGGTGTTCAAGCTAACACGGTAGCGTTAACAATGAATAATGCATTTGGAATGTCTCCAGTCCTTACTGGGTTCATGATTAGTATTCTACTTGGAATTATTATTTTTGGAGGAGTGAAGAGAATAGCTAAAGCTGCAGAAATAATAGTACCGTTCATGGCAATTGGCTACATACTTGTATGTTTAATCATTCTTAGTTTAAATGTGACAAAAATACCTGAGGTGCTATCTCTTATATTCACAAGTGCTTTAAGCTTGAATTCTACTTTTGGAGGATTGATGGGCTCTGCAATAGCTTGGGGAGTACAAAGAGGTGTCTATTCAAACGGTGCTGGGGTAGGGAGTGAAACATTCGAAGCAGGAGCAGCGGAAGTATCTCATCCAGCAAAACAAGGGTTAGTCCAAGCGTTTTCTGTTTATATTGATACATTGATTATTTGCCCTGCAACAGCATTTATGATTTTAATCACAGGAATGTATAATGTAAAACCAGAAGGGGGAAATCCGATCATTAACAATCTTGGAAATGTAGAACCCTCTGTTTATACACAGTTAGCAGTAGAATCTGTCTTACCAACGTTCGGAATGTCATTTTTGGCTATTTCCTTGTTTTTCTTCTGTTTTACCACACTCTTATCCTATTATTATAAAGCTGAGACTAATTTAGCCTTTCTGAAAAGTAATCAAATATTAAGGTCTAAATGGCTAGACATTTTCCTGAAAATGACCTTATTAGTAGCTGTCTTTTTTGGAAGCGTTAAGTCAGCAACTATTGTCTGGGCAATGGGAGATTTGGGCATGGGAGCAATGGCTTGGGTGAATTTATCGGTTATTTTTTTATTAACTAAACCTGCAATACGTGCTTTAAACGACTATATACTACAAAAAAAATCAGGGAAAGACCCGGTATTTAGACCTGATCAGTTAGGGATTAAAGGAGCGGAATTTTGGGACGAAAAGTATAAAATGACCACTAGTCGGGAAATACAGCAAAAAAGGTCCATATCTTAATAGAGAAAGACAGGAAAATGGAGAACAGCAGTTTTCTTGTGTCTAATAATAAAAACAGCCTTTTAAACAATAGGTTTAAAGGGCTGTTTTTATGACAATAAGCTAACTAGCTAAACCATTTCAATTGATGACACGTTAGCGTTTATAATACATTTAACCATTTTTCATCTTATCAATTTCTGAACGATATTTTTCAAGCGGATAATACTTCATACAAATAACAATTGCCAAGCAAATGATAGCAGGAATACCAAAACGAACAAAGTTCAAAGTAAACATGGTTGCGTCCGGCTGTTGTCCAATCGCACCTGGGATATATCCAGAAACAGCTAGTAATGCTAAAATCCCTGAATTGGTAATCGTGTTCCCGCATTTTTGCGCAAACCCTTTAAGAGAAGCGATCGTTCCATTCAATGATGTTTTTTCTTTTAAATAAATGAAGTCAATTGTATCATTTACTAAAATATTCACCAATGCATTTGACATGGCACCAATAGCTGTAGCGATAAATGAGCAAACATATAAAACAATTAAGTTATCACCGAAAATAAAAGCGATTCCATAAAAAACAAATGTAATCAATTGTGTAATAAGCATGGCTCTTTGACCTGTTTTAAATATTTTTAAAGCGATTGGCATACAAACGACCATAGAGACCAGTGCACCAATAGAAATGATTCCCATATATAATGAAATCAAATCAGGTCTGCCAATATAGTACATCATAAAATAAACAGATGAAGCGAACATAAAACCATATCCTACAGCTGCCAAACACCAAACTAAAATAAGAGGATAAATTTCTTTATGCTTAAATAATTTCTTTAAGTCTTTTGTAAATGGATTTTTTTCAGAAGTAGTGATGTATCTCTCTTTCGATGTAACAAATAATCCCCAAAAACAAAAGATTGTAATAATACCGTAAATGACCATTAAAGGAATATAACTTCCCCCGAAAAACCCAGTAAGCTGAGGTGTAAAGGTTGAGCCAATTGTAAAGGCAATGGCTGTGAAAGCAGCACCTAACGTAATGACACTATTACGTTCTTTATCATTTTTAGTGACGGCAGGAAGTACGGCCATTTGCGGCATTGTTAAAGCCGTTGTACACATATTTAATAGAATATATAAGCCGCCTATATAAATAACTTTACCGATACCATCGATTCCAGTAGGGTTGATGAAAAGCAGGACACTTGCAATGACAAAAATAATAGGTACAAATAAGAAATATGGTCGGTAACGTCCCCATCTTGAGTTTGTTCGATCGGCAAGGGTTCCCATAACGGGGTCGTTTATGGCATCCCATAATGTAGCAACAAACATAATGCCTGCAGCAGCAGCTGCTGATATACCAACTGTATCTGTCATATAGATGGAGAAGTAACTAGCAATTGTGGCTAGTACCAGCATATGGCCTCCATTTAGAGATGTAGCATGGAACCATTTAAAAGCTGTTGTAACTTCTTTTTCTGAGTGCTGATTTGAGACAGTGACTTCTTGTTGTTGTGTTGTATTTGTTTGTATAGACATCTTTCACACTCCTTATCATTTGTTATAAACGGCATAGCTTTGAAAAATATCAACAAGCGCTTGTTAAGTTGTTAATCGTATAGTAGCAAACGTTTACATAGAAAACTATAGTCAAAACAAAGATGTCGTTTGCTCAAATCAAAGATCTGGTTATTATGACTCTTGAAAATAGTAAAGAAGGAAAATATAACTATAAAACTAAATCTTTGATTCGAGCAGTAATTTCTTTTATTTCACTATTATATATTTGTTTTCGTTTTGTTAAGATGAAAACAAACAGAGAAAGAAAGGACCGAATAAAATGCTGAAAATCAGTAATCAAACTTGTGAATATCAACCATTCCTGTTAGGAATCGACATCGCGAAACCAAGATTCTCTTGGATGAGTGAATCAGACAAAAGAAATACAATACAAGCATCATATCAAATTATGGTAGCAGAAGATAATCAATTTAATAAGATAGTTTGGGATTCAGGTGAGGTAACAAGTGATCAAAGTACTCATATCAAATATAATGGAGATTCGTTAAAATCCTTTACTAGATATTTTTTTAAAGTAAGAATTTCGGATCAGTTTGGAAGATACTCTGAATGGAGTACGACGAACTGGTTTGAAACCGCTTTTTTAGATAGTGACGAATGGAAAGCAAAATGGATTACACCGAAAAAGCAGGATGTTGAGGAAGAGGTATTTGCTCTTCGAAAAACGTTAACCGTAAAAGACGAAGTTCAATCAGCAAGAGTTTATGTGACTTCTTTAGGAATTTACCAACTTTATATAAACGGTGCTGAAATAGGGGATGCCTTATTCACACCGGGATGGACCAGCTATCAAAACCGCCTGCAATACCAAACATATGACGTCACTAACAATCTCGTAAAAGGCAGCAATGCACTTGGTATTTTACTTTCTGAAGGCTGGTACAAAGGAATGGGCTTTGATAAGCCGTATAAATATGGTGAAAACTTAGCAGCCTTACTTGAATTACATGTTGTCTATAAAAATGGTAAAAAAGAGATATTTACGACAAATAAAGAGTGGAAGTCAGGTAATAGTTCTTTCGTAGCTGCCAGCATTTACAATGGTGAAACATATGATGCAAGGCTTGAAAGTAACTGGAGTGAATCGGATTTTCATGATGAAGATTGGGAGCCGGTAGATTGTTCTTTTAAACCTGATGCCAAGCTGGTCGCACAGCAAAACGAACTTGTCCGAGTGACAGAAACGATTACTCCGATCGAATATATCGTCACACCAAAGGGTGAAAAAGTACTGGATATGGGACAAAACATGGTAGGCCGGATGAGAATGCGGGTGACGGCACCAAAAGGAACAAAAATTACTCTAAAGCATGCGGAAGTGCTTGATAAAGAAGGAAATTTCTATACAGAGAATCTCCGTACAGCAAAGCAAGAAGTTATCTATATTACAAAAGGTGATGGAAAAGAGACGTACGCACCAACCTTTACATTTCAAGGCTTTCGATATGTAAAAGTAGAAGGGTATCCATCAGAAGACTTATCTTTGGATGATTTTACAGGTGAAGTTATACATTCAGATATGGAACGTACGGGTGAATTTATCACAGATAATGAATTAATAAATCGCTTGCACAGCAATGTGGTTTGGGGGCAACGAGGAAACTTTGTTGATGTTCCAACAGATTGCCCGCAACGAAACGAGCGGCTAGGGTGGACTGGTGATGCCCAAGTATTTATTGGAACCGCTCTATATAACTACCAAGGTGCATCTTTCTTCAAAAAATGGCTGTTAGACTTAAAAGCCGATCAAAAACCTGATGGACAAGTACCGTTTGTGATTCCTGATATTATTCCGGGAAACCAAGTCGCTTCAGGATGGAATGATGCTGCGACGATCATACCTTGGACACTCTACCAAGTATATGGAGACAAGCATATTCTTGAAGATCAATATGAAAGCATGAAAGCATGGGTGGAAAAAGTACGAAGTCTTGCAACAAATGAAACAGTATGGAATGCAAAAATTCAATTTGGTGATTGGCTGGCTCTTGATGGAGATCCTCATTCACCAGTTGGTGCTACACCTATTCCGTTAATTGCAACAGCCTATCACGCGTATTCTACACATATTTTAGCCAAAGCAGCCTCTGTCTTAGGCTTTGAAAAAGATGCGGAAGAGTACTTTGCTTTATATGGGAAAATTGTTGCTGATTTCCAAGCTGAATTTACTACCGCAACAGGAAATGTGATTGGTGGTACGCAAACAAGCTATATCATCCCGCTTGCATTTAATCTATTAAAAGGGGATGCAGCACGAAAAGCAGCACACGAATTACATCGTATGATAGTGGCAAATGATTATCACCTGACAACAGGATTTTTAGGAACTCCACATTTGTGTTCTGTACTATCAAAATATGGTTATCATGAGACAGCATTAAGATTATTGCTTCAAGACGAATATCCGTCATGGTTGTTTGAAGTGAAAAATGGTGCGACGACGATTTGGGAACGTTGGAACAGTATGAATCCGGATGGTACGTTTAATGATTCCGGTATGACTTCGTTCAATCATTACGCTTATGGAGCAGTGGCTGAATGGATGCATAACACAATCGCAGGTATTTCATTTGATGAAACAACACCAGGATATAAGAAATTTTCAATTGCACCGAATATCAGTCCACTCGGAATGACTGAAGTGAAAGCCAGCTATAAATCGCTTTATGGCAAAGTGGTAAGTGAGTGGAAGCTTAACGAAAATGAGGTCATGCTGAAAGTAACTGTTCCAGTTAACACAGAAGCGGATGTCATCATACCACCTAATGCTTCGAACATCACATTAGATGGAGAAAGAAAACAACATTCACGATTTACTTTAGGTTCTGGAGGCTATTCCTTTACCTTCCAGCTTAATGTCGTAAATCAAAAGGTGTTTACACATGATAGTGTCTTAGGCGAGGTTATTTATTATCCCGAAGCAAAAGCAGTAGTTGAAAGTTACTTGACCAATTTTATGCACGGCGAAATGCCACCACACGTTGCGTTCCAAATGATGAAAGGCATGACGTTTGGAGAATGCAAAGTTACACCGGAAACAGGTATTACTTCTAGTCAGGTGGATGAAATACTGAGAAAAATCAATAAAATCGTAAATGATACTTCAATAAATGAAAAACATCATGCTAAAATTTAAACAGGGAGTAATTGTAAATTCAATTTTGAACTTATAAAAACCACATCGAGATTGATCTTATTTAAAGTGATTGGGAGCAAATTAACTGCTAAAAAGGGGGAGAAACAATGAAATCTGAAGTGATAAAGTTCTATGATGATCGAGATGATGTGACACTAACAACATATGTGATCGCAGATTCACCGGAATTATTGGGTGGAAAGAAGAGACCAGCTATTCTTATTTGTCCGGGAGGAGCCTATTTAGCTTGTTCTGACAGAGAAGGAGAAGCAGTGGCACTAAGGTTTGCGGCTATGGGATATCATGCCTTTGTCATTCGATATTCAACCTATATGGGAGGAGAGGTTGGATTTCCAAATTTTCAAGAAGAAATGAAAGTGAAGGAACACTCCATTCACCCGACACCTATGAGAGAAATAGGAAAAGCGATGCTGACAATTAGGGAACATGCTGAAGAATGGCTTGTAGATGTAGATAAAATCGCCATCTGCGGATTCTCAGCAGGCGCACATAATTGTGCTATGTATTCTGTGTATTGGGATAAGCCTATTATGAATGAATATTTCAATGAAAAAACCGAAATGTTCAAACCAGCAGCCACGATTCTGGGCTACACATTAAGTGATTATCTTTTCATGCGTTCATTCCCGAAAAGCCCTGTAGATTCTAAGCTTTTTGAAGCTGCTAATCTTGCATTTACAGGGACCAAAGAACCCGATGAGGAAACACTTAAAGAAATAAGTCCTGTTTTCCACGTGTCGAAAAGTACGCCACCTATGTTCTTATGGGCGACGTCAGAGGATACATTAGTACCAGCACAACACACTCTAAGGATGGCACATGCACTTGCCGATAAAAACATTCCTTATGAAGTTCACATTTATGAAAAAGGACCACATGGTTTAAGCCTGTCGAATCAAGCTACATCCCAGGCGAAAAGCCAAATGGATCGCGATGCGGCTAGATGGATTGTTGAAGCGGAAGCGTGGTTGGAAAAGAGATTTGCTTTGGAGCTGCCTGAACTAACACCATTTGAATTAATGAAATTGGAACACAAGCGTTAAAAACTAAAAATTCTATGAAAATAAACAGGACGATACTGTATGAATATGATTCGTACGTATCGTCTTTTCTTTTATGTTTGAAATGGATAAAGTTTGTGTTCGATAGAGTCATAGTGATATGGCATTTTTCCTTTAAGCTGATATAAGTTGCACACATTAGATTCGAGCAATAATCTCTTTGTTTTTAACATTATTCACCTTTAAAACAACTGCTAAAATAGAAAAGGTTGAGTTTGTATATATAGACATAGGAGGAGGAAATAAGTTGGTTAATTTAAATGTGAAAACGCTGCCAAATAGCAATGTACCTTATCTTTTAAAAAGCGGAGAAGGAGAACGATATCTATTTGGAAGACAACTAGCAACAATTATTG
>Ga0182742_1002199_pt1 | contig 22287 bp, 23 predicted proteins | sample eDN5th37CBELigMG_FD_128880 | JGI IMG/M metagenome (GOLD analysis project Ga0182742, IMG submission 128880) | Enriched Miracle-Growth compost microbial communities from Emeryville, California, USA - eDNA 5th pass 37_C BE-Lig MG (version 2)... ... | reverse complement strand
TATAATCATCACCGATATCAATGGGGATTAAACAAGATGACTCCAGATCAATACCGAAGTCATCTGTTGGCAGCATAAGTCCCTTTATTAAACTGTCCATTTTATAGGTTATAGTTCACAGGTTCCTCGTCCCATCGGGACGAGGAACCTGTCCCCGTGGTCCGTTACATGAAAATAACTCATATGGAGATACTAGTAGTAATGCAATGAGAGGAGGTTAACAATGGGACAACAACATCGTTTTCGTGTAGGACAAAAAGCCCCTAACAATGGTATTTATGTAGAAATAGGTGAAACTGGAGACAATGTGAAAAATCCTGGTCAAATTAAATTGAAGGCCGGAGACCGTTTCCCGGAAACAGCTAACCATAACCGTCAATGGACATATAAACGTAAGCCTTAATAGATGAAGAAACAAAAAAACCTACTGTTAAAAGTAGGTTTTTTTGTTTTTTAGTCGAATCATTTTTAGTACTTAGGTTTTTTAATGATGATCATGCTTAGCTACAGGCTCGTTAGGAATAACCTCAGCAATAATGAAAATGACAACGATTGCAATCACAGATAAAATTGTCGCAGTCATAAAATCATAATGACCACCTGTCATATTATTTACTACATATGACGCCATGTGAATTAATAAAAAGCCCCAAAAAAATGTCCAAAAGAAACGCAAACCATTCACCTCTATTTCCAGACGAGTTCTTATTATATATTATCACAAAATATTTCAAGTTTAAAAGAACCTTTTTAAATTGTTCATAAACTCTCCATAACCTGCATGAAATAATAAAACTAAAGGAAATTCTCAAGGGTGAAATTCAATCGAAGTGTTGGAAAAATCTGTTAGCGGTACTTTCACTTTGATGTGTCCATATTTGCAACAAACGTGATACAATCCCATTCTTTTTAAAAAGTTAGACATACATTATAGAGAAATAAAATGACATTGAAGAGAAAGGTGGTGGGCAAGTGATGACGATAACGGAACGCTTTTTTCAGATTGAGACAGAATGGAATGTAATACATTTACCATTTAAACCAAATGGGTTTGGAATATTAATCATTGGTGATCGTTCAGATTTTGTTGATGAAACCTCCAGTTTTTGGCACCAACATTATGGGAGAAATCAATTACTCTCTGATTTAATGAAGCAGGGCTACACACTCTTTCATTCGAATCTTTATGGAAACCACTGGGGCAGCCCTCGTTCAGTCACAATGGCGAAACAGTTATACCATTTAGTCATGAAAAAAGAGATCTTAAATCAACGAATCCATTTATTGATCGATGGAATGGGTGGGTTAACAGGGTTACAATTAATGCAGGAAATACCTGAAAAGATTCGTTCTGTCGCCATGATGAATCCTTGCCTTGACCTCCAAGCCCATCTTGAAAATGAAAAAGAGCATAAATTTTTTTATAAACGATTAATTAAGGAAATTTCGGCAGCATATGGTGTTGATCCCAGAATCGTTTCATCTCTAAATCTTCCAACACTAAACACAATTTCTAATATACCTGTGAGAATTTGGCAAAAAACGAATAGTACGGTCTATTCTCCACAAGATCACAGTAAAAAATATGAGGAAATGCGAAACAAAGCTGAACATCCTATTCAATTAATTTATCATCTTGGTGACAATTTATATCGTATAAATCAATCAATCATAAGGTTCTTTAAAGAAAATGAAAAAGTGTTATAACGTTAGAAAAGCTTAGGTTTTCAAAAACTAAGCTTTTTTATTTGATATATGATCTCATGTTAAGAGGCGACGAGGCTCGGCATTCTGTCAAAGGGAATACTAAATGAAGGACCTTTTGCATATTGTAAAATATCGTCCTTAAGGAGGTAATTCAAGATATGCAAGTGATGGTGTTTGGGGCACAGTCACACATTGGGTTTGCGATTTGTGAAAAGTTTCTTGAGGAGGGAATTGAAGTATGTGGAATTTTTTTAGACTCTTCCTCAAAAATGAAAAAGCTTCTACTAGAAGAAAGAATGTTGTTGATTGGAAGAAATGCTTTATTTCATGAATTAACATTAGACCATGAATGGAGAAACAAAGAAGCTACCCATGTCATTTATTGTAAAGAAAAAAGTCATCATCAAGACCAGTTATGTTTTGAGAAATCTGTTGGGACAGCAGTTGATACAAGGAGCCATTACTTTTATGTAGTTCCTGATGCCAGACAGATTGAAGAAGACGATCAGTATGTTACGTCAACACTGGAATCTTATACGCTCTTTAAGTTACCGCGGCTTTATGGACCATTTCAACCACCGGAAGAAAAAATTCATCAACACTTAAAATCTTGTGTGTCAGGTCAGAAAAATACACTTATTATTAAAGAGCCAACTATATATATTACAGATGCTGCTGAAACAATTGTTGAGATCATAGAAAAAGGTGATTATCAAAAAGTGTATAGGTTTTTATGTGAACAGAAGGACGAAACAATTGAATCAGTTTCAGTTGAGGTAAAAATAAATGCAAAAGAAACTGAATCAGGTGGACACCGTATCATAAACAAAACATCCATGGAAAAGGGATTATTGGAACAGGTTTCCTGTATTAAAATGTATAGAGAAATCTACGGTATTGATAGTTAGTGCTTGAACAAATAAATCATGAAAGGATAAAATAAAAGCGAAGGAAAAAGTATACAAGGAAGTGGTTGCCCATGTACTTAAAGCTAGGTTCTGTTCTTATTATTCTTCTTTCGCTTTTGGGTTGTGGACAACCTGTAGCTTCGGGGGAACTCGAAAAGGTTGGTTTACTTGTTACAGAAACAATTGATGAAAAGGTTTGGGGAACAAAAGGCTACAAAGGTTTGTTGAAGATTCAATCGGAATTAAATGTTGACGTATATTACAAAGAAGGCATGAATGATGAGGCAGATATACGTGAAGCAATCGAAGAATTTCATAACAATGGTGTAAATCTCATTTTTGGACATGGAAGTGAATTTACAAATTATTTCAACGAGATAAGTAGTGAATACCCGGACATTCACTTTGTTGTTTTTAACGGAGAAGCCAATGGTGAAAATGTAACAAGTTTGAATTTCGATTCAAATGCAATGGGTTTTTTTGGTGGGATGGTAGCAGGAGAAATGACAAAGACGAACAAAGTTGCAGTTTTAGCAGCTTTTGAATGGCAGCCTGAAGTTGATGGCTTTTTCGAGGGTGCTTACTATCAAAATGAAAATGTGGAAGTAGATATCCAATATGTACAAGATTGGAACAATACGGATATTGCGTTAACTCTACTTGATCAAATGATCGAAGATGGAGTAGACATTGTTTATGTAGCTGGCGATGGATATAATATAGCTGTGATTGAAAAGTTAAAAGAAGAAGGGCTATATGCAATCGGCTTTGTTTCAGATCAATCTGACCTGGGAAAAGGTACAGTGTTAACAAGTACAGTTCAACATGTTGATAAATTGTACGAAGTTGTCGCAAAGGAATTTGATAATGGAAAACTGGAAAATGGGGAACTCTATTATGATTTTAAAGATGGAGTGATTTCATTAGGTACCTTTAGTCCTCTGGTCAATGAAGAATTCAAATCAACTGTTATGGAATCAATCAAAGAGTATAAGGAAACAGGACTCTTACCTAATCAACTATAATAATCAATAAAAGGAGTGAAGAAAATGGAACAGCACCCAAAAACAATGGAATTTATGCAAATTGCTATGAAGTACTTACCTGAAGCAAAGCAAAAGCTTGAAGGCTCAGGAATTGAGTTATCAATGGAAACCATCCAACCAATGCTTGAACTATTTACAAAAGTTATGGGAGAAGCATATGAGCTAGGGAAAAAGGATGCTCAGTAAACACAAAAGCGCAAGCCCCTTGAACAGCCTAGGGCAAATAAGACGATTTAGAATAGTAGGCGTTCTTTGCCTTCAATTCTAAATTGGCTAGACCCTAGAGGGGCTAGGCGCTGGCAGTCTAAGAACGCGACGTCAATAACAAAAGACTATACTTGCAAGTCCTGTGCTTCGGAGCTGGATGTCGCGAACTATCCACAGTTCAAAGAATTTTAAAGTTTCCTAAGCAAAAACAAAGGCTGCCAATCAGGTAGCCTTTATTTCATTTTCTTTTTTATATAATCAACAATTGGTCCAAATTCTTTTAAAACCGGTTTAAGATTTTCTAATGAACCCATAATATCATCAATCTGCTCCATTAAGGTAAAGTAGTTCACCTCATTATTTTGTTCTTCTACTTGTTTTTCTTGAGAATTGTGTTGTTCTCTGTATTTATTGGGAACCCTATTTCCGAACATAAGTTGTGTAAATCGGTCGGATGGAGGAGTGGCTTCGGTTTCCTTTTCTATAGTTTCTGACAGTGAATCTGAGTCAATCCGTTCTTCATCTTTTTCGTCATAAGACATGTCTTACACCTCCTTTGTGTTTGGTCGCGATACATATCTATTACTAGTTTATGAATGGGAATGTAGCAAGGTCTAGACATGTGTACTAAAACATTAATATTGAAAAAAAAAAGTGAATAAGATAAAATTAGTACCAAGTCATAATAATTGATATAAAAATGCAATTTCCAATAATAAAGATAAATGAAAAGACAATGTAGTGAAGAATTAATGGATAAAAGGGGCTGTACAAATGAATGCAGGGATAATTGGTATCGGTCGATACACACCTGAAAAAGTTGTTACAAACGCAGATTTAGAAAAAGTTATGGATACATCTGATGAGTGGATTAGAACAAGAACCGGCATAGAAGAACGCCGCATTGCAGATGATTCAATAGATACATCACATATGGCAACTTTTGCTTCGGAAAAAGCATTAAAGGATGCGGGGATTTCAGCAGAGGATTTAGATCTGATTTTAGTTGCAACTGTAACTCCTGATCAGCCGTTTCCTACTGTTGCATGTATGCTACAAGAGAAATTAGGAGCAAAAAAGGCAGCTGCAATGGATATTAGTGCCGCTTGTGCAGGTTTTATGTATGGAATGGTTACAGCTAAACAATTCGTTGAGTCAGGTACTTATAAAAATGTATTAGTAGTTGGAGTTGAAAAACTATCAAAAATTACCGACTGGGATGACCGTAATACGGCAGTTCTTTTTGGAGACGGTGCAGGTGCAGCAGTCATTGGCCCAGTAAGTGAAGGAAAAGGAATTCTATCCTTTGAATTAGGTGCGGACGGCACAGGCGGGAAGCATCTGTATCAAGATGAATACATCATTATGAATGGTCGTGAAGTATTTAAATTCGCTGTTAGACAAATGGGTGAATCCAGTGTGAACGTGCTGGAAAAAGCAGGTTTAACAAAAGAAGATGTAGACTTTTTAATCCCGCATCAGGCAAACATCCGAATCATGGAAGCGGCAAGAGAGCGTTTAGAGCTTCCAGTTGAAAAAATGTCTAAAACCGTGCATAAATATGGAAATACTTCAGCAGCATCCATTCCGATTTCTTTAGTAGAAGAAGTAGAAGCAGGAAAAATTAAAGATGGAGACTTAATTGTAATGGTCGGTTTCGGAGGAGGACTTACATGGGGAGCAATTGCTCTTCGTTGGGGTCGATGAGAAAAAAAGAATGAGGTGAATCATCATGGAAAAAAAGCGAGTAGTAGTAACAGGATTGGGTGCAGTAACTCCGATTGGCAATGATGTAGAAACAGCTTGGCAAAATGCAATTAACGGGGTTTCAGGTGTTGGACCAATCACTAGAATAGATTCAGAGCCATACGCAGCAAAAGTAGCAGCAGAGCTTAAAGACTTTGATGTAGAACAATTTATGGATAAAAAAGACGCAAGAAAAATGGACCGCTTTACTCAATATGCAGTAGCAGCATCCTTCATGGCTGTAAAAGACGCAAATCTTGAAATCACAGATGATATCGCTCCGCGTGTTGGAGTTTGGATCGGTTCTGGTATCGGCGGAATGGAAACTTTCGAACAGCAACATAAAACACTTTTAGAAAAAGGTCCCAGACGAGTAAGTCCATTCTTTGTCCCAATGCTTATCCCGGATATGGCAACCGGTCAAGTTTCAATTGCTTTAGGAGCAAAAGGTTTTAACTCTTGTACAGTAACAGCTTGTGCAACAGGAACAAACTCAATTGGAGATGCTTTTCGAGTTATTGAACGAGGAGAAGCAGATGTGATGATTTCGGGTGGAGCAGAAGCACCTCTTACTGAAATGTCATTTGCAGGATTTACTGCTAATAAAGCATTGTCAACAAACCCGGATCCTAAAACAGCAAGCCGCCCATTTGACCAAGATCGCGATGGTTTTGTTATGGGTGAGGGAGCAGGAATTGTTGTTCTTGAGGAATTAGAGCATGCTTTAGCTCGAGGAGCAAAAATATATGCTGAAATTGTAGGATACGGAGCAACAGGTGATGCCTACCATATAACAGCACCTGCACCAGGTGGTGAGGGTGGATCAAGAGCGATGCGTATGGCAGTTGAAGGTAGCGGCCTATCAGTTGATGATATTGATTATATTAATGCTCATGGTACAAGTACCCCTTACAATGATAAGTTTGAAACACTAGCAATAAAAGAGGTATTTGGAGAACATGCTAAAAAATTAGCAATAAGTTCAACTAAATCAATGACAGGTCATCTTCTAGGTGCAGCAGGTGGAGTCGAGGCTATTTTTAGTGTTTTGGCGATTAAAGAAGGTATCATTCCGCCGACGATTAATTTACAAACTCCAGATCCTGAATGTGATCTAGATTATGTTCCGAATAAAGCTCGTAAACAGGAAGTAAGAGCTGCTCTAAGTAACTCTTTAGGATTTGGCGGACATAACGCAACGATTATTTTTAAGAAATATAATGCTTAATTTTTATAACCCGACAGTTATGTCGGGTTTATTTTTTTTGAAAACAGTTTAATTAATAATGTAGTGGCAAATTAACAAATAGGTAACTTCCATCAAGAACAGTTCTTCCTTCAATTCATAGAATACATATGAAGGAGAGATGTTCATCATGAGTTTCATTAATACGATTGATTGGCTAAAGAATACACCACAGCAACTAAATATTTGCGAAAAGTTAGTTCCATATTTTAACAATATGAATAAAAGAGAAATTGCTTCCTATCTACATTCATTTGGGATGTATAAGCACCCTGGAGACATTGAGCAATGGATTGAACAGATGACAGAAAAGCAAATGGGCTTTTATGTTAAAAAGTTAGAAAAGAGATATAAGCTTGATTGGAACGGACCGGATGTACCGATCTTTATGTTACCAATAGATCAAGCCAATCGGAAAATAGAGAGAGAATACCGGGGGAGATCTGGTTTAGCTTTTCATAACAAATTATTCTTATTTCTTTCAAAAGACGTACATAAAGACGATATTGAGTCTTTATTTTTACACGAGTATCACCATGTTTGCCGGCTGGCTTCTGTCACAAAAGCTGAAGATACGTTTACGATAATAGATACAGTTATAATGGAAGGTTTAGCAGAAAATGCGGTTAGGGAACTGGCTGGCGAACAGGCTGTGTCGAATTGGACGAAATTATATGATTCAGACCAATGTGAAAGATTTTATGAGCGAATGATTCTACCGCATAAAGAGATGACAAGGGAAAGTCCGAAATTTTCCCAGCTCATGTACGGAACTGGTTTTTATCCAAATATGCTGGGGTATTCTGTAGGATATCATATTGTAAAAACATTGATGGATAAAACAGGACTGAAGACAAAGCAGATGTTAGGTATGCCGTCTGAAAAAATACTGGAAAAGTATTCGGATGTAAAGAAATCATCATAAAAAGAAGCCTAATTTCATACAATGTGTTAGGACATGTTCAAACATCTGAAAAAACTATGCATAATCTTCATTGATTGGAATAAATTCTCTGAAATTTGCCTATACTGTTTGACAAATGGTACTGAAGTGAGGGGTTTTTATATGTTATTTCTTCATGATGTTTGGGTAAATTGGTTTGAAGGTGAAGAGAATGGATACAATGTCTGTCATTTTCATGAATGGAGAAAAGATGACAGTGTTGAACTCCTTGATCAGGTTCCTCTATTAAAGGTAAATTCCATGCTATTCGACTACATAGAAAACAACTTATCGGAGTTACCACCTGGTCTATTAAAAGATATTTTTCAAAAGGCTTATATTCGTAAAAATCATGAGCGAATCCAACTTGATTATTGTTTTGTTGTGACAGATGGAATAGGAATTTTAGCAGTTGATACAATTGGCTATACCATTCCAATTCGAAAAAGTAGAATTATCCCAAGACAAGAACAATTGGTATTTGAAATGGTGAAGGATATTGAGCCTGAATCATATTCAACAGAAATTATAAAAGAAGAATCAAACAAGGAATATCATATTTTGTCTTTAGCACCACAATATATGAGAGGCTTGACAAGAAAAGAACGCCAATTAAAGCAATTGTTATTTATGGCGCTTGATCAGCTGCTGGCGACGAAAAATGCTGCTGAAGTTAAGTACTGGTATACTGAATGGAACCCTACAAAATATGAGGATATTCAGCAAAGAGAATTTGATGAAGTATGGAATCAGCTCTATGAAGAAACATTAAACGGTTGGTCTCCAAAGCATATTCAGCTATGTGAACGACTAATAAAAGGACAACCCTTTTTTGAAAAGCTTTGGGATATGGAGCATGAATCAAAGGTTAATTGATTTGGACAAGCTAAATATTAAAAAACGATGTGATTGGCTCACATCGTTTTTTAGGTTTTGCAGGACTTGCAAAAAAAACATGGAATTTGCAAGAATAAATAGGATACTGCAAAAATAAGCATGAATTTGCAACAAAGCGGACAATTTTGCAAAATTATATATAAACTTGCAAAATTGAGTTTGAAAGTAACTTTTTTACTTACGTTTACGACCTAGTCCCATGGCATTTTCCATTTTCTTTAATGTGCGGCTTGCAACTGCATTCGCCTTTTCTGCACCTTTATCAAGGATTTGATCCAATTCATCTGACTCCATCAGCTGGTAATACTTATCTTGAATTGGTTTTAATGCATTTACAACAACCTCAGCTACATCTGTTTTGAAATCCCCGTATCCTTTTCCTTCATATTTTGCTTCAATTTGTTCAATCGGTTCATTTGTTAAAATAGAATAAATCGATAAAAGGTTTGAAATACCAGGCTTGTTTTCTTTGTCGTATTTTACAATTCCTTCCGAATCTGTGACAGCACTTTTAATTTTTTTCTCAATTTGTTTAGGATCATCTAAAAGTGTGATAAATGCTTTTTGATTCGCGTCTGATTTACTCATTTTTTTTGTTGGATCCACAAGTGACATAATGCGAGCGCCAACTTTTGGAATACGCACCTCAGGGATAGTAAGAACATCATTATATTTTTTATTAAAACGTTCTGCCAAATCTCTGGTTAACTCTAGATGTTGTTTTTGATCTTCGCCTACTGGTACTAGGTCAGTGTTATAAAGAAGGATATCTGCTGCCATTAGTGGTGGATATGTGAGTAATCCGGCAGAAACAGCTTCTTTTCCATGTGATTTATCTTTGAATTGAGTCATTCTTTCTAATTCTCCGATATAAGAAACACATTGTAACATCCATCCTGCTTGTGCATGGGCAGGTACCTCAGATTGAATAAATAATGTGACTTTGTCAGGGTCTAAACCAACAGCAAGATAGAGTGCTGCAAGACTTCTAATGTTTTTCCTTAAAGCTAATCGGTCCTGTGGAACGGTAATTGCATGTTGATCAACGATACAGAAATAACAATTGTACTCATCTTGTAAATCAACAAATTGTTTTAATGCACCAATATAATTTCCTAATGTAACGGAACCACTTGGTTGTATTCCTGAAAAAATTGTTTTCATAAGACCCTCCTGAATATAATTGAAATGTATAAAAATAAACACAAAAAAGGCCCACTCGCCCCAAAGATAGGGACGATGGACCGCGGTACCACCCTAATTATTTCTTAAAAGAAATCACTCTATTCTTTAACGCAAGATTACGTCTGCACGTACTAAATTTCTGCACAGAAGCTCAGAAGTCCATTCCATATCGGTTATTACCTGTTTGCACCAACCACAGGCTCTCTAAAAAATGCACCATATATGTACTACTCTTCATCATAGCCGATTATTTTTATATCTTTAAAGTATAAGGAAATAATACATAGACCTCCGTCATTCTTGGCTGTAAGAAGTCGTGTTTTTCTAATTATATGAAATCATGTATGCATTTGCAAATTTTATATGTTTTAAATGTAATAATAAAGAACTGTTCCGATCACTACAATGATCGTCATAACTAATCCACTAGTTAGAAAAGGTGAATGATCAAATGTTAATAGCTCAGAAACTGGCGTCATTTCATTCACTTCTTGTTTTGAAAGCTCCTTCCCCTTAGAAACAAACATTCTTCTAAAGCCATATGTTATGCCGTCAAAGAAACCACCTTTTACTGTGATTGTAAAGAAAGAAATAAATAAGAGTCCCATAGCGAAAAAGAAGGAAATATTTATAAAAGATAAAATAGTTAATTTTTGGTAAATGGTAAAAGACAGTAAGATTGTTAAACATAATGACACAATAATGAGTGTAACAGATCGATTAATGCGCAATTTCTTTCACTCTTTTCTTGTTAAAATACTTTTGCATCTATTATATCAGATGAAAGGAGGAGGGAAAAAACAAGTGAAGTTATTGTAGAAATATTTATTAGATGCAAATGTATAAATTATATAAATGTATTCGTCATATTTCTACATTTTCTACAAAAAATGTTTGTAAGATTTTGTAACCCTTTCCAATTCAACGCGTTAAAGCGTTGTGAAGAAATTGAGTGAAAAATTAAGAAAATTCAAATGGTGAAATGTAGGTCTTTTTACCTATTTTTCATTCGGATTTCATTAATATTATTGCATTTGTGTAAATTTTATTAAAAAAATAAATGCACAATTTACTGAATACTTGTATAATAATCCGTGTAAAGAAACTTGTTCAAAATAAAGGGAGGTCAAATTTGTGAAAAAGTCGAAATATTTTCTACTTTTAGCATTATCGCTTGTACTAAGTATGTTCTTAGCTGCATGTAATGGTGGCGGAGATACTGGTAAAGAGACAGATACAGGCGGAGATGAAGGTACAGCAGAGCAAAAAATTACTGCTCTAGAGTCACAGGCAATTCCATCAATGGATAGTGTAATGGCTCAAGATACAGTTAGTTTCACTACGATGAATAACGTAATGGAAGGTTTATACCGTTTAGATCCTAACCAAGAAGTTGTTGAAGGTATGGCAGAAGGTGAACCTGAAGTTAGTGAAGATGGTACAGTTTATACATTCAAATTAAGAGATGCGAAATGGTCAAATGGCGACCCTGTTACAGCGAATGATTTCGTTTATGCATGGCAACGTGCAATTGATCCTGCAAACGCATCACCTTATGGTCCATATATGATGGATGGTAAAATTAAAGGAGCAGCTGAAATTACTGCAGCTGGTGCTGAGAAAAAAGAATACGATCTTAACACTTTAGGTGTTAAAGCAATCGATGAGAAAACACTTGAAGTAACATTAGAAAGACCAATTCCATATTTCCAATCCTTAATGGCGTTCCCAACGTTCTATCCACAAAATCAAAAGTTTGTTGAAGAACAAGGTGATAATTACGCGAAAACTGCGGAAAACCTAGTTTATAACGGACCATTCGTTTTATCTGACTGGGGTGGAAGCACTGCATCTGAATGGACTTACACAAAAAATGAAGATTATTGGGATGCAGAAACAGTTAAGTTAGAAACAGTTCAATGGAATGTATTAAAAGATTCTCAAGCATCTGCAAATGCTTTTGAAACTGGTGAAGCAGATGTAACTGGAAAACTTTCTTCTGACATCGTTCCTCAATATGAAGGCGATGAAAGAATGGTAAAATGGTTAGAACCAACAATCTTCTGGTTGAAATTTAACCAAAAAGAAAATGAAGCTCTAAAAAATCCGGATATTCGTAAAGCTCTTGCACAAGCAATTAACAAAGAAGACTTCGTTAACAGTGTATTAAACAATGGTTCAATCATTGCAAACTATGCTGTTCCAAGTGAATTTGTTAAAAACGAAGAAACTGGTAAAGACTTCCGTGAAATTAATGGAAATGAATTATTACCATATGATGTAGATGCAGCAAAAGCATCATGGGAAAAAGGTTTAGCTGCTCTTGGTACAGATAAAGTAGAAGTAAGATACTTAGGTGATGATACTGAAAGTGCTAAGAAAGTAGCAGAATATGTTAAAAATCAATTAGAAACAAATCTTCCTGGACTTACACTTAAAGTTGAAAGTGTTCCATTCAGCGTTCGTTTAGATCGTGAAAATTCTCAGGATTATGATATTCAAATGGCTGGTTGGGGTCCTGACTACTTAGACCCAATGACTTTCTCTGACCTATGGTTAACAGGCGGAGGAAATAACAAAATGGATTACTCTAATGAAAAGTATGATCAGTTAGTAAAAGACGCTCAAACGACTTTAGCACAAAAACCTGTAGAGCGTTATGAGGCACTTGCTGAGGCTGAAAGAATCTTACTTGAAGAAGATGCTGCGATTGCTCCTATGTATCAACGTTCTTCTAACGTGTTAGTAAATGAGAATGTTGAAGGATTTACTTACCACTTAGTTGGACCAGAATATAGTTACAAATGGGCATCAGTAAAATAAGTATTGATTTTATTAGTACTTTTTGATTATAGTGATAATTGATGTAAAGAGAGAGAGTATATTGAATGTCGATATACTCTCTTTTCCCTTGTTGGGAAATTGTCGAACTTTGTAGAATATTTAATTTATTTAGGAGGTGCACTCATATGGCGAAATACTTAACTCAACGTGTTATTTATATGGTCATTACACTTTTATTAATTGCCACGTTTACTTTTTTCCTCATGAAAATTATTCCAGGTACACCTTTTACAAATGCTAGTAAATTGTCAGAGACACAGCTAACGATTATGAAAGATAAATATGGTTTAGATGAACCCGTACCGGTTCAATATATGAACTATATGGTGAATATGCTTAAAGGTGATTTAGGTGTTTCCTTTCAGTTCAATAATGTAGGTGTCACTGAAATACTTGTGAATAGCATTGGTCCATCAGCAACACTCGGATTTCAGGCCATTCTTTTCGGTACAATCTTCGGTATTATTTTAGGAGTCATTTCAGCATTAAGACAAAATACTTGGGTTGATTATAGTGCAACATTTTTAGCGGTACTTGGTAAATCAATCCCTTCATTTGTTTTTGCGGGACTATTGCAATATTACATTGCTGTAAAATTAGGGTGGTTTCCAGTTGCATTCTGGAAAGGCCCGGAATACACGGTATTGCCTACAATTGCATTAGCTATGTTCCCGATTGCAACAGCAGCAAGGTTTGTTAGAACCGAAATGGTAGAGGTTTTAGAATCCGATTACATTACACTTGCTAAAGCTAAGGGTGCCAGCTGGTTTGAAATTGCTTTCAAGCATGCTCTTAGAAATGCTTTAATTCCAGTAGTAACTGTTTTAGGACCGTTGGTTGTTAGTTTAATGACCGGTTCCCTTGTTATTGAAAAGATATTTGGGATTCCGGGACTAGGTGAGCAATTCGTGAAGTCAATTACAGTAAACGACTACCCGGTTATTATGGGTACAACAATCCTATTCGCGGTTCTGTTTGTTGTCGTTATCTTAATTGTAGATTTACTGTATGGAATCATTGATCCGCGGATTCGTTTAGCGGGAGGTAAAAAATAATGGCACATGAGAAAATTTCAAAAGAGTTGTTTAAACCCGCTCATATTGATTCAGCGAAAAGCGAAGAGATTTCCAAACCAAGCCTTAATTATTGGCAGGATGCATGGTTACGCGTTAGGAAAAACAAAGGAGCTATTGTAAGCTTAATTGTTCTGGCAATATTAACTATTATGGCTCTTGTTGGCCCGCATATAAACGGGTATGGCATTGACGAACAAAATCTTAAACATTCGAACTTACCCCCAAGAATTCAGGGGCTAGAGAATATTAGCTGGTTACCATTTGATGGGGACTTAACTAGAAAAAATGGCGATGTTTATAATGCCTATGAACAAAAAAATGTAGATGAATATTACTGGTTAGGGACAGACAGTCTTGGTCGTGATTTATTTACACGTGTATGGAAAGGTACACAAGTATCATTATATATTGCAGTATTAGCTGCCGTTATTGATATGGTTATTGGTGTTTTATACGGTGCTATTTCCGGATTTGTTGGCGGCCGCACTGATAATGTTATGCAACGGATTACAGAAATATTAGTAGGTATTCCAAACCTTGTTGTTGTTATCCTCATGATTATTGTGTTGGATCCAGGTATTTTATCGATTACAATCGCCTTAACCATTACAGGTTGGGTTGGAATGGCGAGGGTTGTCCGTGCCCAGGTCATGAAATTAAAACAACAGGAATATGTTTTAGCTGCTAGAACATTAGGTTTGTCAAATGGAAAGATTATTTGGAAGCATCTTTTACCAAACTTAGCTGGTGTAATTATCATCAACACAATGTTTACTATTCCAAGTGCCATTTTCTTCGAAGCCTTTTTAAGCTTCATTGGACTGGGATTACAGCCGCCGTTGGCTTCTTTAGGTACACTGATTGATGACGGGTTTAAAGTACTTCAGCTATACCCTTATCAAATGATCATACCGGCAATTATTATCAGTTTAATTATGATCTGCTTTAATATGATTGCAGATGGACTGCGCGATGCTTTAGATCCGAAAATGCGTGACTAGAAAAGGTAGGTGAACCCGAAAATGGATAAAATCTTAGAAGTGAAAGACTTGCACATTTCATTCCACACGTTTGCTGGAGAAGTACAGGCAATTCGTGGAGTTAACTTTGATTTGTTTAAAGGGGAGACTTTAGCAATTGTAGGTGAATCCGGTTCAGGAAAATCAGTTACGACAAAAGCGATTATGCGTTTGCTTCCCGAAACAAATTCAGACATAAAACAAGGTAAGATTCTTTTTGAAGGAAAAGATCTAGCAAAAGAATCAAATAAAAATATGCAAAAGATTCGTGGGAAAGATATCTCGATGATTTTCCAAGATCCAATGACGTCATTGAATCCAACAATGAAAATTGGAAAGCAGATTATGGAACCGATTATTAAACATCAAAAACTAAGTAAATCAGCTGCGAAAGAACGTGCAATTGATATATTAAAGCTTGTAGGAATTCCTAAACCTGAAGAGCGTTTTAATCAATATCCACATCAATTTTCCGGTGGGATGAGACAAAGGGTTGTGATCGCGATTGCTCTTGCATGTAACCCGAAGGTTCTGATTGCTGATGAACCGACTACTGCATTAGATGTGACAATCCAAGCTCAAATTCTTGAATTAATGAAGGAATTACAAAAGAAAATTAATACATCCATTATATTCATCACCCATGATTTAGGTGTTGTAGCAAATGTAGCTGATCGTGTTGCCGTGATGTATGGTGGGAAAATTGTTGAAACCGGAACAGTTGATGAAGTTTTCTACAATCCTCAGCACCCATATACATGGGGATTAATAAGTTCAATGCCAAGCCTTGATACTAAGGAAGAGGAATTATACGCAATTCCAGGTACTCCGCCTGATCTATTACACCCGCCTAAGGGTGATGCGTTTGCACCTCGTAATGAATATGCAATGCAAATTGATCTTGAGGAGCAACCTCCTATGTTCAAAGTATCTGATACACATTATGCTGCAACATGGTTACTCCATCCGGATGCTCCTAAGGTTGAACCGCCACTAGCAGTAAAAAGGCGTCAGCGTCAATTCCCTGACAAAAAAGGGGGGAACTAAAATGGAAACAACAGAAAAGTTATTAGAGATTAAAAATTTAAAGCAATACTTTAATATTGGTAAGCCTAATGAAGTAAAAGCGGTAGATAATGTTTCGTTTGATATTTTTAAAGGGGAAACATTAGGATTAGTTGGAGAGTCCGGGTGTGGAAAGTCTACTACTGGCCGAACAATTATCAGATTATATGATGCTACTGACGGTGAGGTTCTATTCAACGGAGTAAATGTACATGGGAAAAAATCCCGTTCACAATTAAAAGAATTTAACCGAAAAATGCAAATGATCTTTCAGGATCCCCAAGCGTCTTTAAACCCAAGAATGAAGGTTTCAGATATTATTGCCGAAGGTATTGACATTCACGGTCTTGCAAAAACGAAAAAAGAACGAATGGACAGAGTCATTGAATTACTTGAAACAGTTGGTTTAAATAAAGAGCACGCAAACCGTTATCCTCATGAATTTAGTGGCGGGCAGCGTCAACGGATCGGAATCGCTCGTGCACTTGCAGTAGAGCCTGAATTCATTATTGCCGATGAACCAATTTCTGCACTTGATGTATCGATTCAAGCACAGGTTGTTAATTTAATGAAAAAACTTCAAAAAGAAAAAGGCTTAACATATTTATTTATTGCCCATGATTTATCAATGGTGAAATATATAAGTGATCGTATTGGTGTTATGTACTTTGGAAAGCTTGTGGAATTGGCCAGTGCAGAAGAACTCTACAACAATCCAATTCACCCTTACACACAATCTTTACTATCAGCAATTCCACTTCCTGATCCGGACTATGAGCGCACCCGTGTTAGAAAGACATATTCTCCTAGTCAACATAATTATCAACCAGGTGATGAAGTTGAATTCAGAGAAGTAAAACCAGGACACTTTGTCATGTGTTCACAAGCGGAATTTGAAAAATATAAAAAAGAACATGCTTAATGATTTTGTAAAGAGATTACCTAAGGTAGTCTCTTTTTTATATTCGTGAAAATTGTTGCTAAAGTATTAAGTGTTGTGCAGGGTTGATTGAAGCTCCAGGATGCTCGCTTTCCGTGGGGCGTGCGATGAGCCTCCTCGCCGCTTTGCGTCTGCGGGGTCTCACCTGCCACGCATCTCCCACAGGAGTCTCACACCTTCCGCTTCAATCAACTTAAATAGTTTTACTCAAAGATGAAGCTTAAAGCCAAGAAAAATTTAGAAAAAAGCCATAGAAAAATTCAGATTTTATAAATAGCTGTTCTCGCAAAGATTGTTGCTTTTATTCTTATAAATAGCTATATATTTAATAAAGTAACAAGACATAAATTGTATGGTATGTTAAAATTGCTTTAAGCAGAACGTACGTTCTTATAATAGTGTATTGAATTTTATTTTAAACCTCTATAGTGGAATGCAGCGGAAGCACTCGACTCCTGAGGGAAGTAGAGGAAAGGCTGAGACCCCGCAGGCGAAGCCGAGGAGGCTCAGCTTCCTCCCCGCGGAAAGCGAGTGCTGCAGCGCAATGGAACGAACTAAATTTCACCTATAACTTTATAAAAACAACAAAGTATATACAAACAAACAAATGTTTAATAATCCGTAAAAAGGGTATACATAAGCATGGGAGAATTTATTAAATGTGATAGGAGTAGATGAATGAACTGGTATGAGAAATTAAATCAGTATTTTCCCATTGAAGAAATGAAGTCAAAAAAACATATGGAAACATTGCTTCAAGAGAGGAAAGATATCTATCATAAGGATGAAGGAAAAAATCATGTCCTAATGTACGCTGAACTTCCTGACTTTCTTTTTATTGATTATCTCTTCGTATCAAAAGATGCTCGGGGAGAAGGATTAGGGAGTAAATTAATAAATAAGCTCAAAGATAAAAAGAAACCAATCATTCTTGAGGTTGAGCCCATTAATTATGAAGACTCTGATTCCGAAAAGCGTTTAAAATTTTATCAGAAACAAGGCTTTAAGCATGCTGAATCAATTGGTTATGAAAGACGCTCACTTGCAACAAATGAAATAAATAAGCTTGAAATCTTATATTGGGCACCAAATGATGAATCTGAAGAAAAAATTTTTGAAGCGATGCAACAAACATACACCCTTATTCATACATTCAAAGACAAAGAAATTTACGGGGAATCCTATCAACCTGTTCATGAAGTTCTGTCAATGAATGATAAAGGGAACAATCAAAATATTTTCGATGAGCTGACTTAATTGAGAATGCAGACAGTGACTTTTTTGGAAAAACAGGCTTTTTTAAAAGCCCAAATAAGTCACTGTTTACATACACTATCTAGACTTTTCAAGATTGTAATCGTTTTGTCATACTTTTAATACAATAGCTATATGCATACTTACTTTTTTATAGTATAATCAAATTATTGATTCTTAATTAAATTAATTTTAATTTTAGAAAGATATAAATGTTACTCATTCTATATTTAGAGGAGTGAAAGTCAATGGTTACATTGTATACATCACCAAGTTGTACTTCATGTCGTAAAGCAAAAGCATGGTTAGAGGAACATGAAATTGCGTACGTTGAAAGAAATATTTTTTCCGAACCTTTATCCATTCGGGAGATTAAAGAAATCCTACGAATGACTGAAGATGGAACAGATGAAATTATTTCAACACGTTCTAAAATTTTCCAAAAGTTAAATATTAACTTAGAAACATTGCCATTGCAAGATCTGTATACTTTGATTCAAGAAAACCCTGGACTTCTTCGTCGTCCTATTATCATTGACGAAAAAAGACTGCAGGTAGGCTATAATGAGGATGAAATCAGACGTTTCCTTCCTCGCCGTGTTCGAACTTATCAATTACAAGAAGCACAACGTTTAGTTAATTAAATATGAAAAAGAGGTTATTTCTACATTTTATTCAAAATCTTGAATAATGTAGAAATACCTCTTTGTTTATTTTTGGATAGTCTATTCTTTACGCAAAGAAATTTGTTGATAAATAAGACCTGCTAACAAAATAAAAGACACGGTTAAATAGGGGATGCTCTGCTCAATCATAGGGTAAGAGATAAATAGATTTTGCAAATTAGGCTCCTCAATAATCATTTTTCCTGATGTAAGCGCAAGTAAGCCGCCGCCAATATAGATTAAAAATGGATATTTTGTCAGTAAGACAAGGATGATCTTACTTCCCCAAATGATAATAGGAATGGAAATAAATAGTCCTAGTGCTACTAATAGCATATGCCCCTGCGCTGCTCCAGCTACCGCAAGAACATTATCAAATCCCATTAATAAATCGGCAACAACTATTGTCTTAATAGCTTTCCATAAAGATTGATGACTTCGTATCTTTGTCGTGTCTTCCTCTTTTCCTACAATAAGTTGGTACGCTATATAGAGGAGAAAAACACCACCGATAAGCTGCAGGAAAGGTATTTTCAGTAAATAAACAGCAATTAAAGTAATAAAAATCCGAATGACAATTGCAAGCATTGTTCCTAATACAATCGCTTTGTTACGCTGAACAGCGGGTAAGTTACGGCATGCCATAGCGATAACAACGGCGTTGTCTGCACCAAGGACTAAATCAATTCCTATGATCATAAGAAGTGATAACAAGAAATCGTGTTCCATTGAATAAACCCTCTTTTCAGCTTTTTGACTGCTCGTACAAATTATATGATCGTATTTTTAAGTTATGCTTTAAGATTCATATAGGTAAATAACTGTTTTTGTAAATTCAGAGTTTTTTTATTTCCTTTAAGTACTTTTTATCATAAAATAGGAGTACAAGATTCTTTCAATATTGAAGGTTTTGAACATTAGTGTGAATCATTCTTTTAGGAGAATGCTGACACTTCCCTTTACCCGGGTTAAATAGTTGAATTTTTGGGTAAAGTGTAGTAAAGTACAACTACCCTGAGGGGGGTTGTCCCTTCAACATCTTATATAGAAGGGAAGGTTGAGTAATGGAAATTGAACGTATTAACGAGAATACCGTAAAGTTTTATATTTCGTATTTAGATATAGAAGAGCGTGGATTTGATCGTGATGAAATATGGTATAATCGTGATCGAAGTGAAGAACTTTTTTGGGAAATGATGGATGAAGTCCATGAGGAAGAAGAATTTATGGTTGAAGGACCTCTTTGGATTCAAGTTCAGGCACTTGATAAAGGTTTAGAAGTTATTGTGACAAAGGCCCAGTTATCCAAAGACGGACAGAAGCTTGAACTTCCAATTTCTGATGAGAAGCTTAAAGAACTGCCAGTAGATGAAAATATTGAATCCTTATTGGATCAACATTTTAATAAATCCAGTGATTCACAAGATGATCACATGGAAGATATGGAACAACAGCTTCAATTTGTATTAAAATTTAATGATCTTGAACATATTATTTCCTTGTCTAAATATTCGCAATTGAATGGGATGACGAATCATTTATACACGCTCGACCAACAATACTATTTATTTATAGAGTTTGATGACGAGGTCAGTGATGATGAAATCGAGAACACGTTAAGTATTCTCCTTGAATATGGACAAGAATCTCGGGTGACTATTCACCGACTTGAGGAATATGGATCTATCATTGCAAAAGATCATGCACTTACTGTTATCAGAAAGCACTTTTCCTAATAAATTCTAAGTAGCAGAAAAAACCGATTCTTCATGAATCGGTTTTTTCTGTGTTTTTACCCACCTTAAGGGGCCCACTTCAAAATTCTAGAGAAGCAAAGAGGATAAGCGGGTGATAACAAACTGCCCGTAAAGGTCCGATAAGCTAACCATCAGTGGGGAATGAAAGAAACCCCCACTGAAGGAAGCCTCACTTTATTTTACTATTATAGGGTTAAAAAGGATTCTTAAGTAATAAAATAGTGAGAACTATAAAGCCGCAAACTTTGAAAAATAACGAAAAGGTTTTGTTTTAATAAAAGAAGGGAAGTAAGAATAAAAATAAGACAGGTGAAAATCGATGAAATTTACATTCCGATTACTACTATTTATCACACTTATTGCTTCCATTATCCTAATTACCAAAAGCTTCTGGGGAGATTGGATTGTTGGATCTGTCAGTGTCCTTTTTACACTTTCCATCATATTTATTTGCATTGTCATTTTCTTAGAAAATCGACATCCATCTCATACAATCACATGGCTCGTTGTATTGGGGGGATTTCCTCTTGTAGGTTTCTTTTTTTATTTATTCTTTGGAAGAAATATTAAAAAGAGGCGGTTGTTTGAAAAAAAAGCTCTTTTAGATGAAAAAGCATTTTTGGAAATAGAGGGAAATCAAAGGTCATATCAAGATAAAATCGAGCATATGGGGAATCATCAGCAATTATTGTTTAAGTTAGCTCACCGCTTAGGACATAGTCCTATTTCATTTAGCACCAAGACAAAAGTGTTAACAGATGGAATCGAGACATTTGAACATATCTTCCAGGAAATTAAGAAAGCAAAGCATCATATTCATCTTGAATATTACATTGTGAGAGATGATGAGGTTGGACAGGGGTTAAAGAACCTTCTGATTGAAAAAGCAAAAGAAGGCGTTGAGATCAGGTTTCTTTATGATGCTGTTGGGTGCTGGAAATTATCTAAAGAATATATTAAAGAACTAAGTAAATCGGGTATTGAAATGGTTCCGTTTTTACCGGTCAAAATTCCCTTCTTTAACAATAAAATAAATTTTCGAAATCATAGAAAAATCGTCGTGATTGATGGAGAAGTTGGCTTTGTTGGGGGCTTGAATGTAGGAGATGAATATCTGGGGAAAGATTCCTATTTTGGTTACTGGCGTGACACCCATCTACTAATTAAGGGTGAAGCTGTTCGAACATTACAAATGATTTTTTTACAAGACTGGTACTACATGACAGATAAAAAACTGTTACCTCATTTGTATTTAGCACCAAACACAGAGTCATTAGAGGAAACGGGAGGGGTGCAGTTAATTGCAAGTGGTCCAGATAATAAATGGGATGTTATTAAGAACTTATTTTTTTCAATGATTATTTCTGCAAAAGAGTCCATATGGATTGCTTCTCCTTATTTTGTACCTGATGAAGATATTCTCTCGGCACTAAAGGTTGCTGCATTAAGTGGAATTGACGTTAGACTTCTCGTACCAAAGCGTCCGGACAAAAAAATTGTTTATTATGCATCAAGATCATACTTTCCTGAACTATTAGAAGCAGGAGTAAAAGTATATGAATATGAAAAGGGATTTTTACATAGTAAAATTATTATTGTCGATTATGAACTAGCATCCATTGGGACAGCCAACATGGACATGAGAAGCTTTCATTTAAATTTTGAAGTAAATGCCTTTCTATACCGGACGGGTAGTACACAAAAGCTAGTAGACGCATATATAAATGATATTAATCATTCCAGAGAGATTATTTTGGAACAGTTTTCTAAGCGCTCGCTTCC
>Ga0182742_1002198_pt1 | contig 22289 bp, 21 predicted proteins | sample eDN5th37CBELigMG_FD_128880 | JGI IMG/M metagenome (GOLD analysis project Ga0182742, IMG submission 128880) | Enriched Miracle-Growth compost microbial communities from Emeryville, California, USA - eDNA 5th pass 37_C BE-Lig MG (version 2)... ... | reverse complement strand
TGTCGCGTAATAATAGGTTGGCATTAGCTTTTGTGCGGTCTCGAGGTCTTCAACAATGTGCTTAATCTTGGAGCGGATAAAGGATGCGGCTGTTTCATTTGATTCAGGTAGGATGGCAATGTCGTTGTAGTTATAGGTAAGAGTAAATAATCCCCCCTCCTGCCATGCCTTTTCATAAAGGCGCTCCCGTTCTTCAGGGGTATCTTCTAGGGCGGAGCGCATCCGGGGTGCTGACGGTACACCGTGCATCGAATAACGCATGAGTTGTTTGATTTCTCCGTAACTCTCCTTTGTCTGCTGGATGAATTCTGGGTCAAGTGAATGATTTTGCGCTGGAGTACTATATTGTGGTGTCCGCTGAAAGACAGTAAGTTGACCTGCTTCTATGGCAATAACAGGAATCGTTTGAATTCCGCTGGAGCCCGTACCAATCACACCGACACGCTTCCCATTGAAATCTACTTTTTCATGAGGCCATCTTCCCGTGTGATACATCTCCCCTTTGAAGGAATCCAATCCTTTAAATTTGGGGATATTTGAGGCAGAAAGGCACCCTAATGCCGTGATAAAGTATTCTGCAAGAACGAGACTACCGTCCTCCATTCGAATCTCCCAATTGCGGTTTTCTTCATTATAATGGGCAGCAGTGATCCGTGTATTGAACTGGATGTCCCGCCGCAGGTCTAATTTATCTGCGACAAAATGGATGTAGCTTAATATTTCCGGCTGTTCAGCAAATCTGGAAGACCATGTCCACTCCTTCAAAATCTCCTCTGAAAAAGTATAATTATAGTAGATACTTTCGATGTCACAGCGCGCACCAGGATAGCGGTTCCAATACCAAGTACCCCCAACATCCTCCCCCGCTTCATACACGCGAACCGAATACCCTGCTTCTCGAAGTCGATGTAGCATATACAATCCAGAAAACCCAGCCCCAACAACCACAGCATCTAACACCGGAACAGATTTCCACTTTTCTCCCATCAACAAATGCCTCCCCTAAAAGAAAAATAAATATGATGCAGCTCTATTTTTGTAAGCGCTATCAAAATATATTCTCCCTAGACAACAAAAATCCCTTTTTATTACACTTATTTTATCTGATTATTCTAATAATTATAGCTACAAATAAACTTTTACTTGGTTTCATTCCATAATCCCTTTTTTAAAAAGGCTCTGTTACATGATCATTTTGTTTTTCAATCAAAATATAGGAACTCCGGTATCAGTGGAGTTCCTTATTATTCAATCCCAATAATTAAAGAGGATGTGCCCGACCGTTTCCGGCTTCCAATAAGCAATTTGTTCCAATTCAGCACTGTTTAATTCGGAATACTTTATTAGCTCTTGATTAACTGGAATATATAGTTCACCTGTACTTATGACTCGATAAAAAGAGGATAATGGCTCATTTGCAACAAGTCTATTGATGAATTTAATGTTTCCATATTCCACTTCCGAAGCGAAAGCAAGAAAAGGATAATGTTCATTCAGCAGAATATAAAACGAATTACCACCAATCTCAACTTGAACATAATAAAAATTGGAAGGGTACTGCGGCGTATAGAAATTTATTACTTTTCCCCGGTTACGAGAACCAAAGTCGAAGCATAATTGCTTGAATAGCTTCCCGTCTACTTGTGGGGGTTTATTGGCTTTTGAATCATATAAACCAGTTACTCCATTAGGAAGTATCATCCTGCATTTACCATCCACTACACCACTTTCTTTAGAAATGGAGTTTTTGCTTATAAAGATATTTTTCTAGTGTTCTCGGACAAACACATTTACACAATTAAAATTTGAGAGTGAAATTCACAGATTTGCTTCATGACTCTTTACAGCCAAAACTTCTACGATTCTCGCTAACAATGCCTCTAGTTCACTCTTAGTCTGAAACGTATATGTATACCCAAAATTAGACATAAGCTTGCCGCCTTCTTCTTTTTTCGGGAAACGTCTTAACGCTGTACTTTTCACCTGTTTGTTTGGCACGTCTAATAACGTATTCGTTTGTTCAACTAGTGATGGATGAATCGCAATGGTTGGGGTTACTCTGTCTACAAGATAGACATATTCTTTATATTCCTGATATTCAAACTCAGCGGCTTTTTTCGTTAGATTCGTCAATGTAAAATTCGCCTGTTCAAATATGGCTTGGAATTTTTCAACCGGAACGACTCTTTCCGCTTTATTGTCCTTCAATCTACCTTTATGGACTCTAGTTTGGCCTGCTTCTGTAACAGCCACTTGTTGTTGGATCTTCTCTTGCTTTAGCTGCTCCAGTTGTTCTTCCACTTCTGCAATTCTTTGCAAATGCTCATCCCTCCATTGTTTAATCATGACCTGTTCTTGATTTTGCTTGGAAGGTAATTCATATTGGGGAGCACTAAACGTATGACTTCCATAAACTTCTGCATACCATACGCTTATATCGAAAAGAGCTCGATGCGCACGAAGGATCACTTCCAAATCAATCTCTTTCACTTGGTGCGAAGCAATATTTCCATTTTTTCTTATGTACTCCAATTTTTTATACAAATCGTCTGAGATGATATCGTGTTTATACAATCTATTAATCTTTTCAACCTGTTTAAGCGGGTACACTTCACTCATGTTTTCTTGTTCGAAAACCATTGTTACTAATTTTTCCCCAAATAAACGAACCTGGGTCATAGCTGCTTCTGGTTGATCCCATAGAAGCGTCTCAATCCGCACCGCAACCTCTTCCAACGAACTAGAAAACTCTCCTAGAAAATGAAACAAACTAGGTTTCATGCTGTTCACTTCTTTCTGTACTAAACTACCTATAGTTTAACACTATGTTTTATAATGAGGGAAAGATATACCACTAAATTGGATGATGTTTACCCCTTTTCTCCATTTATCTAGGAAAAACGTTCTTTGAAAAAAGAACTAAAAAGAGACAAACCGACATGTACAATCGGTCCTGGTCTTCTGTCACTGGTTCCATGCATATAAATCTGTAATCATCTTTCCAAATAATAATATGAATAATGCTTTTTTCTTTTTTCGACCTATCCGCCTGTTAGATCATCTAATAAAACGATTCCATATTTACATGTTTGGAGTAAAACTTATAACTTTATTTTCTTGTCCTCAAGTAGTTGTTCGATAGATAAATAACGAATCTCCTTTTCAAACTTCTTTGTCCACCCTGCTATATCGACTGTATCTCGGATAGACCCTTTTTATACCTTCACAGTATACAGAAATCTCTTTTTCTTTTTTTAATTGTATGATCATTTCTTCTAAAGCGTTAAATGAAGGTGCATCGATATCATTTACACCTGAAAAATCAATAAGGAATAATTTAGCTTCGGGTTTCATTGCGAAAAACTCGATTAATTTCTCCCCTAAATAGGAAGTATTTGAAAAATGGATAGAAGAATCCATTTTTTTGAACCTGCCCCAGCCTCTTCGTTTTACGCCCTTAAAATTATTTATTTACAGAAAAAGGCTCTTTAAAAAAGATGATCCCATTTGACTAAAAAAACAAATGAAATCACCATTTTCAAAAAGCTAGACATTCATTAAAAGATTGACAGACAACTAGTTAGTTGATGCACTTCACGCTTGTGTATTTTCAATGATTGTCGAGATGCCTAATCCCCCTGCGATACACAATGTGACCAACCCATACTTTTTCCCCGTTCTTTCAAGCTCGTGAATTAGTTTGGTAAATAGAATTGCACCTGTCGCACCAATCGGGTGCCCCATTGCAATCGCACCGCCATTTGGATTGACTTTTTCAATATCCAGGCCTAGCTCCTTGATGCACCCAAGCGTTTGTGCGGCAAACGCTTCGTTCAATTCGACCACATCAATGTCAGTCAGCGTTATATTCGTTTGCTTTAACGCCTTTAAGGTTGCATGTACTGGCCCCATGCCCATCATTTCCGGGGAACATCCTGCTGACGCCTGGGCAATAATACGTACTTTTGGCTTGTAGCCCCGTTTAAGCGCTTCATCTTCAGACATGACAAGCAAGGCTGCCGCTCCATCATTGCGGCCGCTTGAATTACCCGCTGTAACGGAACCGCCTTCTTTAAATACAGGTTTTAACGCGGCAAGCTTCTCAAGTGAGGTCTCACGTGGATGTTCATCCACTTTGAATTTGATCGCTCCTTTTCTGCCTTTCACCTCATAAGGCACGATTTCTTTTTCAAAATACCCTTTTTCAATTGCATTCTTTGCATTCGCCTGGCTTCTTAGAGCAAACTCATCCTGCTCTTCCCGGGAAATCGAATACTTTTCGGCAATATTTTCCGCCGTGACACCCATAATCAAATCACCATAAACTTCCCTTGGCTGGGAACCTGGCTGGCTAGCCGTGTTTGGATCCTTTAGCAGCGTGTCTCCCGACTTGACGCCAAAACGGACCTGATTCACATAATAAGGAGCGGTGCTCATCGATTCGGCTCCGCCAGCAATAATGATTCCGCTTAATCCAGAGAGAATTTGCTGGGCAGCATTGTTCACCGCCTGCACACCTGAACCGCACTGCCTATGGACCGTGTAGGCAGGGACATCAACCGGAATCCCCGCTCTCAGAGCCGCAACCCTTGCCAAGTTTGACACATCGGCACTTTGCTTGGCCTGACCCATGACTACTTCTTCAATCGAACTTTTCTCAATTCCTGTACGCGTTACTAATTCCTCTATGACCTTAGCCCCAAGAAAATCGACTGTCTCATTTCCAAGTGAACCGCCCAATTTTCCAATGGCTGTCCGGACAGAATCCACAATTACAACGTTTTTCAAGTTATCATCCCCAGTATTATTTTCCGGTTATTCTTCTCGTAAAAGGTATCGGTGAGCGACTTTTATTGCGACGACTAGTGCCTATTGTGTTGGGAAGGGATGATAAAGTCTGTTTCCGCGTTTTTAAGAAGAGAACTGATATCTTGGCAAAATCCGTCCCGACAACCATCCGCCTGAAATAGTCTTTGGGCAAGACTAGTAATAAAAGTCGCTTCCACATTCACAATCCCATGTGATTCCTTTTCAATCTCGAGCATGATGCCCATTTGCTTTATTTTCATACAATGATGTATTTTAGGGAGCTTTTGCATAAGCCGTAAAAAAAACCGTTTCCATTTCCATGATTTCAACTTCCTATCCAAGAGATCTATCATAAGTTTAAAAAATCTCATAATAAATCAGGAAATTTTAGTTGAGGCTATGGGAAAATTCACGCGCATAATGCTTTACCTTGTCTAAATCGATTTCCACTCCAAACCCGGGACCATCCGGTATAAGAAGTTCAAAATCCTCAAATTGCAGTTCATTCACGGTAATGCGGTCCTTATACAACAGCGGGCCAAAAATCTCAATTCCAAATTCAAAGTTGGATATGGTCGAATACACAGACGCACAGACGGCTGTTCCCAAGGTCGATTCAATCATCGATCCCCCGTACAGGCCAAAGCCTGCGCCCTCCGCGATCGCCGCAGCCTTCTTTGTTTCCATCAGCCCGCCATGCTTGCATGGTTTCAAAGCGATGCAGTTTCCGTAGCGATGCTTCGTGATTTGAAAAATTTCGTGGACATCAGTAGCCGATTCATCTGCCATAATAGGAACTTTGAATCGTTTCGTCAAGCGTGCCATCCCTTCATGGTTCCATGTTGGCAACGGCTGCTCCACCATGGCAACGCCGCCCTCTTCTAGTGCCTCGATACAGTAATTCGCAGTGGTCTCATCCCAAGCCTGGTTGACATCGACCGTGACCCTGGCCTTGTCCCCAACAGCTGCGATGATGTTTAGCACATGGTCTACATTTTTATAAGGATCGCCCTTGCCGATTTTCAATTTAAAAATTTTGTGGCGCCTTTGTTTTAAAAACTCTTTTGCCTCTTCAATATCCTTCGCTGTATCTCCGCTTGCAAGAGTCCATGCGAGCGGAAGGGAATCGTGGATCTTTCCACCTAACAATTCATAGGCAGGTACATTTTTGCTTTTTGCCAATAAATCAATCAGCGCTGCTTCAACAACGGCTTTTGCAAAGTTATTTCCTCTTACAGACTTCGATACCTCAAACATGATTTTTGAAAAATGGGCCGGATCCTTTCCAATCAGATGCGGTTTAATATAGTTGTCGATATTGGCTTTAATGGCTTCAGGCGTCCCTTCCCCGTAGGAAGCCCCGCCAATCGTCGCCACTTCTGCCCAGCCCTCCAGGTCGGATTCATTGGCAATACGGGCAACGATGATCGATTGTGCCGTGATCGTATGCATCGCCAGCTGATGCGGCCGGACAGTAGGAATATCGAGTATATAAATATCAACTGAGCGTATACGCAATTTATTCAACTCCTAATTTTTCGATGAAATCCGCTTCTGTATTCGCCCGGACCTCTTCAATCGTGACGCCTGGCATCAATTCTATTAATCTGAGTGTTTTGTCGACGACTTCAAATACAGCTAGCTCGGTAATGATTTTGTCTACACTTCTTGTCGAAGTCATGGGGTAGGTGCATTCTTTCAGAATTTTACTGCTTCCATCTTTATTGGTATGGGTCATCGCAAGAATCACCTTTTTGGCACCAACCAAAAGATCCATGGCACCGCCGACTCCCATGATATTTTTTCCCGGAACCGCCCAGTTGGCGATGACACCAGTTTGGTCGACCTGAAGCACACCAAGGATGGCGGCATCAATATGCCCTCCGCGAATCATGGCAAACGAATCAGCACTGTTAAAATAAGAGGCGCCAACCGCTTCTCCAACCGGCAGCTTTCCTGCATTGACAAGGTTTGGGTCAACATCCTTCTCCTCCACATCCGTGACACCCAGGAGGCCATTTTCTGTGTGCAAATAGACATGGTCATCATGAATATACTCTGCCACTAACGTTGGAATCCCGATCCCAAGGTTGACTGTACATGGCCCTGTCAATTCCTCCGCCGCGCGCTTCGCAATTAAGTGCTGGGTCTCAGTCTTAATTAATGCTCTTGCATTTGTTCCCATTTATTCATAACCCCTTCCTTTGTTAAAATTTGCTCGGCTTCAACAAGGTAATCAACATACAGATGGGGAGTAACAATTTCCTCCGGCGACAGCTCGCCCGGCTGTACAATTTCATCCACTTCAGCGATGACAATGTCAGCCGAGGTCGCCATGACCGGATTAAAATTACGGGCCGTTTTGTAGTAAACGAGGTTTCCGAGGGTATCGGCTTTTTGGGCGCGGATTAAAGCAACATTTGCGCGAATTGCCGGTTCAAAAATATATTTTACCCCGTTAATCTCACGTTCCTCCTTGCCCTCCGAGAGCTGTGTACCAACGCCAGTTGTCGTAAAATAGCCACCTAAACCAGCTCCGCCGGCCCGCATCGATTCAGCCAACGTTCCTTGCGGAAGCAACTGCAGCTCGATTTCTCCTTTTTGGTACTTAGAGCCGACATCCCGGTTGCTAGTAAAATAAGATCCTATTGCTTTTTTGATTTTATTTTGATTCAACAAGATGCCCAGCCCTTTTCCCGATTCACCTAGATTGTTGCTGATAATCGTCAGTTCCTTCACATCCAGCTTCGTGAGGCCGTCTATTAAAGTGAGTGGGGCCCCAATTAGGCCAAATCCCCCCACCATGATGGTATGTCCATTTTTTACCACGGCAAGGGCTTCTTGAATATCTTTTATCGTTTTTGCCATCACTTTTCCCTCCGTTCCAAGGAATCGCTAAGTTCAAACCACGTCGGGATGCCGGCAGTAAGAATGCAAATATAGCCTAGGTCTGCCAAGTCGGCTTCGGAGACCCCTGCTTTCCTTGCCTTTTCAATCCATGGGACGGCATCCTTTCCTCTCAGTTCAATTATAAAATTTCCTACCATGTTCAAGTGTTTTAAGCGTGAAGAGACTTTACCGTCTTGCAGGATTTTTGCTTCAATGGCTTGTTGATTCCCTATTTTGATCACTTCCAAGGTTTCTTCGATGAAGCTCTTATCTTCAGTGCCCATAAAGCCGAGGATGGTTTCAATTATTTCTTCGGTTGTTTCGGGGTTTTCCCACTCAACATGGATGCCATGCAGATGCAGGGCATAGGAGATCGCTTCCAGCGATGTTTTAAGGGATTCCGCACCGTTGTAAAGATAAGAAACAAGGAAAAATTCCGTTAATTCGGGAATCGTCAGTCCATGGTCAACCGCGCCCTTTGTGTGGTACACCATACTACGTGGGTACAGCCTTGCTGCATTCATGCTGGCAATCAGCACATCTTTTTCCTTTCGGGAAAGCACCGCATCACGAAACGCTTCTCCCCTGATTTCTGTATACGTATTGAGCATGGTTGGGTTATAATCATGCATTTTTTGCACCCAATCTGGCACAGCATCGTACACTTCCTTAAAGTAGGTCAGGCCTCTACTCATTTATTTAAACCTCCTTGGAGAAATTCCTCGATTTGCTGGTTAATGTCCGGCCGATTTTCAAACACCATGGTGTAATGGTTGCAATCCGAAATGACGGTTGTGATGTTCTTCGTGTGTTCTTGCGTTTCTTCATAATCGCTTAGGTAAAATAGCGGCGGCATGCTGCCAATGTCCCCTTTGGCATAGACAAGCAAAACCGGACAGTTGATTTTTGAAAAAACCTCTTTTGGGCTATATTGATAAAAGCTTTCGAAGTCTGCCAGAATCTTAGACTCCGTCGATTTATTTTCCCAATGGTCTCCAACTGGGCCAACTTCGTATTCCACCGTTTTCTGGAGAGTATCGTTCCAGCTAATCCCCAGCCTTGTGTAGATGGACTTGATCTCTTCTGCATAATGTTCCTTCGATTGATACTCTTTGCTAAGCCGTCCGAGGGAAGGCTTGACAATGGCTTGCTGGTGATCCGACATTTTTGCCGCTCCATCAAGCAGAATGACCGCTTTAACCGTCTCGAGCTTGCTTGCGACAATCGAGGAAATAAAAGCTCCCATGGAATGTCCCAGTAAAATGGGGTTTTCAATGTCCAGCTCTTTAATCAGCCCAAGGATATCCTCAGCGTGTTTAAAGATGGACGGCTCCGCATCCGTGTCAGCGCTGTTTCCGCGCCCGCGCAGGTCGACGGTGATAATGCGGTATTCCCCTTTAAATTTCTCAGCATAATAATGCATGTTTTTGTGAGTTCCAGTTAAGCCATGGATCCCAATTATCGGCCCCTTCTCGCCAGGATAATCGGCAATCTGAATCTCGTTGCCGTTAATTGTTTTTTTATATCGTTTCATTGATGACACCTCATTCTATGGAAATGGTTTGGTTTGTTGCCCGCTATGCATTCGTTTTTTAGAAAAAAAACCTTGTAAAAATGCCAGATTACATTTGTAATTAGATGTAATCGCTCATTTTTAAAGGTATTTACGTTATCAGGGTAAATTAACTAGTGAGAGTTTTTAATCGTTAATAAACTGACAATTTATTGTATGCGCAATCTCTATGAAGAATCATTTTGCAATTAATTTAATCTACTTTTATGGGCTTTTTGTAAGAAATTGAAGGTTGGAAGCTCATATTTTGTTACATTTTGTTACGGAAATAAATCCCCGGAGCGTGTGTACCTGTTTCTTGCCATAAATCATTTTTATATCAAAGTGAATAAATAAAATGAGAGAGAAACCTATACTTCTCTCTCACCCACAATAATCGCTTAATTATTTCTTACGCATTACAAAGTTTAGAGAAGCTTCTTTATGGGTGCCTTTATCTTCAAGTTTTGTCAATAGGTCTTCTCTAACCCCCTCTGCTACATCCGTTTCAAGCCATTCATCTCCTTCAAAGAAAACTTGAGTAATCAATGTTTCATGCCCTTCAGCTTCAAACATTAAATGTAGATGAGCAGGACGCATAGGATGCTGATCTATATATTCTAGAAATTCTCCAGTAGGTCCTTTCGTAGGAATTGGGTAGGGAACTGGGACTATCGTTTTCACTTCAAAATTACCATTTTCATCTGTATAGAAATGTCCACGTAAGTTATATTTTGGAGCATCTGAATCAAACCCAGAATAAGTTGCATTATTATCGTTATGCCATATTTCAACACGTGTATTCGACATAATCCTTCCTTCTGTATTTGTTACACTTCCTTTGAAGTACAACACTTCACCAGCTTCATCATCACGTTGTGTTATTATTAATGGATGGCCTGGAACCGTTTCAATTAGCGGTGTTCCCTCAAGGAAATAAGGTCCTAAAAGTGAAGGCTGAGTTCCTGGCTTTTCAGTATACATTGCTTGTAATACATGCGTTTCTAAAAATACATCTGCGAAAAGCGGTAGTTCCCCAGTACGCCCTAAACGATCAGCCCAATTTACAAAGTTTGTGTACTCTTCGTGATTAAGCTTTGCTTCTTTTAAAAACCCCTGCATATGACTGATAAATAATTTGAATACTTCTTCAACTCTTTCATTTTTTTTAACTGTTTGCTGCTGCATAAAATATCCCTCCAAATAGTTTTTTAAAGAATTTACAGGTTTCAGCCTTGTATAGGGTGATTGTTGTTTACATATCACTTTCAAAGAAACATTGAACAATCATGTTTACACACCACGATTAATAGGAAACCTTTCTGAACAATTTTTAAACTTCTATATAAGGTAAATTAATAGCGTTTTCAATTTGCTTTTCTTTCAAAATTATTTCTACAATCCCTCTTAACTGCAAATTATCCCCCTCAAAAATAGGGAATAACTTGTCCTTTTATAATCTGTGGAATTTCACAACAGCATTGGAAGATGGCCTCGCCTTTTTTATTATTTATAGAACTCGTCAGGAATTTTCCCAAAGTTTCGCTTATGATAGAGAAGCGGCTCTTTTTTATAATTTTCGATATCAATAACTTCCCCGATTAAAATGGTGTGGTCGCCGGCATCGACCTTTTTGAACATCTTGCATTGCATGACACCTGCAGCCCCTGAAACAATTGGCAAGCCATTTTCGGACATTTCCCATTCACAACTTGCGAACCGGTCTGTTCCTTTTGTCGCGAACAGCTTGCAAGTGTCACTTTGGTCACCTGCAAGCACATGGACAGCAAATTTTCCATTGTTGACAAACGGCTCGTAGGAGGAAACGCGTTTGTCGATCGACCATAGTATAAGCAGAGGATCAATCGAAACCGAGGCAAAAGAGTTGACTGTCAATCCGAGCGGCACTCCGTTTTCATCTGTCGTCGTCACCACGGTAACTCCCGTGGGGTAATTGCCCATAACCTCTTTAAATAATGTTTCATTTGCTTTTTGCTCCATTATTATCCCCTTTCATCCATCTGGTTTTTATATATGGAGGCGATACACTCTAGTTTTGTTCTGAAGCCTGTTTAAGTTTCTGCAGTAATTCAGCACAACTATAAGCTGCAATAAACTCGCCATCCACTATTGCATAGGGAGACAGCCTGCATAAAGATTTCTTCACGGACACAGCGAGCCACTATAAAAATGGAAAACTAGTAAGCTCCAGAATTATACATTTTTGAGTTTGGAAGAATCTAACCTGTTCCAATATAAGCAACAATATATAAATTTAATGAATACTTTTATTTTTTATAAACCTTATTAACTGGAGAAAACCTATTATGCTAACCCTCTTATTAAAATTTTTATAGAAATTGTAATAAGGAATCAAAAATTGTATCCAATAATTAAATGGACGGCCCCCATGACTTTAACTGTGATGGCTACTCTTTGTTTGTTTAACCCTCTCCACAAGTTGTAAAAGCTCCAGATTTGGCCCCTTAAAAAGAATCATACGGCCTCCCTCAAGTGTTGACTTTGCTTCGTTTAAAGAAAGTTGAATCCCTTTTTCTTTTAATTCAGTAATAGATGAATTTATATCGTCAACAGTAAACGCAAGATGATTAACTATTCCATCTTCATAGTAATGAATGTTCGAGTTAAAATCTTGAATCAACTCAATTTCCATATCTGGCTGGGAATCAAGGTATAGGAAAGCCATTTCGCGATCTGGCTTACTACCCCGTAAACGAACTTTAAAACCTAATATACTTGAATAGAAATCAATGGATTGATTCATATCCTTTACCATTATCGCTGTATGCTCCATTTTTCGGATCATAATACGGCCTCACTTCACTTTTGTTGTAATGATTCTATTATTTGTACATAATGTAAATGGCTGCACGAGAACCATCCCCAAGTCAATAAGATCAACCGATTGTTTGTTGGGTGTAGTTCGTGTTGGTTTTTAGTTTGTTGGTCCATCTAGTTGTTTTTTCATAGCTATCGCCAATTTTTAGGATTTTTTTGTCAGTGAAAGGTTTACCGATTAATTGTAATCCTACAGGTAGGTTTTCTTCTGTGAAACCACAGGCTACGGATAGTGATGGGAATCCTAATATATTGGCAAGTGGTGTTTTACCGAGTGTAAACATATTACTGATGGCCATAGATGGAACCATTGTACCGATTTCAAATGGTGGCTGAACATTCGTTGGTCCAATTAAGGCATCGAAACCTGACATTTGAGCAATAGTGTCTCGTATAAACTGATCTCGAATTCGCAGTGCTTGGATATAAGTACCCGCTGAAACGTCACTTCCAAAATCAAAACGGTATTTTATGTCATCTCCATATATATGACCGTATTTCTTCAATAGTGGAGCATGTATTGAGACCACTTCTGCCTGAGCGATGGATTTGAGTGCATTTAATGCCTGATCGATTCCTGGTAAATCAATCGGTACTATTTCAGCTCCTAATGACTCTAAGTGTCGGAAAGCTTGCTCAATAACCTTTTTAATTCCCTGATCGATTCCAGCGAACATATACGGTTCATAGAAACCAAGTTTTACTCCTGTTAAGTCAAATAAGGATTGGTTAAAAAGGACAGAATCAATTCTTTTAACAGTCGACGGATCTCCTTGATCGCTTCCCTTCATCACATCTAACATAATTGCAGCATCCTTAACTGTCCTTGTCATTGGACCTACATGATCCAATGACCAACTGAACGAAAAACACCCTTTCTTACTGACTAATCCATATGTCGGTTTAAAGCCCACTGTTCCACACAGAGCAGCAGGAAGACGAATTGAACCTGCTGTATCTGTACCAACGGCTCCAAAGGCCATGCCTGTAGCATTTAATACGGCAGATCCTCCACTTGAACCTCCTGGTATTCTTGTTAAATCCCATGGGTTCCTTGAATTTCCATAATGGGGGTTTTCCGTTGTGGCACCCATTGCAAATTCATGTAAATTAGCTTTTCCAATAATGATCGCACCCGCTTCTCTTAGTTTTGCAACAGCGGTTGCATCTTCACTAGGAATAAATCCGTCAAATATTTTCGAACCGTTTGTTGTCTTTACTCCTTTAGTTTGTAAAATATCTTTAACTGCAATCGGTACTCCATGTAATGGACCACGATAATGGTTTTCCCTGATCTCATTTTCTAGCCTTTTCGCATCAGCGATCGCCTCATCTGCCATCACGGTTATAAAAGCATTTAACACGGGGTCATGCTTTTGAATTTGTTTAAAAGTTAATTCCGTTAATTCTACTGGTGATAATTCTTTCCTCTTAATCGCTGCCCCTACGCCCTCTATAGTTTCAAAAAGGATATCATTCATTTTCTAATACCACATATTTTTCAAGATTAAAAGTAGAGGCCGGCTCTACACAAAACAATTTCATTTCTTCTTCATCCAGTAGTGTTCTCAAAAATTCTTCTATTGTCATTTATTCACGACCTTTACTTTATTATTTCTCTTCTGGCGAAGATGCATAATATTCTAAATATGAACATCAGGCTTAAATAGAATGTTTACAAACATGTTAGGATTCTAATTAATGCCAAAATATAACATGATTCCTTATTTCTTCACTTCCACTTGTTTTGTTTGGAATTGTTCTTTCATTGGGAATGCTTTCTGCCATGTTTTCTGATTACTATCATAAAGTCCATCACTGTACAAAGTTTTTAATGAAGGGTTATCCAACTCTAATGGTTTTTTTCCTTTTTGGAAAGCTTTCACTTGTTGTAATAATAAACGTCTCATATGGATGATCGGCAAATCGCTTGTTCCAAGATGTTCTTTTGAGCGGTCGACGATAGCACCCATTGTCTCCGTAGCAGCGTGATCTTGGTTAGCAATTCCACGGATACCAGTGAAGTTACCTGTTTTTTGTAACTCACGACTTTGTTCATATTCATTTTCAAGACTAATTTGTTTCTTGAAATGTTCATCTAACTTTAATCCCCGACGTTCATGATTGGCTTCTACATCAATGGGACGGTTGTGAGAGAATTGTACATCCCAAGACCAAGTACTATAATCATCACGTGGAATAAATGCATGCCACATTCCATCCTCACCACCAAATCGTGGTGGATACGTGTAGAATGGGAAAATATAATGAATTTCCATAAACGCATTATCTATTTCATTGCCGATTCCAACTGCCACACAACGCTTTCCATAATTCGTATCTTCAACAGCTTGTTTCACTGGTGGATTTTTCACAAGTGGGTGTTCTGGGTCAATCCCTAAATCTGTACTTAGAATTCCCTCATCTGTTTCTTGTTTTCCATGTGCTTTATGAAGAAATGCGGCATGAACATAATCTAAGTCATTTTCCATAACCTGTGCATAGTTGCATTCCTGCCATACACGTTCAGACATCATGTATTCTTCTGGTAAGTTCATCCAGTAGAAGTCAGGGAAAGGAGGTTGTTCTTCAATTGGCCCCATATAGGTCCAAACAATTCCACTAACTTCTTTAACAGGATAGTGTTTTATTTTAATCTTCTTTCTAAATTTTGGGTCCCCTTCTTCTGAAGGAATCTCGGTACACTCTCCATTTGTATCGAACTTCCAGCCATGATACATACAGCGGATTCCACAACCTGCATTTATCCCGTAATATAACGACGTTCCTCGATGTGGACAAGCTTCTTCAATCAAACCGACCTTTCCATCAGTATCTCGAAAAGCAAGTAATTCTTCGCCAAGCAATTTAACTCTTTGAGGTTTACCATCACTTTCTAATTCATCTGACTTTAATGCCGGAATCCAATATCGTCTAAATAATTCTCCCATCGGCGTCCCTGGGTTAGTTCTAGTTAATAGCTGATTATCTTCTTTTGATAACATGTCACCATTCCCCCACCTGTCAATATCTTTTAATTATTTCGAATATTTTCTATAATCCTTATCATAAAGAAACAAACCTGCTAAAACAATTTAGTTTTAGGTAGGGAAAATATTAATTTTACAACCGATTCACACAGTCAATGACAACACTAATGCAATAATAAATATCATAAATTAGATATTATTCGAACGATTGATGATTCAATAGGAGGTTTCATATGCCGATAAAAGCATATCGAATTACATTAAGTGATTTATTTGGAATTATGGGGTGCGTTACAATAAATAACCTTTTCGGACGAGCCTCTTCAGTTCATATCAAGTGAATATTGATCCAGATTCTGGTGAATTCGATGTGGAAGCCTATTGGCATGAATCATATGAAGCCAAACAATATTTAGAGCACTTCCCCCCTCATTCAGAAGCGGTCTGCTACTTATTAGAAGGCTATGCAAGTGATTATTGTAGCACTTCGTTTTGGAAAAAGATTGTTTTTAAAGAAGTGGAATGTATCGGGAAGGAGACCAGCATTGCCACTTCATTGGTAAAACGCTTGATGTGTGGGGGGATGAGATTTCTAGTGAATTAGTTGAGTATGCTCGTGAAGATATTAGCGACGAGTTTGACCGGGCCCATAAACGAATTGAAAGACAGAGTGAAATTTTAAAACTATGGAATGTAATAGGGAATCAATTAACCGAGATTGTCCTTCAAGGTAAGGGGATCGATTCCATTGCTCAAACGCTGGGGAGAAGCTTAAATGGTGAAATCGTGATTTCAAATAAACATTTTTAAACCATCACAGATTATGGAGAAATCTATAATACCGCACGTAATATGAACTTCTCCATTGGTGGGATGCGTTACCGGATTTCTAGTTTAAAAGACAAATTTAACATTGATATGATGAATTATCATACCCGCCGGGAGGTTCAGATGGCTTTAGATATTTACCTAGCTTTTGGAAGGCTGTATACATTACATTTGAATGATCTCCCTCCTTCAAATGAATAACCAAATGAAAATCTATTTCTATTTTTTTTCACCCTTAAAATCAAAAAACTCCGGGGTTACCCGGAGTTTCCTCGATGCACCTGTTAGGTTTGCATCAAGCCTGTTAACCATGTCGCAAGTGAAGGGAAGACAATAATCAACACGATTAACAGCAAATTCATGGCAATATACGGTAAAATCGCTTTATAAATTTGCCCCAACGAATAATGTGGGGCTGCAGCCTTCATTGCAAACAAGTCCATTCCAAATGGCGGTGTCATGGTTGCCATTTGCATGTTAATTAAAAAGATGACACAGAACCAAATCGGATCGATTCCCATAGCCCCCACAATCGGCATCACAACTGGTAATGTCATCATCATGATCGACATCGGTTCAAGGAAACATCCTAGAACAACAAGAACCAGTTGGATAATAATAATTAACATGATGGGTGATAAATCTAAAGCAGAAACTGTTTGAACTAACCCTTGAGTTACGCCTGTAAAACTTAAGATTTGACTAAAAGTAGTAGAACCTACCATAATCATTAAAATCATGACGGTCATTCTAGCTGTTCCAGTTAAAGATTCCCACAATAATTTCCAAGTGAACTTACGATAGGCAATGGCCATAATCGTTGTTCCAGCAGCACCAAGCACAGCTGATTGAGTTGGTGTAGCAATACCAAGAATAATTACACCTAGTACTAAAAAAACAATAACGCCTAGTGGAAAAATGTACTTAAAGAAATCCGTTAACTTTTCCTTCATACTATATGTTTCCACTTCATAAGACGGTGCCAAATCAGGTTGGAGCCAACTGCGGATAATAATGTAGGCTAAAAAGATTAATGCTAGGATAATACCAGGAACAACAATGGCTACTAGAAATGTTCCAACAGGCACACCTGCTAGCGTTGCCATCAGTACCCCAAGTGCTGTAGGTGGAATTAAGATTGCAAGTCCCGCACTTCCAATAATAGGCCCTAAAGTCATAGATGAGCTATAACGATTTTTGTCCATTTCGGGAACAAGAAGTGAACCTAGTAGTGAAGTGGTAGCAACACTAGAACCGCAAAGGACTGCGAATAAGGTCCCGCTTCCAACAGCCAATATACTTAATCTCCCTGGTATTTTCCCCATCCACTTACCTAATGCATTAAACACTTGGGAACCAATTCCCGTTCTGAACATAATTTCTCCCATAAAAAGAAACATCGGAATCGCTAAAAGCGAAAATAATGAGACGGATTTAAACATGTTCAAAGGTAATTGCTGCAGTCCAGCAACACCGCCCCATAGAAGATAAACACCAATAATATCAATAATTAAAAAGGAAAAGATAATGGGGATGCCTAACATAAATAAGACAATTAAAGCGAAAAATATCAAGGGTAAAACGATATACCATTCCAATATGCTCTAACCTCCATTCTCGATTGATGTCATTTGTTCTAGCTTTTCAAAGCTCTAACATTCTTTATATGTTGGATAGAGCGGCCAAAAAGCTGTATGGCAAGTAAGGCAAAGCCAACAGGAATGGAAGCAATTAAAGGCCATCTTGGCCATTGAAGGACAGATTCAAATAAGGCTCCCTTTTCGTAAAGACTTATCACTACCTCAATACCTGACCATACGATGACTAATGAGACGAGCAGGCATACAATGGAAATAAAAATTTCAAGGATAGATCTAACTTTTTGCGGTAATTTCTCCAATACCATTTCGAATCTTAAATGCCCTTCCTCTCTCATAAGCCACCCCGCCCCTAAAAAAGCAATAAAGGCTAAAGCATACTCAGAAACCTCCAATGCCCACTGTAATGGGGCATTGAAGAAATAGGTCATGATAACGTCTACAATTACAATGACGATCAAAAGGGACATGAGCACATTTACAATCACTAGACAGAGATCAAATAGTCGATCTAACACATTCTTTTTGTCATTTGACATTGACTCACACCCTTTATTCGCTTAATTTGCGAAGGTTGTCCACTTCATCTGGAATTTCGGTCTTCAGATAATCCCACTCAACATCATAGGCTGTATCTATAAATTCTTTCGCGTCATCCTCAGGTAACGTAATGAATTCAACACCAGCCTCAGCTAATACTCCTCTTTCTTCCTCTTCTGCTTTCGTATGGAAATCAACCATATAATGTTCAAATTCCTCCGTAGCTGTCATCACAGCTTGTTGTTGCTCCTCTGATAGACCGTCCCATACATCTGGATTCATGACAATTGTACAGTTTGAAGTCCAGAACGGGTGATCCAGCACATATTTAGCTGAATCTGTCCAGCCATTTTTATGTGGTCCACTAATCCCACCGAATACAAAGCCTCCGACAACTCCTGTTTGTAACGATGTATAAACTTCACTTGGATCGATCATAACGGAATTGATCCCTAAAGCTTCGAAATATCTTGTGTAGTTTCCTGTGGCTCTTATTTTCTTACCCTCTAAATCTTCTGAACTTTCAATCGCCTCATTTAACCAAAGTTGTGGAGAGGTATTTAACCAACGTCCAAGATATACCATGTCAATTTTTTGATGAGCTTCTACCATTGCCTCATAGAATCCGTTTTCTCTTTCTTCCCAAGGCTGTAATTTAGATAATGGCAATGCTTGTACAGCACGCTCTTGTGATTCATATTGACCGGTGTAACCAAACACCATATCGATTACGCCTGTTTGGACAGCATTAGCTTGTTCTCCAACCGGGATAATATCTGCCCCCCCACGCCAATTGATGTTAACTTGACCATCCGTTGCTTCTTCAACCATTTTAATATATTCATTCATAGGTTCGACTAATGGGTCATCTTTTGCTAAGAAACTGACGGCATTAATCGTAATACTATCACCTGAACTCTCTGATGACGTAGAGGAATTTGATGAACAGGCTGCCAAAATGAACACTAATAAGATGAAAGCGAATTTACTCCATACTTTTTTCATAATCTCGGTACCCCCTTGTTTGTATACATATAAATCGTTTCAAGAGAATGTCTTAATTTTTCGAAACACTAGTTTATAGTTCGATCATAAACAGGCATAACGCCATTTTCTGGATAAGCTCCCCCCTAAATGCCTAAATTGATTTATTAATTATTATCTTACTATTATGAAAATATGAATTTCGTAAACTAGTTTACATTTTTCGGATATTTTTAAATAGTTATAAGACTATAATGAATAATTTTAATTTTCGGAACAATAATTAAATAATATCCATCTTACTATAGACACTAAGAGCCCTTTCATTTTTAATCTTAATGACTTTATTTCCTGTTTCAATAATATCGGATTGGATCCATTTTTTTAGGACTTTATTTAAGGTCATTCTCGTTAGCCCTGTTTGTTCTGACAGTTCTGTTTGTTTAATTACAATTCGTCGATCATGATAATGCTCACTTAGCTCCAACAGTGTGTAAGCAATTTGTTGTTCTGCTGTAGATAAGAAACTGGTTTCCGTCATTTTAGCCATTTTATGTAATAGAGAATTTAAAATAATCATGATAGATTCATCAAAATCTTTAAATAACAATCGAATTTCATTAACAGAAAAATAGTAATAAACGGTATCTTCGAAGGTAATAGCTGTGGTAATAGACGGAGTATGAATTAACGCTAACTCCCCAAAGAAATTTCCAGGTCCAATCATATTAATATTTTTGACTTCCCCTTGGTTTGAACATGTTTTAATTTTTACAAGCCCTGTTTCCACCCAATAAATACCCTCTAACAATTCACCTTGATGGTAGATGACTGACTCCCGCTTTTTAAAGAGACGTTGGCCATGTGACAAAAACCGCTCCCAACTTTGAGTATCATTTTGAATGACTTCTTTTATCATCTTTTAGTCCTCCCTATTGCTACATTGATAGTTTTAGATCCCTATAATGATAATAAATCTGAAAATAAGATTATAATACATGATTACAAACATGACATTGAATAGACCTAATATACACGATTCGACCAAAAGCTTTCTTTAAAAATGTCAAATAAAATGACAAACTTTTATTCCTGGTGGTAATTCTCCGATTGAATTTCATGACGAAGGAGTTCATAAATTTGAACGTTAATTGATGGTACCTTCATTATCGTTTCTTTCACATGTACTCACCTTCTTTGCTTTTTTTTGTGATCACAAAGACCGATCTGTTCGTGTATTAGCTTGTTACTATCTAATAACAAAAGAAACAACTTTGCAATAGTTATCAGAGATAAAATGACAGTAAATTAAGAAAATTTAAACGCAGTAGTTTGACTATAGTGGGAATTATTATATAATTCTTAAAGTAGAACAGGCTTTTTAGAAAAAACTATATTAAGAGAAATTGCTAATAAATTTGGTGTCAGTACAACACCCGTTAGAGAGGCGATACGAAGGTTACAAGCAGAACATTTCTTACAAGTGGAAAAGCTCTCTATATCGGTTCGTAAGTTGTCAAAAATGGAATAGATCAAATCTTTACAAATCGTGAAAGGTTGGAAACACTAGCAATAGAATGGGCATTACCCAATATAAGGCAGGTAGATGTACAAAATTTACGTCTTATCCTAAAGCATATGGATCATCAATCCATTTCAAATAATGATTGGCAACAGTTAAATCGGACTTTTCATCTACAACTATATCAATATGTCAATTCCCAGAAACTTTCCTATTGAAAATGTATGGGATTCCGTTAGCCCTTATTTACACCTTTATAATATGATATTGAGTCCTTTGAAAAAAGTCGAATCCAACATTATAGAATGTTAGATTTGATCGAAAAGAGAAATGGAGTAGAACTTATCCAATTAATTATTTACCATATAGAATACACACAGAAAATCATCATGGAAGAATTGGAAAATGAGCCTAACTAACATATTTTAACCAAATTAATTTACTACATTTTAATAGATATGATTGATTATGTTTATTGTACACCCTTCTTTCATGCACTTATAACCAACAGACTTTTGACAATGAAAAACGGTCCATTGTTTTATTAAGATAAAACAATGGACTGTTTAAAACTGCTTAAACCCCATATAAGTGCTAAAAGATTTTTTATATTAATATTTCTTTCAAAGTCCTCAGGGCATTTCCCCCTACTATTTTCTCAATGTCTTGTATTTTATAATCTCGTTGAACAAGCCACCTAATCATGTTAGTCATTGCTTCAGTGGGATTTTCTATCCCTTTTACAAAAGGTACATGTTCATAGCTTTCATTTCCATGAGATTCATGAAGAGATAACATTTGATTAAAAGCATTTTGTAAGGCTACATGGTCTCCGTAAAAGGTGTCTGGACCTAATCCAACATGATCGATTCCAACTAAATCAATCATATATTCCAAATGTTCCATCACAGATTCGATCGTATGTTCATTTGGATTTTTCGCGGAAAGCGTCGTGTTTGGTGCTGCACAAACACCAATGACTCCCCCTTTTCTAGCGCATGCTAGTAATACTTCGTCCGATTTCATTCTTGGGGAATTCCAAACCCTTCTTGCCCCGGCATGTGTGATCATGATAGGTGCCTCACTTACTTCAATCACATCTAAACTCGTTTGATCTCCACAATGAGAAATATCGATTACCATCCCTAGATCATTCATTCTTTCGACTACTTTTCGACCAAATTGGGTTAAGCCACCGTCCCTTTTTTCCGTTAATCCAGAACCTAGAGTGTTGGCTTCATTATAAGTAATCCCCATACAGCGAATCCCTAGACCGTAGAGAACATCTACACGATCGACTTCATTTTCTAGAATACTGGCTGCTTCCAATGAAGGTAATATCGCAATGGTGTTTGTTTTTTTAGCCTGGAGTAAATCGTTATAAGTTCTGGCTAAATACACTGTATCCTGCTTAGAGATGTCACAGAAACGAATGCCTAATGTAAGTATTACATCATTCCATTTCAAGCCATTTTGGGAAGTGACAATCGAAATCCCATCCATAAAATTTTCAAAAATAATGTCCGAACCTGATTGACTTAAACCTTGATAGTCAAACTCTGTATGTAGCTGTCGGCAATACGGGATGATATCTTCAGGATTCTCTGGAACGACAAACCCATGATCACGTAAAGAAACGATCGGGTAGTATTTCAGAATCGTTTCAAAGAGTCTCTCTTGAGAGTCTGATAGCTTTATAGCATATGTGTTTTGATAAC
>Ga0182742_1002197_pt1 | contig 22299 bp, 24 predicted proteins | sample eDN5th37CBELigMG_FD_128880 | JGI IMG/M metagenome (GOLD analysis project Ga0182742, IMG submission 128880) | Enriched Miracle-Growth compost microbial communities from Emeryville, California, USA - eDNA 5th pass 37_C BE-Lig MG (version 2)... ... | reverse complement strand
AGCCTTGAACATCATCGCCAGAAAGCTCTTGCGCATCGCATTCGGCGTATGGAAATCACGCAAACCCTTCGATCCGACGCGCTTCAACGTCAATCAGGCTTGCGCGAAACCATAGAATCTACGACGCCCCGGCGGCGCCGTCTGGATGGTATCTACACTCAACTCCGACCCGCCACCTGCGCATACCGCCCCGCGATCCCGCCCGCCGCCTGGCGCATCCGCTCCACCACCATCCCGAACCTCTCCACCGCCAGCCGTTCGGCCATTGCCGTCACCGTAATCGCTCCCAATGCTTCCTGTTTCCCCGACAGGATGGGCACCGCCACCGCGCTGGTGCCCGGCATCAGCCCTGCCGGCGCATGCGCCAGCCCTTCTTTCCGGGCCTTTTCCACCCGCGCGATCACATCGTCCACGCGTTCGCCCAACACCTCCAGGCGCGCGGCATTGCTGCGCACCAGGCTGACGCTCTCGTCGGCGTCCAGACTCGCCAGCAGCGCCACGCCCGACACGCCCACTCCAAGCGGGCGTCTCACCCCCACTTCGATGGACAACACCTGTATCGGATGCCGCCCGGTCCGCCTGCCTATGCATATCGAGTCGTGTCCGTGGCGGATACTGAGAAACACCGTATCCCCGACCTGATCCGCCAGTTCCGACAGATATGGGTCGGCCAGCGTCAATAGCGGAAAGCGCCGCGTGCGCGCCAGCCCCAGCAGGGTGACTTCCTGTCCGATCAGATACCGGCGGGTTTCCGGGTCCTGTTCGACCGCCTCCTCCTGCACCAGGGTCTTCAGCAGCCGATGCACGGTCGGACGATTCAGGCCGGACATGCGTTCCAGGTCCACCAGGCGCACGCCCCGTTCCTGGCCGCACGCAATCAGCCGCAGCAGCGCCAGGGCGCGGCGCACGGTCTGGGCGCCGGAGGCGTTCTTGTCCTCGGCGTCGCTCATGCGGCCTCCGGCTTCATGACGGATTTGGGGGTTTGCGCGATGCCGCGCTTGGTGACGATGGGGCCGAGCGATGCATAGTTGGGGCCGCCGATGCGGCAGATCGGCCGCAGCAACCGGGTATCGATCTTGCCGTCCTGCATCAAGCCGTCGCGGATGTGGAACATGACGACTTCGCCCACGAAGAATTCGGCGCCGGTGGCTCCGAAGGGCGTGACGCTGTGCAGCCGGCATTCCAGGCTGATGGGCGCGGCGGCCAGGCGGGGCGTCGGGATGGCGGCGCCGGGAAGCACCTGCAGGCCCAGCAGTTCGGCTTCGCTGACTTCGGCCGGATGTTCCTGGGCGCTTTCATGGAGCGGATCGAGGAGCGTCTCGTCGGCGATGTTCACGACGAAGTGGCCGTTGGCCATGATGTTGCAGCCTGTGTCTTTGCGCTGCCCGGCCTTTCTGCCGATGTTGACGCCGATCATGGGCGGCTGGTTGGAAACGAAGGTGTAGCAGCTGAAGGGAGCCAGGTTGACGCCGCCGTTGGCGTTGACGCTGCTGATCCAGGCGATGGGCCGCGGAACGACGATGCCGCTCATCAGGCGGTAGGTCTGTTCGGGGTTCAGGTCGGTTGCGGGGAAATGCATGCTATCTCGCTCCGTAGTCCGGATATTGAACATCAGAATTTGGGCTCTTTCATGCGCATACAGTGCGCCTAGCCTTATTTTCCGGCGTAGACCGCACAAGCCGGAACATGCCTGCGGAAGCTCTATCTCAAATTAGTCCAATATTCGGAACTTTTCTTCAAATTGGCGTTGTCCGGCATGGCGGGAATTCCTAGAGTGTCATCAAACAAGCAAAACGCGATGACACGCACAGGAGACTGACCATGAACCGCAACGCGCTGCGCGCCTGCGCCACTGTGGCGCTGACCGTTCTTACCTCGATGGCCCATGCCGCCTGGCCCGACAAGCCCGTGAAGATCGTCGTGCCCTACCCGCCCGGCGGCAATGTGGACGTGGCGGCGCGGCTAATTGCGCCGGGGCTGCAGGAGGCGCTGGGCCAGCCCTTCATCGTCGAAAACAAGCCCGGCGCGGGCGGCATGATCGCCGGCGAACAGGTGGCCCGCTCGGCCCCGGACGGGTACACGCTGTTCATGGCCGCGAATGGTCCGCTGCTGTTTTCGCCGCTGATTTTCAAGCGCGACGCATACAGGTGGGATCGGGATTTTGCGCCTATCAGTTCGGTTTCGTTCACGCCGCTGGTGCTGCAGGTGCGGCCCGAGCTGAAAGTGAGGAACCTGGGAGAGCTGTTGGCGCTGGCGAAGAAGGAGCCGGGCAAGCTGAACATGGCGTCGCCGGGCGCCGGCACGACCAACCATCTGGTGAGTGAGCTGCTGCAGTCGCTAACCGGCGCGCGCTGGACGACGGCGCAATACAAGGGGAACGCGCCGGCCACGACGGACCTGCTGGGCGGCCAGGTGGATTTCAATTTCGATCAGATTTCGGTGGCGCTGCCTTACGTGAAGGACGGGCGGCTGCGGGCGCTGGCGGTCACGACCGCCGAGCGCGTGCCGTCGATGCCCGACGTTTCCACGTTCGCGGAAGCCGGCGTGCAGGGCATGGAGGCGTCCACTTTCACCGGGCTGCTGGCGCCGAAGGGCACGCCACCCGAGGTCCTGGACAAGTTGAGCGCGGCGCTGGGCAAGATTCTGGCGCAGCCGGCAATCATCCAGCGTTTCGACGAGCTGGGCGCGCAGGCGCGCGGCAGTTCGCCTGAGGAATTCACGCGTTACCTGGCCGCGGAAGACGCGCGCTGGACGCCGATCATCAAGCGCGCCGGCATTACGGCGAATTGAATCCGGACGCGCCCGCGACGCGGCGCGCCTTTCCCTTACCTTCCCGATACGGAATCCGCCATGAGCAGACGCAGCATCTATGCCGAAGGCTTCAGCCACAAGAATCCCATTCCCGCCGCCTGCCGGATCGGCCCCATGCTGTATTCCGGCAGCATCCAGGGCACCGACCCGGCGACGGGCGCTTACGGCGCATCGCTGGAACGCCAGTGCGAACTGATGTTCGATCACGTGCGCCGCATCGTGGAAGCAGGCGGGGGCACACTGGGCCACATCGCCAAGATGACAGTGTGGATGCGCGACCGCAGCCAGCGCGCGGCGCTGAACGCGGCGTGGCTGCAGGCGTTTCCGGATGCGCAGGATCGCCCGGCGCGCCACACCATGCAGGCGGATCTGGATGGCGACAAACTCATCGAGTGCGATTTCGTCGCGGTGATCGGATAAGGGAACCGGCGATGACGCAATACCAACACTTCCATACCCATCCGACCGCGCCGGCGTATCGCTTGCCGCCGGGTTCGTGCGACAGCCAGTTTCATGTATTCGGGCCGGCGGACCGCTATCCGGTGCGTCCGGGCGCGGCGTATGAAATGCCTGACGCAACGATCGAGACGGCGCTGGGCCTGCACCGGCTGCTCGGCATCGAGCGCGGCGTGATCGTGCAGGCCACCACATATGGCGCCGACCATCAGGTCGTGCTGGACGGTCTCGCCGCGGCCGGCCCGTCGTACCGCGGCTGCGCGAATGCGGTGGTGCTGGCCGAACGCGATGACGCGTACATCCAGAAGCTGCACGACGCGGGCGTGCGCGGCGCGCGCTTCACGCGCCAGGGGCTGGGCATCAGCATGGCGCCGGCCGTGTTCGACCGCGCCATCGCGCGCATCCGCGAGCTGGGCTGGTACGCCAAGTTCCAGCCGGAGCCCGACGGCATGATGGCGCAGATGGAGCAGTTCGAAGCGCTGGACATCCCGGTGCTGCTGGACCACATGGGCCGCGCCGATCCGGGCGCGGGCGCGGCCGATCCCACGCGGCGCAGCCTGGCATCGCTGCTGGCCCGCGGCAATTTCTGGGTGATGCTGTCCTTGACGGAGAAACTGTCGCGCACGGGAGAGCCCTGGGACGACGTGATTCCGCTGGCCCAGGCGCTGATCGCCGCGAACCCCGATCGCGTGATCTGGGGCAGCGACTGGCCGCATCCGGTGTCGGTCAAGGCGACGCCGGACGAGGGCAGGCTGCTGGACCAGTTGGCGCGCTACGCAGGCGATGACGCCACGCTCAGGAAGATTCTGGTCGACAACCCCGCGCGCCTTTTTGGATTCGACGAATGAAACTGCTCAGCTTCACCCATGAAGGCCGCGCGCGCTTTGGCGCCCTGCGCGGCCAGGACGAGATTGTTGCGCTCGATGGCCAGGGCCACGACAGCCTGCGCGCCGCGCTGGAAGCAGGCGCCCTGCCCGCCCTGGCGCGCCTGGCCGGCTCGCTGCCGGTCACGCACCGGCTGAGTCAGGTGCGCCTGCTGCCGCCGGTTCCCGCGCCCGAGAAGATCATCTGCGTGGGCGTGAACTACGGCAAACGCAACGAGGAGTACCAGGACGGAAGCGCGCCGCCCGCCTATCCCAGCGTGTTCCCGCGCTTTCCGGGCTCTTTCGTGGGGCACGGCGAACCCTTGCTGCGCCCGCCGGAGTCCGGGCAGCTCGACTACGAGGGCGAAATCGCTATCGTCATCGGCAAGACCGGCCGGCGCATCGCCGCGCAAGACGCCTGGAGTCACATCGCCGGCCTGACCTGCCTGAACGAAGGCACGGTGCGCGACTGGGTCAGGCACGGCAAATTCAACGTGACCCAGGGCAAGAACTTCGACGCCAGCGGTTCGATGGGTCCATGGATGGTGACGGCCGACGAGTTCGACCCCGCCGCACCGCTGACGGTGCGCACGCGCGTCAACGGCGAGCTGCGCCAGCAGGACTCCACCGACAACCTGATGTTCCCCTTCGCCGAACTGATTCGCTATATCTCCATCTGGACCACGCTCAAGCCGGGCGACGTCATCTCCACCGGCACCCCTATCGGCGCCGGCGTGCGCTTCACGCCGCCGCGCTTCCTGAAGCCGGGCGACGTGGTCGAGGTGGAAGCGGCCGGCATCGGCATCCTGTCCAACCCTGTGGCTGACGAGTCGGCCGCGCCCGCGCAAGGAACCCGCCATGCTCAATGAAGACGACCGCATCCGCGCCGCCAGCCTCCTCCTGGAGGCAGAACGCAGCGGCGTACCCACCACGCAACTCGACCAGGTTTTTCCAGGCATCGAGATCGCCGACGCCTATGCGATCCAGAAGCGCATCATCGACCAGAAACTCGCCGCGGGGGCCAGGTTGCGCGGCCACAAGATCGGCCTGACTTCCAAGGCGATGCAAAGCACGGTCGGCATCGACGAGCCGGACTACGGGCATTTGCTGGACACGATGTTCTATCAGGACGGCGAGACCATTCCCACCGCTGGGCTGATCGTGCCCCGCGTGGAGGTGGAACTGGCTTTCGTGCTGGGCAAGCCGCTGCAGGGTCCCGACGTGAGCCTGTTCGACGTGCTGGATGCCACCGACTATGTGGTGCCGGCGCTGGAACTGATAGACGGACGCAGCAAGTATCCGCGCCGCATCGTCGACAACATCGCCGACAACGCCGCCTGCGCCGGCATCGTGCTGGGCGGCCGGCCCGTGCGGCCGCTGGACATCGACCTGCGATGGGTGGGCGCCCTGCTCCTGAAAAACGGCGTGATCGAGGAATCGGGCGTGTCCGCCGCCGTGCTGGGGCACCCGGCGCTGGGCATCGCCTGGCTGGCCAACAAGCTGGCCCAGCACGATACCGGCCTGGCCGCCGGCCAGATCGTGCTGGCCGGGTCGTTCACCCGCACGGTGGCGGTCAAGAGCGGCGACACGCTGCATGCCGACTACGGCAAGCTGGGCAGCATCTCGGTCCATTTTTCCTAGGACGCCGCATGGAACTTCCCGTCAATCCCTTCAAGCGCGCGCTGCGCGAACAACGCCACCAGACTGGCCTGTGGGTAACGCTCGGGCATCCGAACAGCACCGAGCTGGTTGCCGCCAGCGGCTTCGACTGGCTGCTGCTCGATACCGAACACACGCCGGCGCTGCTGCCAACGGTAATGGCCCAATTGCAGGCCGCGGCCGCCTATCGCAGCCATCCCGTCGTGCGGCCGTCGTGGAACGACAAGGTCCAGATCAAGCAATACCTGGACATCGGCGCGCAGACCCTGCTGCTGCCCTATGTGCAGAACGCGGCCGAAGCCGAGAGCGCGGTGGCCGGCATGCGCTACGCGCCGCGCGGCGTGCGGGGCGTCAGCGGCACCATGCGCGCCACGCGTTATGGCCGGGTGCCCGACTATATGCGCCGCTGCGAGGACGAGCTGTGCCTCCTGGTGCAGGCGGAGACCGGCGAGGCGCTGGAGAACCTGGACGCCATTATCGCGGTGGACGGTGTGGACGGCGTCTTCATCGGGCCGGCGGACCTGGCCGCCAGCCTGGGCTATCCCGGAGAACCGCAGCATCCGAAGGTGGTCGCCGAGGTCGAACGCGCCATCGGGCGGGTACGCGCGGCCGGCAAGGCGCCCGGCGTGCTGACGCCGGACGAGACGCTGGCGCGGCGGTACATGGCCGCGGGAAGTTTATACACGGCGGTGGGCGTGGATGCGGCGATCCTGGCGCGGCACTGCGACCAGCTCGCGGCGCGGTTCGCTGCCGCCCCTGGCTAGCACATCTGCCCTCACTTCACCGCCGCATTCCCGCCGTCCGCGAACAAGGCGGAACCCGTGACGAAACTCGCCATGGAACTCGCCAGAAACAAGGCGGCCGAAGCGATCTCCTCGGGACGGGCGATCCGCTTCATCGCGTGCAGTCCCGCCGCCCATTCCTTCTGCGCGCTGTCGCCCGCCATCGCCGTGTCCACGCCGCCGGGCAGGAGCGCGTTGGCCCTGATGCCCTTGTCGCCATAGTCAGCGGCGATGCCTTTGACCAGTCCCATCAGCCCCGCTTTGGCGGCCGCATAGGCCGCCATGCCGGGCAGTCCAACGCTGGTGCCGACAAAGCTGGACGTGAAAATAATCGCTCCGCCCTTGCGCTCGAGCATGGCGGGGATCTGATGCGCGCTGCCCAGAAACGCCGAATGCAGGTTCGCCGCTATCGTCGTTTGCCAGTCGGCAAAGGCAATATCGGCCAGCGGCGCTATGGGTCCGGTGGCGCCGGCGTTGTTGAACGCGATATCGAGGCCGCCGAATTCCGCGACCGCCGCTGAGATCAAGCGTCTGTGGGTCTCGGGCCGGCAGGCGTCGCCGGCGACCACGCTCGCCTTTCCGCCCTGGCCGCGAACGCGCGCGGCCACGTCTTCCAACGCCGATTCACCCCTGGCGTTCAAGACGACGGCGGCGCCCTGCGCGCTGAACAAGAGCGCGGCGGCGCGCCCGATTCCCGACGATGCGCCCGTGATGATGGCGACTTTATCCTGCAGCAACCCCATGGCGGCGCTCCGATATGAATGGTGTATCTTCATTGTCCGGAGCGTTGGCCGAGACGGATATCCGGTTCTTGCGGCCCGTTCGACGCTCTCCCTGCAAGCCGCACGCGGAAACCCCATGCGCAACCGCCCCGATCCATTCGTCCCGCCGAAACGGCGACAGCCCGCACGCCAGAACTCGCTCCTCTGGACTCTCGAACCCCTGGAGCGCGACGCCAATTACGCCCACCGCAAGATGTTCGGCTGCGACGCGGCCTACCTGGATGAGGCGCTGTACCTGGTGGCCGCGGACCGCGACGATCCGTGGAGCGGCATTCTGGTGTGCACGTCGAAAGAACGGCACGCGGCGCTGATGGCCGAGCTGCCAGCCCTGCAGCCGCATCCCGTGCTGGGCAAGTGGCTGTACCTGCCGCAGACGGACGAGTCTTTCGAGGCGATCGCGCAGAAGCTGGTCGGGCTTGCGCTGGCGCGCGATCCGCGGCTGGGGGTGATACCCAAGCCGCGATCGCGGCGGCGCAGCGCCTGGCGTAACGAGGAATAAAGGCAGCAGGTCTCTACAGATGGCGGTGGCTGCAAACCATGGGCTGCCCGGCAAGCGCCTCCATCAGCCCCGCCAGCCCGCGCGCGCTGCCGTCATCCAGGCCTTCGGTGCGGATCAGGCGAAAGCCCATCGCCAGGCTGTATTGCCAGTCCAGTTCCAGGATTCGGTAGTCGCGGCCATCCTGCGGGCAATGCCATTGCGCGGCCGGGTCTTCGTAGGCGGCGCCGATGAAGTCGACGTGCGAGTCGAACGGCGGCATGGATTCCAGCAGTTCGTCGGACCCCGGCAGGCTGGGCTCGGAAAGGTTTTCGCCGACCGCCACGTGCGGCGCGGGGCCGTCATAAGCCAGCAGCATCAGCGGAAAATGCCTGGGGTCGGCGTCATAGGCGGCGCGCGTGTCGGCGTTGAGGTACGGCCGCGCCGCCGGGCCCAGGCAGTATTGCGGGCTGTTCCAATCGCTGCCCTCGTTGTCCAGATACAGGTCGCCCGGCACGATACCGCGCTGGGATAGCAGCGCCAGCGCCTCTTCCATGGTGTCGTTATGGCGTATGGGCAGGTCCGCCGGCAGGTGTCCCGCCTGCACGTACATCGCGATCACGTCGCCCGTCGTGCGCAGGCCGTCCCGGTGCTGGTACGACCCTTCGTTCAGGCCGGCCAGGCCGAAGCTCAGGTTCAGCAATGCGCGATACGGGATGCGGTCGCCGCGCGGTTCGAGCACGTATCCCCCTTCCAGCAGCCTGGCTTCCAGCGCGCGCCAGTCCGGCGGCGGCAAATGCATATCGCGTGGGCAAAGAAACTGGTGGTGTTCGGACATGGACGACTCGTTCGTTCGAGGTTCGGGCGCGCCTTTTTAACATGGCGACGAGGGCCTCGTCGGAACCGGGTGTCAATCCACCTTGGCGCCGGACCGTTCAACCAACGGCACCCATTTGGCGATATCCGCCTGGATGAACGCCGCCAGCCCGCTGGGCGGACCGTCGTGGAAGATCTCATAGCCCAGCGCCTGCAGGCGCCGGCGCTGTTCGTCGCCATCCATGACCTTGCGCGCGGCCGCGTTGATTCTGGCGACGACGTCGGGCGGGGTGCCGGCGGGCGCCATCAGGCCCAGGTCCACCGTGATGACGTAACCCGGCACGCCCTCCTCCATCATGGTGGGCACGTCCGGCAGCAGCGGCGACCGGGCTTGTCCGGTGACGGCCAGCGCGCGCAGCTTGCCTTCCTTGACCAGGCCGGACACGCTGGGGGTGTTGTAGAAGGCGAACGCGACTTCGTGCGCCATGACGGCGGCCACGCCCTGCGGCGCGCCGCGATAGGGAATGTGAGCGGCCTGGGCGCCGGTGATGGACAGCAGCAGTTCGGCCGACAGGTGGTGCGTGGTGCCGTTACCGCCGGAGGAATACATCAGCTTGCCCGGCTGGGCCTTCAAGGCGGCGACCAGTTCGCGCACCGAGCGGTACGGGCTGTCGGCCGGCACGATGAGGACGTTGGAACTGCCCGCCAGGTAGGCCACCGGGACGAAGTCCCTGGTGGGGTCGTAGGACAGTTTGGAGAACAGGCCCAGGTTGATGGCCCAGGTGTTGTTCGACCCCAGGACCAGCGTGTAGCCGTCGGGGGCCGATTTGGCCACATAGTTCATGGCGATCTGGCCGCCGCCGCCGGGCCGGTTCTCGACCACCACGGTCTGGCCCAGCAACTGGCTCAAGCCGGGCTGGACCGCGCGCGCCAGAATGTCGGCCGTGCTGCCCGCCGCCAGCGGCACGACCAGGGTGATGGGACGTTCGGGAAACGGCGCGGCGCCGGCCGGCATGGCGCCGAACCCCGCACAGGCCAGGAGGACCGCCAGTAGTGCTTTCATGATGCCTCCGCGGTGGTGCTTGCTGTGGAAACCATGCGGCATTGCATGATGCGAAGCAGCGTATCCGAGGCGGCCCGCCCGCAGAATAGGCGGGGTGCTATAGCGTCATGCCATCATGGCATGGCGGCTTCGCGGCGCAGCCGCTGCGATACCGAGCGGACCACGGCGACGAAGGCCTGGGCGGCGGGAGACAGCGGGTAGTTGGCCTGGCGCGCGATCGAGATCGGCCATTGCAGGCTGGGGTTGCGCAGCGCGATGCTTTTGATGCCGGCCGGCATCTGTCCGTGCGCGATCTGCGGCAGCATGGCCACGCCCATGCCGGCCTGGATCAGGCCTATCGCCGTGGACAGCAGCACGACGCGCTGTTCCACCCTTTGGTAGATGTCGGCGGCGATGAGCCGCCGGCTGATGCTGAGCCACGGCGGGGCTTCCGGATTGAGCTGGATGCACGGCAGTTCGGCCAGCACCTTGGCGTCGACCTCCTCGAAGCGGGCCAGCGGATGGTCGGCGCGCACGAAGAGCGCGACGCCGCGGTCCAGCAGCGGTTCGACCATGATGCGGGAGTCGTCGTCCGGCATGACGGCGCCCAGGCCGACGTCGGCCTCGTGCGAGAGCAGCCGGGTCCGGATCTGCTGCACCATGCAGTCGACCACGATCAGGTCGAGCTGGGGGTGGCGCTGGTGGAATTCCATGAGCACGTGCGGCAGCAAGGTGGCGGCGGTGACGTGGCCGACCGCGACCATGACCTTGCCCAGCTTCAGTTCGGAATGTTCGCGGCTTTCCTGGATGGCGCTGTCGATGGCCAGGATGGCGCGCCGCGCCACGTCCGCCATGGCCTGGCCGTCGCGCGTGAGCGAGACCTCGCGGCCGCGCACGACCAGCGGCTGGCCGACCTCGGCTTCGAGCCGGCGGATCAGGTGGCTGACCGAGGGCTGCGACAGCCCCAGCCGTTCGCCGGCTGCGGTGAAGCTGGCGGTTTCGCCTATCGCGACGAGTGCGCGCAGCTGGCGCAGCGAGACGGATTCGACCGGATCGGACATGCCTTGACGTCATGATGGAATAGTTTCCATACTATAGCTACATGCCCGAGCGCTCCCTAAGATGGGATTTCCCTAACCTGCGCACGGAACCGCAATGCCGCACTCCTCCTACGCCGCCGACCGCATGGGATCGGCCGTCGTCGAACCGTCGGGCCGCTTCGAAGCGGGCAGCCTGGCCTCGTTCACGCTGACCTATACCGCCGGCTATTTCGGCATCGACGACACCGGGTCGATCAAGATCGTGCACCGCTTCGCCAGCGACATGGGCAAGCCGCAGTTCGACCGGCCCGACGGCTGGAACTACACCACCGTAGAGGCTTCGAACGGCGCGGTGCTGCAGGTGGAGTACGACGGCAAGCGCAACATCCGGCCCTGGGACAAGACGCTGTTCATCCGGGTGGTGCGCGGCTATCTGGAGGAAGGCGACCGCATCGTGGTGCGTTTCGGCGACACGCGGCAGGGCTCGCCCGGCATGCGGGTGCAGACCTTCAGCGAACCGACCTTCGAGTTCAAGGTGCTGGTGGACGCCTTCGCCACCTACAGCTACGTGGAGCTGGAGAACTCCCCCACCATCGCCGTGGTGGCCGGCCCGCCGGTGGCGTACAAGGCGATCCTGCCGAGCCAGGCGGCGGCCGGCGAGCCGTTCAGCCTCGGTTTCAAGGGCGAAGACAAGTGGGGCAACCCCAGCGACCGCGTTTCGGGCGAGTTCACGCTGCGCAGCAGCCTGCCGTTGCAGGGCCTGCCCGCCTCGTTCTCGATGCGCGAGGGCCAGCATGCGCTGCGGCTCGAAGGGCTGATGGCGCAGGCCCCCGGAGAACTGCGCATCGAGGTGCTGCGCGACGGGGTACCGGTGGCGCACAGCACGCCGTGCCGGATCGTGCCGGCCGGCGACGGCAGGCGCGGTCATTACTGGGCCGATCTGCACGGACAGTCCGAGGAAACCATAGGCACGAATTCGGCGGAAGAACTGATCCTGTTCGCGCGCGACCGCGCGTTTCTGGACGTCATGAGCCACCAGGGCAACGACTTCCAGATCACCACGCCGTTCTGGGAACACCTGAACGCGCTGACGGCCAAATACAACCAGGACGGCGCGTTCATCATCTTTCCCGGCTACGAATGGTCGGGCAACACCGGCCTGGGCGGCGACCGCAACGTGCTGTATTTGCAGGAGGGCCGCCCCATCCACCGCTCCTCGCACGCGCTGATCGACGATCTGTCGGACCTGGGGCTGGACGCCAACGACGCCGACGCGCTGTTCGATGCGCTCAAGGACGAGGACGTGGTGGTGTTCGCCCACATTGGCGGGCGCTACGCCGACATCACGCGCTCGCACGACGCGCGGCTGGAACGCTCGATCGAGATCCATTCGGACTGGGGCACTTTCGAGTGGCTGCTGGAGGATGCGTTCCGGCTGGGCTACCGCGTGGGCATCCTGGCCAACAGCGACGGGCACAAGGGCCGGCATGGCGCCAGCCACCCCGGCGCATCCCTGTTCGGCGCGTACGGCGGCCTGAGCTGCCTGATCGCCGACGGACTGACCCGCCAATCCATCGCCGAATGCCTGCGCCAGCGCCGCCATTACGCCACCACCGGCTGCCGCGCCTATCTGGACGTGCAGGCGCATTTCGAACGGCCGGCGCTGCGCTATTCCGACGATCCCAAGCTGGGCGCGCCGGTGACGCTGGAGCCCGTCACGCAAGCCGACATGGGCGCCATCCTGTCCTATGACGGCGACGCGCTGGAGTTTTCCTTCGAAGTGCTGACCCACGGCCCCATCGAACGCGTGGAGGTCCGCAACCGCATGGACGTGTTGCAGACGCTCACGCCTTACGACGAGGCCGCGCTGGGCAGCCGCATCCGCATCGTGTGGGAAGGATCGGAGTACCGCGGCCGCGGCCGGCAGACGGTGTGGGACGGCAGCGCCACGCTGGAAGGCAACGCCTTCGTGGATCCGCAGCCGATCAATTTCTGGAACCTGGACAAGACGCTGGAGCAGCCGCGGCCCGACATGCTGAGCTGGCGCTCGCTGACCACCGGCGGCTTCAGCGGCATCGACGTGCGGCTGCGCGATCCGCAGGCCGGCGTGCTGAAGATCGACACGCCGGTCGTGCAGACCGAGATCGCCGTCGACCGGATCGGCCTGGAGCCGGTGGTGGTGGAAAACGGCGGCATCCGGCGCCGGCTGCAGGTCTATCGCCTGCCCGACGAGAATCCGGCGCGGCGCATGCAGGGGCGCGTTCGCGTGCCGCTGCACACGGGCTCCGACAATGCGGTGTACCTGCGCATCACCACCGAAGACGGATTTTTCATTTACTCCAGCCCGATCTATGTGGAGCGCGTCTCGAACGTATCGGGAACGCGCGAAAAATAGCGATATCCGCCCTTCGGACTTTTCTTTGCGGCGAAACTACCGTAAATACCCCACATCCTTTTAAGACGACAGGAGTTGGGGTATGGCAGAGAAAGGCGCAATCCATGGCTTGGCGATAGGCGTGCCGTCGGCGGTGCTGGCGGGCGCCGTCGCGTTGTCGCTGCTGGGCTATGGCGCCGCCAATGCGATCGAAACTCGCTTTGGCATTCCCGCCGAATTGACTTACGGCTCGCCGCTGGACCTGCTGCATCTGTCCCGCCATGCGCTCACCGGCTGGATGGAAATGGCGGACAAGCTGCACGAGACCGAGAACTTTCGCTGGCTGGTCTACGCCATGGCGGGCGTGGGACTCGCGCTGACCTTGATAGCCATCGCCGCGCGTACTCCCAAGGTACGCCATCACGCGGTAAAGGCAGGCGGCCGGGCGTGGCGCGCGCTGTCGAATCTGCCGGGCGCCGGGGCGCTGCGTTGGCTGCGCAGGCAGGCGCTGAGCTTCACCCCGCTGGCGATAGGCGCAGCCGTTCCATGGCTGCTGATTATCCTGATGAAGATGGCAATCGCCGTGTTCGTCATTCTTCCCTACGCCGGATACAAGGGTGCGCTGCTGCACTTCGACACCTGGGTCGTATCCGCGGAATTCTGCAGCCCGATACGAGGCCGCAATGAAAGACTGAACCCGTTCAACCTCAACGCCTCGCCGTCCAGGCAGGAATACAAGACCAAGATCACCCCCTGCCTGTCCCTCTGGCAAGACGGCGCCCTGGTTGCCGAAGGCCGGCATGTCGCTTCCACCGACAGCACGGTGATCCTGTTCGATCCGGTAAGCGGCGGCGCGGTGATCGAACCGACCGAGGGCCGATCCATCCGAGTGAGCGGCCCCTCCGCCGCCGTCCTGAACGATCAGCTGCAAGCCCCGCTCACCGACGATTGACTACGCCTGCCTCGCCGCCACCAGCCGGTTTCCGCCCGCCTCCTTGGCGCTGTACAGCGCCCGGTCGGCGGCGGCCAGGGCTTCGGCCAGCGGCGGCGCGGCCCGTTCGTAGCGGGCCAGGCCGATGCTGACCGTGGCCGGCATGGCGATGCCGTCGGCCTGGGCCGCGATGGCGCCGGCGAAGCGTTGCGCGATGGATTCGCCCAGCGTCTGGGCGCGGCCGGCGGCGTCGCCGGCCAGCAGCGCGGCGAATTCCTCGCCGCCGATGCGGGCGAGGATGGCGTCGGGGCCCAGCACGGCGCGCGCCGTTTCCGCGAAGGCCTGCAGCACCTGGTCGCCTTTCTGGTGGCCGTGGCGGTCGTTGATGGCCTTGAAGCGGTCGAGGTCGAACGCCAGCACGGCCAGCGGCGCGCGGGCTCCGGCGTCCTGCAGCAGGCGCGCGCCCTGCTCGAAGAACCAGCGGCGGTTGCCCAGCCGGGTCAGGTAGTCGGTCTGCGATTCGCGCAGGAGCTGGCCGTGCGTTTCCTCGCGCACCAGCTTGAGCAGGGTCATGGGCAGGAGGATCGAATACAGCACGCCCTCGTACATGGTGAGCGTGCTGGCGGTCAGATGTATGCCGGGGCCGTGTCCGGCCACCCACCACGGCAGCAGGCAGGCGCGCGCGGCGTAGATCAGCGCGTGCACGCCGGTCACCGCCGCGGCGATGCGCAAGGGCGTGTAGGCCTTCAGCTCGTCGCAGCGCAGCAGCTGCCAGGCCGTCATGCCGCTGACCAGCGCGATGGGAAATGCGCTGACGTATTTCCAGACGAGGTCCTCGCCCCGCTCGCCGGCCGCCGCCCATATCAGCGCCATGACGATGAGCAGCGCGAAGGAGGCGGCGCGGTAGCGCCTGCCGCGCAGCGAGGCCGCGCCGTTCATGACCAGCAGATAGCCGCTGAGCACGATGAGGTTGGCCGCGGCCGAGCCCAGCCCGCCCGGCACGCGGCTACGGAACAGCGCGGCGGTGCAGCCCAGCGCCAGCGTCGCGAAGCCCGCCGCCAGGATGCGCAGCGAGCGGCTGCGCCGGGGATGCGTGCGATGCTCCCAGAACGTCAGGCCGGCCGTGGCCAGCAGGGTTCCGATGATGATGAAGTAAAGGGTGAGGAGATCGACGTACATCGGAGACGTTGGGTATGGCGCGGCTTTTTGCGCGGCAGGCCGAAATTCTACAAGGGCCGGCTTACGGCCGGGTCCCGGGCGCGCCCTCATCTACAATCGCAGGCCAAGCCGGTCGTAGGCGCGGCCGGGCGGTAGCTCACAGGTAGTAATGACGCGCGCGAAGAAAGCCCCTCCCAGGAAGAAACGTTCCACCAGCAGGTCCACGGCCCGTTCCAGCGGCCGATTCCCGAAGTTCCTGAAAGCGCTGCTGTTCTCGTCGCTGGCGAGTTTCGGCGCGGCCACTTATGTGCTGAATCCGCAGTGGCGGATTCCGGCGCCGGTGCAGGAGGCGCTGAACCGGCTGGGCTGGCCGGCCTTGCCGCACGAGCGGACGGCAAAGCCGCAGGAACGGGCGGCGCCCACGGCCGCGCCGGCCGGCGCGCCGGCCCAGACCATGTTCGCCGAGTGCCGGCAGTTCTTTCCGCATTCGCGCCCGCCGGAAGTGCCGGGCAGCCAGAAGCTGCGCGAGATCTGTTTTTCGGCCTTCGCCATCCTGCACGACGGCCAGACCAAGACGCCGGTGTTCGTGGCCGAGCGCCTGAACCGCCGGATGCTGACGCAGGCCCAGGGCCTGCAGCGCACCGACAGGTTCTACGCCGAGGCGCGGCTGCCGCGCGCCGAGCGGGCCGAGCTGGACGACTACCGCGGCTCGGGCTATTCGCGCGGGCACATGGCGCCGGCCGGCGACATGTCCACGCCCGAGGCCATGGCGCAGAGCTTTTCGCTGGCGAACATGGTGCCGCAGAACCAGATCCATAACGGCGGCGCCTGGAGCGCCATCGAGCAGGACACCCGCAAGTACGTGATGCGCGCCGCCGGCGACGTGTACGTGTTCACGGGGCCGGTATACGGCGAACGGCCGCAGACCATCGGTTCGGGCGTGGCGGTGCCCAGCTACCTGTACAAGGTGGTGTACGACGCCACGTCGGGCCGCTCCTGGGTGCACTGGCAGGCCAACGCCGCCGGCACCCGCGCGGGGCCGCCGATCAGCTACGAGGAGTTCGTGCGGCGCACGGGGCTGAAGCTGCTGCCGGCCGGCGGCTGAGGCGCGCGGCCGGATTCAGCCGTTCATCTGGTACAGCTGTATCAGGTTGCCGCAGGTGTCGGAAAAGATGGCGATGGCGACCATGCCGGCCGGAGTCGGGTCGACGGTGAAGGCCACGCCTTTTTCCTTCAGGCGCCGCACGTCTTCCTGCAGATCCGCGCTTTCGAAGGCGGTGACGGGAATGCCGTCGTTCCTCAGCGCGGTCTGGTAGGCGTTGGCCGCCGGATGGCTGTTGGGCTCCAGCACCAGTTCCAGGTCGCCGGGGCCGTCGGGCGAGACCACCGTGATCCAGCGCGCCGCGCCCATCGGGATGTCGTTTTTCTTCTGGAAGCCCAGCACTTCGGTGTAGAAGCGCAGCGCTTTGTCCTGGTCGTCGACGAAGATGCTGTTGAGCTTGATTCTCATGGGGTGGCTCCCGTGGTTCGCGCAGGCGCGCCCTCAGCCGCGCCAGGCGGCCTCGATGGCGGCGATGTCGATCTTGCGCATGGTCATCATGGCCTCGAAGGCGCGCTTGGCCGCCGCCGGGTCGGGGTCGGCGATGGCCTCCATCAGCACCCGCGGCGTGATCTGCCAGGACAGGCCCCACTTGTCGCGGCACCAGCCGCATTCGCTCTCCTGCCCGCCGTTGCCGACGATGGCGTCCCACAGCCGGTCGGTCTCGGCCTGGTCCTCGGTGGCGATCTGGAATGAAAAGGCTTCGCTGTGCTTGAAGGCCGGCCCGCCATTCAGGCCCAGGCAGGGAATGCCGATGACGGTGAATTCCACCGTCAGTACGTCGCCCTGCTTGCCCGAGGGATAGTCGCCCGGCGCGCGCAGCACTCGCTGGACGGCGCTGTCGGGGAAGGTCTGGGCGTAGAACTGCGCGGCTTCCAGCGCGTCGCGGTCGTACCAAAGGCAAATCGTGTTCTTGCTGGCCATGGCGGCTCTCCTGACGAAGTCCCGGTAGGTGCAGCATAGCCGCGATGCCGGTCCGGCAAGCGTTACCAAGCTTTGGAAAATGTTGTGGGCGCAATGCCGCCACATTTGTTACTCCCGGCGCAGGATGTGCGGTGCCACACTGTTCCCACGGACATCCAACCCAGGAGGAACCCGCTCATGACAGCCCCTATCGACAACGCCAGCCCCGCCGCCGCGTCCCCCATGCGCACGCCCCCGGTGGTTTCGCCGCAGGAATGGGAGGCCGCGCGCCAGCGGCTGCTGGTGAAGGAAAAAGCCCACACCCGCGCCCGCGACGCGCTGGCCGCCGAGCGCCGCCGCATGCCCTGGACGGAGGTGGACGCCAATTACGCCTTCGACGGCCCGCACGGCCGGCTCAGCCTGTCCGACTTGTTCGACGGACGCCGCCAACTGATCGTCTACCGCGCCTTCTTCGAGCCCGGCGTCTACGGCTGGCCGGAACACGCGTGCCGCGGCTGCTCCATGGTGGCCGACCAGGTGGCGCACCTGGCGCATCTCAACGCCCGCGACACGACCCTGGTCTTCGTTTCGCGGGCGCCGCAGGAAGACATCGCGCGGCTCAAGGCCAGGATGGACTGGAAGATGCCGTGGTTCACGCTCACCGACGGCTTCGACAAGGATTTCGGCGTGCACGAATGGCACGGCACGAACGTGTTCTTCCGCGACGGCGACCGCATCTTCCGCACGTATTTCCTGAACAACCGCGGCGACGAACAGATGGGCGGCACCTGGAACTACCTGGACATCACGCCGCTGGGCCGCCAGGAGACCTGGGAGGATTCGCCCGAGGGATACCCGCAGACCCCGACGTACAAGTGGTGGAACTGGCACGACAGCTATGTCCAGGGCGCGGCGCCCGACCGGAAGTGGGTGGAAATATCCGACGCGGGCGAGGCGGCGTTCCGCAACAAGAACAAGTGAGTCCCCGTCTAGGGGTATTCCCGATCCCGTATTGTGGCAAAAGTGAAATTTCCCTATTATTTTTTCAATGAGAGTGAAAAACAGACCAGAGTTTCATGAAATCCGATAAGCCCGAAGACAGCCCGAACGCCGCCGACGAACACGACAAGGCCCTGGGCGAACGCCTGCGCGCGGCGCGCCTGCAGCAAGGCCTGAAACTGAAGGACGTGGCGGAACGGGCCGACATGTCGATCGCGCTGATCAGCCAGGTCGAACGCGGCCTCAGTTCGCCGTCCATGCGCAGCCTGCGGGCGATCTGCCACGCCCTGGGCATCGACGGGGCCAGCCTGCTGGCCCCGGCCCCCAGCGGCCCGGTCAGCGACGAGCAGAACGAATTCACGGTCCGGGTCGCGGCGCGCAAGCCGCTGAAGCTGGGCAACAACGGCGTCACCAAGTACCGCATCACGCCCAGCAGCTGCGCCACCCTCGAAGGGTTCCTGATGGAGCTGGAACCGGGCGCGGCCTCCGACCCCGGCTTCCTGGTGCAGGCCAGCGACAAGATCGGCTACGTGCTTAGCGGCAAGCTCCAGATCTTCGTCGACGACAAATCCTTTTTGCTGGAGGCCGGCGACAGCTATGGCTTTTCCGGCAGCCACCCCTATCGGTGGCAAAACGGCTGGGACCAGAAAACCGTTTTCCTGGTCGTCAACAGCAACCATTTCTACGTCTGACCCCCTCCCCATTGCTCCACCGCATTCCAGCCCATACCGACAAATAAAAGGCCGCGACGCGGCCATCCAAGGGATAACACCGCAATGAACTCGTCTTCAGCATCGATCGGCGCGCGCCCGGCGCGCGTTCCCGCGCGCAAAGGCAAGCTGCGCGACATCGTGGCCGCCAACATCGGCGCCTTTTTCGAGTGGTACGACCTGCTGGTCTACGCGCTGTTCGCGCTGCCGATTTCGCGGCTGTTCTTCCCTTCCGACGACCCGCAGACCGCCCTGCTGTTCAGCTTCCTGACCTTCGCGAGTTCCTACCTGATCCGCCCGGTGGGCGCCGTCCTGCTGGGCATCTACGCCGACAAGAAGGGGCGCAAGGCCGCGCTGTCGCTGACCGCCACGCTGATGCTGATCGGCACGGCGCTGATGGCGCTCATTCCCACCTACGCCACCATCGGCGCGCTCGCGCCGGTGGCGCTGGTGGCCGGCCGCCTGCTGCAGGGCTTTTCCGCGGGCGGCGAATTCGGCACCGCGAATTCCTACCTGACCGAACAGAATCCCAGAATCAAGGCGTTCCTGGCCAGCCTGCAGTTCTCCACGACGGGCCTGGCGCTGGTGGTGTCGGCGCTGTTCGCCTACTTCATCAACCACTACCTCACCGAAGCGCAGATCGACAGCTGGGGCTGGCGCCTGCCCTTCGTCTTCGGCTGTCTGATCGGCCCCGTCGCCCTCTACATCCGTTTCAAGATCGATGAAACGCCCGAATTCGACGGCGAGCAGGCGCAACGCGCCGCCCCGCTGCGCGAGACCTTCCGCCTGCACAAGCGCTACCTGCTGCTGGGCGCGCTGATCGTGGCCGCCGGCAACGTCGCCAGCTATCTCAATATCTACATGCCGACCTTCGCCATCAACAACCTGGGCATTTCCAAGGACGATGCGTTCGTGGCCTCGATCTGCAGCGGCCTGGTGTGCACCTTCCTGCCCATGCTGGGCGGGCTCGCCGCCGACCGCTACGGCGCGGTCAAGACCATGGCCGCCGCCCTGGTGCTGGGGCTGATCATCATCGTGCCCACCTTCAGGATGCTGACCGGCGCGCCTTCGTTCGGCTCGCTGGTGCTGTTCCAGTGCCTGATGTCGCTGGTGTTCTACAGCTTTTATTTCGCGCCGGTCGGCTCGCTCCTGGCGCAGCTGTTCCCGACCTCCTGCCGCACCACCGGCGTATCCATCGCGTACGTCGCGTCGCAGACCTTCTTCGGCGGCGTCACGCCCGTGGTGGTGGGCTTTTTGGTGACGCGCACCGGCACGATCATGTCGCCCGCCTACTACCTGATCGCGATCGGCCTGGTGGCCATCGTCGCGCTGGCCAGCGTGCGCGCCAAGGTCCGCTGAACTCCCGCCAACCTCTTACAGGCGCTATCCGTTTCATGGACACCCGCATTCCCTCCCACGTGGACGTCGCCGTCATCGGCGGCGGCATCATCGGCATCAGCACGGCCTGGTCGCTGGCCCGCGCCGGCCTGCGCGTCGCCGTATTCGAAAAAGGCGTAGTCGCGGGCGAACAGTCCTCGCGCAACTGGGGCTGGATACGCTCGGTCGGGCGCGACCACCGCGAACTGCCGCTGGCGCTGCGCGCCAACGCCCTGTGGCGCGAGCTACAGGCCCAGGCGGACGTGGGCTACCGGCAGCGCGGCCTCGCCTACCTGGGCCGCAGCGCGGCCGATATGCAGGGCCACGCCAAATGGCTGGAAGCTGCGCGCCCGTACGCGGTGCCCGCCAGGCTGGTCGATGCCGCCGACCTGCCCGCCCTGCTCGGCGCGCAGAGCGCGCGCGCCTGGGCCGGCGCCCTCTACAACGCCGACGACGGCGTGGCCGAGCCGCAGCTGGCCACCGCCGCCATCGCCGGCCTGGCGCGCGCGGCGGGCTGCCAGATATTCGAACGCTGCGCGGTGCGCGGCCTGGACCTGGCCGCCGGCAGGGTCGGCGGCGTGGTCACCGAACGCGGCGCCGTCGGCGCGGCAGCCGTGGTACTGGCCGGCGGCGCATGGTCGCGCCTGTTCTGCGGCAACAGCGGGGTGTCGTTCCCGCAACTCAAGGTGCACGCCTCGGTGCTGCGCACCACGCCGCTGGAGACCGGCATGGATCTGGCCATCAACGGCGGCGACTTCACCTGCCGCAAGCGCGCCGACGGCGGCTACACGGTTTCGCAGCTCGGCGCCTCCACGGCCGACCTGACGCCCGACAGCATCCGCCTGATGCGCCAGTTCCTGCCGGCCTGGATGGCCGAGCGCAAGTACCTGAAGCTGCGCGTCGGACGGCGCTTCATCGACGAACTGAAGATGCCGCGGCGCTTCGCGCTGGACGCGCCCACGCCGTTCGAGCAGCACCGCATCCTCGACCCGCAGGCCGGCATGGCGGCCATCTCCACCGCGCTGGAAAAGCTCAAGGCGGCCTTCCCCGCCTTCGCGCCCGCCCGCGTGGCCGGCGCCTGGGCCGGCATGATCGACGTCACGCCGGACGCCCTGCCCGTCATGTCGGCCGTGGATTCCGTGCCGGGCTTCTTCCTGGCCTCCGGTTTCTCGGGCCACGGCTTCGGCATCGGCCCCGCCGCCGGCGAGCTGATGAGCGAACTGGTCCAGGGCAGGACGCCCACCGTGGACCCGGCCGCCTTCCGCCTGTCGCGCTTTGCCTGACCCCTTTTTTCACCCCGTTCATGGAGTACATGCAGTGCCTGACAACAATGCCCGACTGATCCGTTTCAACGGCGGCCCGATGGTCGATCCGGTCCCCGGCAAACCCAAGCAGCCGCTCACCGGCGACGCGTCGTTCCTCAGCGTCAAGGCCTTCGACCACGAAACGGCGCGCGCCGGCGTGTGGGAAAGCACGGCGGGCACGTTCCAGGCCAACAACGCCGGCTATATCGAATTCGGCTACATCGTCGAGGGCGCCTGCCGCCTGGTCGATCCGGACGGCACCGTGCATGCGCTGGCCGTGGGCGACGCCTTCGTCATGCCCGAAGGCTATTCGGGCCGCTGGGAAGTGGACCGGACCGTCAAGAAAATCTACTTCATCAGCGTCACCCGCTAAGCACGAACGCCCGGCCCGCCCGGGCACCCCGCCCCCCGGCCAGCGGCAGTTTCGGCGCCTGCGCCGTCGTCAGCACGTCCCCTAAGGCATCGTCGCGCGGCGCGACAGTACAATTCCCCTGCTTTTTTCTTCTCCTGCCCGGCCATCCATGTCCAATCTCATCGTCCACGGCGGCACGCCCCTGCGCGGCCGCGTCACTCCTTCGGCCAACAAGAACGCGGTGCTGCCCGTGCTGTGCGCCACGCTGCTGACCGACCAGCCGCTGCGGCTGCACGGGGTGCCGGACATCACGGACGTGCGCAAGATCCTGGAGATCTTCCGCACGCTGGGCAGCGACGTGCGGCT
>Ga0182742_1002195_pt1 | contig 22314 bp, 16 predicted proteins | sample eDN5th37CBELigMG_FD_128880 | JGI IMG/M metagenome (GOLD analysis project Ga0182742, IMG submission 128880) | Enriched Miracle-Growth compost microbial communities from Emeryville, California, USA - eDNA 5th pass 37_C BE-Lig MG (version 2)... ... | reverse complement strand
GCCTGCACGGCGCCGTTTGAGGATGTCTGGGGCACGGAGGAAACTTTCTGGGACATGGCTGGAAGCGAGGTTGAAAGAGGCTGCCCTCCATATTGGCGGTCTGGTGTCCGGGATCAACCCGGATGGCGGTTTCTGGGTCCCTCCAAAAGGAGGCGTTAAGGAGCGATTTACCCTCGTGGCCCAGCATCTGGGGAGCTGTTCTCTCAAATCGCGTCCGCTTCATGCCTCTCCACCGCTTCTTCGCCGATGATATCCGGGCCTTTCGCCGAGGCGCGGCCTGCTTCGTCGCGGGAGGCGAGCGGGAAAGAACGGCCCGCCTCGCCGACCGGGCCGCACGGGCGGCCCTGCCCGTCCTGATCGAGGCGGAGGCCGGCGGCGGCGGCAGGGCACTGGCCAAGGCGATCCACGCCAGCGGCGACAGGAAGGCCCGCTCCTTCATCGCGTTCCGGACGGACGAGGCTGGGTCCGGCGAGGAAAGCCCGGAAGCCGCCCTCCTGCACCACCTGACGGAGGCCCGTGGCGGAACCCTGTTCATCGAAGGCGTCGAGCACCTGGGCGGCGAGGCGCAGGAGCGCCTGACCGAGGCGCTGTTCCGGCACGGAGCCGGCACCCGCCCGCCGCGCCGCCTCGATGCGCGGCTCGTTGCGAGCACGGGGGTCGACCTCCGGGAGAAAGTGCGCGAGGGCCGATTCAGGCTGGACCTGTATGACCGGCTCCAGGCCATGCCCCTGGCCCTGCCCCCTCTGAGGGCCAGGAGAGAGGCGGTTGCCGAATGGGCCGCCTGCTTCATTGAGCAATTCGCCGCGGACGAAGGCAAGGCGGTTCGGGGCTTGTCCGCGGATGCCCTGGCCCTGCTCACCCGCTACGACTGGCCGGGCAATCTCCGGCAGCTCGAAAATGCGGTCTACCGCGCCGTCATCCTGGCGGAGGGAGCTTTCCTGACCCCTCGCGAGTTCCCCCAGATCGCCCCCTACGTGCGGGGGAGCCAAGCCAATGTCCCGCCGGAACCGGCGGCGCGGGCGCTCGCGCCCGCCCAGGCCCAGGAGCCTTCCGTCCTACCGGGACCGCATGCGCTGCCGCTGATTCGCGAGAGCGGCGAGATGCTGACCCTGGCGGAGCTGGAGGAGCGCGCCATCCGCTTCGCCCTCGTGCATTATCAAGGCCATATGTCGGCGATCTCGCGCCATCTCGGAATCGGGCGCTCGACCCTTTACAGAAAATTGAAGGAACTTGGCCTAAACGATGCAGCCGCATGATGCCTTCATGCGTTAAGCGTGGCAGAGATGTTCCGCACACCGACGACATTCACTTGACGCGGAGGGTGTCTCACCTTCCGGCACTACTGCGAGAAGGAGACGGGTCATGCGTGACTTGCGCAAGACGGCACTGTGGCTTGGCCTGATCGGCTCGGCCTCGTTCCTGCCCCTTCCCGCAATGGCCCAGAGCGAGCCGAACGGCTCACCGGATGTCTCGCAGCCCGTTCCCGCGCAAAGCCCCGCCGAGCCGTCATTCCACGATGTGGCGGTCACGCCCGCACCGGCGCAGGAGGATCCGACGCTCCAGGCGATCCCCCTGCCCGAGCCCGCGCCGGTCACCCTCGAAACCGTCGAGCGCAAGCCCGAGCCGGTCATCGACATCCCCTTGCCCGAAGCGGCCCCGGTCACGGCGCTCATGCAGCAGGACCTTCTGCGCATAAGCGTCGAACGCCTGCTGGCGGACGATGCCGCCATGCGCGACCTTCGCCTCTCGCCGAAAGAGCGCGAGGCCGTGAGGGCTTTCTATGCGCAGGCCGAGCGCCCCCTGGCCTGGGCGCGTGACGGCGCCTTCACACAGGCCGCCATGGGGGCGATGGCCCGGCTGAAAGCCGCCGACGAGGACGGCCTCGACCCGGCCGAGTATCCCCTGCCCGACGTGCGGCTGCGCAAGGAAGCCCCTCCCGAGCAATGGGCCGAGGCCGATCTGAAGCTCTCGGCCTCGGTGATCCGCTATGCGCGCGATGCGCGCGGCGGGCGAATCGATCCATCCCGCCTGTCGGCGCTGGTCACGCCGAAACTGGCGCTTCCCGACGCCGGCGAGGTTCTCCGGAAGGTCGCCTCCGCGAAGAACCCGAATGCCGCATTGGCGTCCTACAATCCGCAGCACGCGGGTTACCGTGCTCTGAAGGAGCAGCTCGCGGACCTGCGCGCCAGCCACCCGACCCAGCCGAGCGTGCGCGTGCCGAAGGGGCCTGCGCTGCGCGTCGGCATGAAGGATCCGCGCGTCCCGCTGATCCGCGCGCGCTTCAACCTGGACGACGGCGACGATCGGACCGTCTACGACAAGCGCCTTGCATCGGCGGTCGCCGCGTTCCAGAAGGAAAAGGGCCTGCCGACCAACGGCATTCTCAATGCCCAGACGGTGGCGGCGCTCTCCGGCCCCTCGCCCGCCCGGCGCGAGGCGGAGCTGATCGCCAACATGGAGCGCTGGCGCTGGCTGCCGGAAAATCTCGGCGAGCGTCATGTCATGGTGAACGTCCCCGAGTACCGCCTGCGGCTCATGGATGGCGGCAAGGTCGCGCATGAAACCCGCGTGATCGTCGGCAAGGAGCAGTCGCAGACGCCGATCTTCTCCGAGGACATGAAGTACCTCGTGGTCAATCCGTCCTGGACGATCCCGCCGTCCATCATGAAGAAGGAGATCCTGCCGGGGCTCGCGAACGATCCGGATTACGCTGCGAAAAGGGGCTACAAGGTCATCCGCAAGGGCGGCCGCGTCATCGTCCAGCAGCCCCCGGGCGAGCGCAATGCGCTGGGATTCGTGAAGTTCATGTTCCCGAACCAGCATGCGGTCTATCTGCACGACACGCCCAACCGCAATCTCTTCTCGGCCGCCAAGCGCGCCTTCAGCCATGGCTGCGTTCGCGTGGAGAAACCCTTCGAGCTTGCGGAATTCATCATGGGCGAGGACAGCAAGTGGAACGAGAAGAGGCTGCGCGGCCTGATCGGAAAGGGCGAGCGCACCGTCTTCCTGCCGAAGCCGCTTCCGGTGCACCTGGCCTATTTCACCCTCAAGGTCGACGAGAAGGGCTCGCTCAAATCCTTCCCCGATCTCTACGGCCTGGACCAGAAGGTTCAGGCGGCCCTCAATCTCGCCAGGTAGTCATCCCCGCATGTCGAAAAGCGGCCCTCCGGGCCGCTTTTTTTATGCACTTAACCTGAAGGTAACCGTCTTCCGCAAAGATCCCTTCACTATAAGCGAGTATCCCACTTCTCCGGAAGTGCGGCGAGTAAGACGAGTATCACAGTGAGAGTATTGCGTTCTGTCGGTCTGGTGCGTCGCGCCGGTATCGGTGTTGCGGCCTTTTTGCTCGCCATGGCCGGGGGCGTGCGCGGCACGCAGGATGCCGTCGCCAACGGCGACACGCGCACGCTGACCTTCTATCACAACAACACCAAGGAAACTCTCACCGTCACGTTCCGTCGCAACGGCCAGTACGATTCCGCGGCTCTGCAGCAGCTCAACTGGTTCCTGCGCGACTGGCGGCGGGACGAGACGGTCCGCATGGACCCGCGCCTGTTCGATACGGTGTGGGAGGTCTATCGCGAAGTGGGCTCGAGCGCGCCGGTGCGCGTGAACTCGGCCTATCGCTCGCCCAACACCAATGCCATGCTGCGCCGCCGCTCCAGCGTGGTGGCGAAGCATAGCCAGCACATGCTGGGCAAGGCCTTGGACTTCTACCTGCCCGACGTGCCCGCCGAGCGCTTGCGCGCCGTCGGCATGAAGCTGCAGAAGGGCGGCGTCGGCTATTACCCCAATGCCTACACGCCCTTCGTGCATCTGGACGTCGGCAGCGTGCGCGCCTGGCCGCGCATGACCCGCGATCAGCTCGTGCGTCTGTTCCCCGACGGCAGGACCGTGCATATCCCGGCGGACGGCCGCCCCCTCCCCGGCTATGAGCTCGCCAAGGCCGAAGTGCTCGCCAATGGCGGGATGGTCGCGGGCTACAGCGCCTATGCGAATGCCGAAGAGGCCATCGCCGCGCAGCAGCCGCGCCGCAAGAGCTTCTGGGCCACCCTCTTCGGCGGCGGCAGCGACGAGGACGAGGACGTGGCGGAAATCCGCACGGCGTCGCGTCCCAGCAGCACGCTCATGGCTTCGCGCAGCACGCCGGGCAGCTACTACGCAGATGACGGCAACACCTCGCCCCTGGCGGCCCTGCGCCAATACGAGAACAGGAATGCCCCGGCTGCGCGCCGGGCGCCCGTGGCCGTGGCGCAGGCCCGCTCCGAGCCGCCTCCGGCCCCGTCGGTGGTGGCCGCCATGGCGCCCGCCCTGCGTGAGGATCTTTCGCCGCCCGCGGCGGCTCCTCTGCCGCCCACCCGGATCAGCGGCCAGCCTGGCACCGTGGACACCGCGAGCGGCCCGACCCTCGCCTGGCAGCAGGGACCGGGAGCGCAGAACGAGCTGTCGATCGGCAAGGGCATGGCCTTCGCGCCGATCCCGCCCCGCCGTCCGGGCACGGAGACGGATGACGTCGCCGGGGAGACGATCGCGCTCGCCTATGCGCCTCTGCCGCCCGCACGGCCCGGCTCCCTCGCCGCATCGAACCCGATCCCCGTGCTGAGCGAATTGCGTGGCCCGGCGGGCTCCGTGGCGGCAAGCTCCGCTCCCCTGCCCCCGCCGCGCCCGGAGCGCGCCATCCTGGTGGCTGCGGCAAGCCCCGTCGATATCCCGGTCACGGGCTCGACCCCGAAGAATGCGGCCATCGCTCCGAAGGACGCCAGGGCGAAGACGGCCTCCGTCCCCGAGATCAAGGCGCCTCCGGCCCAGGCTGCTGCGGCCAAAGCTCCTCCGGCCAGAACGCCGCAGAAGCCGATGACCGCGCTGAGCGCCCTGATATCGGCCGAGCCCAGCATTCACATGGGCTTCTCCGACAAGCCGGTCGGCGAGCTGGCGACGAACAGGTTCACGGGCCCGGCGGTGAAGCCGCTGCCGGTGGTGCGATGAACCAAGAAGGGCCCCTCTCTGGGGCCCTTTTTCATGGTCAGTCGCCGTGCCTGCGGCTGTAGCCGTTGCGGGGCGGTGAGGACCATCCCTCCGGCGCGGCCCTCGGCCTGAAGATCTCGACGAGGAGCGGATGGCACACGGCCGCGTCGCTCGAATGCTCCGCGCTGCAATCGCCGCCCGGACAGGCCGACAGGGCGCCGAGAAGATCGATCTCCGCGAAGAACTCGAGATAATCGCCCAGGCGCACGGGGCTCGCTTTCATGAAATACTGGCCCGTGTCGCGCGTGAAACCGGTGCACATGAAGACGTTGAGCACATCGTGCACCGCGGGCTCCACGGCTTCGCGCGGCCGGCCGACCCGGTCGGCGAGCGCGCGGGTCAGGTTCGAATGGCAGCAATGATGGTATTCGTGACCGGAGAGGAGCTTGTGGGTGTAGGGATCGCAGCGCGTTCCGATCACGTCATGCACCGAGCCGCCGAACGCGTCGAAGCCATACCAGTCGAGCGTGTCGTGGGTGATCGTCGCCATGGGCCGCAGATAAGGAAGGCATGACCAAAGCTGGTCTCCGGTGGACAGATGCGTCCCGTGCAGCGCGCGCGTCTTGCCGGAGAAGAAGCGCTCGTCGAGGTCGTCCGCCGCCCACAGGTTCAAGTCACCGACCTGCGGCCCTTCGATGCTGACGATGCGAAAGAAGGAGCCTGCCGGCACGGAGAAGCAGCGCGCCTCGCGCGGGGGCACGATCACCTCGTCCACCTTCGCCCACCCTTCGCGCGCCGCCTGGTAGGCGGCAAGGTCCGGCCGGGGAAGGGTGTCGACAGGATAGCAGATGACCGGAGGGATCCTGCGGCGTTCCTCGGCATCCTGAGGCTCCGTGGCTTCGTTGCGCGCTTTCTTCATGCGTCTCTCCTGTCAACCCATGTTCAATCGTCACGGTATAGAGGGGCGACACAGGCGACGCCAACACTAAGGTTTGGGAGCGGCCTCTTCCCGGGGTTTCTTCCTGATTCGGGCCTGCCGATGGAAGACGCATGATGACCGACGCAGCTACCCCATGTCCGCTCGAGGACTACCCGCACCGGACCTCCACCGATATCCGCCAAGCGGACCTCGACCGGCAGGGCACGTTCAACGACGGGCGCCTGGTCGCGACCACGGAGAACACCAGCGTCATGGTCGGCGGGCAGACGCGCCGCTCCACAGGCCTCCACAATGTCGCGCAATGCGTGGAGTCGATCATGGACGGCGAGGACAGCGAGGCACTTCACGAGACTGGGTTCCCATCGTACGCGAACGACGATCTGGCCGGAATGATGGATCGGATCGGCCTTTTGTTGCTCTCGGAATGATCGTGTTCGCTGTCTTCCTGGCTGCGTGACCGCCCCTCCGCTACCGGGCAGGACGTGCCCAACCGGTTTTCGGATCGGCTTGCCGCATACCTCCTTGGAACATTGATCCCGCCTGACAATTCCTAACCCGATGCCTTCGTGAATCAGTACAATTCGTGAAACAGCGCGATCGGGAGCTCAACTCTGTGGACGTGCTCTTCAATCAGGCGACGGTCGGCCTCGCTGAGTGCGATCTGAACGGCTGCCTGTTGCGGGTGAACGATTACTTCTGCGCTATGCTGGCACGCAGCCGTGACGAACTGATCGGGCGCCATTTCACGGATATCGTTCATCCGGACGATCAGCCGCGAACCGAGGCTCTGCTGGCCGGGATCCTGGCGGAGGATCGCTACGAGGTCGAGAAGCGCTACCTGCGGCCCGACAGGTCGATTGTCTGGACCCGAACTGCCGCGAGCCTGATCCGTGATGAAGCTGGCAGGCCGCAGAAGGGGCTGGCCGTCTGCATCGATATATCGGATAGCAAGCATCACGAGCAGATCCTGCGCGAGAGCGAAGAACGCTTCCGCCTGCTGGCGAATTCGGTGCCCGACCTCGTATGGATCAGCGATGTCGAGGGGCAGATCACCTATACCAGCGAGCGCTGGACCAGCTACACGGGTCGTCCCGCGCATGAGGCTCTGGGCGATGGATGGCTCAGGACGATTCATCCCGAAGACGTCGAACGTACGCTGCGGATATGGACGGAGATCCGCTCGCGCGGCACCAGCTATGAAACGGAGATCCGCTACCTTCGCCACGATGGCGTCTATCGCTGGCATGTGGTGCGCGCCAATCCCTACCGTCATTCCATCAGCGGCGAGATCCTGTCCTGGTTCGGCAGCTCCACGGATATCCATGAGCGCAAAGTGACCGAGGCAACGCTGCGTGAGAGCGAGCAGAGACTTCGCGCCACCTATGAGCAGGCGGCCATCGGGATTGCCGAAATCGATCCGGATGGCCGGTTCCTTCGCGTCAACGAGCGGCTTTGCGCGATCACCGGCTATGACCGGGACGAGCTCCTCGCCATGAGCCTGAAAGACATTACGCATCCGGAAGACCGGGATTCCGAGCTCGACCTGTTCCGAAAGCAGATGGCCGGAGACATCGCGACTTACTCGATCGAGAAGCGCCTCGCCCATAAGAACGGGCACCCCGTCTGGATCGGGGTCTCCGCATCGCGCGTGGACGACATCAAGGAACGCCCGCTCTACGGAATCCGGGTCATCCGCGACATCTCGGCCAGAAAGCACGCCGAAGCGAGTCAGGACCTGCTCATCAACGAGTTGAACCACCGGGTGAAGAATACGCTTGCGACGGTGCAGTCCATCGCAAGGCAGACCCTGAACAACGCCCGCACGCCCGTACAGGCTGCGGAGGATCTCGAAAATCGTCTCCTGGCTCTCTCCCGGGCGCACGATGTCCTGACCCGGGAAAACTGGGAAGGAGCGCGCTTCTCGGACATCGTCGCGCAGGCGATCGCGCCCTACCTGAATCGCGGCAAGGGCCGCTTTCACGTGAGGGGGCCGGAAACCCGCCTGACGCCGCAACAGGCTCTGGCCCTCGCCATGGCGCTCCAGGAACTGGCTGCGAACGCTGCCAAATACGGCTCCCTGTCGAACGATGATGGACGCGTGAGCATCGAGTGGCACCATGCAGAGCAAGCCGATGGCCTGCACCTGCATCTGACCTGGAAGGAAACCGGAGGTCCGCCCGTGGAGCCGCCGACCCGGCGAGGCTTCGGCACCCGCCTCATCGAGCGCAGCCTTGCGCGCGAGCTCGACGGGCCCATGACGATTCACTTCCCGCCGGAGGGCGTCGTCTTCACGGCCGACATCCCGGGCATGAGCGAGGGAACCTAGAGCATTTCAGGGGAAAGCATCCTGGAACGCGGCGGAGCCGGCAAAGGAGCCGGCTCCCTCGGTGGGAGCCGGCCCTGGAGAAACGGGCCCGCCCTCTTACAGGCGGGCCGCGTTCCGATCAGCTGCGCTTGGGTGGAGAAGCGGGCCAGCTCTTGATGAGCGTGTCGTAATCGACCGTCTCGCCCTTCGGCTTCTCGTCGGCGAGCTTGCGCTGGGGCGCGATGGTGCCGGAGGTTTCGGCTTTCTTGAACCATTCCTCGGCCGTGGCCTTCGGGTTCAGCTTCGGCCCGCACTCGCCCTGCACATTGGCGCGCTCGAGACGGCCGAGCACCTCGTCCTGGGCCGCGGCGAGCGAGTTCATCGCTTCCTGCGGGGTCTTGGCGCCGGAAGCGGCATCGCCGATGTTCTGCCACCAGAGCTGCGCGAGCTTCGGATAGTCCGGCACGTTGTTGCCGGTCGGAGTCCATTGCACGCGGGCGGGCGAGCGATAGAACTCGACGAGGCCGCCGAGCTTGGGCGCCCGCTCGGTGAAGCTCTTGTCCCAGATGTCGCTTTCGCGGATGAAGGTGAGGCCCACGTGGCTCTTCTTCAGCGACACGGTCTTCGAAGTGACGAACTGGGCATAGAGCCAGGCCGCCTTGCGGCGCTCGAGCGGCGTGGACTTCAGCAGCGTCCAGGAACCCGCATCCTGGTAGCCGAGCTTCATGCCTTCCTTCCAATAGGCCCCGTGCGGCGAGGGAGCCATGCGCCACTTGGGCGTGCCGTCCTCGTTCACCACCGGAAGCCCCGGCTTCACCATGTCGGCCGTGAAGGCGGTGTACCAGAAGATCTGCTGGGCGATGTTGCCCTGCGCCGGAACGGGGCCCGACTCGGAGAAGTTCATGCCGTTCGCCTGGGGCGGGGCATATTTCTTCATCCAGTCGAGATATTTGACGATCGAGTAGACGGCCGCGGGACCATTGGTGTCGCCGCCGCGCTCGACGGAGGACCCGACCGGACGGCAGCCTTCCATGCGGATGCCCCATTCGTCCACGGGCAGCCCGTTCGGAATGCCCTTGTCGCCGTTGCCCGCCATGGAGAGCCACGCATCGGTGAAGCGCCAGCCGAGCGAGGGGTCCTTCTTGCCGTAATCCATATGGCCATAGACCTTGACGCCGTCGACCTCCTTCACGTCGTTGGTGAAGAACTCGGCGATGTCCTCATAGGCCGACCAGTTCACCGGCACGCCGAGATCGTAGCCGTACTTGGCCTTGAACTTCTCCTTCAGGTCCGGACGCTGGAACCAGTCGTAGCGGAACCAGTAAACGTTCGCGAATTGCTGGTCCGGCAACTGATACATCTTGCCGTCCGGAGCGGTGGTGAAGGACTTGCCGATGAAGTCGTCGACGTCCAGCGTCGGCGAGGTCACGTCCTTGCCTTCGCCCGCCATCCAGTCGTCGAGCGCGATCGCCTGCTTGTAGCGGAAATGCGTGCCGATGAGGTCTGAGTCGTTGACCCAGGCATCGTAGATGTTGCGTCCGGACTGCATCTGCGTCTGGATCTTCTCGACCACGTCGCCTTCCTGGATAAGGTCGTGGTTGAGCTTGATGCCGGTGATCTCCGAGAAGGCCTTGGCGAGAACCTTCGACTCGTATTCGTGGGTCGTGATCGTTTCGGAGACCACGTTGATCTCCATGCCCGCGAAGGGCTTCGCGGCGTTCACGAACCATTCCATTTCCTTCAGCTGCTCGTCCTTGGACAGGGTCGAGGGCTGGAACTCGCTGTCGATCCAGCGGCGGGCTTCGTCCATCCCGGCGAAGGCTGCGCTCGAGCCCAGCGCCATGGCGATGACGCTTGTCGAAACGAAGAGTTTCAAGCGCCGGTGAGATTGGGTGCGTTTCATGTCTTCCTCCCAAATGATGCCCTGTAGGCTTTTCGCCGTTGTCGTCTTCGGCCCGGGCAATCCGAAGAAGTCTTGGAGACTGTCCCTCTCAAACCGTTCGGAACACCAGCACGGCATAGAGAAGCGACAGGCCCGAGGCCCACCAGAGGTTAGGCCCCACAAGCCCCAGCCAGGCGAGGTGGATGAAGGCGGAGCCCAACAGAGAAATGAAGAGGCGGTCGCCACGCGTGGTCGGGATGCGCAGGACACCGACGCGCTCCGTCTCGGGGCGATAGATCGCGAGCAGGGTCATCACGAGGAGCAGACCCGCGATGCCGGCGAAGAACAGACCCGTCTGCCAGGTCCAGGCCATCCAGGCGAGATCAGGCATGCGGCCCTCCTCAGACGCGCCCCAGGGCAAAGCCCTTGGCGATGTAGTTGCGGACGAACCAGATCACGAGCGCGCCGGGAATGATGGTGAGCACGCCCGCAGCCGCGAGCAACCCCCAATCCATGCCGGAGGCCGACACGGTACGCGTCATGGTGGCCGCGATGGGTTTGGCGTTCACCGCAGTGAGCGTGCGCGCGAGCAGCAGCTCGACCCAGGAGAACATGAAGCAGAAGAAGGCTGCGACGCCCACGCCCGATGCGATGAGCGGCATGAAGATCTTGATGAAGAAGCGTGGGAAGGAATAGCCGTCGATGGCGGCGGTCTCGTCGATCTCGCGCGGCACCCCCGACATGAACCCCTCGAGAATCCAGACCGCGAGCGGCACGTTGAACAGGCAATGCGCCAGAGCCACGGCCCATGGCGTGTCGAACAGGCCGATGGCCGAATAGAGATTGAAGAACGGCAGCGCGAAGACCGCGGGCGGCGCCATGCGGTTGGTGAGCAGCCAGAAGAACAGGTGCTTGTCGCCCAGAAAGCGATAGCGCGAGAACGCGTAGGCCGCGGGCAGCGCGACGGCGATCGACAGCACAGTGTTGATCAGCACGTAGGTGAGCGAATTGATATAGCCCGAGTACCAGCTCCGGTCCGTGAAGATCGTGACGTAGTTCTCGAAGGTGAGCTTCTGCGGCCAGAGCGTGAGGCCCGAGGTGATCTCCGTGTTCGTCTTCAGGCTCATGATCACGAGCCAATAGATCGGCAGCATCAGGAACAGGATGTAGAGCGTCATCACCGTCACGCGCCCGTTCACGCGCGGGCCGGCGAGAGCCTTGTTCGCAGCTGTCGGGGCCGCGGAGGCCTTGGCGCCGGATGATCCGATGGCAACGGAATCTGTCATGCCTCAGTTCTCTCGTTCCGCGCATCCACGTTGATCATGATGGTGTAGAAGACCCAGCAGATGGCGAGGATGATCAGGTTGTAGACCAGTGACATGGCGGCCGCCTTGCCGAGATCGAACTGCCCGAGGGCGAGCTTCACCAGATCGATCGACAGGAAGGTGGTGGCGTTGCCGGGGCCTCCACCGGTGAGCACGAATGGCTCCGTGTAGATCATGAACGAATCCATGAAGCGCAGGAGCACGGCGATCAGCAGCACCCGGCGCATCTTCGGCAGCTGGATGGTGCGGAACACGGCCCAGCGCGAGGCGCCATCGATGCGCGCCGCCTGGTAATAGGCGTCGGGGATCGATTTAAGCCCGGCATAGCACAGGAGCGCGACGAGACTCGTCCAGTGCCACACATCCATGATGATGATGGTGATCCACGCGTCCAGCGGGTCGCCCGCATAGTTGAAATCGATCCCGAGATTGTTCAGGACCCAGCCGAGCAGGCCGATGTCACCGCGGGCGAAGACCTGCCAGATCGTGCCGACCACGTTCCACGGGATCAGGAGCGGCAGGGCCATGAGCACGAGGCAGAGCGCCACCGTCCAGCCTTCGCGCGGCATCGACAGCGCCACCAGGATGCCGAGCGGCACCTCGATGGAGAGGATGATCGCGGAGAACAGCAGGGTGCGCCAGAGGGCCTCGAAGAAGCGCCCGCCCAAATCCGTCGAGGGATCGAGCAGCTCCTGGAACCAGCCGACGCCGTTCCAGAAGAACTGGTTGTTCCCGAAGGTGTCCTGCACCGAATAGTTCACCACGGTCATCAGCGGCAGCACCGCCGAGAAGGCCACGAGGAGGAAGACGGGCAGGACCAGGAACCACGCCCTGTTGTTGAGGGTCTTCGTCATGCGGCGTACCCTCCCAGCGGCTCTCCGGCGACCAGGCGCCCATCGGCGTAGATATGGATGTGGTGCGGATCGAGACGAAGCGAAGCCTCCTCGCCGCTGACGGAGAGATTGTCCGGAACGCTCGCCGCGAGCAGGCGCCCGTCCATTTCAACCCGCGCGATCCGCGCGCGGCCGATGTCGTCGATGCGGCGGACCCGCACAGGCAGGCCCGCGCCTTTCGGCTGGAGCTGAACGAATTCCGGCCTGATGCCGAGCTCGACGCGTTCGTTCTGCGGCAGGTTCCGATAGCCGCGCTGGAGCGCGACGGGCTCATGACCCAGATAGGCGGTGGCGCCCTCCACGCGGCAGGGCAGGATATTCATGCCGGGAGACCCGATGAAGTGACCCACGAAGGTGTGGGCGGGGCGGGCGAACAATTCGTCGGGCGTTCCGGTCTGCACCACGGCGCCATCGTGCATGACCACGACCTTGTCGGCGAAGGTGAGCGCCTCGGTCTGGTCATGCGTGACGTAAATCATGGTGATGTCGAGCGCCCGGTGGATCTCCTTGAGCGTGGAGCGCAGCTGCCACTTCAGATGCGGATCGATCACGGTCAGCGGCTCGTCGAACAGGATCGCCGCCACGTCCGGGCGCACGAGGCCGCGGCCGAGCGAGATCTTCTGCTTCATGTCGGCCGTGAGATTGCTGGCCTTGCGGCCGAGAACCGGCGTCAGGTCGAGCAGGCGCGCGATCTCGTCGACCCGCTGGACGATCCTGTCCTTCGGGACATGCCGGTTCTTCAACGGGAACGCGAGATTTTCGCGGACCGTCATCGTGTCGTACACGACCGGGAACTGAAAGACCTGAGCGATGTTCCGGCTTTCCGTCGGAAGGTCCGTCACGTCGCGATCGTCGAACAGGATGCGGCCGCGCGTCGGCCGCACAAGGCCCGAAATGATGTTGAGAAGAGTGGTCTTTCCGCAGCCGGAGGGACCCAGCAGCGCATAGGCGCCGCCCTGGCTCCAGACATGGTTGATCTCCTTCAGGGCGTAGTCCTGAGGAACCTGCGGATCGGGTTTGTAGGCGTGGGCGAGATGGTCGAGAGTGATGCGGGCCATGGCTCTGTCCTCACGCGGCTTCCTGGGCTGTGCCGGCCGCCGTGAGCCGGCCGTCCCGGTCGAACAGGAAGAGATGGCGCGGATTCACGTAAGCCGTGACGGGTGTGCCGGGCTCCCAGCGCCTCACGCCCGGCACGAGAGCGACGAACCGATGGTCCCCGGCATCGAGATGTACGTAGCTCTCCGAGCCTGTGATCTCGGCGACCGACACCTCGGCCGGAACGGCGATCTCGTCCGCGCCCGATGGTTCGAGCCTCAAGTGGTGGGCGCGAAAACCGATCGTGTAATCCCCGTCGGGAACCGAAGCGAGCGCCTCGATGGCGCGAAGCTGCCCTCCCGTGCTCAGGGTCGCGGCGCCGCCCGCCTTGCGGATCGTAAGCGTATTGAGCGGGGGATCGGAGAATACGCGCGCCGTGACGAGATTCTGCGGCTGGCGATAGACCTGCGGTGTCGGCCCGAACTGCGTCACGCGCCCCTGATACAGGGTGGCCGTATTGCCGCCGAGCAGCAGCGCTTCGGACGGCTCGGTCGTCGCATAGACGAAAACAGCGCCGGACTCCGCGAACAGGCGCGGCAGCTCCTCCCGCAGCTCCTCGCGCAGCTTGTAGTCGAGATTGGCCAGCGGCTCGTCGAGCAGCACCAGATCCGCGCGCTTCACCAGGGCGCGCGCGATCGCCGTGCGCTGCTGCTGACCGCCTGACAGGTTCAGCGGCTTTCGGTCGAGATAAGGTTCAAGCTTGAGCAGGCGCGCCGCATCGCGGACGCGCGACTCGATCTCGGCCTGCGACAGGCCCGCGACGCGCAAGGGCGAAGCGATGTTTTCATAGACGCTCAGCGACGGATAATTGATGAATTGCTGATAGACCATGGCGACGCTTCGACGCTGCACGGGCCAGCCGGTCACGTCCTTCCCATCGACAAGAACGCGCCCGCTCGACGGTTCGTCGAGGCCGGCCATGAGCCTCATGAGCGAGGTTTTTCCGGCCAGCGTCGCCCCCAGGAGAACATTGAGGGAGCCCCGCGCCAGCGTTAGGGAGACATCGTCGATATGCATCGATGCTCCGACTTTCTTCGAGACCCCTGCAAGGACAAGCGTCATTCACAGTTCCTTCAAGCCGCACTGGACGTGGCGGCACTCAGCATGAATTGATCGAGCGCCTCGACCTGGTCACGCGTGAGCCGCAAGCCCAGCTTGCTGCGCCGCCAGAGCACGTCGTCGCTCGTGCGGGCCCACTCCCGATCCATGAGATATTGAACCTCGCGCTCCATGAGGCCAGCACCGAAGTTCCGCCCGAGATCCTTCACCGAGCGCGCGCCCCCGACAATATCGCGTGTCCGGGTGCCGTAGGCGCGCACGAGCCGGGCGACCAGCGCATGATCCAGGAAGGGAAATTCGGCGCTTATTTCACTCACCAAAGCCGCATAGCCGGTCTGCGGGAAGTCACCGCCGGGCAACGAGGCTGTGCCCGTCCAAGCGGGCTTGCGCGCCGCCGGAAGATGATCCTTGAGCTTGTCGAGAGCGGCTTCGGCGAGGCGGCGATAGGTGGTGATCTTGCCGCCGAAGATCGACAGCGCGGGCGGCTGGTCCTTCGGCGCATCGAGCACAAGCACGTAATCGCGCGTGGCCTCCTGCGCCTTGGATGCGCCGTCGTTGTAGAGGGGACGAACGCCCGAATAGGTCCAGACCACGTCGTCCCGGCGGACAGGCTCCCTGAAATATTCGCTGGCCGCCGCGCACAGATAGAGGATCTCCTCCTCCGAGGCCTTCACATGGGCCGGGTCGCCCTCATAATCGCGATCCGTCGTGCCGATCAGGGTGAAATCGTCCTGATAGGGAATCGCGAAGACGATGCGGTTGTCCCTGTTCTGGAAGATGTAGGCGCGCTCGTGCCGGAACATGCGCCTGACGACGATGTGGCTGCCCTGGACGAGGCGCACCGAGGCGGCGCTGCCGGAACGGGCGACGTCTTTCAGCACCTTCTCTACCCAGGGGCCCGCGGCATTGACCAGAACCTTCGCCCGAATGCGCTCCTGGCGGCCGGTCCGCAGGTCTTCGGAGGTGACGATCCAATGGTCGCCGGAGCGCTCGGCGCGCACGACGCGGGTGCGCGTCCGGATCCGTGCGCCCCGCTCGGCCGCATCCTGCGCGTTCAGGACGACGAGGCGCGCATCCTCGACCCAGCAGTCGGAATATTCGAAGCCCTTCACCAGGTCCGGCTTGAGCGGAGCTCCCGCCGGATCCGTTCGCAAGTTCAGGGTGCGGGTCGGCGGGAGCAACTTTCGTCCGCCGAGATTGTCGTAAAGCGCCAGCCCCAGCCGCAGCAGCCATTGCGGCCGCAATCCCCGATGATGAGGCAGGACGAAGCGGAGGGGCCAGACGATATGGGGCGCGATTTTCCATAAGACCTCGCGCTCCATGAGAGCCTCGCGGACGAGACGGAACTCGTAATGCTCCAGGTAGCGCAAACCGCCGTGGATGAGCTTGGTCGACGAGGAAGAGGTGCCGCTGGCAAGATCGCTCTGCTCGAAGAGGATCACGGAAGCGCCCCGGACGGCCGCATCTCTTGCGATACCGCACCCGTTAACGCCACCACCGACGACCGCGACGTCGAACGTCGCCCCCTCGAGCGAGTCCACTGGCGTTCTCCCGGCTCCAGCCCCCCGGAAGATTTTTCGTTTTTTATTCGTTTCAGGCTACTCACTCCGCAAAACGAAGGCAAGTACCCCTGGAAGCAAAGACCATCCTCAAAAGAAAGTAGGCCCTCAGGCCTGAAAGTACAGGCATGGCGGCTCGGACAGCCTCGAACTCCTGGAGCTATTCGCTGAACCTTCCCACCTCGACCACCTGGACATGGGCATTTTCGCAAACTTCCCGCAACGGAGAGGAAACCAGCGCGTCGGTCACGAAAATGTCGACCTCCCGCAGATGCCCGATCCGGACTGGTGCGGACCGCTCCGCTTTGAGGTGGTCGGCCACGAGCACGACTTTCCTGGCATTGTCGATGATCGCGCGGGACACCCTCACCTCGCGCACGTCGAAGTCCAGAAGCGAACCGTCCTCGTCGATGGCAGACGTGCCGATCACCGCATAATCGACCTTGAACTGACGGACGATATCGACCGCGGTCGCGCCTGTGACGGCGCCATCCGCCCGCCGCACGGGCCCGCCCGTGACGATGACGTCGATTCCGGGATGGCGGTAAAGGAGATTGGCGACATTGAGGTTGTTGGTGATGACGAGCAGGCCTTCGTGATCCTGGAGCGCCCGCGCCACCTCCTCCGTGGTCGTGCCGATATTGATGAAGAGGGAGCTATTGTTGGGAATGAGTCTGGCCGTGGCGGCGCCGATCGCCTGCTTCTCGGCCTGCGCGATCAGGCGCCGCGCCTCGTAGGCCACGTTCTCGACGCCAGAGGCGATGATGGCGCCGCCATGAACCCTCGTCATGAGCCGCAATTCGCAGAGCTCATTGAGGTCCTTGCGGATGGTCTGATGCGTGACCTCGAGACGGGCAGCGAGGTCATCCACATTGACCCGCCCCTGCAGGCGAGCGAGACCGACGATTTCCTGCTGACGGGGCGTGAGCGTCTGATCCATGGCGCCGGAACTCGCTTCTCTACCGCTTTGAGCGTCAAGCGAACTCAAATCGAAACACGCTGCCCCCCGACCGTCAAGCTGAGCATTTGCCCGACCCCGAACGGATAGGGCTCATGCGCTGAGTAAGGTCCGGCATCGATCCGATGCCAGCCAAACGGGGCTGCCCTCCTTCAGACGGATTGATCCGTCGCTCCACGTTCGCCCGGCCACAAGGCGAGCAGCTCGGTAACCTGCGCCGCCGGCATCGGCCTGGCATAGAAATAGCCTTGAGCGCTATGGCAGCCCATCTCACGAAGCCGACGCACCTGTCCCTCCGTTTCGACGCCCTCTGCGGTGACATGCAGCCCGAGGCTCCTGCCGAGGCCGATGACGGCCGCCACGATAGCGGCATCATCCTCGTCGTGCTCCAGATCGGCCACGAAGCTGTGATCGATCTTGATGTGGTCGACGGGAAACCGCTTGAGATGCGTCAGCGACGCATAGCCCGTTCCGAAATCATCAAGGGCAATCAGAGCGCCCAGCTCATGAAACCGCTCGAGGACGTGTGCCACCAGGCCGAACTGCCCGTCGAGCAGCACCCTTTCGGTCACCTCGACTTCGAAACGGCTTGCCGGAACCTTCGCCAGATTGAAGATGCGGACGATCTCGTCCGCCAGGCTCGGCTCGCTGAATTCCATCGGCGAAAGATTGAAGGCCACCCGGCCGAATTCGTACCCCCCGTCCAGCCATCGGCGCATATCGGATGCGAGCTTTCCGATCAGCCTCCTTCCGATCGCTGGCGCCAGTTCGGGATCGTCGAAGACGGCACCGAAAGCGTTGGGCGCGAGGATGCCCTTGTCCGGGTGCTGCCAGCGGGCGAGCGCCTCGAGGCCGACGATCCTTCCGGTCGAAAGGCAGACCTTCGGCTGGTAGAAGGGAGTAAACTGGTCTTGAGCGATCGCCTCCCGCATGTCCCGTACCAGCGCCAGCCGCTGCTCGGCGACCATCCTCATCTCGGGCGTATAGGTCACGACGCGGGCGCGCCCCTCCGCCTTGGCGCGGTAGAGCGCGATATCGGCATCCTTCATGAGCTCGACAGGCTCGGAATCATGATCCGGAAAGGCGGCGACGCCGATGCTCGCCCGGCTCATGAGAGTTCTGCCGGCATACATGAACGGCTGGCGCAGCCTTTTGAGGATGATGTCACCCAGATTGGCCGCATGGCTCAACCGCAGCGGCTCCACGGCAAGCACGGCGAATTCATCGCCGCCGAGGCGGGCGACGGTGTCCTCCTCCCGCATCATTCCCGACAACCGTTCCGCCGTTTCCTTCAGCAGCATGTCGCCGGCGTCATGGCCGAGCGTATCGTTCACGTCCTTGAAGTCGTCGAGATCGATCATCAGCAGGTTGACGCTGGTGCCGTTCTGCCTGGCTTCCTTCAGAGCCTGTTCGAGGCGGCGCAGGAACAGGACCCGGTTGGGCAGCCCCGTGAGGGCGTCGTGATTTGCGGATCGCCAGATCTCCTCCTCCGCCTCCTTGCGATCCGTGATGTCGAACGTGACACCCACCACCCGGTTTGGACCCGCCAGTTCTCCACGCGAGGCGAGCCACAGCGTCTTTCCATCCGGCAGCCGGTACCGGAATTCCATGGTGTCGACGCCCTTCGCACTGATCCTCTCAATGAACTTTTTCCGTGCGGGCCGATCCTCGGGCGGAACCCTCTCGAGGAGCTCCGGCAAGAAACCGGAGCCAATGCAGAGCAGTTCGAGCGCGTTCGCGGTGCGCAGGATATGATCGGTTTCGAGATCGTGCTCCCAAGCGATCATGCGCCCTGCCTGCAGGGCCAGCCGCAGGCGCTCCTCAGCCGCCCGGAGCGCGTCCTCGGAGAGCTTCCGCAGAGTCACATCCTGAATCATCCCGACCTTGCGGACGGGCTGCCCGTTCTCATCGAGCACGGTTCTGGCGCTGGATGCGATCCACCGCACCTCCCCGTCATCCGCACGGATGATCCGGTATGTGCCGTTGGACTGCAGCCCCTTGTCGGGGATATCGACGGCGGTCTTGCCCTTCACTCCGGCGATATCGTCGGGATGGACGCGTTCGAAAAAGCGCTCCGCGGAGGCAGGAACATCCGGCCCTATCCCCAGGATCTCCCGGATCTCGGCGCTCCATTCCATGGAACCGGTCTCGAGATTCAGGTCCCAGATGCCTGCGGATGTCATCTCGACGGCGACGCGCAGCCGCTCCTCGCTTGTCTTGATCGTGTCCTGAGCCTGCTTCTGATCATGGATATCCGTGATCGTCCCGACCCATTCCCGAACCGAACCGTCGGCATTCTTCAACGGGATGGCCCGCGACAGAACCCAGCGATACCCGTCGCTCCTGTGACGGACGCGAAACGGCATCTCGGCCGCCTGGCCTGAAGACCGTGCCTCGAGCCAGACCTTCGAGACGGCCTCGTAATCCTCGGGATGGACGACATCCAGCCAGCCATCCCCGTCATACTCTCCCGGCCCCTGGCCGCAGAATTCCTGCCAGCCCCAGCCTCTCATGACCGAACCGTCCGGGGAGGCGCACCAAACGATCGACGCCGTGGCTTCGATCAACGCGCGGTAGCGTTCCTCGCTCGCGGACAGGGCCCGCTCGATCTCCTTCCAGCCATGCATGTCGGTATAGGCGCCGATCCAGTGCATGAGCCGGCCCTGTGCGTCATGAAGCGGGCTGATCCTGCACAAAACCCGTCGATACTCGCCTGAGCGATGACGGACCCGATGCTCGATCTCGGAAGTGGAACCCGTCTCGAGAGCATTCGTCCAGCTTGCCACGACGGCTTCCCGATCATCCGGGTGAACGAGGTCGATCCATGCCTCTCCGGCGTCCGCTTGAGACGAGCCGGTGAAGTCATGCCAATGCTTGCTGTAGCAGCGGCCATGACCATCGGCAGAAGCCAGCCAGATCATACGCGACACTGCTTCGACAACGATCCGGCCCCCCTCCCCGCATAAGCAGGCATGCGCGTCGGTGAGTTTATTCTGCTCCATCACCACTACTTTTCTCGACAATACTTTGCTCGACCGCACACGATTTCTGACAATCTGCCCACGGGAGACCTGAAATCTATCACACGCAACGATTTTTTTCCGAAATTAAAGAAAGGCTTAAAACGCGACCGATGGAACGGGTCCCGCTATAATATTGAACGACTTCATTGTTTTGGGCGACACCGGACTTGCCGCCGCTGCGCCATGAGAGGGAGCCTCCTCGCCCAATCGGCGCACCCGATTTCGAAGGCGAAGGCGCTGGTCATGCGACCATCGCCATGTTCTTGCCGGCCCGCTTGGCGCTATAGCAGGCCTCGTCGGCACGCCGCAGGAGCCTGCTCATTGAGTGATCCTGATCGTCGATCTTCGCGATGCCGACGCTGAGGCCCAGAGAGAAACTCCGGCCGTCCCAGGCAAAATCCGTCGTCGAGACAACCTCGATCAGTGAAGACGCATAAGCAAGGGTCGCATCAATGTCGCAGTCGTGAAGGATCAGCCCGAACTCGTCTCCGCCGAGGCGCGCCAGGAAATCCGTGGGGCGGATATACCGCTTCAAGGTTTCCGCAACCATGCGAAGGATCTGGTCGCCGGCCACATGCCCCGCCGCATCATTGACACCCTTAAAGCCATCGAGATCGAGAAAGCACAAGGCGTGGGTCCGATGGCTCGCCTGCGCCATTCTCATGGCGGCGCCCAGTCGTTCTTCGAACGAGGCCCTGTTGGGCAATCCCGTGAGACCGTCATGCGCAGCCCGATGAGCAAGGTCGAACAGGAGCGTGTCGCGTTCGCTCTCGGCCTGCCTGCGTGCCGTTACATCCTGAATCTGGCTGATGATCTCGCTGTTCGACACACCATCGGCGAGGTGAACCGCCGACTGAAGGGCCCATCGCGGGGAACCGTCGCGATGAATGAAGCGCGTCTCCCTCTCCACTGACGAGATCTGTCCTGCGACGAGTTCGGCCATGATGGCGCGAACCGGGCCCTGTTCATCCGGATCCATCAGGTCCCAGAACTTCGTTCCGATCAGCTCACTGGGCGAATATCCCAGAAACTGGCCATAGGCCTCGTTGGCCTCGAGGATCGTGCCGTCGTCCGAGGCGATGCTCATGCCGACCGGAGACCGTTCGATGACGGCCCTGAAGCGGGCCTCCTGCGCCCGCGCCTCGCTCTCCGCGCGCTCGAGATCCTGCCGCTCCCGATTGTAGCGGGTGATGTCGAAATGCACGCAGGTTCTCAATCCTTCGCGGTTTCGCTGCTCGACGATGCGAACCCAGCGGTTCCTGGGAAGCGGAATTTCATACGCGACGCCGGCAAGGCGGTGATCGTCCTGCAGGATGGGCCTGATCTCCGCCTCGTAATGATCGCCGCCGCCCTCGTCCGGATATCTCTGCCACATGGCCTGGATGAGCCTGTCCAGGGCCATGCCCAGGATCTCCTGCCCTGGCGCCACCTCGTAGAGATTCCGGAACAGATCATTGCAGGAGACGATGATGTTATCGCGATCGAGCACGACGATCGGATCCGGCATGTTCTCCATGGAGGTCAGGTGCGCGAGCTCGGGCGGCGCGTCGGCAGGGAGGAAAAACCTGCGCTTTCTCGTCTCCGGCACTGGGACTTCCGTCCAGGCTCTCATCTTGCCGATGCCGTCGAGCGTTTGAACCGCGACGCGAACCCAGCGCTCCCGATGTTTGAAGACGTAAGGGGGATGATCGGAACGGTGGCGGGCGATGCTGCGCTCGATATATTCGTCGATGAACGAGATTTCGCTCGGGTCCAGCCGGAGTTCGTAAAAGCGCCTCAGGTTCTCACTGTAATGTTCCCCCACGCTGATATGTCCCGCATGTTCAGGGAAGAAACGCAGGAAAGTGTCGTTCCAGAGGATCGCGCGATCGGTCACGTCGAAAATGCAGATCGCGACGCTCTGGGCATCGAGCAATGTCGCGATCGGAGCATAAAGCAATCTGACGCGGTCAGCCGGATTTCCGCCTGACGATGGTACCGAGGTCACGAGAAAGCCCCCTTTCGCACAATGCGGCGCAACATTGTTTGTATAAAATATGCGTCCGTGACATCGGCACTATAGTTCCCGTCCGAAACGCGAAGCTACCCTACGTAAGTTGTGTCGCCCTCCCATGACCCATGAAACGGACGAAGTATTCACCCGGTCATTGTCGTCTTTCCGGCTCTGCCGGTCCGGCGACCTTGGAAGACCGTTTTCAGGATGGTGCTAAAGCATAGGACCCAAAAGTGGACTTGCACTTTTGGGATCCATCCGATGCTTTCCCTTTGGATAAGAGCATCGTTCGGCGCGGAAAACCGGATCCACTTTTC
>Ga0182742_1002193_pt1 | contig 22329 bp, 25 predicted proteins | sample eDN5th37CBELigMG_FD_128880 | JGI IMG/M metagenome (GOLD analysis project Ga0182742, IMG submission 128880) | Enriched Miracle-Growth compost microbial communities from Emeryville, California, USA - eDNA 5th pass 37_C BE-Lig MG (version 2)... ... | reverse complement strand
CCGAAGGCGCGCAGGCGCTGATCGACAGTGGCGCCGACGCCATCAAGGTCGGCATCGGCCCGGGTTCGATCTGCACCACGCGCATCGTCGCCGGCGTCGGCGTGCCGCAACTCACCGCCATCATGGATGCGGTCGAGGCCGCGCAGAAGACCGGCACGCCAGTGATCGCCGATGGCGGCATCAAATATTCCGGCGATCTGGCGAAGGCGATCGCGGCCGGCGCCGATTGCGCCATGGTCGGCTCGCTGCTCGCCGGCACCGACGAGACGCCGGGCGATGTGTTTCTCTATCAGGGCCGCTCCTACAAGACCTATCGCGGCATGGGTTCGGTCGGCGCGATGGCGCGCGGCTCGGCCGACCGCTATTTCCAGCAGGACATCAAGGACACGCTCAAGCTCGTGCCCGAAGGCGTGGAAGGGCAGGTGCCCTACAAGGGCGCGACCGCGACGGTGTTGCACCAACTCGCCGGCGGGCTTCGCGCCGCGATGGGCTATGTCGGCGCAGCCACCATCGAGGACTTCCACAACAAGGCGACCTTCGTGAAGATCACCAGCGCGGGCCTGCGCGAAAGCCATGTGCACGATGTGACCATCACGCGCGAAAGCCCGAACTATCCCGGCCGGGTGTAGCGGTCGTCATTCCGCAGCGGGGTAATCCTACCGTCATTCCGGAGCGGGTAATCCTACCGTCATTCCGCGGGCTCTTTCTTGTCCCTCCCCTGAAGGGGAGGGATGCCACCGCATCCGGTGATAGCGCAGTTACAACCACCCCGTGGGATTTTCGATCGGCTGGCCGTTGATCGCTCGCACGAGGCCGCGCACGCAGCGGAAGATCGTCCAGATCACGAGCGCGATCAGCATCGGTATCCCGACCAGCACAAACATGAGCAGACCGCTGACGATGCCGCCGATCAGCGCAATCCAGAAGGTGCGGATCGCCGAAGTCATGTGCGACTCGTATGGGGTGCCGACGAATTGGGGCCGCTTCATGTAGGCGATGATCAGACCTGCAATCACCGTGATGACGGTGATATGGCCGCCGAGATAGAGCAGCCAGACGGCAATCGCCCAGTTGCGCTCTTCCGATGATTCAGCCGGCGGCACGGGCGGTTCGATCGGCTGCTGATAGGACATGAGGCCCCCGCGTGACTGTGCGCGATTCATAAAGGGTATCGGCGGGCGGGCAGGGTGTCTATCGGCGGCGTCCGGTTTCGGCTATCAGCACGCGTCCGGCCCAAGGCGCGCGCAGTCTCACGGTGGGGGCCGGATGTCTTCCCGTTAGAGGCCGGCGGCCGGAGTTTTGTCCTGATGTCCGAAAGCAGCGCACGTCGTTTCGTTCTTGCATCCCGTCCGGTGGGGGAGCCGAAGGAAACAGACCTCCGGCTGGAGGAATTCGCCGTTCCCGCGCCCGAACCGGGCGAGGTGCTGCTGCGAACGCTCTATCTGTCGCTCGACCCTTACATGCGGGGGCGCATGAGCGATGCAAAGTCCTATGCCGCGCCGGTTCCGGTCGGCGGCGTCATGGAAGGCGGCACGGTCAGCGAAGTGGTGGCGTCAAACAATCCCGCCTTTGCCGCGGGCGATATCGTGCTCGGCCGTACCGGCTGGCAAACCCACGCGGTCACGGACGGCGCATCCTTGCGCAAGATCGATCCCTCGCTCGCGCCGGTTTCGACGGCGCTTGGCGTACTCGGCATGCCGGGCATGACGGCCTATGCCGGCCTTCTCGAAGTCGGCCAGCCGAAGGCGGGTGAGACGCTCGTGGTCGCGGCGGCGTCGGGCGCGGTCGGCGCGGTGGTCGGGCAGATCGCGAAGATCAGGGGACTGCGCGCGGTCGGCATTGCCGGCGGACCGGACAAATGCCGCTATGTGAAGCACGTGCTCGGCTTCGACGATTGCCTGGATCATCGCGCGCCCGATCTGCCGGGACGGCTCGCCGCCGCCTGTCCGGACGGTATCGACATCTATTTCGAGAATGTCGCAGGTCATGTGCTCGACGCCGTCTTGCCGCTTCTGAATACGTTCGCCCGTATTCCGGTCTGCGGCACCATCGCGCATTATAATGACACCGCGCCGCCACCGGGACCGGACAAGCTGCCGGCGGTCTGGCGGATGATCCTGACCAAGCGCCTGACCGTGCGCGGTCTTCTCGTGACCGATTTCGGCGCGCTGCATGGCGACTTCCTGCGCGACATGGCGCAATGGGTGAAGGATGGCCGGGTGAAATATCGCGAGGACATCGTCGACGGATTCGAGAATGCGCCGCGCGCGTTGATTGGCCTTCTCCGCGGCGAGAATTTCGGCAAGCGACTGGTACGTGTCGCAGAACGGAGCCAATAGATGTCGGTTCAGATGATTCTGTTGCCATTGTTCCTGCAGGTGTTGCTGACCATCGCCCTCGGCGTGCATCTGGCCGTCCGGCGCCGGATCGCCTTCGCCGAAGGCACGCGCTGGCAGGACATTGCGATGCGCGAGCCGAACTGGCCGAAGGACGCGATCATCGCTCACAATGCTTATCTCAATCAGTTCGAGATCCCGGTGCTGTTCTATGTGCTGACCATTCTCGCGCTGATCACCAAACAGGCCGACCTCTTGTTTGTCATCATGGCCTGGATTTTCGTGGTGATGCGCTACCTGCAGGCGGGTGTTTTCGTGACGACCAACCATGTGCCGATCCGAGGCGCGTTCTTCGGCATCGGTGTGGTCGTGCTGGCGATCATGTGGATCGTCTATATCGTGCGCATCCTCACGCTGCCGTGGGTCTGATGACACCGTCCGCACGCATTGCCGGCGCCATCGAGGTGCTGGCCGATATCGAAACGAAACGCCGGCCCGCCGCCGAGGCGCTGAAGGAGTGGGGGCAGATGCATCGCTTCGCCGGCTCGGGCGATCGCGCGGCGATTGCGGGTCTCGTCTATGACACGCTGCGCCGCCGGGCGTCGGCGGCCTATGTCATGGGGGAGGCGACGCCGCGCGCGACGATGCTCGGCATGCTGCGGCTGGAACGCGGTCTCGATGCCGCTGCGATCGCGGCGCTGTTCGACGGATCGCGCTTTGCGCCGGCGCCGCTCAGTGAGCACGAGCGCGGCGGGCTGGCCGCGGGGTCGCTCGAAGGCGCGCCGGCTCATGTCGCCGGCGATTATCCGGACTGGCTGGATGCGAGCTTCGCCGCCACATTCGGGGAGGCGCGGGCGGAGGAGGGCGCGGCGCTCGCCTCGCGCGCCCCGCTCGATCTGCGGGTCAACCTGATAAAGGCAGACCAAACCAGAGCGTCTGCAGAACTCGCCGAGTACAATCCCGAACAAACCGGTTGGTCGCCGTGGGGTCTGCGCATTGCGGTTCCTGCGGATGCGAAAAGCCCGGCGATCCAGGCCGATCCGGCCTTCATCAAGGGGCATGTCGAAATCCAGGACGAAGGCTCTCAGCTTGCTGCGCTTTTGTCCGGGGCCCGGCCCGGCGAGCAGGTCGTGGACCTGTGCGCGGGGGCCGGCGGCAAGACGCTGGCGCTGGCCGCCATGATGGAAAACCGCGGTCAGATTTATGCGACCGATACCGACAAGCGCCGGCTTGCGCCGATCCATGCGCGCCTCGAGCGCGCGGGCGTGCGCAATGCGCAGGTGCGCACGCCGCGCCGCGGCGATGAAATTCTGAACGATATCAACGGCAAAGCCGACCTTGTCCTGATCGATGCGCCGTGCACCGGGACGGGTTCCTGGCGCCGCAACCCGGACGCCAAATGGCGGCTCCGCCCCGGCGCGCTGGAGCAGCGCCGGAAAGATCAGGCAGCGGCGCTCGATCGCGCGGTCCCGCTGCTGAAGGCTGGCGGACGCATCGCCTATGTCACCTGTTCGGTCCTGGAGGAGGAAAATGGCGCGCAGATCCGCGGATTTCTCGAGCGCCACCCGGGCTTTTCCGTGGAAAAGCCGGATCAGGTCGCCGGGGCGCTCGGCGAGCGCGGCTATCTCTTTTGCCGGGCCGCGCTCCTCTCCGAGACCGGTCTCCTCATGACGCCGCGACGGACCGGTACCGACGGATTTTTCGTGAGCATTTTGCGGCGGGATGGATGAGTTGGTGCTATGGCGGGTCTGTCCCGGCCATGTCTTCGTTGATCGTCGCAGGCGACGACCTGAATACCGGGAACGGACGCGACGGTGCGCGAGACGTTGAGTTCAGCGAGACTTTGAGTTCAGACGAATCCCTTCTAGAACCCGCCATGGCGCAGACATCACAGCACGACAAGCTCCTGATCATCGATTTTGGCTCGCAGGTCACCCAGCTGATCGCAAGGCGGGTGCGCGAGGAGGGCGTCTATTCCGAGATCGTCCCGTTCAACAAGGCGGAAGACGCCTTCCGCACGATGAAGCCAAAAGCCGTAATTCTCTCCGGCGGTCCGGCTTCGGTGCATGAAGAAGGCGCCCCGCTCGCACCCCCTTCGATCTACGAGGCCGGTGTACCGGTGCTCGGCATCTGCTACGGCGAGCAGGCGATGGCGCAGCAGCTCGGCGGCAAGGTCGAGGGCGGTCATCATCGCGAATTCGGCCGCGCGGAAGTGACCGTGACCGACGAATGCCCCTTATTCGAGGGCGTGTGGGAGAAGGGCCAGAGCTATCCGGTCTGGATGAGTCATGGCGATCGTGTCACCGTTCCGCCGCCGGGCTTCCGCACCGTCGCGACCTCGCCGAATGCGCCGATCGCCGTCATTGCCGACGACAAGCGGAAATTCTACGGCGCGCAATTCCATCTCGAAGTGGTGCATACGCCGCATGGCGCTGCGCTCATCCGCAACTTCGTGCGCAAGATCGCGGGCTTTACCGGCGACTGGACCATGCGCGCCTTCAAGGAGGAGGCGATCGAGAAGATCCGAAGGCAGGTCGGCAACGGCAAGGTGATTTGCGGTCTCTCGGGCGGTGTCGATTCCGCGGTCGCCGCGGTGTTGATCCATGAGGCGGTCGGCGATCAGCTCACTTGCGTCTTCGTCGATCACGGGTTGCTGCGCCTCGGCGAGGCGGAAAAGGTGGTCGCGTTGTTCCGCGGCGCCTACAACATCCCGCTGATCCATGTCGAAGCCGAGGACATGTTCCTGAAGGAGCTCGAAGGCGTCGAAGACCCCGAGCAGAAGCGCAAGATCATCGGCAAGCTGTTCATCGATGTGTTCGAAGCCGAGGCGAAGAAGCTCGGCGGTGCGGATTTCCTCGCGCAGGGCACGCTCTATCCGGACGTGATCGAGAGCGTGTCGTTCACCGGCGGGCCGTCGGTCACCATCAAATCGCACCACAATGTCGGCGGGCTGCCCGAGCGCATGAACATGCAGCTCGTCGAGCCGCTGCGCGAGCTGTTCAAGGACGAGGTGCGCGCGCTCGGCCGCGAGCTGGGCTTGCCGGACGTTTTCGTCGGCCGCCATCCATTCCCCGGACCGGGGCTGGCGATCCGCTGCCCGGGCGCGATCACGCGCGAGAAGCTCGATATCCTGCGCTACGCCGACGACATCTACATCGAGGAAATCCGCCGCCACGGACTCTACGACGACATCTGGCAGGCCTTCGCGGTGATCCTGCCGGTCAAGACCGTCGGCGTGATGGGCGACTACCGCACTTACGATTACGTGGTTGGCCTGCGCGCGGTCACCTCGACCGACGGCATGACGGCGGATTTCTATTCCTTTGACATGAAATTTCTGGGCCACGTCGCGACCCGCATCATCAATGAGGTGAAGGGCGTCAATCGTGTGGTCTATGACGTGACCTCGAAGCCGCCGGGAACGATTGAGTGGGAGTGAATGTGTTCTGAATTGAGCAGATTCAAAAGCGAGGTCTGGGGGTGAAGCTCAATCGTCAGCAAATCCAAGAACGGGCGATGCAAGTTCTGGAAACCAATCCGCAGGGTATTCGTTGGTCAGACTTACTCCGGGCAGTGGAGGCAGGTGCGCCGGAAACGCCGCACAACAGCATTCATGGAGGCATCCATAGTTTGCTAACGACGCGTACATCTGAAATCGTGAAGGTTGCGCGTGGTACCTACCAGCTTGCAAAATATGTTGAGGCAGATGATGCGATCGCAAGCAACACGGAGATTGAGACGGCTCATGTTAAGGCCGAAACTCCCGGGCACGGTTCCCTGACAGAGCAGGATTTCTACGGTAGCTTTGCCGAATGGCTCCAAGAGAATGATGAAGCGACTGTTGCCGCCTCTCTGGGCGGCAGCACTCTTGGCGGAAAATGGGGTACGCCGGATGTCATCGGTGTTCTAAAACCCCGTGCACAGGACATTTTCAAATTCGAACCCCAGATCGTGGCGGCTGAGATAAAGGCAATTCCACATCAGCCGGTCGTCGCCTTTGGGCAAGCAGTGGCTTATCGGCTGTTCTCACATCGCAGCTATATCGTCATTCCAAATTCAACGAGCAGCGACGACATGAGTCGACTTAAGTCGCTGTGCAGTATTCACGGTGTGGGTCTGGTGACGTTCGCATTGAATAAGGAGCAACCCGATTATACTGTTGTTGTTCTTCCCGTTAATGCTGCGCCGGATATGTTTTATGTCAACAATATGCTGGAACGTCTCAAATCGAGCGCGCCCAGCTTACTGAATAAGTTGTTCTAGTTGAGAAATGGCGGCCCGGCAGTGAGTGTAGCGGTCTAAGCCGATCGCGCGGCTCTCATCTCTCTCGCCCGATCCATGATCCGCCCGGCGAGAATCCTGGGCGGCGTAACGCCGCTATCCATGAAGTGCGTATGCTTCGGCATCAATGCCTTTGCGACGAGGCACCGATCGACCTGGGCGAGGCGCCACTGCCGGATTTCTTCGTCGCGAGCCGGGTCGTCGCTCATGATCTGAGCGGTGATTCGTGCGCGAAGAACCGCTTCGTCAGACGATAGAAAAACATGCAGGACTGTCTCTCCGTCGCGCGCAAGAGCACCCAATATCTCGTCGAGGTATTGCGGCCGGACCAGCGTCATCGGAACGACGATGTCCTGTGTATAGTGCTTGCGCACCGCTCTGAGCGCGGCGACTGTCATCGTGCGCCATAGCGGTAGATCCTGGAAATCGCCGCTGGCTGGGAGAGTGACGAGCGTTCTGACCAGAAAGCCGATCTCCTCGGGATCGAAGAGCAGAATGTCGGGCTGCAGCGCACGTAGCGCCTCGGCCAGTGTGGTCTTTCCCGCCCCGAAAGGGCCATTCAGCCAGATCAGCATCTCGACGGCTTCTCGGTGCGCCACATGGCAAAAGTATGAAATGCGGACCCGAACCTTAGGCGCGTTTGTTGATCGGTAACTGCAAAATCATTAGAAGCATTTATCAGCGAAGCGCGACCCGTTTGATTTCAAGAACTCGGAAGTTGGTTGCTGAAGGTGCGGTAATCGATGTTGACACATTATAAAATAGCTCTGATGGCTTTTATCGATTCAGCGCTGCCGGCATCTCCATGCCCCGCTTCCTGAAAATCCTGCTCGCTTTCCTCGCCGGTCTTGTCGTCGGCGAGGCGCTTCCGATTGTCTGGTACATCGTTGCGACAAATTATTTCGGCCTGCTCGATCGCGACGGTGGCGGCGCCATGGGCGCTATCTTCATCTTGGGGCCGATCCTGGCGCTTCTCGTCGGAACGCTCGCCGCCATCGTCACGGCGGTACGAACCGCTTAACCCTGCGAGGCCGATCACGCCGGAGTGACCCCGCGCGGACCTTTCGTCTGATTGGCCGGCAGACCTCTTCGCTTTATGTCACGCGTACCGTCTCCCGAGCGAAGAGGTAGCACCATGCCCATCATCACCACTAAAGACGGCGTCGAGATTTTCTACAAGGACTGGGGGAAGGGCCAGCCGATTGTGTTCAGCCATGGCTGGCCACTGTCCGCGGACGACTGGGACGCCCAGATGTTGTTCTTCGTGAAAAACGGCTTCCGCGTGATCGCGCATGACCGGCGTGGACATGGCCGCTCGTCGCAGGTCAGCGATGGTCATGACATGGACCATTATGCCGATGACCTTGCGGCGCTCACGACGCATCTCGACCTGAAGGACGCCGTGCATATCGGTCATTCCACCGGCGGCGGCGAGGTCGTGCATTATATCGCCCGCCACGGAGAAAACCGCGTTGCAAAGGCCGCAATTCTCTCTGCAGTGCCGCCGATCATGGTCAAGACGGCGAGTAATCCGGGCGGCTTGCCGAAGGAGGTGTTCGACGATCTGCAGAAGCAGCTCGCGGCGAACCGCGCGCAATTTTACTACGACCTCCCAGCCGGGCCCTTTTACGGATTCAACCGGCCGGGCGCGAAGACGTCGGAGGCGGTGATCTGGAACTGGTGGCGGCAGAGCATGATGGGTGGGGCCAAGGCGCATTACGATGGCATCGTCGCGTTCTCGCAGACCGACTTCACCGAAGACCTGAAGAGGATCACCGTGCCGGTCCTGGTGATGCATGGCGACGATGACCAGATCGTACCCTATGCGGCTTCCGCGCCGCTGTCGTCAAAGCTCCTGAAGAATGGAATCCTGAAAACCTACAAGGGCTTTCCGCATGGCATGCCGACGACGCACGCCGACATCATCAACGCCGACCTGCTGGCCTTCATCAAGGGCCAGGGGTAAGCGTGCGAATGCGCATCTGCGTGCTTCTTGATTCGGACGAACCCGGCCGTCGATGGCGAACTGGAGGAGTGTGTGATGAAGACCCGGTACAATGCTTATGCGGTGGCGCCTGACGCATACAAGGCCGTCATCGCCCTCGAAAATCACGTCTCAAAAGAGAGCGGCCTGCCGCATCGCCTGATCCACCTGATCAAGCTGCGCGCTTCGGTCCTGAATGGCTGCGCGTTCTGCGTCGACATGCATGTGAAGGAGGCGCGCAAGGACGGCCTGAGCGAACAATGGATCAATCTGGTGTCGGTCTGGCGCGAGGCCGCCGTCTATTCCGAGAAGGAGCGGGCGGTGCTTGCCTGGACGGACGCCGTCACCCTGATCTCGCAGACAGGCATACCCGACGCCGACTACCAGGCGATACGAACCCATTTCAGCGAGGAGGAGATCGCGAAGATCACCATCGCGATCGGCACGATCAACCTTTGGAACCGTATCGCGGTGGCCGCGCGGACACAGCATCCGGTCGATGCGAGCGCGAAGGCGGCGTGACGGTTCGCCGACGCGCCGTGCGCCGCGGCTGGCGCCAGGCCCAGCGTTGACGAAGCCGATCCGCGTGCGCAATGCACGCGGATTGCGCCCCGCCTGTCTCAGCCCCAGAGCTGCTTGCTTGCCAGCCGTGCGCCTTCGGCGAGGCTTTCGAACTTCGCCCACATCACCTGCGGATGGACGCGCTGCGTGGTCTCGCCCTGCGCGAAGCCGCAATCGGTGCCGGCGATCAGGTTCTCCTTGCCGACCGCGCCGGCGAAATTGACGATCCGCTCGGCGACGAGTTCGGGATGCTCGACCGTGGTGGTGTGATGGGTGATGATGCCGGGGATCAGGATCTTGCCGGCCGGCAGCTTCCTCGTCTTCCACAGCTTCCATTCGTGCTCGTGACGGACATTGGCGGCCTCGATCGAATAGGCGCCGGCCTTCACCTTCAGCATCAGATCGACAATGTCGGCGAGCGTGGCGTCGGCAACATGCGGAACGTGCCAGCTCCCGAAGCAGATGTGATAGCGGATGCGGTCTTCGGGGATCCCGTCCAGCGCCTGGTTCAGCGCTTCGACGCGCAGTTCCGCCCAGTCGTAATATGTCTTTGGGCTCTGCTGCGTGAGATGGTCGAACATGTTGGCAAGCACGGCGTCGTCGACCTGCAGCACGAAGCCGGCTTTGACGATTTCGAGATACTCCTCGCGCAGCGCCCTCGCGATCGCGAAGACATAGTCCTCCTCGGACTTGTAATATTCATTCTCGGCATCGTAGCCGACGCTCGCTGGCGCCACCGCGGTAAAGAACACGTCTTCGGTCTTGGTCTTGGCCACTGCAGCTTTCAGCGCAGCAAGGTTGCCGCGTATGGCGTCCTGGCCGGTGTAGGCGATCGGCCCGACGCAGGCATGGCCGGGCGAGCCGGCGGCGCCGCGCGGAAATTGCTCCTTCATGAATTCATTGAAGCGAATGCGGTCGCGGCCGAGCCAAACCGCCTCGTACATCTTGTTCGGGCGGGGTTCAAAACCGCTGAGGCGTTCGAGAATGTAATTGGCCCAGCCGGACTTGCCGTATTCGCCGTCGTTGACGATGTCGATGCCGGCTTTGGCCTGACGCGCGACGATGTCGGCGACTTCCGCCTCAAGCTTGTTCTGGTCGCGGTTCCTGACGGCTTCGATCGCGGCCTTGGATCGGACCAGGCTGCCCACGTGAGTCGTCAGAATGCGGCTTTCGCTGCGCTTCATCGTCTGTCCTGTCGTGTTTCTTGTTGCACCATAAAAGAGGCGCGGCTGATGCGCCGCGCCTTTCTCGAGATTTCACCGCCTGTTCAATAGGCCGAATTGTGTTTGGCGACGGTCTTTTTCAGGTCGTCGAGCAGCGCCTTGGGATCGTGCCCGGCTTTCTTCACGTCGGCCTCCCAGTTTGCAACGATCGGCTCGGCGGCTTTTCTCCAGGCCGCAAGCTGATCGGGCGTGAGCGGATAGACGTCATGCCCCTGCATCGCCTTGATCTTGGCCTTGCCGCCGGACTCGTAGTCGGCCCACGGCGTTGCGATCTTCAACGCCCATTCGCTCGAGCAATGGTCGTCCATCACCTTCTTCTGCGCGGGCGAAAGCTTTGCATAGGTCGCCGGGTTCAGCACCCAGACCTGCTCCGAGACATAGATCGGCGCGTCGATGTGATATTGCGTCACCTTGTCGATCCCGAACAGGCCAACCGAGCCCCACGGCGAGCCCGCGCCTTCCGCCACGCCCTTTTCCAGTACGTCGCGGATTTCGGGCGCGGATGCCTGCACGTTGGAAGCGCCAAGCGTGCGCATCCAGTTCGCAATCGTCGCATTCGGCGGACGGAATTTCAGACCGTTCATGTCCGCCGGGACCTGAACTTTTTTCTTGGTGAAGTGGAAGGTGCCCGGATCGTGCGCGAACATCAGGCAGAACTTGGCGTCCTTCATCTCCTTGTCGGCATAGCGGCGGTACCATTCGTCCATCGCCGCGCTGCCCTGCTTGGAATTGTTGAAGATGAAGGGCAGTTCGACCCCGGCCACGATCGGGAAGCGGCCGGGCTCGTAGCCTGGATTGACGTGCGAGATGTCGACAATGCCGTCGCGCGCCATGTTGTAATGGTCGAAGGCCTTGCCGAGTTGCTGCGAGGGATAGATCGTGATCTTGATCGTTCCATTCGAGGCCTTGTTGATCGAGTCAGCCCAGGCGACCGCCGCGGCGTGCATCGGATGCTGCGGAGGCACCCAGTGCGAGAACCGCATTTCGACAGGTTTGTCCTGTGCAACGGCCGGCGCCAACGCAAGTCCAAGTGCGGTCAGCGCCGTCAGGCACAACAGGGACGTTTTCATCTTCATCTGCTTTCCTCCATCGTTGTTTTCGTTGAAGCCAGACGCACGATTTATACAGCAACTTTGGTCTTGAACGTAATCAGCGACGAACCGGGCACGAGGTCACGCGTCTTGTGGCTGCGCAGAGCAAGTTCCAGATTGCGCCGTGCGAGACGCGCGTGTTCGCGCGTGATGAATTCCGCCCGCTCGCTTTCGCCGTCCTCGATCGCGCGCAAGATGCAACGATGGTGATCCTGCGCCACCGTGAACAGCACGCGCGCCTCGGGCAGATTGGCCTGCACGGTGACGAAAGCCGAAGCCGATGCGAAGGGCAGGGCAACCGCGCGTGCGATCTGCCGCGACAGCACGGCGCTGCCGGCGAGGTCGATCACGATCTGGTGGAAGCGCCCGTTCAGGTCGACATAGCGCGAGAAATTGTTCGAGGTGACGCCTTCCTCGAACACGAGCGCGTCGAGCGCGGCGAGGCATGCTTTCAGTCCGGCGAGGTCTTCCTTCGGCAGACGCCGCTCGGCGGCGAGCCGGGCGGCAAGACCTTCGAGCGTGCCGCGGATTTCGATCGCGGCATGAATGTCGCCCTCACTGAAGGCGGAGACCGCGAAGCCGCCGGTCGGGATCGAATGCGCCAGTCCCTCCTGCTCGAGCCGCATCATGGCGGTCCGGATCGGCGTGCGCGACACGCCAAGCCGGTCGACCAGCGCAAGCTCGGAGAGCCGCTCGCCGGCCTTAAGCTCGCCGCTGAGAATGAGTTCGCGCAACTTCAGGAGCGCGCTGACATTCTGCGAGGAAGGAGCGTCCATCGTCCCGGCGGGGTGAGGCGGCCTGCGTTTCGTGAGCCGCAGGCTGTATACAATTTTGACCGATGTCAACCGGGGAAAGCAGCATCAAAGGCAATGTCGCCTGGCTCGGTTGGTCAGGATTGTATTCAGGCCCGGCGGCCGGGACAGCCGGACCGTAGCATGAAAGATCCGGCCCGGGCCGGATCTGCAGGCATGGTGCGTGGTGCTGTTCGAGGTGGCCTACATCGAGGCTTTGATATACGCCACCATCTGATCGACGACCGTGCCCCAGCCGTCGTGGAAGCCCATCTCATCGTGCTTCTTGCAGCCTTCCGGGTCGCGATGCAGGGCGGTGGCGACGTAGCGGGTGCTCTTGCCCTGATCGAACAATTGCAGCGTCGCTGTGAAGAACGGCTTCTCGGATGGGCGATAGCCCGGCAGCAGCGCGTCGGTGAACACCAGCAACTCGTTCGGGATAATGTCGAGATAGCAGCCGATATTGGGAAATTCCTGCCCCTCGGGCGAGCGCATGACGGTGCGGAAGATGCCGCCGCGGCGCAGATCGATCTCGCACTCTGTTACCGACCACGGCTTCGGGCAAAACCAGTGCTTGAGATGCTCCGGCGTGGTCCAGGCTTTCCACACAAGATCGCGCGGTACATCGACAACCCGCTCAAGCACGAGATCGAGTTTCGGATCGGGCTTGATCAAGGCACTCATGAACTTTGCTCCTTCATGTCCAAAAGATAGGCATCGAGTTGATCGAGGCGGCGTTCCCAGAGACTGCGCTGGCGTGCGAGCCAGTCTTCTGCGAGTTTCAGTCGTTTCGGCGACAGTTCGTAGGTGCGAACGCGCCCCTTCTTGTGCGAGCGCACGAGGCCGGATTCCTCCAGGACGCGCAGGTGCTGCAGGAAGGATGGCAGCGCCATCTCGAAGGGCTGGGCGAGTTCGCTGACGGAGGCGGCGCTGCGGCTCAGTCGTTCGAGCACATGCCGCCGTGTCGGATCGGACAAGGCGCGGAACACGTGATCCACCGGCCGGTGGTCGGACGTCGCAAGCGGTCCGGTCATGTCTGCATCATGCTCGCAGTGCGCTGGATGCGCGGATTGAGGGGTCATACCGGCGGCCAATAGTTAGGTCAATACCTAACCATTGGCCGGACGTGTTGTCCACATCCCCTGCATGCTGACTTGGGGGAGGGGCCCGCGTCCGTGATAGAGAGCCGCAACGGAGCGAGCGCATGACCGTCACGATTTATGGCATCAGAAATTGCGACACCATGAAGAAGGCGCGGGCTTGTCGCGCCTCGGCCGGCGTCGATTATGCCTTTCATGATTATAAGACCGCCGGCATCGACAAGGCGCGACTTGAGCGCTGGAGCAAAGCCGTCGGCTGGGAAGCCTTGCTCAATCGCGCCGGCACCACTTTCCGAAAGCTCCCGGACAAGGACAAGGAAGGGCTGACCGCAGCCAAAGCGACGAAGCTCATGATCGAGCAGCCGTCGATGATCAAGCGGCCGGTCTTGGAGACCGGCAAGACGCTGCTCGTCGGATTCAAGCCGGACGACTACAAGGCGGCGTTCGGCAAGCGATAGTCCGCATGAGCGTTAGCCGGCACGAGCGGTAGCTCGCATGAGCGGTAGCGCGCATGAGCGAAGCGACATGCGGGAAGGAGGGACCCGGATGTCGCTGCGCTCATCCGGGCGACAGCGCCGACAGGCGACATGCCTTCACGTCGGCGGCGGCAGGCTCTCGTCCCACATGCGCCGCCACAACCAGGCAAGCCCACTTCCCAGGTCGTGCCGCTCGCGAAAATGCGTCGGCGTCACCGGCGCGATCGCCGGATTGCGCCGCTGCCCGACCACGAAATTGAAACTGTAATAGGGCTCCTGTCCCATCCGCAGGTCGGTGATGATGACGCGCCCATTGAGCTCGCTCATCTTGAACAGGCCCTGTGTCCACCAGGCCACGCGCTGGACCGACGGCGTTTCGCGCAACGCCTCGTACAGCGCATCGCCGCGGGGATGGGCGGCGAACGCCATGCGCGACTTGCGGTCCAGCAGTGAGCGGAAGCCCTCGACATAGCCTTCGGGTGTCACCGCCACCACACGCCATAGCAGCGTGTTGAACGCGGTCGGCGTGACCAGAATGCGCTCGACCTTGCGCCCGTCAGCGCGCAATGACGCCTCGGCAACAGAGGTGACCTGCGCCTGCGCGAATACGCCCCATCCGAGATAAAGCGTGCTGATGATCAGCCCGGCGAGGTTCCAGCGCCAGCCGCGCTCGCTTCGCAGGATCAGCGCTGCCGCAAGGCCGATCAGAAGCGGCAGCGTATAGAGCGGATCGATGATGAAGATGCTGCCGACGGCATACGGAAAGTCGGTGAACGGCCGCAGGATTTGCGTGCCATAGACCGTGAACCAGTCAAGGATCGGATGCGTGACGAGCGCGAGCCAGACCGCGAACCACCAGCGCATGAAGCGATCGCGCTCGCGCGCCGCGGCCGCCGCGACGAATGCAACGGCAGGCGAGGCAAGCGTCAGCCAGAACAGCGCGTGGCTGTTGGCGCGATGCAAGGTGACGTTGGAGACCGGATCGCCGTGACTGTAAAAGGCGTCGAGATCGGGCAGTGTGCCGACGAGGCCGCCGATCAGCGCGGCCTTCCACGGTTTGGTCCGGCGGTGCATGACGGCGACGCCGATGGCCGCGCCGAGCGCGAATTGCGAAAGCGAGTCCATCTGTCGTTTCGATCAGCGATGCTGGAACAGCTCGTAGCGGACCGGATTGTCCGGGCAGGCGGTGAAACCGCAGATCGCGAGTGTGGACAGGATATTGGCGGCGGTGAGGCCGATCGCAAGGAGGATGCCGGCGCGGGCGAGCGGACCCGGCCGCGTCTCTTCGTCGGTCCAGTCGAACTGGCTGTCCATCAGCAGCATCAGCGCAAGCAGGACAAGCGCCGCGACGAACAGAATGAAAGCCCACGTGTAGTAGTGGTAACCGAAAATGGCGCTGCCATAGCCCGGATCGCCTGGAAGAATGTGCAGCAGAATCTGCCGCGCCGAGACCGCCGCGCCGGCCAGCGCTGCCAGCATCGACAGGGCATAATGCGAAGGCCGCGGTCCGAAGCGCAGATTGAGGATCGGTCCGGCCGCCAGCGCGCAAATGAAAACGCGCTGCAGCAGACACAGCGGGCAGGGCAATTCGTTGCGCAAGAACTGAAAGCCGAAGGCGCCGATCAGTATTGCGCTCACCCCGTAGAGCGAGGCCGCGTTCAGGGTGAGCGAGAGCGACCGCGCGTTCATGTCAGAAGGACAGCGTCAGCGGATCGGTGATGTGATGGACGAATAGCGCGGCGCTGAGAACCAGCGCGAGCGCGAAGCCGGCCATTGCCGCCTTGCGCGGCGCAAGCCACGCCAGCGCCAGCACGCAGGTCCACATCGCGAACAGCAGCGTGAAGATCATTAGCCGTTCCCGAGAAACGCGCCGTTTCGCGTCAGCAGCTCCTGCAACTGCGCGACCGGAATGTCACCCGGGCCGCAATCCTGCGCAAGCGCGAGATGCGCCGCGGTGCCGGCTGCCTCGCCCATCACGAAGCAGGCGCCCGATACACGCGCCGCCGACTGGCCTTCATGCGTCATCGATGCGCAGCGCCCCGCCACCAGGAGGTTGCCGACACGTTGTGGCAGCAGCATGCGGTAGGGCATATGGTTGTAGCCGCGCGAGCCCGGGATGTCCGGCCATTCCCAGATCACGTCGCCCGCGACATGCGCTTCGATCGGCCAGCCATTCACCCCGATGGTGTCGTCGAAGCTCGCGCAGGTGAGGACGTCTTCACGCGTGAGGCTGTAGGCGCCGCGAATGCGGCGGGTCTCGCGAATGCCGAGCTGCGGCGCGATGTCGATGATGTAGGACTGTGCGAAGCCGGGCGCATGCGCCTTCAGGAATTCGAAGAAGGCGAGCGCCTGCCGCCGACCTTCGATCTCGCCGGCGCTGAGTTCGACCGCGTTCGTTCCGGCGAGCGCGCGGCCGTCTGCCGATTTGAGCTGGGTGACATTCACCCGCCACTCGGTCGGATGCTTCATCGGCCTCACGATCGCGCCCTTGCGCGGAAAGACGTGTCCGCGCGCCGTCGCTTCATCCATCAGTGCGGGAATTGTCTTCCAGGCTTCGCCGGCGGCGTCCGCATCCACGCCATTGAGGCGAAACATCATGGTCGGGTACAGCATGCCGCCGCTTGCGTCGCCGATCTCGTAAGGCGCGCCGGCAAATGCCGCGAGATCGCCGTCGCCGGAACAGTCGATGAAGATTTTCGCGCGCACCGCCCGGCGCCCGGATTTTGACTCGATCAGCAGCGCGTCGATCCGCTCGCCGTCCATGACGACTCCTGCGGCCAGCGCATGGAACAGGATGCGGACATTGCGCGAAAGCAGGAGATCGTCGGCGGCGATCTTGTAGGCGGCGTTGTCATAGGCCTGCGCATGGGTCTTGCCGAAGATTGAATGCGGCTTGTTGAGGCCGCCAAGCCGCTCGATCCGTCCGAGCAGATCGTCGGCGACGCCGTGCACCACCTGACGGATAGCGCCATGCACATTGGCATGCAGCCCGCAAAAATTGGTCACGCCGGCCGCCGTGCCCATGCCGCCGAGAAAGCCGTAGCGTTCGATCAAGAGCACGCTTCGGCCGAGCGCTCCGGCCGCTGCCGCGGCGGCGATGCCCGCCGGGCCGCCGCCAAGCACCACGACCTCGAACGCGCCGAACAGCTCCGTCTCGCGGGCGGGTTCGGTGACGCTCGTAGCGCCGGCCGGGCTCACGGTGAGGTGGCTCACGATTTCGCTCCCGCCGCCGCAGGTCGCCGGCGTGTCAGTTGATCTTGACGTTGCCGGCCTTGATGATCGGCGACCAGCGCTCGATCTCGCTGTCGATGACCGCGCGGAACTGCGCCGGCGAATTGCCAACCGGTTCCATATACTGCGTCGCCAGCTTGTCGCGAACCGCGCGGGAGTTGAGCGCCTCGACCACATCCTTGTGTATGGCCTCGACGACCGCAGGCGGCGTGCCGCCCGGCGCGATCAGGCCCATCCAGGTGTCGGCCTCCACGTCGATGCCGGATTCCTTCAGGGTCGGAATATTGGACAGATAGGGCGAGCGCTTGGGCAAGGTCACTGCGAGAATGTTGACCTTGCCGACATCGGCCTGCGGCGTCACCGCGATCGCCGGCAGCGCGGCCATGTGGACATCGCCCCGCACCAGCGCGGTCATAGCGGCCGGCGAGGACGCGTAGGGGATATGAACCAGCTTGGCGCCACTCTTCTGGGCGATCGCCTCCATGGTCAGATGCGACAGCGAGCCGTTGCCGATCGATCCGAAATTGTATTTGCCCGGCTCCTTCTTCAGCAGCGCGATCAGGTCGGCAACGGTCTTGACGCCGAGATCGGGATGCACCGCAAGCGCGCTCGGCATGGTGACGAGCTGAGTGATCGGCGCGATGTCCTTTTTCGGATCATAGGAGAGTTTCGAGAACAGGATCGTGTTGATGGCGAGGGGACCGCCGATCGAGACACCGATCGTCGCGCCGTCGGGGGCCGCCTTGGCGACGGCATCGGTCCCGGTATTGCCGCCGGCGCCAGCCTTATTCTCGACCACGAACGCCGAACCCGGATATTTCGCTTGCAACTGGTCGCCGACCAGCCGTGCCACGATATCGGGCGTCGAACCGGGGCCGAAGGGAACGACGATGCGAACCGTTTTTGGCGGCCAGTCCTGGGCTTGTGCGGCACAGGTCAGGGCCGCCAGCAGGGCAGCGAGGAGAATAGCTCGAAATCGCATCGGGTACCGCGCAGAAAGTGCCAGGGAGTAGCGACGATACGCGATTTGTTCAGGGCTGGCAAAAACATGGGCGCGCCGCGAGCGCGGCATCCCCGACAACTTTATACTGCGGGGGCGGGCGGCTCGCGCCCTTGCAGCGTTCTGTCAATGCACGGCGCGGCGGCACGCGTTACCCGGGTGGGAATGACCCACCAGGTGATTGCTCCGCCGCTGCCCGCGTGGCAGGTGCGTCAGCGCTTGTTTTTCAAATCGATCTTGTCCAGCAGCACCAGGTGCTCCTTGATCTGGCCGCGCGCGAGCTTGGCGACATTCACATGCTCGCGCATCTTGCCCGCTTTGAGATAGGCCTCCTGGATTTGCAAAAGCTGCTGGTGACCGTCGGTTTGCGCCTTGACATACTCCTGGTCGAATTCACGGCCGCTCTTGGCGGATTGCAGCTTTTGCAGAATCTGCTGACCCTTCTCGTCGAGCTTGGGCTCGGCGGCCTTGCCGCCGCTGCCGGTTGTGGCCGCGCCTCTCATCGAGTTGAGCACCTCGGCGATCGTCTCCTGTTCGGCGACCTCGAAGGCGGCAAATTGCTTCACCATGTCGTTTTGCGCCTTCTGCTGCGCGATGCGACTGGTGGCCAGCGCCAGCGAGCCGATACGCATGGTGTCTTCCATATGCTTGATTTCCGCGTCGCCCATCTGCCCGTCCTGGGCGGACCGCTGCTGCGCGAAAGCGGGCATGCCAAGCAGTGTCACGCCCCCGGCCAGAGTCAAAAGCGTCCGTCGATGCATGGTCGTCTCCTTGATGCTTTTGGTGATTTTTGTATTGCGCGGCGGCTGAATTGCCGGGCCTTGATTATCGATCCGCCTTTTGTCTGCGCGTCTCGCGATCGAGATAGGCAAGCGTCAGCTTGGCGACATTCTGGTCGACCCACTTGGCCATGCGCTCTTCCTCGGCAAGCGAGCGCTTGAGCAGCGGCACGGCCTTCTTGTCGTCCTGCCGCAGCGCCATCGTGATCAGCGACTTGTAGGCGGCGATTTCATACGCTTCGAGCGCCTGATTGGCGAAAGCGTTCTTGAGAATTTCGTCGCCCGCCGCTGCATGCGCGACGGCGGCGGAATTGCCCATGAACTGCGTTACCATGTCCTTCAGCATGGAAGGGCCGTCCTCGTGCATCTCCATGATCCGGTCGAGCCGCTCCACCTGTTGTTCGGTCTCCTTGATGTGGTCGCGCAGTCTTTTGGAAACGTCGGGATAATTCTTGATGCGCTCGACCTGGCGCTGCATCACCTGTAGCGCCTCTTTTTCGACCGCGTGCGCGTTGCGAAGCCCGACCATGTAGATCTCATGGATCGCGTCGGTGGGATCAGCTGCGACTCGCGGGGCGAAGCCGCGTCCGCGTGCGGGTGTTGCTTTTCGAGGCGTTTTGCGGCGGCTGGTCGAGGCGGATCGTGAACGGGTGGCGGGCGAGCGTTGTGTTTTGCGTTGGCTGCGGGCCATCGAATTCTCCTGCGACTGGGCAACGTCGATAGGCCGGACTGCGAGTTCGTCCGGCCATCCGTGGCTACAGGCGGTCAAGCTGCCGGTTACTCGGAAGTTCCCGCCGCTTCGGCTTTTTATGGCGATCGCATCCCTGCGGCTTTGCGAGCGTACCGTTCGTTGCAGGCTCTGCGCGTCAGCGCATTCGCCCTCGCAATGGTTCCGCACGGCCCGCTGGCCGCTTGCCTCGGCCAGCGCGCTCGCTTACTGGACTCCTGTCCGCTCACGGCGAATCGGGGGACTGCATGGGACTTGGTACGCTCGTCCTCGGGCTGATCGTATTTCTCGTGCCGCACGTCTTCGTGACGCGCCGCGAGGCACGCGCCCGCCTGATCGCCCGGATCGGCGAACAGCCGTACAAGATCGCGTTTTCCGTCATCTCCGCGATCGGAATCATCCTGATCGCGTACGGCTTCGCGCGCTATCGGGCGACCGAATGGGTCAATCTCTGGTATCCGCCCGTTTGGACCCGGCACCTCGCGCTGCTGCTCAACTGGATTGCGATCGTGTGCATTGTTGCCGCTTACATTCCCGGAAACATCAAGCGTGTGCTGAAACACCCGATGCTGGTCGGTGTGAAGCTCTGGGCGTTCGCGCACCTCATCGCCAATGGTGATCTGGGTTCGGTCATCCTGTTCGGATCGATTCTCGCCTGGGCGGTGTTCGACCGCATTGCAGTGAAGCGGCGCGGCGACGCGGAAAGCTCCGCGACCGTCCAAGGCGGCTGGCCGAGCGATATTGTCGCGGTGGTGGTCGGCACGGTCGTTTATGTCGCAATCGTCCTGCTATTCCATCCGATCGTCATCGGCGTGCCGGTGATCCACGGATAGACTCGCACGTATCACTGCGACTCTACGCAACTGATCATTGAAGTCCGACTGGCGCTCGCGCGACGGCGAACCACTCCGTTCGAGTGGTCCGTGCTGTCATATGGATTTCCATCGGACCGCGCCGTAGCATCCGCTGAAAATGACGGGGCGGACAACGAAATGATGCGGGACCAGCACTTCAAGGTGGCAGCGGTGCAGATGCTGTCCTTTGAGGGCGAACAGGAACGTAACCTCGCACGCATGATCGCGCGTATCGATGAGGCCGCGGCGGCAGGTGCGCGTCTTGTGGTATTTCCGGAAGCGAGCAACAACGGATACTTCTTCGAGGATCGCAGCGACGCGCATCGCCAGGCGACGCCGATTCCGGGTCCGTTCACCGATGCGCTCGGAGACTCCGCGCGCAAGCATGGGATTTTTGTCGTCGCCGGCCTGTTCGAGCGGGGCGAGCGCGACGATGTGTTCAACTGCGCGGTGCTGATCGGTCCGGACGGAACGGTTGCCGGCAAGTATCAGAAGAACTTCTTCATCAAGGCCGACAAGCGCTGGTTCGTGCCGGGCCAGACCGGCTTTGCCACCTTCGAGACGCCGCTTGGGCATCTGGGCTTCTTCGTCTGCGCCGACGGCCGCATCCCGGAATCGGCGCGCTGTCTTGCGCTCGGCGGCGCCGAGATTCTGGTCAATCCGACCAACTGGGGCGCGCCCGACCAGTATCTCTATCATGTGCCGACGCGCGCGGTCGAAAACCGCTGCTGGGTGATCGGCGCCACCAAGCCGCGCCGTCCGCTGTCGCAGCCCCAGGAGATGCTCGCCTATAACCGCTTCACCGGCTGCTCCTTCATCATGAATCCGGCGGGCGAGGTGCTCGCGCAGGCCGGACCGGACGAGGAGACCATCATCTATGCCGACATCGCCCCGGCCACAGCGCGCGACAAGTCGATCGGCACGGCGAATGACCTGTTCGCGGATCGCAGGCCCGAACTCTATTCGCTGCTGACGGAAGCCTATGAAGCGACGCCTTTGTCGAAAGTCATGGACGAGGCGATCGTGCCCGACCGCATGGTGCGGCAGATCGCGGCGATCCAGGTCTCGGCGCCGGGCGAACCCGACGAAATCCTGCAAGCCGCGATCGCGCAATGCATCGAGGCGCAGCGCAATCACGGGGTCGATCTCGGCGTTCTACCCGAGCATTTCCTGTTCGATCCGGCGGCGATCGCCGGCGATCCGCAAAGCGCGGCCGTCTTTTCCGAAGCGGCGCGCGAGCAGCTCGCGAGCCTTTGCAAGCGGATCGCACTATGGCTGTTCGCGCATCTCGTCGAAAGTGAGCGCGGCCATTTCTACAGCACGGTTTATGCGATCGGGCCGGACGGTATCGCCGGCAAATATCGCGCGACCCATCTGTGGGAAAGCGAGCGCGACTGGGCGACGCCCGGCGACGACATCCCGATCGTGCGCACGCCGTTCGGCAATGTCGGCATCATGGTCGGCTATGAAGGATTGATCCCGGAAGTGGCGCGCGTGCTGGCGTTGCGCGGCGCGGATCTGATCGCATGGCCCACGACCTGGCGCAGCGAGGCGGAATTCCGCTACGTCGCGCATGAGCGCGCGATGGAGAACCGGGTCGTCATCGTCGCCGCCAACCGGCAGGATTCGGCGATCGCGGGGCCGAGCATCCTGATCCAGCCGGCGGGCTATCCGCAGAATACGCTCGCGTCGGAATTGCCGCATGGCAGGCGTGGCTTCGTCACCCGCTTTGCGCAGCTCTCGGCGTCGCGCTCGAAGCGTGAGACCAATAACACCGATCTGCTGATCCACCGCCGGCCCGACCTCTACGGACGGATCACGGCGCCGCTTGCAACCAATTACTGACGGCGGCGGCATCGCGACACCGGTCCGGACGCCATTGTCGAGACAAGTGG